>OCZU010001403.1_pt1 | contig 15873 bp, 10 predicted proteins | sample 1539001 | NCBI WGS metagenome assembly OCZU01 (sample SAMEA3539306, study PRJEB22396) | soil metagenome | biome: tundra; feature: field; material: soil | place: USA | collected 2010-05 | depth 0.15 m | reverse complement strand
GCAGCGCCGCGCCGGCGACCGGCTCCTCCCGCACGACGCGGATGACCGCATCCGGCACCTCAGCCATGATCAGGCTGGTGACCTGCCCGATCAGCAGTGCGTTGCCGGCCGCCAGGACCCCGCCGCCGAGCACCACAGGGACCGCGGCCCCGGTCAGGTCCAGCCGCCTGATCGCACTTGCGGCCATCAGGAAGATCTCCTCGGCCAGCCGCAGAACCAGGCCCCGGGCAACCTCGTCACCCGAGTTAGCCATGGCGAAGACCACCGGCGACAGGCCGGCCAGCTCCTCCGCGGAGATCTCGCCCAGGTGGATGGCCACAGCCACGTCGTTTGGCTCATCCAGCCCGAAGTACTCGGGCACCACCTGGCGCAGCACGGTCTGCGGCCCCCGGCCGTCCGCAGCTCTGACGGCGGACCACTGTGCTTCAAGACCGATGCCGTAGCCGCCGCCCCAGTCGCCGGTGATCTTGCCAAGTGCCAGGAACCTGGCGGTTCGCCCGTCTGGCGCCAGGCCGACGCAGTTGATCCCGGCGCCGCAGGTGACGCCGACGCCCCAGTGCCGCAGCGCTCCGGCGGCCGGAACATCGTCCAGGCCGGCCCGCAGCACCGCATTGGTGTCGTTGGCGACCAGGGTGGACCTGGTCCAGCCCTGCCCGGCGAGCATCAGCTCAAGCTGCCGTTCCTCGGCGGGCAGGTCGACGTTGGCGACGCAGGCCACCATCTGCCTGGCGACCGCCGAACCGGGATCGACGGCCCGTCCGGCCATCTTGACGGCTGACTCAACCAGCTCGCCGATGACCCGGACCGTCTGCTCGCCGAATCTGGTCGGCATGCCAGGGCCGCGCGCCAGCGCGAGCAGGGTTCCGTTAGCTGCCACCAGTGCGACGTCGGTCTTGCTGTTTCCGCCGTCCACCGCGATAACGGCAGCGGCATCCTCGGTCACCGGCCGCTCGTCGGCGCGGCCGCCCAGGGCAGGAATCCGGCGTTCTCCGCGAGCAGCAGGTCGGTGAGCGCGCTGGCCTGGTCCCACTGACCGACCAGCGGATGCGCGAGCAGCGCGGCCACGACCCGATCCCGGCCGCCACGGCGGGCCGCCTGCACCGCCAGCTCCTCGTAGGCGGAGACGTGCGCGACCAAGCCGCGCATCAGCGGGCTCAGCGGCGGCAAAGGGAGCGGCGCGGCTCCGGTGGCGCCGATGACTGACGGCACCTCGATGACCGCGTCGTCCGGCAGGAACGGCAGGGTCCCCGCGTTGCGCACGTTCACTACCTGGGTGTCTTCTGTATCGCTGACCAGCGAGGCGAGCAGTGCGACCGCCGCCTCGGAATAGAACGCCCCGCCCCGGCTGCTCAGCAGCTCGGGTTTGTGATCGAGTGCCGGGTCCGCGTACATGGCCAGCAGCTCCCGCTCGATCTTCGTTACTTCCTCGGCACGGGTCGGGCTGGTCCGCTGCTCGGCAACGACCTGGTCGTGGGCGTAGAAGTAGCGCAGGTAGTACGAGGGAATCGCCGCTATTTGCTGCATAACGGGCAGCGGAAGGTCGATCAGGGCAGCTAGTTTCTCTCCGTGCGCCGCGAGCAGACCGGGCAGCATGTCGGTGCCGTCCACCATGACGGCCCGCTCCCAGGTGAGGTGATTAAGGCCGACGTGATCCAGGCTGACCTGGTCCGGCTCGACGCCGAGCAGGCCGGCGAAGATCCGCTGGAATCCGATCGCGACATTGCACAAGCCGATCGCCCGGTGGCCGGCGTCAAGCAGCGCCCGGGTAACGATCCCGACCGGGTTGGTGAAATCGATGATCCACGCGTCAGCCAGGGCGCGCTCGCGGGCGCGCTCGGCGATGTCCAGGACCACGGGGACGGTGCGCAGCGCCTTCGCCAGCCCGCCAGCTCCGGTGGTCTCCTGGCCGATGCAGCCGCAGGACAGTGGCCACGTCTCGTCCCGCTGCCTGGCCGCCTGGCCACCGATCCGCAACTGCAGCAGTACTGCCCCGGCGCCATCGAGCCCGTCATCCAGATCAGTGGTCCAGCGCAGCTCGGCCGGGTGCCCGTAGGAGGCCATGATCCGGGTGCAGACCGGGCCCACAACCGCCAGCCGGCTCTCGTCCGGATCGACCAGCACCAGCTCACCGACCGCGACCTGGCCCGACAGCCGGGCGATTCCGTCGATCAGCTCCGGAGTGTAGGTCGAGCCGCCACCGATCACCGCAATCTTCATCAAAACGCCCTCACCGTTGCTCCTGACTGCGCGACATGGCAGGCGGCCTCATGGCCGACGCCGACGGACTGCAGCTGCGGCGTCACGGTGTGACAGACCTCGATCGCCAGCGGGCAGCGCCAGCGGAACCGGCAGCCAGGCGTCGGATCGATAACCCTCGGCGGTTCACCGCGATCGGTCTCGGCGCTCACGCCGAGCGGGGCGCGCGGATCGGGCACCGCCGACAGCAGCAGCTGAGTGTACGGATGCCTGGGATGGGCCAGCAGTTCCTCGACCGGCCCGGACTCGGCAATCTGACCCGCGTACATGACGATCAGGCGATCGGCGACGTACCGCGCGCTCGCAAGGTCATGGGTGATGTAAAGGATCGACACGCCCTCGGCGTCGCGCAGCTGCACCATCAGGTTGAGCAGGCCAATCCGAATGGAGACGTCGAGCATCGAGACCGGCTCGTCAGCGAGGATCAGCTTCGGCCGCATCGCCAGGGCCTGCGCGAAACCGACTCGCTGCCGCTGGCCGCCGCTGAGTTCGTGCGGGTAACGCTGCAGGACATCTGCCGCCGGGGTCAGCCCGACCACGTCGAACACGTGCTCTGCTTCCGCTTCACGCTCCTGTCTGGACAGCTCAGGGCGGTGCAGTTTCAGTCCGCGCAAGACACCGTGCGACACCCGGAATACCGGGTTCAGGGATGCGAACGGGTCCTGGAAGACCATCGGCACGAGTCCGCTATACCTGAGCCGGTCGGCCCGCGACCTGATCGACGACAGCCGCTTGCCTTCGAAGTAGACCGCGCCGCTGGTGGGCTTATAGATCATGGCGAGCAGCCGGGCGATGGTGGACTTCCCGCTGCCACTCTCCCCGGCCAGCGCGACGATCTGCCGTTCGCCGACGGACAGGCTGACGTCATCGACGGCATGCAGGGTGCGCTGTGAGAGCGCGCTGCCGATCTTGAAGTGCTTGCTCAGGCCCGCTGTGCGCAGCAGTGGCTCGGCGCCCAGCTCTGGTGCGACAGCGCCAGGCTCCGCCTCCACGGCCGGCCCGGCATCCGGCTCGGCATCCGGCTCAGAGCCGGGCTGGGCGGTTAGCTCTGTCATGGATGGCTCCCGCGGTCTGCAACATCGGCGCCGTCGTACAGGAAGCACCGGACCTCGGTGCCGTCGACCTGGTACAGACCGGGCCGCTCCACCTGGCACTTGTCCATGACCTTCGGGCATCGCGGCGCAAATCTGCAGCCCTGCGGTGGCCTGGCCAGGTTCGGCGGGCTGCCGGGAATCCCGGCGAGCTGGCGCCGTGGTCCAGTGATCGAGGGGAACGCGTCCATCAGGCCCGCCGTGTACGGATGGGCAGGTGAGTCGAAGAGCCGCCGGGTCGGGCCAAGCTCAGCAACCTGACCGGCATACATCACCATGAGGTGGTCGGAGAAGTGGCTGACCAGGGACATATCGTGGGTGACGAAAAGGACGGCGAAGCCGAACTGCTCCTGTAGCTCCTTGATCTGGACCATGAGCGAGCGCTGCGCGACCACGTCGAGAGCGGACGTCGGCTCGTCCATGATCACCAGCTCTGGCGTGAACAGCAGCGCCATGGCGATCATCGAGCGCTGCCGCATGCCGCCGGACAGCTGATGGGGGTAGCTGTTCAGGTGGACGGGATCGATGCCGACCATCTTCATGACCTCGGCTGACCTGGCCGCGATCTCGTGCTTCGCGGTCACTCCGTGCGCCCGCATCGCGTCCTTGAACTGCGCGCCGATCGACTTCACTGGGTTGAGCGCGTTCATCGCGCTCTGCATGACCACCGACATGTCCTTCCAGCGGATCGCGGTCAGCTCGGAGTCGCTGAGCCCGACCATGTTGCGGCCTGCGAAGGTCACGCTTCCGCCGATAATCTCCGCGGGCGGGGAGAGCAGCTGCGCGATGGCGAACAGCAGCGTCGACTTGCCGCAGCCTGACTCTCCGACCACCGCGACGAACTCTCCCGGGTCCAGGGCGAAGCTGACCCGGTCGACCGCGACGACGGTCCCGGAGTCCAGGAGGTACTCAACGGACAGGTCGCGCACGTCGAGAATCGCACCGGAACGCACCGGCCGGCCGGTGGCCTGGCTGGCTGGCTGCCGCGGTTCAGTCGCTCTGCTTGGCACGGGTCCTCCTCAACGGCCGCAGTGCCGGGTTCCCGATCTCGTCGAAGGCGTAGTTGAGCAGGGCGAAGGCGGCGCCTAGGGCCACGATGCACAGACCAGGGGCAATGATCCACAATGCCTGACCGGTCTGAAACGCCTCATTGTTCTCCGCCGACCGCAGCATCGTTCCCCAGCTGACAATTGTTGGGTCGCCCAGGCCGATGAACTGCAAGCTGGTAGAGAACAGCACGGCGTACAGGGCGTTGGTCAGGAAGCTGGCCACAATCAGTGACGTCATCGTCGGGATGATCTCGACCATCACGATGTACAGCGGTCGCTCGCCGCGCACCCTGGCCGCCTCGAGGAAGTCCCTGTTCCGCAGCGACAGCGCCTGTGACCGCAACTGCCGGGCGGTGTAGGACCAGCCGGTGAAGGTAATCACCGCGATCATGACCAGTGTGCCTGCGCTGTGCAGGTAGCCGGCGATGATGATGAGCAGCGGGAACAGCGGAATCACCAGCAGGACGTCGGTCAGCAGGTTCAGTACCGCATCCCACAGTCCGCCCAGGTAGGCCGCGGCAACTCCGATCAGCACGGCGATGGCTGTTGCCGCCAGGCCGACTCCGAACGCGATCAGCAGCACCGGCCTGGCGCCCCAGATCAGCTGAGCGAACATGTCCTGCCCGAGTCCGGTCGTGCCGAGCAGATGGCTGGCTGACGGGCCGAGGCTGACGGGGTAGATCATGGCGCTCGGGTCATCGCGCGCGATGATGCCGGGGAACGCGGAGACCAGGCAGAACAGCACAAGCAGCGCGAAGCCCCAGGTTGCCTTGCGGTTGGACCGGATGGCGGTCGCCATCCGCGCGAGTCCGCGCACGGCCGCGTTCTGACGCCGACCGGGCGCCCGGCCCGCCGGGATCGGGTCCGCCACGTCAGTGGTGCCGGCAGCGGCTGCCTCGGAGGGCATGCGGATCATTGCCATGGCTATCGCGCGTCCCTCGTCCGTGGGTCGAGCAGAGCGGTCGCGATGTCAGAGATCAAGATGGCCACCAGCACGGCAACGGTGATGAGCAGGAACAGCGCCTGCATGAGCGGGTAGTCCTCGTTGTCGACCGCGGCCAGCAGCCAGTAGCCGACGCCCTGGTAGTTAAAGACGTACTCGATCAGGATCGCGCCGCCCAGCACGAATCCCAGTGACATGGCGAATCCGGTGAGATTGGGCAGGATCGCGTTGCGTGCCGCGTAGTCCAGCATGATCCGCCGGCTGGACAGGCCCTTAGCCCTGGCCATCCGCACGTAGTCCTCGGCCAGCGTGGTGATCATGGTGTTGCGCATGGTCAGGATCCAGGTGCCGATGGTGGTGATCAAGAGCGTGACAGCGGGGAGAATGGCGTGCTCCAGCACGTTCCCGATGAACCCCAGCGAGAACGAGGGCGTCAGGGTGTAGTCGTAGCTGAAGAAGTACGGCAGCCATTTGAGCTGCACCCCGAATACCAGGATCAGCACCAGCCCGAGCCAGAAGTACGGGATGACCGACGTGATCACGAACATCGGCGGCATGATGCTGTCCAGCGCCCCGCCCCGCCGCCAGGCGCCCGCGATGCCGATTCCGGTGCCCAGCACGAAGGCGAAGATCGTGGTGATCCCGACCAGGCCGAGGGTCCAGGGGATCGCGTTCAGGACGATGTGCGCGACTGAGGCCGGGTACTGCGACAGGGAGACGCCGAATCTGCCGGTCGCCATGTTGACCAGGTAGGTCCCGTACTGGCTGACCAGGCTCTTGTGCGTTTGCACGCCGAATTGCGCCTCAAGCACTTTGAGTGCCTGCGGGGATACTCCGCCCTTGAACTTCGCGATCATGGCCACGGCCGGATTTCCTGGCATCAGCCTGGGCAGCGCGAAGTTGAGCGTGAGCGCAGCCCACAGTGTCAGCATGAAAAAGGCAAGGCGGCGAAGCGCGAATCTCATGCCCTATCCTCCCAGTCTCATCCTCGTCCAGCTGAACTCGTCCGGCTAGCCGGGGACCGCGGGGAGGCGGGAGCCTCCCCGCGGCCTGGCCGCTACTTCTTCGGCGCCAGGTGCATCATGACCTGCGCCCAGTCGGGGTAGTTGTAGGCCGCGGGCTGGGCATACTGGTTGGCCGGGCTGGGCCAGCCGGTGAAGCTGGCTGTGTCGTACTGGAACCAGTCGACCGACTCGGTCACCGGGATGACCGGCACATCCTGCAGCAAGACCAGCTCCAGCTTGTCCACAATCTGCTGCTGCGTCGCCGTGGAGGTAGTCGCCCCGAACGCGTTGATCAGCGTGTCCGTGGCCGGGCTGCTGTACCGCTCCCAGTTGGATCCCGCTGGCGTGCCAATCGGGGCCGAGTTGGCTGAGAACAGCAGCTGGCGCAGCTCGAAGTACGGGCTGGGGCCGCCGGTCTCGCTGCCGTAGCCGAGCTGATACTGGCCTGAGTAGAGCTTGTCCTGGTAGGTGGTCGCCGACAGGTCCTGCGGTGTGGCCTGGATGCCGATCGCCTTGAGGTTCGCCACGATGACGTTGACCGCGTTCACCCAGTCGGAGAACCCGCCGTTGTTGATGATGGAGAAGGACAGCTTCTGGCCGCCCTTGGCGAAGATGCCGTCCGATCCCTTCGTGAAGCCTGCCGCGGTCAGGATCTGCATTGCCTTGGCCGGGTTGTAGGCGTAGTTGCTTCCGAACGCGGCTGCCTGCGACGTGTCCAGCCAGCTGGTGAACGTCGGCGTGACGATGCCGGTCTGGTTTGAGGCCGGCTCGTACCCGAACTCGCCGAGCTGGGACGCGCTCTTGCGGTTGATCGCGTACGCCATGGCCTGGCGCACCGCGACGTTCTTCAGCAGCGGGTTGGTCAGGTTGATGAACAGGCTGACGTTGGCGACCGGGGGGAACCAGTAGTGAATGCTGGGCGCACCGGCCAGGAACTTGCTGATGTCAGGGATGAACTGGCTGCCCCACTGCGCCTGGCCGTTGGCCAGGAACGTGTTGGCCGTGTCGTTGGTGAGGAACGCCGGGTAGTTCACCGTCGCGACCTTCGGCTCGCCCGGCTGCCAGTAGTGCGGGTTGGCCCTGTAGGAGATGTTCTGCGGCGAGCAGGTCTTGCTGCTGACTGTGTAAGGGCCCGTGCCGATCGGGTTGGTGTCCGGGTATTTCGTCGGGTCGGCGATCTTCGACCAGATCTTCTGCGACACAATGCCGACCTGGTCAGCGATGTAGTAGAAGTACGGCACCGCCTGCGTCTTGAAGGTCATCACGACCTGGTGGGAACCCTGCTGGGTGACGCTGGACAGCACCGACCAGACGGCGTTGATGTCCAGGGTCTTGAACTTCTTCAGCAAGTTGAAGGTGTAGGCCACGTCGGCGGCTGTCATCGGGGTGCCGTTGGAGAACTTTACCCCGTTGCGGATGGTGAACGTCAGGGTCTTGTTCCCGTTGCTCCAGGTCCAGCTTGAAGCCAGCCAGGGGGTCTCCTTGGCGTTCTGGAGCGTGTTGACGAACACGAGCGGCTCGTAGACCGTGCCCAGGGAGAACGAGATGTAGGACAGGTTGAACGGGCTGAAGTCACACGTCCAGTTCCCGCCGCTCTCGTTGTCTATGGTCAGGACACCGCTGGCGTGACCAGGCGATGTCCCCGTGCTCGGGCTGGCTGAGCAGGCGGCGGCCAGCAGAGTTGCTCCGATGACGACCCCGAGTTGGGTAAGGCGTCTCATTGCTTTGGCCCTTCGGTGAATGCTCTGCGCGGAGCGAATCCGATGTCCGCTTCGGTTCGCGCCCGCGCCGGACGCTGACCGGCCGGCTGGTGATCCGGACGGTTACTTCGGATAACAGGAAGAGTTAGGCAATCGTGACGAACACGCCTAACTGACTGAACTGGTAGAGCATGACCGGTTTGCCCGATCTGATATGTGCAGCGTCCGGCCATGACCTGCCAGTTCCGTAACAATGGCGGCAACAAGCTATCGTTCGAGATAGTTAGGACAGTATCCTAACTATCTCGACCGTGACAGAGCCCGTGTCCGAACCGTAATCCGGCGCCGGGCCGGCACCTGATAGCTGCCGCCGAGCGGCGCTGGTGGTGCCGGCCAGTGGTCGTGCCGGAACGGAGCGGCGGGCGGGAGGCTGCCTGAAGTGGACATGATCTCGTTTGGCTCGGTCTTCCTTGAACTGGTCTTCGGGCATGTGCGCGAGCTGCCGGGGCCGGGCGAAGAGGTATTCACCGACGAGTTCGCGCTGTCCTGCGGCGGGGCGGTCACCAGCGCTACCGCCGCGGCGGCTGCCGGGGTCCGGGCTGGCCTGTGCACCGTGCTCGGTGACGACTTCGGCTCCCAGGTCGTGACCGAGCACTGCGCCACCGCCGGCGTCGAGCTGTCCCCGTCGGCACGGGTTGCCCGGGCGGCCACCGGGATCACGGCGGTGCTGAACTTCGACGGCGACCGGGGGTTCGTCACGCACATGCCGCCGCGTGGCGAGGATGAACAGCCGGAGACCGATCGCTGGCGGGAGGTACTGCGCGCCTCCCGGCCCGCCTGGTGCTACCTGCACGCGGGCCCCGGGGTGCCGGCTTTCCTGCGTGAGGCGCGGCGGCTGGGATGCAAGATCGTGCTTGACATATCGCTCGGTGACGAGCGCGACGATCGCGGCACCATCATCGAGTGCGTCGCCCTCGCCGACATCTTCGTGCCCAACGGCGAGGAGTTGCTGCGGCTGACCGGTACGGCCGCTATCGGGGCCGCCGTGGCTGCCGCCGCGGCGTGGGGAACGCAGCTGGTGGTCAAGCGCGGCGCGGCCGGGGCGCTGGTGGCAGGCACGGACGGCTCGGTCACCGAGGTTTCCGCCGGCGTCAGCGCGGTGACGGTGCGGGATCTCACCGGAGCGGGCGACACCTTCGCGGGCGCTATGATCGCCGGGCTGCTTGGTGGTGCCCCACTCGCGGATGCGGTCGTAGCGGCCAATGCGGCCGGCTCGCAGGCCGTTGGCCATCTTGGCGCTGTTGGCGAGATCGGGGGGCCGGGGATGATCGCGGGCCTGGCGCCCAGGCCGGTGGATGTCGGGAAAGTAGCCGCGGCGCTCGCCGCGGGGTGCCGGCGGCGAGTTACGGAGCAGGGACGATGAAGCTAGCGATTCTCGGCGGCGGCGGAGTGCGGATGCCGGCCTTCGTGCGGGCCGTGCTGGCAACCAGGCCAGGAGCGTTCGACCAGATCTGCCTGTTCGAGCCGGACCCGCTGCGCCGGGAGACGACCGGCAGGCTCGCGGCGGAGATCGCGATCGTCCTGCGCCAGCCAGGGGTGGTCACCGTCACGCCGGACGCCGCTGAGGCGTTCACCGCCGCGGACTACGTATTCTCCGCGATCCGGGTGGGCGGTGACCGCGGCCGGGTCATCGACGAGCAGGTCGCGCTGCGGCGGGGAATGGTCGGTCAGGAGACCACCGGACCCGGCGGGTGCGCGATGGCGCTCCGCACGATCCCGGTCGTGCTCTCCTACTGCGAGCTCTTGCAGCGATGCTCTCCAGGCGCGACCCTGATCAACTTCACCAACCCGGCCGGCCTTATCACCCAAGCCATCAGCGCCCAGGGAAAGGTGCCGGCGGTCGGGGTCTGCGATACGCCGGCTGGCACGATCGAGCACCTGACGAAGTTCCTCGGCGCCGACCGGGACGGCCGGGACGGCCGGGTCGCGGCCAGCTACGGCGGCCTGAACCACCTGGGCTGGGTCAGCTCGTTCACCGTGGACGGACTGGAGCGGATGGGCGAGCTACTGGCCAGGTTCGAAGAGCTGCAGCTCTTCGATCATCATTTCGCTGCCTTCGACCCCGACCAGATCCGCCGGGTCGGTGCGATTCCGACCGAGTACGTCTATTACTACTACGACGCCAGGCGGTACCTCGACGGCGTCGCCAGGGCCGGAGCCAGCCGGGGCGAGGACGTGCTGGCGCTGAACGATGAGTTGCTGACCGCGGTCGGCCGGGCCTTCGCGGCCGGCGACGTACACGCGGCCTGGTCGGCCTACGCTAACTTGCTAGGCGTGCGGCGCGACACCTATATGCGAACCGACACCGACGGCGACAGCGGGCAGGCACAGGCGCGGGCACGGCGGGCCGCCCAGGGTGCAGCGCCGATGGAGGCGGATCACGTCGGTGGCTATGAGGGTCTGGCGCTGCGCGTCATCGATGGCCTGGCCGGGCGGGGCGCGAGTGACGTCATCGTCAACCTGCGCAACGAGACGAGCCTGGACTTCCTGCACCCAGACGACATCGTCGAGGTTCCGGCGCGGGTGGACGCCGGCGGCCTGTCGAAACTGGCTCCGCCCGACCTGCCCAGATCGGCGCGGGCGCTGGTGATGGCCGTCAAAGAGTACGAGCGCGGCATCGTCGACGCGGCCATCGCGGGTGACGCCAGTCTGGCCGCCCTGGCCCTGGCGGAGCACCCGCTCGTGCCCGGGATTACCGCTGCCAGGGAACTGATCGCCGAATACATCGAGCTGCACGGCGACCACCTCGCCTACCTGGCCAGATGACGGACAGCCTGCCAGAGGTGACCAGCCAGGTCCAGGTCCAGGGCCAGGGCGGCGGCCAGGCGGCCCGCCCGCAGCTCATCCGGGCGATGAACGAGCAGCTCCTGCTCAATCAGATCCGCCAGGTCGGCCCGTGCTCGCGAGCCGATCTGGCGCGGCGCTCTGGGTTGTCCAAGCCAACCGTCTCACTCGCGCTGGCGAACGTCGAGCGGTCCGGTCTGGTCCGCACGGCAGGGCAGCGCACCGGCGTGCCCGGTCGGTCGGCAGTGCTGTATGAGATCAGGCCAGAGGCAGGCTACGTGCTCGGGCTGGACATCGGGCATGAGTACCTGCGCGGCGCCCTCACCGACCTGACCGGCGAGATCCTGGCCAAGGCGGAATCCCGGTCACCGGCAGCGAGTGTGCTCAAGCGGGTCGGCGAGCTGATCAGGCTCGCTGACGGCATCTGCGCTGCGGCGGGGATCGCCAGGGCGCAGGTCACTCAGACCGTACTCGGCAGTCCCGGTGTCTATGACCCAGGGCGGGATGCGATCGCGCTGCCCGGCGGCATGCCCGGCTTGGACCGGCCGACGGTGCTGGCTGGCCTGCGCGCGGCGTTCGGCCAGGACCTGGTGGTGGAGAACGATGTCGACGCCGCGGCACTGGCCGAGCGTGAGCACGGGCACGGCAGGGAGTTCCCGAGCTTCGCTTTCGTATCGATCGGCACCGGGATTGGCATGGGACTGGTACTCGGCGGCCAGCTGCATAGGGGTGCGCACGGCGTCGCAGGCGAGATCGCGTTCCTGCCCATCGCGGACGGTGCTGGGAGTCAGAGCGCGGATCACAGCCCGGAGGATCAGGAGGCACGTAAGCGCGGCACCCTGGAGGCGGCCAGCTCGGCGGCGGCGATTGTCCGCGCGGCACGGCGTTCCGGACTGCGCACGACCTCAGCCCGGCAGGTATTCGTCGCGGCCGCGGCAGGGGACGCGCGTGCCGCCGCCGTGGTGGCAGCCGAGGCGAGGCTGGTCGCCAAGGCGATCTGCGCGATCGTGACCGTGGTCGATCCCGGGCTGGTGGTGCTCGGCGGCGGCATCGGCCAGGCGCCTGGTTTCGCCACTGCCGTGACCGACGAACTCCGCAGCCTCGCGCCGGTGCTGCCAGAGATCAGGGTCAGCGCGCTCGGCACCAGTGCCGTTGTCGATGGCTGCGTCGCAGCGGGCGCCGACCTGGCCTGGCGCCGGCTGACCGCCTCCCTTCCTTCGGCCCAGCCCGAGGTGGCTGCAGCCGCCCGACATCAGCCCAGTGCAGACGGCGCGGTGGTGCTGTCGCTGGCCGACTAGCGGGCTACGGGACTGGCGCGGCGACGTCGATCTTCGCCACGTTCCATCCGGACACGCTGATCACGGGAGTATGTCCGTGCAGATCCGCCGTCGTGTAGCTGACCGTCAGCTGCTGCGACTCACCGGGCCACAGCGTGATGTCGTCACCGTTCCAGATCGAGGACTGCAGCTCATTGTCGCCGCGGGTTTCCCGCCCGCCAGCGGTCCCGCGCCGGATGTCCGCCCGGAGGAAGAAGCTCACAGTCGATCTGGACGTGCTGGTGATCGTCACCGTTGTCGTCAGGTCACCGCCAGGTCCGGCCCGGTGAACGGTCACCGCCTTGACCGAGATCGCGGACCGCGGCAGCGACCGCAGCGACGTCAGGTTCGCGTACTGGGACAGCGTGCCCTGCGGGTTGCCCAGAGTGGACGACCATTTCGTGATGTCCTGCTGGGTAGACAGCCAGTACACGTTGCGGTCCACGACCACCCCTGAGCTGTTACGGAGCAGCACCTCGACGAAATAGACCCGGGCCGGCCTCGGCGGGGTGGTGGCGGCAGGGACCCTGGGTATCAGGACCTTGGTGCGCACCTGCTGGCTGGCCAGGGTGATATTGCTCGCCGTATGGTCGTCGAGCACCTTCCCCGCCAGGTTGTACACCTTCGACTCGACCGACAGGCCAGGCTGGCTGGCGCCGCCGAGGTTGTCCAGCGTGATGGTGCGGTTGCCCAGCGCATAGATGGCGTGCAGCGACCGGTTGGCCTCCTGGGCGCCGAAGTAGCTGCCCGCCTGATCGCCGTCGTTGTTATACAGCGACCAGAGCAAGGTCGGCCAGCCCTTGTTCAGCTGCCAGTAGATCGTCCCGGTGGACGGCAGCGGCTTGCTGTCCGCGTGGTCGATGAAGGCCTCGAACTGCGCCCGGACGTTCTCGTAGTCCTGCACCTGAGCCTGCTCCACATACTGATTCAGGCTGGCCCAGGCACCGAACCGCCTGGTGAGCGCGGTGTCGAAGTTGAATAGCGTCCCGAAACTGTAGCCGGTATGGCCGGTGCCCTCGTAGTTGGCGTGGTACTGATTCGTGCGCGGGTGCCTCCACAGGTTCGCCAGATCGGCCGCCGACATGAACCGGCGGAGCGAGGCCAGGGTGGGAACGGTATTCCCGGCGCTCTCCTCGCTGTCGTAGCCCCACGCGCCTCCGGCGTTCGTCTGGGTGGAGTCATTGGTGTCAAAGTGGGTGGTGTTGTACCAGTAGTTAGGCGGCACCCAGTCGTACGGGCCCTCTTTCTCACCGGACACACCGAGCCGCCGGCTCGAGTTGTACTCGGCGGAGGAGATCAGCGGATCGGTGAAGTCCGCCTGCCTGAACCCAGCCAGCGACACCGACTCCTGGACCGCCGTCGGCGGGTTGTCGCTCCACTGGAAGCTGAACACGCTCGGGTGGTTGCGCAGGTTCTGCCCGATGGTCAGCGCGGATAGCCGCAGGATCGTCTGCTGGGCGGTGCTCAGCTTGTGGCCGACCTGCCAGGCGTCACAGCACTGGTAGCCAGTGTTGATCAGTATCCCGGCCCGGTCCATCTGCTCGAAGAAGTCACTCGGCATGATGTGGCCCTCAAGCCGGATGGCGTTGATGCCCATGGCCCGCATCAGCGCGATCTGCTTCGCGGTGTCGGCCGCCGAGTAGTGCAGGAACAGGTTCGGGTCGAATCCGCCGCCTCGGATGACGATCGGCACGCCGTTGATCTTGAAGGCACGGGCGCCGCCCGGCTCGGCCGCCGACGAGCCGGTCAGGTACGAAGTCACGCTCCTGATCCCGAACGTCTCGCTGGTGGAGTTGAGCACCACGCCGTTCCGCGAGACCGACGTGGCAAGGGTGTAGAGCGGCTGCGCGCCCATCTGATACGGCCACCAGACCCGCGGCTGGCTGATCGTCAGTGCCCGGAACTGGCTCGGTGTGAAGGACACGGTCTGGGTGCTGCTGGCTGGCACCCGGACGCTCCGGCTGACCGTAATCGGCGTACCGCCGCCCGGTGGCGTGATCGTGGCGGTCACCAGCCCGGTCTGCGACGAGGTCGTGTTGTTGGTGATATCGCTCCTGACCGTGAGCGCCGACCTGCTCAGGTCGGCCGCGTCGGCCTGCAGGACGTGAGCGTTCCCGTCCGACAGCGCGCCATCAATGTCGAGCTGAACGGGAAACTGGATGCCGGTGTTGTTGTCCGGCGGGATCTGAGTCCAGTCCACGTTGTCGACTGTGTACATCCTGTTCGGATTGTTCGCGTTGACCTTGATCGCCAGGGAGTTAGTGCCGGGCCGGACCAGCCCGGAGATAGCGAAGCGCAAGCGGGTATAGGCGCCAGTCACGGTGGCCGAGGTCGCCACCTCGGCGCCATTCAGCCAGACGTTGGCTGCTCCGATGACGCCGTTCACGATCAGGTGCGCCACCTGGCCCGGTCGCAGGCCCGCGGTGAAGTTGGTCCGCCACCACCACGGGACCTTGAATTGCGCGATGGTGTCCGGGCCGATCCTGGTCATCTTGCCGTAGCAGGTCGCCATGTTGCTGGCGAAGAAGATGCGCGGGCAGCCGCCGTTCTGCTGCAGCGCCTCTATCTCGGTCCCTGGCGCGCCGGCGTCATCGTTGCGCACCGAGAGCCAGTTGTTGGTGGTGAAGCCTGGCGTGGAGATCTGCGCGCCGGACTGGGTCGCTTTCGAGCTGCTCTGTACCTTCCAGCCACCCGAGCCAAGGTTGACGACGTTGCTGGCGCCGGCATCGGCCGATGAGATCCGGCCCGTCTGGCCCGCGGCCGGCTTGGCCGCGGCCGGCTGGGCCGCCTCGACGGCGGCGGTGCACGCCAGCGACGCTGCTCCCAGCATGGCGACGGCCAGGAACGCGAACCGCGGATGAATAGCACGTCTCATCGCCGGCCACCCTTCTGCCATCGGCGCGTTGAGCCACGGCCCACCCGCCACCTGGCCGATGCCGTGCCGGTTTGTATACTTTCCAAACTAATGCGTCAAGCGGCAGCCGGGTAGTTGTCGCGGCATCACCGGCTACTGGACCGACAGCGCCACCAGGCAGGTGTCGTCATCGGTATCGGTGGACCCTAGCGCGCCGAGCGCCGCCGCGATCACCCGCTCCGGATCGGCGATGCCGCGCACGGCCCGGACCAGCGTGGCCAGCCCGGCATCGATCGAGCGGTCGCGCCGTTCGATCAGCCCGTCGGTGTAAAGCAGCAGCAGGTCGCCAGGCAGCAGCTGCAAGGTGGCCAGCTGGTAGGCGTCCTGGCCGGCCCCGAGCAGGATCCCGCCGGGCGCCTGCACCGGGCAGGCCCAGGCGCCGCGGACCAGCACGGGCGGCGGATGGCCGGCCTGCGCCCAGGTCAGGACGCGGCTGCCAGGGTCGAAGTAGCCGACGATGACCGAGGCGGTGTGCTCAGGCGCGACGTGGCGCACCAGCAGGTTCAGCCAGCCGACCAGCCGGTCGGGGGATGCGCCAGTGATAGCCAGGCCGGCCAGCGCACCGCGAAGCCTGGCCATTCCCGCGGCCGCCTCCAGGCCGTGTCCGCCGACGTCACCGATCGCCAGCAGCACGCTGCCGCCGGGCAGCTCGGCGGTGATGTACAGGTCGCCGCCCACCCGGCTGGCCCGCGAGGCCGGCAGGTACCGCACCACGGCGCGCAGTCCGGGCAGGTCGAACGGCCTGTCGTGCAGCGG
>OCZU010001402.1_pt1 | contig 15887 bp, 13 predicted proteins | sample 1539001 | NCBI WGS metagenome assembly OCZU01 (sample SAMEA3539306, study PRJEB22396) | soil metagenome | biome: tundra; feature: field; material: soil | place: USA | collected 2010-05 | depth 0.15 m | reverse complement strand
CTCGCGGAAATCGCCGCGCTCAAGAAAAAATATCCCGACGTGATGTTCATCGTGGACGCGGTCAGTTCATTGACTGCCACCAAGATCGAATTCGACGCGCTGGGCATTGACGTGCTTCTGGCCGGAACGCAAAAGGCATTTGCCCTGCCGCCGGGGCTGGCGGTGTTTGCCTGCTCGGCCGCCGCCCTGGCCAAAGCCTCAACGAGCAAAGATCGCGGTTACTACTTTGACTTCGTTGAGTTCCAGAAAAACGCCGAGCAAAGCATGACCCCCAGCACGCCGAGCATCGGACACGTCTATGCGCTCGCGTCAAAGCTCGAGGACATTTTTGCCGAAGGTTTGGACGCGCGCTTTGCCCGTCACAAGAAACTTGCCGGACTCACGCACATCTGGGCGGCCGGGCATGGGTTCAATTTGTTCCCGGAAAAGGGCTTTGAATCCGTCACGCTCACCTGCGTCAGCAACGGGGCGCGACCCGGCGGTCGCGTTGTGGACGTGGCGAAATTGCAGAAGCTCGTCAAAGATCAGGGCTTTCTGATTGACGGCGGCTATGGAAAAATCAAAGGCACCACGTTCCGCCTTTCCAACATGGGCGATGAAACCGAAGCGACGATGAACCAGCTTTACGCCGCTTTGGATTCTGCGATGAAGCAGTTGTAAGCGGTCGGAATCCCGTGTCAACATTCGGCTGGCGTTCGGGCCAGTTTCATTTTACAACCCATCCCATGAACTCTCTAAAACCACTTCAACGGCTCGCGCCGCTAATCCTGGCGCTGTTTACCCTGTCGAGCAGTTTCACCTTTGCGGCAACGTCCGATGAAAAGTCTGCGGTCGGCAGCGCCAGCCCCGATCCGTACGCGAACGAGACCCCCACCCAGCGCGACGCGCGCATGAAATGGTGGCGCGAGGCGCGCTTCGGCATGTTCATCCATTGGGGTGTCTATTCCGTTCCCGCCGGCACCTACGACGGCAAACAAATATCCGGCATCGGCGAGTGGATCATGAACCGCGGCAAAATTCCCATGGCCGAATATCAGGCCTATGCCAAGGAATTTAATCCGGTCAAATTCAACGCTGACGAATGGGTCAAGACCGCGAAGGACGCCGGCATGAAATACATCGTGATCACGTCGAAACACCACGACGGCTTTGCCATGTTCGATTCAAAGGCAAGCGATTGGAACATCGTCCAAGCCTCGCCGTTCGGTCGCGATCCGTTAAAGGAACTCGCCGCGGCATGCACAAAATACGGCCTCAAACTCGGCTTTTATTATTCGCAAGCGCAGGATTGGAACAACGGCGGCGCCGCATCGGGCGGCAAGTGGGACAAGGCGCAGGAGCACAGCATGGACGACTACATTGACAAAGTCGCTGTGCCGCAGGTGACGGAGATCCTTACGCACTACGGCAAATTCCCGGCCGTGCTCTGGTGGGACACGCCGACCGACATGAACACCAACCGCGCGGAAAAACTCATCGGGCTGCTCAAGCTAAAGCCCGGCATCATTCACAACAACCGCCTCGGCGGCGGATTCAAAGGCGATACCGAGACACCCGAGCAATACATCCCCGCCACCGGCTATCCAGGCCGCGATTGGGAAACGTGCATGACGATGAACGATACGTGGGGTTTCAAAAGCTACGACCACAATTGGAAAAGCACCGAGACGATCATCCGCAACCTCGTTGACATCGCCAGCAAGGGCGGCAATTACCTGCTCAACGTCGGACCGACGAGCGAGGGTTTGATTCCCGAGCCGAGCATTGAGCGGCTCAAAGCCGTCGGTGAATGGATGAAGGTCAATGACGATGCCATTTACGACACGACCGCCAGCCCCTTCAAACGATTGCCTTGGGGCCGTTGCACCAAGAAAGTCAGTGGCAGTACCACGACGCTTTATCTCCATGTGTTCAACTGGCCTGCGGATGGCAAACTCATTGTGCCGGGACTGAAAAACAAAATCACGTCGGCGAAACTTCTCGCCACCGGCAAGAGATTGAAAGCTGAACCGACCGCCGATGGTGTCATCATTGACGTTCCCGCAAACGCGCCTGATCCGATCTCTTCAACCGTCGTTCTGAAAATCAAAGGCGCACCCGAAGTCGGCGCCACGCCCATCATTCAAGAGTCCGACGGCTCGGTGCGCCTGATGGCGTCCGAAGCCGAATTGCATGGCGGTTTGCAGTATGAATCCGGCGGCGGCAAAGATGCCATCGGCTATTGGACCAACCCCGACGACTTCGCGAGCTGGAGCTTCAAGGTGGATCGCCCGGGGAAATTTCAGGTCGTGGCGGAAGTCGCCTCGCTCGGCCAGGGCAAATTTGAAATTGTGCTTGGCGATCAAAAAATTACCGGCACCGCGCCGAACACCGGTGATTACACGAGATTTCGTCGGGCCAATCTGACGAACACTTTCGAAATCGCCACGTCCGGCACAGTTTCTGTCTCGGTGAAGCCAGTGAAAGAGGGATGGGAACCGATCAACTTAAAGTCCCTGACACTCCGACCCGCTGCGGCCAAGTAATGCGCAAGCCTCTTGCCTCCCGGAGGCTGCGTCGGGTGATTCAAGAATTTTTCTCGAGAAATAATTCTGCCATCAATCATTCTGTAATTCTTTGTGTCAACGGCGGACGGATACAAAATCGTCAAGCTCAGGAGTGGTGCGCACAGCGTCCACTCGCTCGCTGACGACGAAACGTTTCATCCCGGCATCGGCCCCGTAGCGGAAGCCGGGGAGCTCTACGTCCGGCAATTGCGCCTGCCCGAACGCGTCCGGGAAACCGAAGGAGAATTCGTGCTTTGGGATGTCGGCCTCGGCGCGGCGGCCAACGCGCTCACGGCCATTCGGCTGATTCGAGAAGATCTGGCGAGTTCAAATGTTGCGGCTCAGGAGAGCCGCGCTCCAAAAATTTTGCGCCTCGTCAGCTTTGATCATACCAGTGCAGCGCTGGCGTTTGGGCTTCAACACAGCGTGGAACTCGGCTACATCGTTGGGCACGAAACTTCGCTGGCTGAACTTGTGGAAAATCATTCCGTGAAATTCACCGACAGCGTGCTCGAGGTCGCATGGACGCTCGAACTCGGCGACTTTCCAGCCTTTCTTTCCCGCAGCAGCCGAGGTAACGAGGCTCACTCTTCAAAATCGGAAATCGGAAATCGGAAAGGGGAAATGGCTCCCCATGCGATAATGTTCGACCCGCATTCGCCGAAAAAAAATCCCGCGATGTGGACCGCTCCGCTATTCGAGGATCTGTTCCGCCGTCTCGACCCACAACGTCCGTGTGCGCTGGCCACGTTCTCGCGCAGCACGATGGCGCGGGCCGCGCTGTTACTGGGCGGATTCTTTGTGGGCGTGGGCCATCCGTCCGGATTGAAAGAGGAAACCACTGTCGCGGCGAACAATCTTGAATTGCTCGACGAACCGCTCGACCGCCGCTGGTTGGAGCGCGTGAAACGCTCCGACAGCGCGGAACCGCTGCGCGAACCGGTTTACGGTCGCGCACCGCTCTCGCCGGAGACCTGGGAAAAGTTGCGGCTGCATCCTCAGTTCAGCTAAGCTTGCGAACGTGGATTTTCGTGAACAGTTTGCGGCGATGCTGGCCGGCCCAGGGCCGATGCTCGCCCTCGCGCCGATGCAGGACGTGACAGATTTTCCGTTCTGGAAATTGATGGCGGCTTACGGCGGCACGGATGTTTATTTCACCGAGTATTTCCGCGTGCATCCGACTTCCAATCTCGAAAAATACATTCTCCAATCCATCACGGAAAATCCCACGGGCCGGCCGGTCATCGCCCAAATGATCGGCAACGACATTCCATCGCTCGTCCGCACCGCGCGCGAGTTGCAGGAACATCCCATCGCGGCAGTGGATTTGAACCTGGGCTGTCCCGCGCCGATCGTTTACCGCAAATGCGCCGGCGGCGGATTGCTGCGCGAACCCAAGCGCGTGGACGCCATTCTCGGCGCGCTGCGCGACGCGGTGAAAATCAAGTTCACGGTCAAGACGCGCCTTGGGTTCGATTCGCCGAAAGTTTTCGACGAATTGCTGCCGATTTTTGCGAAACACTCGCTCAATTTGCTGACCGTTCACGGGCGAACCGTCGCCGAAGGTTATCGCAGCGAAGTGCATTACGATTTCATCGCGCGGGCCGTGGCGGAGATGCCCTGCCCTGTGCTGGCCAACGGCAACGTGAGTTCCGCGCGGCAGGCGATCGAAGTTTTGAAAATCACCGGCGCGCATGGACTGATGATTGGCCGCGGCGCAATTCGCAATCCGTGGTTGTTCCAGCAAATCCGCCAGCACTTATTAGTGGCACGGGCGTCCCGCCCGTGTGTTCCTGATTCCGATACGGCCCTGACAGAAACGAACGGGCGTGACGCCCGTGCCACTATTTCTCGCGGTGAAGCAATTTTCGTCCCGGTCGGCCGTGATGTCTTGGAATATGTTCGCGCTCTTTACGAAGCGGTTTGCTCGCCGGACGTGAGCGAATCAGCGCAGGTTCAGAAGATGAAAAAATACCTGAACTTCATCGGCCTCGGCCTGGAGCCGGCGGAGCCGTTTCTTTTTCAGATTCGGCGCGTTGGAACGAAGGCGGATTTCTTCCGGGTCTGTGAGGAGTTTCTCAATCATGGCCGCCCGTTGCCGCTCGAACCTTTTTCAGCGGGGACAAAAGAGGCGGACCTGGTGAGTTGCGCCGGCTGAAAGTCCACAGCCAGGGCGGGTTACAAAATCGGATCGGTGGCACAGGCGTCCCGCCCGAAACCGGGGGTGGGCGCGGGCCTGCTCTACTGCCAAGGACAACCGGCAACGGACACCTTTCCACGAAATCCGGCGCGACGCCGGATTTGTCGGGCGCGACGCCCGTGCCACCCTAGATTTTCCGCATCAAACCCTTTGCGCGCCAAATCCAGACGCGGTCACGCTTGCGCTGAAAAGCGGGAGCATGAGGATCGTCAGCAAGCACATCGCTTAATTCCGCGCGAGCCAGGTCCGGCTGATTCTTTGCCAGATATAATTCCGCCAGTTGAACTTTCGCGCGCGGATAAGAGTGATTCTCCGTGACCTGCTTCCAGACATTCAAAGCCGCATCGGTTTCTCCGAGAGCCGCGAGCGTTTCAGCCAGCGCCATTTGCGAAAAGCCGTAATCATGCTTTGGATTTTCGGCGACGACACCCACGAGCAGCGGGCGCGCCTCGGCGGGTTTTTTCTGACGCAGCAGGCATTGGCCGAAATGCGCGCGCGTGTCTATGTCCAGTGGATCGCGCTCCATCGCGGCGCGGTAGCTGGCCTCGGCCAGTCCCAGTTTGCCCTGCTGGAAATAAATGTCGCCAAGCTGCGAGTGATGGTGCGCCTTGTCGAGGTGATGGATTTGCGCCTGAAGTTCCTTGATGCGGCGGCGGTTATTTGCGCCCGGCAATTCAAATCCGCGCGTGGCCGACGGCGAGGCGCGATAGACGGAAAAGTAATAAAACAAAGCGGACAAAGCGGAAAATAAAAAAATAAAAACCGCCCAGATCCACTCGCGGCGGCGGATCGCGTCAATCAGCATCCAAATCTGAAACGCGGTCAACAGCAACCAAATGGGACTGCTGATCAAGAACCGAAAGTTAAGCAGATCTAGAATGGAGGCCTGCATTGGCGTCGCAGGCTAAACAGGTCCGCGCGATGTGGCAATGAAACTTTATTTGGACTGGTTGAATGCTCGCCTTCACCTTTTATCCTCTCTCCCAGAAGAGGAAATGGCCGCAGTACGCCTCTCGTTTTGCGGCTGATCGTCCGGCAAGTCCGGTCGCAAGAATTCTCAAGTGGACGGAATGTAATTCACCCTCTCCTCGGAGGAGAGGGCCGGGGTGAGGTCGAGCGTATCAACTAACTGTCTTTTCAATGAGGCGAGACCATCCCTGCCGGAATGAATGATTTTATGGGGCGTGGTTCCAGCTATGGCGGTGCCGGCTGATTTCCGATTGACCCGGCGGATTTTTCAACACAAAGTCGTCAAGACTCCAAGGCACAATGAGAATGGGAAAACTGTTTGTGTCTCCACGACTGGTGATTCGCAACTTGTCAGGGATGAATTTTTGTGGATAATTACAGCCATGAGCGCGCAAGAAATCATCGAAGAATTCAAAGCCTTGTCGCCGGCGGAACGGGCGCAAGTGACCAAGTTTGTCGTCGAACACGACGACTCGTAGATTCCCGATGAATTCAAGGAAGCCATGAAAGACGCCGAGGCCGGGCGGTTGGTGGATATGGAAACCGCTTTGCATGAAACACCTCCGCCGCGGCTGCGATGAAATACCGCTATCGCGCGGTTGAAAGATTTTGGACGAGTTTCTACCGATTATCTCCCGAACAAAAGGAATCTGCCCGCCAGGCGTGGAAGGTTTTCAAGGAAGACCCCCATGACAGAATACCGCAAAAATCATACTGAAGCGGTCAAATGGTATCTCCGGGCAGCAGCACAGGGAAATGCCGCTGCCCAAAACAATCTTGGTGTTGCCTATCTAAATGGTGAGGGTGTTCCAATGGATTACATCCAAGCCTACGAGTGGCTTAACCTTGCAGCAGCACAAGGAGGATTGGCCGAAATCACCGCTACTAAGATACGGGACAACCTAGCCGGACAAATGACTCCCAGACAAATTGCGGAAGCACAGCGGTTAGCGCGTGAGTTCAGGCCGCGCAAAGAATCGGGTTCTGACAATTCCACTTCACCTGAAAGTCCAACGGCCAGTGGCTCCGGTTTTTTCATAACGGACGACGGTTATTTGATTACGAACAATCATGTGGTCAAGAACGCGGCGCAAGTGCGGCTGGTCACGAGCGCGGGTTTGATTTCCGCCCGAGTGGTGAAGGTGGATACGGCCAATGATCTGGCGTTGCTGAAAGCGGAAGGAAAATTTTCATCGCTGCCGATTGCGTCGAGTCGAACAATGAAGTTGGGCGGCACGGTGGCCACGGTGGGCTTTCCGAACATCGGGTTACAAGGGTTCGCGCCGAAATTTGCCCGGGGCGAGATCGCGTCGCTCTCCGGCGCGGTGGATGATGCGCGGTATTTCCAGATCAGCGTGCCGGTGCAGCCAGACAATTCGGGCGGGGCGCTGGTGGAGGAGCACGGCAACGTGGTGGGCGTGGTGTCGGCCAAACTGGATGCGGCGATGGCCTTGAAGTCGAGCGGGGCGTTGCCGGAGAATGTGAATTACGCGGTCAAGAGCAGTTATCTTCTGAGCTTTCTGGAATCGGTGCCGGAAGTGTCTGCGAAGCTCAAGGAGGCGAACGCCCAGGAAATCAAATTCGTGGAGGTCGTGGAGAAGGCAAAGCAGGCGGCGGTGTTGGTGCTGGTTTATTGACAGAATGATTGTTGGCAGAATGATGTTTCCGAGTTTCCGTCGAAAATGATTCTGTCATCAATTATTCTGTCTGCATTTTCGTGCCTCTTTCCCTCACCTCATCCCGGCCCTTCCTCACCCCCAGCCCCTCAATCTGTTTGGAGAGCGTGGCGTTGGACCTCCCTCGGCGGAGGCGGAGAGGGGGAACTGGCCACAAAGCGGAACAAGCTCTTGCATCCGCGGATGGCACTGGTTCATTCACGGCCAATGCTCGATGGCGAGAAATTGAACCTTTCACCCGCCCGCTCAACCCGCAGTCACCGGCGCAGCCGCTGCGAGGCGATGCGGCAGATGCCGGCGCACCCATTGCTGAAACGATTCCATGTACAGATAAATCACCGGCGTGATGTAGAGCGTGAGCAGTTGCGAAACCATCAGCCCGCCGACGACCGCCAGGCCCAGCGGACGGCGCGATTCCCCGCCCGCGCCAAATCCCACTGCGATCGGCAGCGTGCCCATTAACGCGGCCATCGTGGTCATCATGATCGGACGGAAGCGCAGCAGGCAGCCCTGGTAAATCGCGTCGTGCGGCGATTTGCCCTCCCGTTCCGCAACGAGCGCGACGTCAATCATCATGATCGCGTTTTTCTTCACGATGCCGACGAGCATGATAAGCCCGACGAAGGCGTAGATGTTCAGGTCGAGACCAAAGAGCATCAAGGTCAGCAGCGCGCCAAACCCCGCCGAGGGCAGGCCGGACAAAATCGTGATGGGATGAATGAAACTCTCGTAAAGGATTCCCAGGATGATGTAGATGACGAGAATGGACATGAGCAGCAAAATTCCAAGTCCCTTGAGCGATGATTGAAACACCTGCGCCGAACCTTGAAAGCTCGCGCTGATGGTGGCTGGCAAATGCAATCCGGCCTGCGCTTTTTCCACCTGGTCCACCGCCGGGCCGAGGGAATAGCCCGGCGCGAGATTGAAGGAGATGGTCACGGACGGCAATTGGCCGACGTGCGCAATGGTCATCGGGCCGACACTGCGCGTCAGCTCCGCCACGGCGCCGATCGGGACGAGATCGCCGTTGGTGTTGGATGAGCGGATGTAGAGTTCTGACAATGCCGAGGGGTCGCGTTGAAATTGCGGTTCGACTTCCATGATCACCCAATACTCGTTGACGTCGGTGTAAATCGTGGAAATCTGGCGCTGGCCGTAAGCGTCGTACAACGCGTTTTCAATCTGGTCCGGCGTCACGCCCAGCGCGGAGGCTTTGTCGCGATCAATCTCGACGGTGACCTGCGGGTTGTTGATGAGCAAATCGCTCGTCACGTCCTGGAAGCCGGGGAGCCCGGACATTTTTTGCATCAGCAGCGGCGCCCAATGAGCCAGCTCTTTCATGTCCGTGTCCTGCAAGCTGTATTGATAGAGCGCCTTGGATTGCATGCCGCCAATGGTAATGAGCGGCGGATTTTGAAAATAGGTCTGCAGACCCGGAATGCCCGACAGTTTGGGGCGCAATTCCTGGATGACCTGGTCCGCGCTCAGCCGGCGTTCCGACCGTGGTTTGAGGCGAATGAACATGCGGCCGTTGTTCGCCGTCGCGTTCGGCCCGCCCGCGCCAATGGAGGACATGAAACCCGCGACGTTCGTGTCCGCCGCGACAATTTTGGCCGCGGCAATCTGATGTTCGCGCATGGCTTCGAAAGAAATGTCCTGCGCGCCCTCGGTCGTGGCGCGAATCTGGCCGGTGTCTTCGGTTGGGAAAAAGCCCTTTGGAATCACGTAGAACAGGACGCCCGTCGCAATCAGCACGGCGATGGAAACGAGGAGGGTGATGAAACGGTGGCGCATCACGACTTGCAGGGTGCGGTCGTAAGTGTTCCGCATTCCGTCGAAAAATTTTTCCGAGGCGTTGTAGATGCGGTTGTGTTTCTGGCCGTGCGCCGCGCGCACGAAACGGCTGGTCAGCATGGGCGTCAACGTCAGCGAGACAAAGCCCGAGACAAGCACCGCGGTGGCAATGGTCACGGCGAATTCATGCAGCAATCGCCCCAGGATGCCGCCCATGAACAGCACCGGAATAAACACCGCCGCCAGCGAGAGCGTCATCGAGATGATCGTGAAGCCGATTTCGCGCGAGCCTTTCAGCGCGGCTTCCAGGGGCGGCTCGCCGTTTTCGATGTGGCGCACGATGTTTTCGAGCATGACGATGGCGTCGTCCACCACGAACCCGACGCACAAGGTCAGCGCCATGAGCGACAGGTTGTCGAGGCTGTAGCCCAGCAGGGCCATCACGGCAAACGTGCCGATGATGGACATGGGCAGCGCGAGGCTGGGAATGATGGTGGCGGAGAGATTCCGCAGAAAAAGGAAGATGACGAGCACGACCAGACAGACCGTGAGCAACAAGGTGAATTGAACGTCGTTCACCGAGGCGCGGATGGATTCGGAGCGGTCATACAGGATTTCAATGTTCACCGAGGCCGGAATCTGCTCGCGCAGTTGCGGCAGCAGTTTTTTGATATTGTCCACGACCTCGACCGTGTTCGCGCCGGGCTGGCGCTGGATGCTCAGGACGATGGCGCGCGTGTTGTTGAACCAGCTTGCGATTTTGTCATTCTGCACGCTGTCGGTCACCCGGCCGAGTTGTTCGAGACGGATCGGGTTGCCGTTGCGATACGCGACAATCAGCGGGCGGTAATCCGCGGCGCGGGTGAGTTGTCCGTTCGCCAGAATCGTGAACGACTGATGCTGGCCGTTCAGCGTGCCGGTCGGCAGATTCACGTTTGCCGCCTGGACGGCCTGCGCCACTTCGTCAATGCCGACGCCGTAGGCTGCGAGTTTGTTCGGATCCACCTGCACGCGCACGGCGTATTGCTGCGAACCGAAAACGTTCACTTGCGCGACGCCGTTGACCATCGAAATGCGTTGCGCCATCAGCGTTTCGCCGTAATCGTCCACGGTGGAGAGCGGCAGTGTGGCGGACGAAAACGCGAGGAACAACACCGGCGAATCGGCGGGATTGACTTTGCTGTAGGTCGGCGGCGTCGGCATGTTCGGCGGCAATTGGCGCGACGCTTTGGAAATGGCCGCCTGCACGTCCTGCGCGGCGGCGTCAATGTCGCGGCTCAACGAAAACTGAATCGTGATTTGGGAAATGCCCAGCGCGCTGACCGACGACATCGAGTCAATGCCCGCGATGGTCGAAAATTGTTTTTCCAGCGGCGTGGCCACCGCCGACGCCATCGTGCTCGGGCTGGCGCCGGGCAGGTTCGCCGAGACGTTGATGGTCGGATAATCCACGCTCGGCAGATCGCTGACCGGCAGCGAGCGATAGCTGATGATGCCGAACAGCAAAATGCCCGACATGACCAGCGTGGTCATGATGGGGCGGCGGATGAATAGCTCGGGGACGGTCATAAGAAGCGAACATCCAACATCCAACATCCAACACCCAAAAACCAATGCTGCGCGCGCTGGACAGCGGTTGGAAGTTCGATGTTGGATGTTGGATGTTGGATGTTTTCCACAATTACTTCCCGGCGTTTGTCACCACGCTCGTGGAATTCGCGGAGGTTTCAGCTGACTTCACGCTGACCCGCGCGCCGCGGAAGAGTCGCAATTGGCCGTCGGTTACCACCGTTTCACCCGCTTCCAATCCACTCGACACAACCGTGCCGCCCTCAAAATTCACGCCCGTGGTCACGGCGCGCATTTCCACGGTTTCGTCCGGCTGCACGACGAAAACAAATTGGCCGTTCTGCCCGGTCTGAACCGCCTGCGCCGGCACGACGACCGCGTTGGAAACCTGCGCGAGCGTCAGCGTCACCTGCGCGAATTGCCCCGGCCACAACACGGTGTTCGTGTTGGCAAATGTGCCTCGCAGCAAAATTGTTCCCGTGTTCATGTCCACGGCGTTGTCAATGAAAGTCAATTCGCCCCAGGCGGGGTTGTTGGTTTCGCCCGCCACAATTGCGCGCACCGGCAAAACGGCTTCAGCCGCGCGCCGGCGGATGGCGGGCAGTTGTTGTTCCGGCACGGAAAACGCGACGTAAATCGGACGAATTTGCGTGATGGTCAGCAGGACATCGTCCGGCGCTTTGACGACATTTCCGGCCTTCACTGACAGACTGCCGGTGCGCCCGTCAACCGCCGAGCGAATGTCCGTGTAGTCGAGGCTGATCTGCGCGTTGGAAATGGCGGCGGCGCCCGCCAGCACCGTGGCTTCCGCCGAATTGAACGCGGCCTCGGCGGTTTCGTAGTCCTGCTGCGAGGCGATTTTGGTCTCGAACAAATTGCTGGTGCGCTGAAAGGCAAGCCGCGCGCTGAGGAGTTGCGCCTCGTCCCGTTTCAAACTGGCCCGCGTCTGATTCAGCGCGGCCACGAACGGACGCGGATCAATCGTGAACAACGGGTCGCCCGCCGTGACCTCCTGGCCTTCCTCGAAATGCACTTGCATGATCGGCCCGGTGATTTGCGAACGAACCGCGACTGTGGAATAGGCTTGCACGTTTCCAACCACACGAATCTCCACCGGCACATCCCGCGTCTCCACGTTGGCCACGAGCACCGGCACCGGCGGAAGGTGGACTTTCCCGTCGCCGGCCGGTTTGCGCGAACAGGAGGTCAACAACGATGCGGCCGTAAAAACAAGGCCGGCCGCGAGGGGAAATAACCGGGCGTTTTTGGCGCAAACATTCTTCACTTCGATTCTCCTTTGCTGAACGCGGCGGCGAACTGGCGCAAAAACTTTTCCCGACGCGTTTGAAATTCCGGGTCGGAAACGGAAAATCCGGTGACCAGCCGCGCCAGTTGCGGGAACGCCAGCGGATAAGCGGTCAGCGACATCATGGCCAGCAGCAATTGGGACGGATCAAATTCCGCGGAAACCAATCCCCTCCTCTGCTGCCGCCGCAGCCGTTCAACAGCCCGGCCGATGCTTTCCTTGCGCCGGTCTTCGTCGATGACTTTTTTTTCACCCCATTGCAACGCCTCCCATTCCAATAGCCGGATCCAATCACGATCGCGGCAGGCGAGCCGGAACCAATGCGGCAGGTATTCAACCGGATCCTCGGGGGCGGAAGCCAGCCACGCGGAACGGTCCTCGATTTTCCGCCGCAACACTTCGCGAAACAAACCTTCCTTGTCGCCAAAATAGTGATACAGCATTCGCTTGTTGATGCGCGCATTTTTGGCAATGACATCCACACGCGCGCCGGCAAATCCCTTGGCGGCAAACTCCGCCAGCGCCGCTTCCAGAATCCGCTGCTGGCTCTGCTGCGGATTGCGGGCGGCGGATTTTGGATTCAACCGGTTTTTGGTTTTCTCGTGCAAAGACCCTCCGACACTACGCATTGCAAAGTAACTGTCAAGTTACTTGTGAGCGGGAAAGCACCAGCAAAAAAGCCCGTTCCTGCGAACGGGCTGGGTGAATCATTTTGCGCAAATCTTGCTACTTCGCCTCCGCCTTGGCTTCTTCAGCCGGCTGGGTTTCCACCGGCGCTTCGGCGGCGTCGGGCAGGTCCACCCATTCGAGGATGGCGCGTTGCGCGGCGTCGCCCTGGCGCTGGTTCAAGCGCATGATGCGCGTGTAGCCGCCATTGCGGGCCTTTTGCGCGGGCGCGATTTCGTCGAACAGGATTTTCACAACGTCCTCCTGGTGCAGACGCGCGGCGGCGCGGCGGCGGTCGTGAATCGTGCCGCTCTTGCCGAGGGTGACGAGTTTCTCGGCGACGGAGCGCGCGGCCTTCGCCTTCGCGAGCGTCGTGGTCACACGTTTGTGGATGATGAGGCTGCAAACCAGGTTGGCCAGCATCGCGTTCCGGTGTTCGCCGGTGCGGCCCAACTTGGCGGTTCGCTTGAGGTGTCGCATAAAATTCCTTTACCGGGCCGGTGGCGCGGCTTCTTCCTTCGGTCCATCGAGCAGGCCCTGCTCGAAACTCATGCCGAGGGCGAGGCCGAGCGCCTGCAATTTGTCTTTGATTTCGTTCAACGACTTCTTGCCGAAGTTGCGGTACTTGAGCATTTCGGATTCGCTCTTCATCGCGAGCTGGCCGACGGTCGTGATGTTCGCGTTGTTGAGGCAGTTCGCGGCGCGCACGCTCAGTTCGATTTCGTTGACGCTCATGTTGAGCAGCTTTTTGAGCTTGGTCTTTTCCTCGTCCTGCTTGTCCACGACTTCCTCGAATTCGACGGCGTTCTTGTCGTAGCCGACGAACACGTCGAGGTGATGCTGCAAAATGGCCGAGGCCTGCGTCAGCGCGTCGTCGGGCGTGATGCGGCCGTCCGTCCACAGCTCGATGACGAGGCGGTCATAATCGGTGCGCTGGCCGACCCGCGCGCTTTCCACGGCGTAACGCACGCGGGTCACGGGCGAAAACAGCGAGTCAATGGCAATCACGCCGATTGCCTGGCCGGGCTTTTTATTTTCCTCGCCGGCACAGAATCCACGACCGACTTTGACTTCCAATTCCATCTCGAACTTTTTCTTTTTGTCGAGCGTGCAGATGTGCTGCTTGGGGTTCACCAGCTCGATGTTCTGCTGGAGCTGGATGTCTTCCGCGATCACTTCGCCTTCCTTGTTGGCGGAAAGCAGCAGCGTCATCGGCTCGCGCGTCTGCGCCTTGAACAGCACTTTCTTCAGGTTCAAAACGATGTCGGTGACATCCTCCACGACGCCGTCAATGGTGGCGAATTCGTGCATCGCGCCGTCCACCTTGATGGAGGTGATGGCCGCGCCTTCGAGCGAACTGAGCAGCACTCGGCGGAGGGAGTTGCCGACGGTGTGGCCATAGCCGGTTTCAAACGGCTCGGCGACAAACTTGGCGTAGGTTTCAGTGGCCGTTGACTCTTCCTTGGTCAACCGCTTGGGCATTTCAAAACGTCCTAGACGTACTGGCATGGTATCCTTTCAACAATTTTAATCTGGCTGCCCCGGCATTTTATTCCCGCGTGCCGGTGAAGCCCGTGTAATTGTTTTTGTTTATTTCTTAACCACCGATGGACACCGATAAACACGGGTGAAGAGAAGCAAAGCCTTCGACTTCATTTTTGTATCCGTGTTCATCTGTGTCCATCCGTGGTTGGTTTTCAGTTAGCGGGAATAAAATTCGACGACGGCCTGCTCGTTGGCAATGGGGTTGATCTCATCGCGCGTTGGAATGCGCATGACGACGCCCTTGAACTCTTCCTTGTTCAACGACATCCAGTCCGGCACCACCCGACTGGTGGAAACTTCCAGCCCCTTGGTGGCCAACTGGCGCGAGACGTTGTTGCTTTTGACAGTGACGATGTCGTTCACCTTGAGCGCGCAGGAGGGCACATCCACTTTGCGGGCGTTGACCTGAACGTGGCCGTGCGAAACCATCTGCCGCGCAGCGGCGCGCGAGTTCGCGAAACCGAGGTGATAAACGACGTTGTCGAGACGCGTCTCCAAAATCTGGAGCATCTGCTCGCCCGTGACACCGCGGCGTTTCAACGCCTTTTCGTACACGCCACGGAACTGCCGCTCCATCAGACCGTAAAAGTAACGGAGCTTTTGCTTCTCAATGAGGCCGAGGCCATAATCGGTGTGCTTGCGGCGTGACTTGGGGCCATGCACGCCGGGACCGTAATTGCGGCGTTCAAGATATTTCGACGGGCCGAAGATCGGGATGCCGAACCGGCGGCTGATGCGAACGCGGGGACCTGTGTAACGAGCCATGGTTAGTTAATGGTTGAAAGTTGAGAGTTGATGGCCTTACACGCGTCGTTTCTTGCGCGGGCGGCAGCCGTTGTGCGGAATCGGCGTCATGTCTTTGATGGTGGTAATCTCCAGACCAATCGCCTGCAAGGCGCGGATGGCCGACTCACGGCCGGACCCCGGACCCCGCACCCGGATTTCCACTTCCTTCATGCCGTGGGACATCGCCTGACGGGCGGCGTCCTGGGCGACCTGCTGGGCGGCGTAGGCGGTGCTTTTGCGCGAGCCTTTGAAACCGACGCGACCGGCGCTCGACCAGCCAAGCAGATTGCCGTGCATGTCGGTGATGCTGACCTGGGTGTTGTTGAACGTCGCCAGAATGTTCGCGATGCCAACGGAAATATTTTTTGCGCCCTTGGCCTTGACGATTTTCTTCCCCGCCTGATCATCGGCCAAAAGTTCGGCTGCGGTCGGCGCGGAGCCGACAACGGCCACGGCGGCATCTGTGGGCTTCGGCGTTTCTCCTGCGGGCGCGGGCGCAGGCGCGGGTGCGCCAGGCTTTTTGTGCGGCCTGGTTTCATCCGCCGGTTTGGCGGCGACTTCGGGTTTTGCTTCGCCCTTGGGAGCGGATTTTTTCTTGGTCTCTTCAGCCATAACAGATGATTAGTGGATGCCGGTCTTGGCGTTCGGATTGCGCTGCACGCCGACGGTCTTGCGCGGGCCTTTGCGCGTGCGCGCGTTGGTCTGCGTGCGCTGACCCCGCACCGGCAGGCCGCGCAAATGGCGGATGCCGCGATAGCACTTGATGCCCTGCAACCGCTTGAGGTTCATGCCGAGTTCGCGGCGCAAATCGCCTTCGATGACGTATTTGC
>OCZU010001400.1_pt1 | contig 15908 bp, 14 predicted proteins | sample 1539001 | NCBI WGS metagenome assembly OCZU01 (sample SAMEA3539306, study PRJEB22396) | soil metagenome | biome: tundra; feature: field; material: soil | place: USA | collected 2010-05 | depth 0.15 m | reverse complement strand
TGGCCAGATCGCGAAGCAGGCGCCGGACGCGATGACGGTGCGAACGCCGTCAGCGATTCTTGGCATACGCGGCACCGAATTCGTCGTGACGGCCAATGACTAGACCGTTCGGCCGGTTCGATCCTTTAGGCAGCGCGCGCGTTATGGTACTGCTCGCGGTCCTTTTGGCTGCCTGCAGCACGGGAACCGTCGTGCTGCTCCCGGAAAAGGACGCGCATCACACGGCGGTCGTCGTCCAGCAGCGTGACCGGGAGCTTGTGCTCGATCAGCCGTACGCCGCGGCCACGCAAACGCCATTCGGACCGAGGGCCTACACATCGAGCCCGGAGGAAGTTCAAGCCGTCTTTGGCGCGGCGCTCGCCGCGCAACCGATGCGCCCGACCCAATTCACTCTGTATTTCGTCGAGGGCAAGGACGAGCTCACTGACGAGTCCAAGCAAATGGTCGAAAGCGTGTTCTCGGAGATTTCGAAACACCCCGTGCCTGACTTGCTGGTGATTGGCCATACCGATGCGGTAGGCAATGATCAGGACAACGATGTGCTTTCGCGTCAGCGCGCGGACAGCGTTCGAGCCGCGCTGATCGATCGTGGCATCGCTTCCCAGAACGTCACGGCGATCGGCCGCGGCAAGCGTGAGCTGATCGTGCCGACCGCAGACGGCGTCGCGGAACCGCGCAATCGACGGGTCGATATTCTCGTGCGCTGACGAGGTCGTCCGCCAAGCTGCGGCGCTCCTCTGGAGCGACACCAAGCTCGGGTCCCGGCAACCAGACTTTGACGCTCAACCGGCGACGCGAGGGCCGAGCCACCGCAGCACCAGGATCGTGATGTCGTCCGCGGGCTCGGCGCCGGCGGTGAACGCTTCGATGTCCGCGCGCAGTGCCTCGAGAATGACATGCGCGCTCGGCGCGCCGCCACCGAGCTCGAGGAGTATTTGTTGCACGCGAGCGTCGCCGTAAAAATCCCCCGTCGCGTTCTGCGCCTCGGTCACGCCATCGGAAATCATGCACAGCGATTCACCGGGCCGCATCCGGTAGCCTCCGCCGCGATAGGCGAAATCCGCGACCGAGCATAACGGCGGACCGTCCCCGTCTTCGATGCGTTCAAGCATGCCGCCGGCCGAATGCATCAGGTAGGGGTTCTCGTGACCGGCGTTGCAGTAATCCAGATCTCCTGTTTCGAGATCCAGGATTCCCACGAACGCGGTGACGAACAGCATCTCCGAATTGTCGCGCGACACTTCGGTGTTCGCCGTGGACATGAGCTCGCCGATGTCCGCGTGCGGCGACCTGAGCATCGTGCTCTTGTACAGCGCCTTGCTGACCGCCATGAAAATACTTGCCGGCAGACCTTTGCCGGCGACGTCGCCGACGAGGAAAAACAGGCGGTGCTCGTCCAGGCGAAAAAAATCGTACAAGTCGCCACCAACTTCGCGCGCCGGAACCATGCTCGCGGCAAGATCGATGCGGCGATCATCGCGTAACAGGTCGCCTCGAGGCAGGGTCGCGGTCTGGATCCGTTTTGCCGCATCGAGCTCGCCGGCAATTCGTGCGCTCTGCTCCCGCTGCGTCTGCACGAGTCGTTCGAGCGACCTCCTCTGCCGGGCCGTCTCTCCCAGGGTGAGCAGGAGCAATGCACCGAAAAGCACCAAAAGGCTCAATGCGGGAGTCGCGGCGTCGAACAGCAGCCGGTGCGATCGAAAGACAAGAAACCCGCACGCTACCGGCAGCACTAGACAGCCGATGCCCAGCAGGGCCGCGTATTGCGGCCTCCATCGCGGAGTTGCCCATATGAGCAATGCACCGAGTACCAGCAACAATGCCTCCTCGAGCGCGCGCGCGGAGCCCGGTCGGTGAAGCAGGGTCTGGTCGTACAAGTTCTCCAACAACTGTGCGTGAATTTCGCTTCCGGGCATGCGCTCATCGATCGGGGTGTTCTGATATTCGATCAGTCCAACCCCGGTAACTCCGATCAGCACCAGCTTCTGTTTCAGTCGAGCGGGATCGACCCTGCCCTCGAGCACGTCGACCGCCGAGACGAAGCGGCCTGCGTTGCGCCGCGAATAGTAGACGAGAGCGGAGCCGTCATCCTCGGTCGGCGCGACGAACTCGCCGATGGCAATACCTTTCACCGAGGAGCCCGAAACCAGAAGGCGTAGCGACGAAGCGTGGAGCGCAGTGCGAAGCATCTCAATCGCCAGCGCCGGCACGAGCGTGTCGCCGATGCTCACAACGAGCGGAATCCGGCGAATCACGCCACCGGCAGGCTCGACCGAGATGAAACCGTGTCCGAAAGCCGCGCGGTCAAGCTCGTCAATGCTGGTTTGCACGCCGGCATATCGATCGAGTTGCGGCTTGGGCGACCGCGACGTCAACGCGCCTGCGGTCGAATCGAGCACGCCGAAAGGGGAAGCGCGCAGAAGCGTCGAGGTCGTCTCCTTCGATCCCGCAATGGCGAGAACGGCGTGGTCGGCGGCGAGTGCGCGGGCAAGCTGGGCGTCGTTGGAGGGTAGACCGCGAAGCGCGCTGGCCACGGCGAGATCCTGATGCGGCGTTCGAGCGAGGACGCGTTCGGGTGATAGCGCGTCGGCTTCCGGCATCAGTATGTCGACCGCAACCGCTGCGGGTTCCTGCCGCGCAACGGCGTCGATGAGTTGTGCCAGCAGCGTACGTGGCCAAGGCCATTGGCCGAGGGCCACCAAGCTCTTCTCGTCGATTTCGACCACGGTCGAGGGCATCGACTTCACCTGCCGCGGCGAGAACGTCTGATAAGCATCGAACCACGCAGCCCGCAGGTGCGCAGTCCAGGGCGCTTCTAGCCAGTTCAGGGCAGCGAGGGCGATAAGGATGGCCGCCCCCACGGCGCGGATGTGGGCCGTCCGGCGCACATCCGGCGCGGCCGCCGCGGATACGTTCAAAGGTCTATTTCCAGCCCGTCGTAGGCGGCGGTGACCTTCATCGGCTGACCGGTCCGTGTTATTTCCTCGAGGCGCCGAGCGTCCTTCAGCACTCCCTCGATCGCGTCATCGTCGGACGCAGGTTCGTGATGGAACAGGCAAAGATGTCGCACGCCGGCCATCTGGCACAACTCGACGCCGACCACGTTGCTCGAATGTCCCCAGTCCGCCTTGACCGAGATCGCGTCGGCGAGCGAATACATGCCATCGAAGATGACGAGGTCCGCGTTTCTGAAGAACTCGACGAAGGCTTCGGTCTCCAGGGGGTCGGCGAGTTTGTGTTCGGAGTCGGTCGAATAGACGACGGCCTGCCCGTTCGACTCGAAACGATAGCCATAGGATTCGCCGGTATGCTGCTGCAGCTTGGTCGTCACCGTCATGCCGGCAATGTCATAAGGCTTGCCCGGTTTCAAGTGAATGAATTCGATATCCGCGCGCAACACCGAAAAATCCACGGGGAACGACGGTTCGTTCTGCTGCCGCCGCAATGCCGCCTCCAGCCGCGGATGACTACCGTAGATCCGCAGATGATTCCCCGGGATGTAGGCTGGCGTAAAGAACGGCAGCCCCATGATGTGGTCCCAATGCATGTGGGACATGAGGATGTGATAGGTCTGCGGCGACCCCGGACCGTGGCGCACGACCGCGGCCTGACCGAAAGGACGCACGCCGCTCCCCAGATCGCAGATTACATATTCAGGACCGCCGGTCTCGATTTCGACGCAGGACGTGTGGCCGCCGTAGGTTCCGCCATCGGGGAACGCAAGGCCGTCGACGTATGCCTCGATCTCCGTGTCGGACGCGAAGTCGCGGCCCGATGCGCCGCGCAATGCCTTGATCAGCTTCTTGCGCACCATCGCTGCCGTGAGGGCAACCGGAAGCGACCCACGCGTGCCCCAAAAACGGATTCGCTTCATGTTGTCTCAGGGTTCTCAGGTCCTGTCGAACGCCTCGAGCGCCGGAGCCGAGAGCTGTTCGAGCGCGCCTCGAACCGACGGAAACACTTCGAGGATACGATCAAAGCGGCTGATGGCGAAGATTTCCGCGACAGTGGGCTGTAACGCCGCAATGGCGATCCTGGCATCATTGGCGCGCATTTGCTTCGCCGCGATCATCAAGACGCGTAATCCGACGCTGCTGATGTAGTCGACGCCCGAGAAATCCAGTATCAACGCTCTTTTGTCGATTGCGGATTGCTCCCAAAGCGGCGTCAGTGTTTCCTCGAGTCGCCCGGCGCTGGTGTGATCGATGCGACCCACCGGCGCAGCCACGACAACGTCAGCAAATTGCCTGCTGGATACGTTCACGTTATGTGCGACCTGTTTTGCGCCCGCGCGAGCGGCCCCTGCTGGTGATTATAGGTGAAGTCCTGGAGCGTCTGGGAAGTACGAGGGCCACAATGAAACGATGTCGATTCGGGGATATGCTCCGCGAGTCCCGCGAGTCCGGCGACGGGAGCAGCGCTTGCGCCTCGTGATCTATTCTGGCAGCACGTCGTCCCCGAGGTCGTATGGCAATGCGTCGAGCTTTTGCGACAGATGCTCCACTTGGCGCCGCAGGATGACCGTGACGACGCGATCGTAGGCATTCCCGGCGGTCGCCACCAAGCGTGACAGCAGCGCTCGTTCCTCTCCGGTGAGGTCGTCACCGGTGTTATGCGCACCGTAGAGCACAATTGCAGCCACTCCGCCCGCCGCCACTACGGGCATCGCAAGCACGGGCTCCCACGTCTTTGGGCCGACTCCCTCGCGCCGCTCCGGAAGACTTATTGCCGCGCGCCGTTCGGCGAGTTCGGCTAGCGGCATCTCTCCGATCGGCAGCGGTGCATCGCGGCCGCCGAGCCAACCGATCGGCTCGGCATACTGGCGGAACCGACCCCGCGCGTCGCGCCGGAAAACCGCAGCCGAAGCGAGATCGAGACTGGCCACGGGTTCCGCGATCAGCCGCAGGTCGATAGCGTCGAGGGTCTCTACGCTCGGAAGCTCGTCCGCAACGTTGTACAACCGCTCTTCCGCGACGTGCAAGCGATGGAAAAGCCAATGATCGCAGGCTTCGTTGAATTGCTCGTGCAGCCACTCGAACACCATTTTCAGAACGAGCACCACCAGCACGTAAACGGCAATCTTGCTCGCTAGTGACTCGTGCAGGAATTCTTCGATCCAAACGCCGATACCGGCAAGTGCACCCGCGATTATTATCGACGTGAGTAAAAGTGTCGTGCCACGGCTAAAGGCGAAGCGGACATCGATTACGCGGTGCCGGCGAACCGCGTGAAAAACGGCGATCGCAACCGTTGCGTTCAACATGAAAAAAGCGAGTAGAACGGTCTCGGACACGCTCGCACCGTCGCAGACCGATCGCGCCAAAAAGAATCCACTGCCGCAGAATGGATCCCAGAACCAATTCCAGAAAGAGGTCGCCATATTGCTGTCGGCGAAGATGAAGGCAGGTAGACCAACGCGGCATCCCCAATGAACCCACCTGGTCCGCTGCTGGTCCTCGGGCGCCTGGGTTTTTCTGCGGGAGCGCAAGATCAGCAGCACCGCGGCGTCAACCATGTAACCGGCGGCGTATGACCAGCGGCCGATCACCTCGGTTTTGAATCCGAGTCCAGTCCCAAAGCTCATCAGCTGGAGGATGAATAAAACAGCGACGAGCAACGGCAGCGAGCGTTCCGCCGATCGCCAACGCGCTTCTACTTCGTTGTGGGGAAATCGGAGCGCAAAAGTAACGAAGCCGGCGTAACCCACGGCTTGCGCAGCCGCTTGCAGCGTTTCCTGAGTCAGAAGCAGATAGGGAAAGCGCTGGATCTCGGCATAAAACACAAAATATTGCCCGGGATTGAACCACAGCCCGTAAAGGAAAAACCCCCAGGTCATCGCATTGGGTTTCTTCCACACCAGCACCGCGCCCACAAGGATGAAAAAGACGCCCAGCACTTCGTCGATGCCGAGCATCAGCCGGTTGGCGGGTGTTGCTTTCTTCAACTCGGCGTTGAGCGTCCGCGGCGACGAGCCCGAACGCAACAGCGTGCACGGCGCCGGCTCGACGTACAGCGTCACCTGAAGCCCCGGGCGAACATAGGTCATGCCGCCCATGCCGCCGAACACGGCAAGAAGATCGGGCAACGCGGTCCGCTTCAGATCGATGCAGTCGTTCTTCTGCAAGCCCGCCTTCCTGGCGGGTGCGCCGTCGACGACGCTGATGACCCCGTCGTTGTCGGCTTCGAAACCCAACGTTGCATAGGGGGTGAAGACGCGCGCGACATCGGGAACGATGACGACGAGCCCCCACAAAGTCAGGACCAGGACAAGCGCCCGCATGATCAGCGTCTTGTTGGATGCCATCGGCGTGCGAACCTTCTGCAATGTGCTAGCGGGACTCGAGAGATACCCGGGGGGCGCCTGGTGCCTGCGCAGCCGTGACGCGCATGTCCGCTATGATGATTGCAGAGAGGCCACAATGGCAATCGGCTAGGCGCTGGGACGCGCAGCTAATGTGCTTCCGACCGTCACTTGCCGCAACGCATCCCCACAGCGGAATCCTTTGCCGGCAGCTTGACGTCGAAGTCGAGTACCCACGTCGTCTTGGCGCGTGCGCCGACGATCCTGCCTGACAGCATCGCCCCCGGCTCGACCTTCCCAATCATCTTTTCCACCTTGAAATCCTTGGGCGACTCCACGACCCACTGAACACCAGCGAGCATCGATTTTGCGCTGTTGGTGCTGAAGTCGATCGATTTGACGGCCTGCGGAGATGCTGCGATCGAGCCGCCGCCAGGGCAGAACTTGATCGTGACGAACGTTCGCCGCTTGCTCCCCTTTGCCTCATCGACGTATGACGACGTCTGGAAGCTCTCCGCTTCCGGCGCGGAGATCGGGTCTTCGTTGAACCAGATCGCGACGCTGTGCTGGTCGCCGAGCAGCGAAACTGCACAATTGCGCGCTGTGAATTTTTCGCCTTCCATGAGCCCCGTGGCGGAACACTTCTCGGCTACGGTGACGCCGGTTGAGGCGGCGCCGTTTGGCGCCACGGCGGCTTGACCTTTGGAGGCGACCGTCCGCACAGGCATCGGCTGACCCTCCGTCCACGCGTCAGCCAGGGACATGCCCTCGCGAAGTTGCGGCGGGCTGAGTTGCTTGCCGATTTCATCCCGATGCGCGATCTATTCCTTGTTTCCGCCGCGCGTGGCGATCGCGTAATTGGCGTAAGCGAGAACATCATCCTTCACCACGCCTTCGCCGTTCTCGTAGGCCACCCCCAACTTGAACTGAGCGATGGGCAACCCCTGGTCGGCCGCCTTGCGAAACCAAGCGATCGCCTGGGCGTCGTCCCTGCGCACGCCGGCGCCCTTGGCGTACATCAGTCCAAGATTGACCTGAGCCGTCGCGTTCCCCTGCGTCGCCGCTTTTTGAAACCACGCCACTGCCTGCGCGTCGTCCTGCACCACGCCGTCGCCCGTCGCGTAGATTACGCCCAGCTCGAGTTGGGCCGAGGCATTTCCCTGCGCCACCGATCTCCGATACCAGGCCATGGCTAGCGGCTTGTCCATCGCGACGCCTCGACCGAATTCGTACATCACCCCGAGGCAATATTGGGCCTCCGCGTCTCCTCGCTCTGCGGCGGGCCTCAATTCCCGTAATGCGGTGACGTAGTCGCCCTTCCCGACCGCCTCTATTCCCTCCTTTACGCCGGCAATGCCCGGCCCGCAACAAAACGTCGCGGCTGCACAGATCAACAACATGCCACCTCGAACGGGCTCATTCATGTCGACGGTTCCGGATGGTTATGCGTCGCGTTTCGAGCAAGCCTACTCCGAAGCTCTCAAGCGTGCGACCACGCGGGACGCGGCGGTGAGTGCTGCACCGACAACCTGGTCCATGTTGTAGTACCGGTATTGGGCAAGTCGGCCGACAAAGGTCACGTCGGGACATTTTTCGGCCAGCGACTGATATCGTTTGAACAACGCTTCGTTGTCGATTCGCGGAATTGGATAGAAGGGTTCACCGTCCGCTTGCGGATATTCGCGGACCACGGACGTCCCCGTATGCTGCTGCCCGGTCAAATGTTTGAACTCGGTGATGCGGGTGTACGCGTGATCATTCGGAAAATTTATGGTGGCAACGTCCTGGACTCGGCTGACATTGGCAAAATGCTCGTGCTCGAACGCCAGTGAGCGATAAGGGAGCGCCCCGTAGCGAAACTCGAAATAGGCGTCGATCCGTCCGGTGTACGCAAGATGCCGATGTGGGTACGCGTCACCGAGGTCCACGAAGTCGATCCCGACGTCATACGAAATCTGCGAGTGGTCCAGCATGCGGCGAAACAGTGCTGTGTATCCCTGCTCCGGCATGCACTGATGTGTGTCGGCGAAATACCGGTCGTCGTCGTTTGTACGCACAGGAATGCGTGCGGCGACACCGGCGGAAATGTCGCCCAGCTCGAGTCCCCAGTGTTTTCGGGTATAGCCGCGATAGAACTTGTCGCACAGATCATGGCCGACGCTCGCCAGCACCACGTCCTCGCTGGTCGTCAATGTCGACCTCGGTACCCGCACCTTGGCCAGAAAAGCCGCGACGCCCTCCTCGTCCAGATCGAGACCGTATAGACGATTGATCGTGCTGCGATTGATCGGGAAAGGGAGCAGTTGGTCACCAACCTTGGAGACTACGCGGTGCGCATAGCGCCGCCATTTCGTGAATCGGGACAGGAACTCGAAAATTCGATCGCTATTGGTATGAAAGATATGCGGTCCGTAGGGATGGACGACAATCCCGTGTTCGTCGATCGTATCGTGCGCATTGCCCGCGATGTGCGGTCGCCGGTCGACGAGATGAACGCGATATCCAGCATCAGCCAGCGCACGCGCGAACGTGGCGCCCGCGAATCCAATGCCGACCACCAGGACATCGACCCTCACGAAACGCGCGCGGCCGGACCGCCGGAACCGTTCCCAGCCGAACAGCGACAATCTGCGGTGGTAAAATCAAAACCAGCGTCGCGCGATACCGGGGAATTGCCGTGGCTTTTGAGCTCTCGCACACTTGGACGATGTCGAACGACGCGCAGGCGCCGCGCCGATCCGCGCCGCCAATCCCGTCGCCACAGGAGCTGACGGACATCTATGTGCGGCGTGCCAACGAAATCGAAGCACGACACAACGCTCAGACCGCGGACACCGTTGCAGCGCTTCGGGACAAGTACGCCGCTCCCGTGCTGGGTCGCGTCTCTCCGTGGTCCCTCGTTGAAAAACTCGCCGAATGCATCGACCCGACTGATCATAAGCTGACGGGCGTGAGTCAGCAGATGCATGTGCTGCAGATAATCGACGCGATGGAAGCAGAGGGAACGGCAACCGAGGAGTGGCTCCTCGTCGCGCTGGTCCACGATATTGGCAAAGTGCTGCTTCTTACCGGGGAGGCGCCCGAAAATGTCGTCTGCATGAACAGGCCCATTACCTTCTGCGCGCCCGGCGGTGGCCTGGACAACTGCGTGTTTCAGTGGAATCACGATGAGTTTGCATACTCTCGCCTGAAAGATTATCTGCCCAATGGTTTGGCATGGCTGGTACGCTGTCACAGCATCCTTCCTGCGACATGCGAAACATATATGGATGCGAGAGACCGAGAGTACCGACAGCGCTACTTGCGTCCGTTCGCGCGCTATGACCACGGCACAAAATCGCCCTGGTATCTGCCGCAGCGTCGACTGCGGGACTACCGCCGCATCGTGGAACGCGCGTTGCCGACGTCGATCGTGATTTAGCGCGACCGCGTTCGCGGATCAGCCCAGTCATCGGAGAAATCAGCGGCAGGACGACGTACACGCGAATCGTGCGCCCGGTTATGTTTTTGGATTCCCATAGCGCTTGACCTGGGTTTGCCATACGAGTTGCGGTGTTGACAGATGCTGGCGCTGGGCGATGAACGCCGCCCAATCCCGGGTCAGCAGCGCATGAAGTGCCGCGGCGTCATCCGGCGCAGATGCATCGAGAACCGTGCCGCGCTCGTCGATGGCGGCCACGACCTTTGGCGGCCCGGCTAGCTTGAATCCATGTTTCAGCAGGAGCGCCTTCCCTTCGTCACGTGCCGTGATTCCTGATTCAGCCAGTCTGGCGTAGCTTGGGCCGCTTCCCACCGCGCGCGTATGCGTTACTTCGATCGCATCGATTACGGCGCTGCGGCGCGTGTCCGGACCGAGTCGATGCCGCCACAGCCAATCGAGCCCCCACCCGCTCAAGGTTTCGGCGAATGTCGGAAGACATGTTTCCAGAAAGCTGCGCTCGAAGCACGGCGCCATGATCTCGACAAAGTTGGTCCAGCGGGCCCGAAAGCTCGGATGCCGGATTGTGACGGGATGTGAGAAGTAGCTCCTCCACGACAGCGCGGGTTGGGCGAGGGACAAGCGTAGCTCTGCGACATTGCTGAAAAACGCATTGATCGTTTGCTTGTCCGTGGACAGATCGTCGTCAGGTAACCAGACGTAGTCATAGCGGCGCCAAAAGTCCGTCCTGGTCATAAGAGCATGCAGGCCCTGCCATTTGGTGCCCTTGTCATCGATGCGCGTCTCGCTCTCGGTCCGGAAGCGGTTGGGATCGTCGCCGAAATAGCTCACGGCGAGATCCCAGTGCATCGCTCCCGTGCCGCGAAGCCACTCCGGGTGTAACGATCGATCACCGGCGCGAACGATCACAAGAAAACGATTGGACGAGACCATGGGGAGACTATCGATATGTTGGTGTCGCAATCCTCGCGGGACCTACGCTTCGAAGCTAGTGCGTGTGCCGATGGTGCACGTCCGGATAGTGCGCGTGAACGTGGGCGAGCGGCGGGTGGACGTGAGGATGGACGTGCGGTTCCTTGCCGTCCCAGGAGAAGTCGTGGGAGTGTTGATGATGGTCATCGTGCGAGTGGGCGTGCGAATGTTCCTGCAACTCGTGCTTGTGCCAGTGTCCATGGCGCTCTGTCAGGTGCAACCAGACGCCCGCAGCCATGAGAAGGCCAGCGGCGATAAATGGAAAGGTGACGGCGTCGCCCTGTAGCAGGACCGCTAATCCTGCGCCGAAGAACGGAGCTACGGAAAAGTATGCTCCGGTCCGTGCCGCCCCAAGATTTCGAAGCGCCAGCACGAATAGGACGAGGCTCATGCCGTAACCGACAAATCCCACGGTCAGCGCGAGACCAAACGGAGCAAGCGGCGGCAGTGAAAAGCCGAGCAGGAATGCCAGGCTGAGATTGACGGCACCCGCGGCGAGTCCCTTGAGGCCGGCGATGAAGATAGCATCGCTCGTCGAGACCTTGCGCGTAAGGTTGTTGTCGATTGCCCAGCACAGACACGCGAGAGCAACGAGGACCGAGCCGAATGAAGCATCGCCTCCCTTTCCGGGCGCCCAGACCAGGAGCACACCTCCTGCCACGATCGCGCCCATACCGAGCATGACTCGGCGATCGAAATTCTCACGGAAAAGAAACCAGGCCAGGATCGCAGTGAACACCGCTTCCAGATTCAAGAGAAGCGACGCGTTCGATGCCGAGCTCGTCATCAGGCCATAGATCAACGCCACCGGCGCAACGACACCGCCAAAGAGGATGGCGCCCGCAAGCCAGAGCCACTCTCTACCTCGTGGCAGGACTATCGATGATGTCCGCAGGGTCCAAAGCTTGCGGCCGATCAGCACGAGCGACAGGCCGATGCCGGACCCGATGTAGAGCAGCCCGGCCAGCTCAAGTGGTGGGACGGTACCAACGAGCAGCTTGGCAAGCGGTGTGCTGATACCGAAGAGCACTGCCGAGCCCAGCGCGACGAGGACGCCCTTTTGCATCGTTCTCATACTCGGTAACGCACTATCCCCGTACGAGCGAAAGAAGCAGTCCCGCAGCGCCCGAAAGCGCCAGCACCGGAATCACCCGGAGCTTGAGCCGGAATAACGCGATTATTGCCAAAACTCCAAGCAACGCAGCAGTCACGTCGAACGAGCCACCCATGCCCGTCGGCCAGAGCACATGGTAAGCGAAGAACGCGGCAAGGTTGACGATGACACCGACGACGGCGGCAGTGACCCCGGTAAGCGGTGCGGTGAACCGGACCTGTCCATGTGTCGATTCGATGAACGGGCCACCAGCGAGAATAAACACAAAGCTCGGCAGGAAGGTAAACCAGGTAACCGTCGCCGCGGCCAAGGCGCCGGCAAGAAACAGGTGGGTACCCAGAAGGTGGCCGGACCAGCCGCCGACGAAACCGACGAACGCGACGACCATGATCAACGGACCGGGTGTTGATTCGCCCAATGCGAGCCCGTCTATCATCTGTACAGGTGTCAACCACGCAAACGTCTGCACCGCGCCTTGATAGACGTACGGCAAGACCGCATACGCTCCGCCGAACGTCAGCAAGGCCGCCTTGGTAAAAAACCATCCCATCTCGGTCAGCGTGTTCCCGGCGCCGAAAACCAGGGCGAGCGCGCCCAGCGTGCTGCCCCACAAAAGCATTCCAACGGCGACGACCGCGGCAAGTCGCGCCGGACGAAATTGGGCGTGCTCGGGCGTCGGCGTCGTATCGTCGATGACCGCTGGCGCGCTTGCCATGGCCTCGATCCCGTGCGAGCCTGTCCCGGCGAAGCTCGCGGGAGCAAGCTTGCCGCCAATCGCGCCAATCGCGGCAGCGACCAGGACAATCAGCGGAAATGGCACCGAGAACGCGAATATCGCTACGAAGGCGAGGACTGCAATGATCCGCAATGGATTCGACTTGAGCGCGCGCGAACCGATCCTCCAGGCCGCATGCAGCACGATCGCCGTAACCGCGGGCTTGATGCCATATAGCACGCCTGAGACCGCAGGCAACTCACCGTACGCCATGTACAACCACGACAGCCCGATCAGGACGAAGAGCGACGGCAGCACGAACAGTCCCCCGGCGACGATGCCGCCCCAGGTTCTGTGCATGAGCCAGCCGATGTAGGTGGCGAGCTGCTGCGCTTCGGGGCCCGGCAGGATCATGCAGTAGTTGAGCGCGTGCAGGAATCGCCGCTCTGAAATCCAGTGCAGGCGGTCAACGAGGTCATGGTGCATGATCGCGATCTGGCCAGCGGGACCGCCAAAGCTGATCCAGCCCAGTTTCCACCAGTAGCGAAATGCTTGGGCGCGTGTCGGCGCCTGGGGAGCGCTCGCCGGCTGTGCTTCGCCAATCGGCAAGTGAGTTTCGCTCATGCGATACGCAGCCTGGCGGGGTCCCAGCCGTGGGTCTCGCCGCGCGCTTGCCGACACCACGCGTACAGCGAGTCGTAGACCAGCATGCCCCATTTCAGCATCGTGAGGTCATCTCTGAAAAGGCGCGAAAGACCGAGTGAGGTAGCCACGAGCCCAGCCGCTTGCGGCGCCAAACCGAGATCGGCCGTGTCGGCGCCGCGCACGATCAAGGCAAGATCACCGAGTGCCTGATCTTCGAGTGCGTGAATGCGAATGAACGCATCGAAGCTGCAGCGATCGCCCGCATGCGAATAGGCGACGTCCGGAACATCGTAAGGCTCGGCAGCCTGTGCGAGCGCAAACGCGCGGACTTCGCTATTGGGCACGTAGAAGAGCTCCGCCGACGGATCGAGAAAGCGACGGATCAGCCAGGGACACGCGATGCGGTCGATTTTCGGTCGTTCGCGTGTCACCCAGCGCGTCGGCGGCAGCATCGGTGCGGTCGCGCCGCCCTCGGCCCTCCAGCCATCAATACCACCGGCGAGATAGTGCGCGTCCAGACCGCGAGCGTTGAGCGCGCGGGCCGCACCCTGGCTGCGTTCGTGCCCATGCGCGCAGTAGACAACAACAGAGCGCCACGGCTCCATATCGCGGCCCCACGAGTCGATTGCGCCGGGGTCGCGCCGGGGTGCAGCAGCGATTGTTTCCGGAAGGTGCCCGAGTGCTTCAGGCGTTCGCACGTCGACGAGCGCCGGCGGCGGGAATACGCCGAGCTTGGTTGTCAATTCGGACGGAGTGATAGGGGTACTGCGCGCCGTATCCATGATTGCCTCCTGCCGCATGTGCGGCAACGAAGCAGAACTTGGACGGGGATCGTCGCTACGGCGGGGCGTCTGCGAGCCCCACAAGCATCCTACGAGTCAACTGGGGTAGACGTCAACCGTTTGTCGATCTGAGCGGTTCCGCCGCAGCGGCCGTGCGTGACCACAATGCTCACACTGGCGCGGCGAGCACGCGTCCGATACGCTTGGGCCGTATCCGCGGCCCCTGCAAGATGGGAAGGGAAGCGAGTGATCGATTGGATCTCGGTATGGCCCACAGTGCTCGCGTCGTTCGCAGCATCGATGGTGGAGTTCGTCGAGGCTTTGACGGTCGTCCTCGCGGTTGGGGCTGTCCGCGGCTGGCGGTCCGCGCTTATGGGAACCGCGTTCGCGCTCGGTGCGCTTGCCCTGCTGGTGGTCGTGATCGGGCGCTCCCTGGCGAACGTTCCGCTGGCGCTCCTGCAGCTTGTCATTGGCACGTTGCTCCTGCTTTTTGGACTGCGTTGGTTGCGCAAAGCTATTCTTCGCGCGGCTGGTGTTTTGAGCCTTCACGATGAGGACGCCGCGTATGCCAGTCAAGCCGACGCTTTGGGTCGCGATAGGCGGACTCCTGTTGGCGTGTTCGACCCCGTGGGATTTGGCGCGGCATTCAAGATTGTCATCCTCGAGGGCATCGAGGTCGTATTCATCGTGTTGGCGCTGGGCGCTGGAAGCAATTCGATCATCCCCGCATCGGCAGGCGCCGTTTTGGGCCTGCTCGTCGTCACGGCTCTTGGGGTGGTATTGCACCGCCCCCTCAGCCGGATTCCCGAAAATACCCTCAAGTTCGGCGTGGGCATCATGCTGAGTGCATTCGGAATGTTCTGGGTGGGCGAAGGAATCGGATTGCGCTGGCCCGCACAAGATTGGTCGATAGTTGCGTTGATTGCGATATTGCTCGCGACCTCGCTGATCCTTGTGCATGAATGCAGACGGATTTTTCAACGGGGCCGCCACAAACCTGTGAGGCGTGTGAATCCGGCTGGTGGGATCGCTTCGGCCGCGCGGAGGTCAATGGGACTTTTCATCGAGGACGTGGGGCTTGCACTCGGCGTCGTGTGCTGGATTGTCCTGTGGCGGATGATTCCAGTGGCGGACGCGCTCACGACCTGGCCTGCCGACATCGTGTTCGTTGCAGGGTTGATTGCTTTCCTTACGTTTAGCTTACGTCGGGGCGCGGAGAACTAGCGAAGTCAGGCTCTGACGCGCATTCGCAGCGCGGCGAGGGGTACAATCCCCGCTTGGCGGTTAAACCCGGCGCCTCCATTATCGTAGGACTGGGAACGCCACTCTCCGGCCTTCGCGTTCTGTGACTCGGCGATGAGTTGTATCGCCTTTCCACTCGCATCGATTGCCACGCGATGATTCCCGAATAATTGTCGCGTCAAGATAGAAAGGCCCCCATGAACAAGACGAACCTGATTTTTGGCAATCGAATCGCGCTGCAGCGCGCGTATGCGATTGCTCTGCTCGCGATATGCACGCTTACCGCAACCGGCTGGCACACAGCCGAGCCGGTGTTCCAAGAGATATTGGCGCTGGTCGGTTGGGTGCTCGTTGGCGTCGGTGTGTTCGGCCGAATATGGTCGGGGAGTTACATCAGCGGCAGCAAGAACGCCAAGCTTGTTGTCGATGGGCCATATTCAATCTGCCGCAATCCTCTTTATCTTTTCAGTCTTCTGGCAGGCTTGGGCGTCATGCTGGTATCGGAGACGTTGATACTGCCGCTCCAATTTGCCGCGCTGTTCTGGGTCTATTACGTCGAGCTTATCTCCAGGGAGGAAACAGTACTGTTGACGCTTCACGGCGCCGCGTTCGAAGCCTACTGCGCTCGTGTTCCCCGCTTTTGGCCGAAATTCAGCTTGTATTCCGAGCCGGCCGAATACGTCGTTTCCGCATCACGC
>OCZU010001399.1_pt1 | contig 15908 bp, 11 predicted proteins | sample 1539001 | NCBI WGS metagenome assembly OCZU01 (sample SAMEA3539306, study PRJEB22396) | soil metagenome | biome: tundra; feature: field; material: soil | place: USA | collected 2010-05 | depth 0.15 m | reverse complement strand
GCCCGCTAGGCTAGAGGCACGCGCGGGAGTCCGGTACGGACCGGACTGAGAGGGCGGCTACCGAGCCACCGACCGCAGAACCTGATCCGGGTCATGCCGGCGAAGGGAGCGGGGCGACAGTGAGCCGGCCACCAAGCACCAGCGCTGCGGACGCCGTCGACGTCCTGATCATCGGCGGCGGCGTGATCGGTCTGGCGATCGGATGGCGGGCGGCGCAGCGGGGCATGGCTGTGACCATCGCCGATCCGGCCCCTGGCCGGGGCGCCTCGCATGCCGCCGCCGGCATGCTCACGCCGACGGCGGAGGCCGCCTACGCCGAACGGGAGCTGTTCGAGCTCGGCAGCGCGTCGCTGCGGCGTTATCCGGACTTCGTGACTGAGCTGACCGAGCTGACCGGCCTGTCGGTCGGCTTCCGGCAGTCCGGCACGCTGCAGGTCGCCTATGACGCCGACGACATGGCCATGCTGGACGAACATGCGCTGCTGCGCGAATCGTTCGGAGCGCAGACGCGGCGGCTCACCGGCCGCGGCTGCCGCGAGATCGAGCCGCTGCTCGGCCCGGCGATCCGGGGCGGTCTGCTGGTCGAAGACGACGCGTCGGTCGATCCCCGGCTGCTGACCGCCGCGCTGCTTGCCGCGGCCACAGCGGCCGGCGCGGCGCACCTGCCGCACCAGGTCGTCCGGCTGCGCACGGACGGCAACCGCGCCTGCGGGGCCGAACTGGCCGACCGGAGCACGATCAGCGCCCGGCAGGTCGTGCTCGCGGCAGGATGGGCCTCGGGCGCCATCGAGGGGCTGCCCGACGACGCCGCGCCGCCGCTCCGGCCGGTCAAGGGCCAGATCGTTCGGCTCCGGCCAACTGCCGCGAGCCTGGCGGCCGGCCTGCCGCCCGCGCTGCTCACCAGGACCGTGCGCGGCCTGGTCCAGGGATCGCCGGTTTACCTGGTGCCACGGGCCGACGGCGAGCTCGTTATCGGCGCCACTCAGGAGGAGATCGGCGCGGATACCACCGTGACCGCCGGAGGACTCTGGCAGCTGCTACGCGATGGCCGGGCGCTGGTTCCCGGCATTACCGAGCTGGAGCTGGCCGAGTCGGTGGCCGGCCTGCGCCCGTGCACACCGGACAACGCGCCGGTGCTCGGCCCGTCCGCGCTGCCCGGCCTGGTGCTGGCCACCGGCCACTTCAGAAGCGGCGTGCTGCTCGCGCCGGTGACCGCCGAGCTGATCGCCGATTTTCTGCAGAGCGCAGCGATGCCAGCGGCCGCATCGCCGTTCGGCGCCCGGCGGTTCGCCCGGCCTGATCCGACGCCGTCGGACGCCCCGCCGCCGGCCATCGCCTGGTCAGCTGGAGCCTGAGAATGGAGATAGTGATCAACGGCAAGGCACGCCAGGTGCCGGACGACATCTCGCTCGAACAAGCCGTTTCGCTCATTGCCAGATCAGCTGCCGGCCTAGCCGCGGCAGTCAACGACGAGGTGGTGCGCCGGGCGTCCTGGCCCGGTACCCGGCTGCGGCCAGGGGACCAGGTCGAAGTGATCACCGCCGTGCAGGGAGGCTGACGTGGCCGATCCGCTGGCTGACGATCCATTCGTGCTGGCCACCGAGACATTCAGCTCGCGCCTGATCATGGGCACCGGCGGCGCCCCCAGCCTGGACGTGCTGGGCCGGGCGCTGGCCGCGTCCGGCACCGAGCTGACCACCGTGGCGATGCGCCGGGTAGACACGTCCACGCCCGGATCTGTGCTCGACGTGCTTGCCGCCCGCGGCATCCGGGTGCTGCCGAACACCGCCGGGTGCTTCACGGCCGCCGAGGCGGTGCGAACCGCCCGGCTAGCCGCCGAGGCGCTCGGCACCACCTGGGTCAAGCTGGAGGTGATCGCCGACGAGCGGACGCTGCTGCCGGATCCAATCGAGCTGCTCGATGCGGCCGAGCAACTGGTCGCCGAGGGGTTCACCGTGCTGCCGTACACCAGCGACGACCCGGTGCTGGCCCGGCGGCTTGAGCAGGCCGGCTGCGCCGCGGTGATGCCGCTCGGCGCCCCGATCGGATCGGGACTTGGCATCCGCAACCCGCATAACATCGAGCTGATGGTCGATGGCGCGTCGGTGCCGGTGATCCTGGACGCCGGGATTGGCACCGCGAGCGACGCAGCCCTGGCGATGGAGCTTGGCTGCGCGGCTGTGCTGCTGGCGACGGCGGTGACCAGGGCGCGCGATCCCGAGCTGATGGCCCGTGCCATGCGCTCCGCAGTGATCGCCGGGAGGCTGGCATTCCGGGCCGGCCGGATTCCGCGGCGACGTTACGCCATGGCTTCCTCGCCGCCGGTGACCAGCTAGTTCGTCAAACTCGTAACCGAGTCGGCTAGCCGTGCCTGCCCCTACACTATTGCCGATGGATACTGCCCTTTCGCCACCCGTGGGCCAGCTGCTTGGCGGCCGGTACCGCGTGAGCTCACGTATTGCGCGTGGTGGCATGGCGACGGTGTACCTCGGCACCGACACCCGGCTTGATCGGGTCATCGCGATCAAGATCGCGCATCCTGAGCTGTCCGATGACGCCCAGTTCGTGCGCCGGTTCATCGGCGAGGCGCGGTCGGCGGCGCTGCTGTCCAGCCCGAACGTCGTGGCCATCTACGACCAGGGCTCCGAAGGGCCGCTGCACTACATCGCGATGGAGTACGTGGCCGGCCGGACCCTGCGCGAGCTGCTGACCGAACGAGGCAGGCTCGGCGCGCGCGAGGCGCTCGACATCATGGCCGGGATCCTCTCCGGACTCGCCGCCGCGCACCAGGCTGGGTTCGTGCACCGGGACGTCAAGCCGGAGAACGTGCTGCTGACCGCGACCGGCGGGGTGAAGGTCGCGGACTTCGGGCTGGCCAGGTCGATGGCCGGGCAGGTGCACACCAAGGGCGGCATGATCATCGGAACGGCCGCTTATCTGGCGCCCGAGCAGGTCTCCGGCGGCACGTCCGACGCGCGGACCGACGTCTATGCGGCCGGCGTGATGCTGTTCGAGCTGCTGACCGGGAAGCAGCCGCACACCGGGGAAAGCCCGCTGGCGGTAGCGCACAAGCACGTCAACGAATTCGTGCCGCCGCCGTCCAGCGTCCAGCCCGGGCTCTCTCCCGCGCTGGACACGCTGGTAGCCATGGCGACCAGCCGCGATCCGGACCTGCGGCCAGCCAATGCCGGGCAGTTCCTGCGGGCAATCCAGGAAGTGCGAAGCGGCCACGCGCTGCCAGGGACCGCGCCCTACTCCGGCAATGGCTGGATGCCAGGTTCCGGCCTGGTGGTGGCCGGCGCTTCGGCGCTCCCCTCGCTTGGCCCGCAGTCCTCGTCGTCGGACCACTTGCTGCCAGCCCCCGCGGGCGAGCCGCATGCCGCGACCAACCACACGCTGATCGTCCCGTCCGGCGGGCTGCCCGCCGAGTACGCAAGCCGCGGCGACCACTCAAACGGGGTCGATTACGCCAACGGCGCTGGCTACGCCAACGGCGCGGGTCGCCACCTGAGCCGTCGGGCGGCATCCAGGCGTTCCGAGCCTTGGCTGCAGCGGTGGCTGTTCAGCCGCCGGCTCTTCTATCTGTCCGGCGGACTGGCCCTGATCCTCGCGGTCGTGCTGATCGGCTGGTGGCTGACGGCCGGCCAGTACGCGACCATCCCGCCGTTGCGCGGCGTAGCTCTGAGCACCGCCCGCACCGAGCTGAGAACCCTTGACCTGCACGGTCAGCTCGGCCATTCGGAGCACAACGCGCTCGCCAAGGGCGACGTGATCTTGACCAAGCCGGCCATCGGCGCCAAAGTCACAGCCGGAAGCACCGTGACTTTGATCGTGTCGCTCGGCCCGCTGATGCTTCAGATCCCTGATGTGAGCGGCAAGCCGCTGAGCCAGGCCGAAGCCGCCCTGCGACAGGCGCACCTGATCCCGGGGACGGTGGACCGGACGGTCTCCAATACGGTGCCGGTCGGCGATGTGATCTTCACCACCCCGCACGCTTACGTCTCGTGGCCGCAGAATCGATCAGTCGGACTCACCGTGAGCGAGGGTCCTGGGCTGCCTAGTTTCGTCGGGCAGCAGGTGTCGGCTGCCCAGGCTGCTGCCGCGGCCGGCGGGTACACGATCAACCCAGTCGCCAATCCCACCGGCAACCAGCCAGTCAATACCATCACCAGGCAAGTCCCGGCGGCGAATACGCCGATCACCCCGGGCGGCGTGGTCACGGTCTACTTCTCCCCCGGCCCGCCGACCGTGCCGGTGCCTAACGTCCAGGGGATGCCGCTGCATCAGGCCATCCGGGCGCTCCAGCAAGCCGGGTTCCAGTGGACCGTGAACGATTCTGGCATCGGCAACCACGTCTGCAGTTACAGCCCCGCCACGCCAGAGCCCAAGGGCACCGTCATCACGCTCAATATCGGCGGGCTCTTCTGCGGCTTCTGATCCGGACTGGCTAGGCCGGGCTGGCTACGGCCGCGCCAGCTAGGCCGGGCTGGCTAGGCCGGGCTGGCTAGGCCGGGCTGGCTAGAGCCGGGGACCCTCGCCGGGCAATTCCTGGTAGGAGTAGCGCTGCTCGCGCAACGGATCGGCGCCGTTGTGGTAGCCGCGCTCTTCCCAGAAGCCACGCCGGTCGCCGATCATGTACTCGACCGCCCGCACCCACTTGACGCTCTTCCAGCCGTACCTGGCCGGCACGACCAGCCGGACCGGATAGCCATGATCCGGGCTCAGCTCGCTGCCATCGCGATGGGTGGCGAGCAGCGTCTGCGCTGCGGCGAATTCCTCGATCGGCAGGTTGGCGCCGTAACCGTACTCAGCCCAGATCATCACGTGGGTAGCGGTCGCCGCAGGCGGCACCGCTTGCAGCACCTCGGCAGCGGCGACGCCGGCCCAGCAGATGCCGAGAACGGTGAACTTCGTCACGCAATGAAAGTCGGCCACGATCTCGCGCCGCGGCAGCGACCGGAAACCGCCCCAGGTCCATCGGTGTTCCCGGCCGGAGCCGGTAGCGCCGATTACCCGGAGATCCCAGGTCTGCGGGTTGCAAGCCGGCACCGGGCCGTAGTGCAGCACCGGCATGATCGCCTGGACACGCTGGCCAGGCGGCAGTCTCAGCCCGCGCGACGGCTGCCGGTCGCGAGGATCAGCGGGGCGCGAGCCCGGCAGATCCGTCCGCTGCCTCATGTCCGCCTGACCTGCCCCTTCTATAGCCTTGCCGCCCAGCCGGAGCGGCCAGAAGACTCCGCCGCGCCAGCGCAGCCATCTTGCCACCCGCCGTCGGCGGCCCTATCAGCGACCGGCTGGCACAAGCCGACGCACGCCGGTGCGCTAAACTACCCACCGTGGGTCACGCTTACTGGTTTTTTTACGGCTTCTCACCCGGTACCGGGGAGTTAGCCCGCCAGGCGCTGCGCAGACGCAACGGCGGTACGAACTTCAAGCCCCCGGCCATCCGGCCGGGGGCTTTCGTCATTATGGAAGGGCAAGGGGAACGAGATGGTGATCGTGATGACGCCCGGGGCCACCCAGAGCGATGTCGACGCGGTCGTGGACCTGGTCCGCGCGGCCGGCGGCGAAGCCTTCGTGAGCCGGGGCGTCTCCCGGACCATCATCGGCCTGGTGGGCGACATCGATCATTTCGGCGCCCTGAACCTGCGCAGCCGGAGCGGCGTCAGCGAAGTCATGCGAATCTCGGCGCCGTACAAGCTGGTCAGCCGAGAGCATCACCGGGAGCGGTCGGTGATCTGGGTCGGCGGAGTTCCGATCGGGCCGTCCACGGTGACGCTGATCGCCGGACCGTGCACCGTCGAGACAACGGAGCAGACGCTGGACGCGGCCAAGATGGCCAAGGCAGCCGGAGCATCGCTGCTGCGCGGCGGCGCCTTCAAGCCTCGCACCTCGCCGTACGCGTTCCAGGGGCTGGGCGAGGCCGGACTGAAGATCCTGGCCGAGGTCAGGGCCGAGGTCGGGCTGCCGGTCGTCACCGAGGTGATTGATCCGGCCAGCGTCGACCTGGTCTGCGCCTACGCAGACATGCTCCAGATCGGCACCCGCAGCATGCAGAACTTCGCGCTGCTGCAGGCCGTCGGCTCGGCCGGCAAGCCGGTGCTGCTGAAGCGCGGCATGAATGCCACGATCGAGGAGTGGCTGATGGCCGCCGAGTACATCGCCCAGCGCGGCAACCTGGACATCGTGCTCTGCGAGCGCGGCATCCGCACCTTCGAGACCGCCACTCGCAATACGCTCGACATCAGCGCGGTGCCGGTGGCACAGCGGCTGTCGCACCTGCCGGTGATCATCGACCCGTCGCACTCCGGTGGCCGGCGGGATCTGGTCCTGCCGCTGACCCGGGCCGGAATAGCGGTCGGCGCCGACGGCATCATGATCGATGTGCACCCGCAGCCGGCCAAGGCGCTGTGCGACGGCGATCAGGCTCTCTCCGACGATGACATCCGTCAGCTGGCCGCGGTGATGCACTCGCTGCCGCAGATGCTGGGTCGCACGCTGACTCCTGCGCCGGAACCAGCCACGGCCGGCTCACCACTGGCTGGCTCACCACTGGCCGGCTCACCGCTGGCTGGCTCACCGCTGGCCGGCCCGCCGCTCGCTGACGCGGCATCCAGACCGTGATCCGGCAGAGAAACGTGATCCGGTAGAGAAAGCGGCCGCCGAGGACGCTAATCCTTCGCGCTAACGTCCGTCCCGGTGGTCCAGCCTGGCCGGTACTCCCTGGCCGTCTCGGCCAGCTCCTCGGCAAGCTCAGCGGCGTCCATCCGGCCCTCGATCCGGCGCAGGTCGACGATGCGCGCCCGGGTCTCGGCGCTTCGCGGCAGCAGCAGCGAGCAGCAGTCCTGGTCCGGAAGCTCGGAAACGGCCAGCGTGCTGATCCGGCGGGCCTCGGCTATGATCTCGGTCTTGTCCAAGCCGATCAGCGGCCGCAGAATCGGCAGCAGCACCGCGTCGTCGAGCGCCGTGATGTTGGTGAGTGTCTGGCTGCTGACCTGGCCGAGTGAATCGCCGGTGACCAGCGCGGTCGCCCGCAGGCGCCGCGCCATCGCCTCGGCGGTCTTGAGCATCAGCCGCCGCTGCGCGACCACCTGCAAGCGGCCGGCCCCGGACGCGGCAAGCCGCTGCTGCGCCCGGCCAAACGGCACCACGAAAAGCCGTGATCCGCCTTGATACCGATCCAGCTGCCTGACCAGTCCGTACGCCTTATAGACCGACTCCGGGCCGGTCAGCGGCATGCCGGAGAAGTGCAGGAAACGGCAGCGCAGGCCGCGGCGCATCATCCGGTAGGCGGCCACCGGCGAGTCGATTCCGCCGGACATGAGCACCAGCGCCCGGCCGCTCATGCCCACCGGGAGCCCGCCCTGACCAGCCGGGCCGTCGGTGTAGATGAAGACCTCGGCCTGATCGACCTCAAGATAGATGGTGAAATCGGGCTGCCGGAGATTCACCGGGTTGCCGAACTGCCGACCGATCCTGGTCCCGATGGCAATCGCCAGCTCGGCTGAGGTGACCGGAAATCGCTTGTCCCGGCGCCGGGCCCTGACCGCGAACGAGCCGGACCTGCCCGCTGCCAGGCCGACCGCGACGTCGATCGCCACCTGCGGATCCTTGGCAACCCGCACCGCGCGGCAGACTCGGACAACGCCCATCACATCGAGCATCCGCTCCGCGATCAGGTCGGCCGCGGCCTGATCGTCCTGCCCCGAGGCGACGGTCAGCACGATCACCCCGTCCCGCTGCCAGATATTCAGGTCGATGCCGAGATCCCGGACCGCCTGCCTGATGTTGTTATGCAGCAGCCGCTCGAAATGCTGACGGTTTTTGCCTTTGAGCACGATCTCGCCGAGCTTGAGCAGCACGCACGGCTCCTGCCGGTGCCCCTGGTGCTGGGGGGCTGGCGCGATGGCGGGCACGGCGGTCATGCGTAGATTGTGTCAGCTAGCCGCCGCAACGCTAGCGATTCGGCCGGTCACCGGCGCCGGGATAGCTCGCAGTGGAGGCCAAGATGACCACGTTCGAGGTGCGCGCCGCGACCGAGGCTGACCTGGCGGCTATCGCCGCCATCGCGCTGGCGACCGGTCAGGACGAGGACTGGGACCAGGTCTTCCCCGCATACCTGCGGCATCTGCTGGCGCACGGATCGCTGCTCGTGGCCGAGCGGGAAGAGGCGGTGGCTGGCTATGGCGCGACGCTGACGATTGGATCTGGTCCGCTGGCCATCTCGATGCTCGCCGACCTGTTCATCCATCCGCTGGCGCATGGGGCAGGTTGCGGCCGGGCGATTCTCGACGCTCTGTGGCGAGCCGAGCCACGGCGGATGACGTTCAGCAGCCTGCACGCGCACGCGCTGCCGCTCTACACCAGCTTCGGCCTGGACGCCTGGTGGCCGCTGCTCTACCTGAGCGGAGACGTGCGGCAGCTGCGGCGGCCGGACGGCTGGTCGGTCCAGACAGCCGAGCCAGCACGGGTCGCCGCGCTGGAGCTGGCCTGGACCGGCGTCGACCGCGTCGTCGACCATCAGCTGTGGGCTGCCTGGCCGGACGGCGCCGGCGTGGTGGCGAGCCTGGCTGGCCAGCCAGCAGCCGCGGGCACGGTGGGCGGCGCTGCCGCCGAGTACGGCATCAGCCACCTTGTCGTTGACCCCGCCGGTCCCGTCGCCAGCCACCCAAGGCCAACAGACAACGCCGGCGACGCGCGCGCGGCCCGCGACGCCGCAGCCGTCGTCACGGTGCTGTCCTGGCTCGACCCGCCGGACGGCCGGGCCCGGGTGTGTCTGCCCGCTCCGCATCCGGCCACCCGCGCGCTGCTGGCCGCGGGCTGGCGGATCGACGAGTTCGACCTGCACATGGCGACCCAGCCCGACCTGATCGACCCCCGCCGCGCGGTTCCGTCGGCGGCGCTGGCCTAGCGGCGCGTCACGGGTCGATGTCGCGCAGCATTGCGGCTACCCGCTCGGCGTTCGGGGAGCCGATCCGGCGGTAGATCGCCAGGGCCTGCTCTAGTGATCCGGCGCCTGCCTGCGGATCGCTGCGCGCGAGACAGCATCGGCCGACACCTTCCAGGGCGTGCGCCTGCTCAGCCAGCGCGCCCAGACCGGCGGTGATCGCCAGGGCCTGCTCATGACAGGCCCGGGCCTGCGCTGGCCCGGATGCGAGCAGCAGCTCGCCCATGGTGTTGAGAGCGACCGCCTCGCCGTACCGGTAGCCAAGGTCGCGCGACAGCTCCCGTGCCTGCGCCAGGCTCGCCGCAGCCGCCGGATAGTCGCCGGTCATGTGCTGCACGGCTCCTAGGTAGTTCAGCGCGTTGGCTTCGCCCAGCGGATGGCCCAGGTCACGGTGCAGCTCAAGCGCCTGCTCCAGGCCGGCCGCGGCCGCCGGGTAGTCACCGGTCAGGTATCGCACCAGGCCCAGATCGGTGAGCGCGTTGGCCTCCCCCAGCCGGTAGCCCCGGCCGCGGTACAGCTCAAGCGCCCGGTCCAGGCTGCGCACGGCGGCCGGATAGTCACCGGTCAGCCGCTGCACCGCAGCCAGCTCCGTGCCGGCGTGGGCTTCCCCGAGCCTGTCGCCGACGTCGCGATGGAGCTCAAGTGATCGTCGCAGGCTGGCCGCGGCAGCCGGATACTCGCCGATCACCTGCTGCAGCAGACCCTGGTAGGTAAGAGCGCTGGCCTCGCCGAGCCGGTCCCCCAAGTCGCGGTACAGCTCAAGCGCCCGGGCCAGGCTGACGGCCGAAGTCTCGTAGTCGCCGGTCACCCGCTGCACGGCGCTGAGGTCGATCAGGGCGCCGGCCTCACCGATCAGGTTGTCTAGTCCCCGATACAACTCAATCGCCCGGGCCGAGCTGGCTGCCGCCGCCGGGTAGTCGCCGGTCAGCCGCAGCATGTCGCCCAGGTCGGTCAGGACGCCGGCCTCAGCTAGCCGATCCTGGGTGTCCAGGGCTGCCTCCAGCGCGGACCGGTGCAGAACCAGCGCCTGGTCCCAGTGGCTCCGGCTGCGCAGGAAGCCGTACATCGCGGCCGGGATGGCGATGGCGTGACCCGGCCGCTCGTGCAGCGCGGCATAGCCGGCGGCCGCGTGCAGATTGAGCCGCTCGGCGTCCATCCAGGTCAGCGCCTGCTCGCGGGTGGACAGGTCCGGAGCGTGCGCGGGCGCGTCGACGGCCACCGGCGGCATCCCGGCCGGGGTCCGCCGGGCCAGCAGGCGGCTGGCGGCGCTGGCGGCATGCAGGTAATAGTCCAGCAGCCGATCCGAAGCGGCGGCCCGCTCCTGCGGCGGATCGGCGGCGGCCAGCGCCCGGGCATGCTCGCGGATCAGGTCGTGCAGGCGGTAGCGGGCGTGTGCGGGCTCGGCCAGCAGGTTCTGGTCATAGAGCGCTTCCAGCTGGCGACGGGCCATCGCCGGGTCGGTGTCGTCCAGCGCAGCGGCCGCGTAGGCATCGATGTCCGTGCCTGGTTGCAGCCCGAGGCGGCGAAACAGCCGCTGCTGGTCGGCGGTCAGATCCTGATAGGACAGGTTGAACGCCGCGGCGACCGACAGGTTCTCGGCCGCCATCAGCTCAAGCCGGTCGCGCGCCGCTGCCAGGTCGGTAGCCAGGTCGGCGGTGGTCCAGGCCGGATGGTGGTGCAGCTGCCTGGCCAGCATCCCGATCGCCAGCGGCAGGTAGCCGCACAGCCGGATGATCTCCGTCGCGGCTGCGTCATCGGGATCCAGCTCCGGCCGGGCGGCCAGCGTGATCAGCAGCTCAGCGGCCTCCGGCGGCGGCAACGTGTCCAGGCTGATCGCCTGGGCGTCTTCCAGCGCGGTCAGCCGCCTGCGGCTGGTGACCAGCACCAGGCAGCCCGCGGCGCCGGGCAGCAGCGGCCGCACCTGCTCGTGCCCGGCGGCGTCATCCAGCACGATCAGCAGCCGCTGCCCGGCCAGATAGTCGCGCCACATCCGCATTCGTGCTTCCAGGCCGACCGGGATCTGCTGGGCAGCGACGCCGGCCGTCTGCAGCAAGCTGGCCAGCGCGTCCGCCGGGTCGACCGGCCGCTGTCCGGGCGTATGACCGTGCAGATGCAAGAAGATCTGCCCGTCGGGGAACTGCGGCGCGAGCTGATGAGCCGCGTGCACGGCAAACGCCGTCTTGCCGATCCCGGCCATCCCCGCGATCGCGTGGATGCCGACCACCCCGGCCGAAGCCGACACGCCAGCCGCCGCCTCGATCAGCTGCCGGAACTCGGCCTCACGGCCGGTGAAGGAAGCAACGTCACGAGGCAGCGTCCTGGTCGCCGCCGCCAGCCCGCCCACCGGCCCGCCGACTCCCCCGCCGACCAGCCCGGCTGGCCGATCTCCGAGACCGTCGGCCGGGGCCAGCCCCCGCGCTAACAATTCGAACTCAGCCCTCGCTTCGGCTGTCAGGTTCAGCGCAACGGCTAGCAACCGGGCGGTGTCCCGCCTAGCTGTCGAGTTGATTCCCCGTTCCAGGTCGCTGATCGACCGGGTGCTCACCCCCGATGCGTCCGCCAGGCCCTCCTGAGTCAGCCCGGCGTGGGTCCGCAGCTGCCTGAGTCGCTGAGCGAAAGATGTCGATGGCTGCGCCGCCACAACAGCCGCCCCCTTCCGGCGCCGCAAGCGGCCGCGCCGGCTAGCCCAATGCCACCTCGTGCCGATCCCGAGATCGATTGTAACGGGGCAAGCCGGGTTTCCTGAGGGCTCACAGATCGCGCTCGCGCAGGGTCTGCGCGACCCGGCGCGCATGCGGGGAGCCGACCCGGCGATAGATGGCCATGGCCTGCCGGAGCGGCCCGGCGCCGTGATCGGGCTGATCCAGATCGAGGTAACAGCGCCCGATGCCTTCTGCGGCCCGAGCCTGCTCAAGCAGCAGCGCGATGCTCATGGCGATGGCCAGCGCCTGTTCGTGCTGGTCCAGCGCTTGCGCAACGGCGCCGGCCGCAAGCGAGACATCACCGAGGGCGTTGAGCACCTCGGCCTGGCCGACCCGCGCGCCCAGCCCGCGGTACAGCTCAAGCGCCCTGGCAAGACTGGCCCCGGCCGCGGCATAGTCCCCGGTCAGCAGTTGCACAACGCCCAGGTCGTTGAGCGCGGTGGCCTCGCCGAACCGGTTCCCCAGGCTGCGGTGCAGCTCCAGCGCGCGGCGATGGCAGGCAACCGCGCCGTCGAAGTCCCCGGCCGCACGCTGCAGCACACCGAGCCCGTTCAGCGCAACGGCCTCCCCGAACCGCTTGCCCAGGCTGCGGTACAGCTCAAGCGCCCGCTCGTGGCAAGCGGTGGCGCCCGGATAGTCCCCGGTCGCCTGCTTGGCGATGCCCAGCTGGTTAAGCGCAATGGCTTCCCCGTTCCGGTTGCCCAGGCTGCGGTGCAGCGCCAGCGCCTGCTCGTGGCTCGCCATCGCCGCCAGATAGTCTCCGGTCGCTCGCTGCACGACGCCCAGATGGTCCAGCGCGCTGGCTTCCACCAGCCGGTTGCCGACATGACGGCACAATTCCAGCGCCTGGGTCAAGGTGGCCACCGCTGGCCGCAGGTCTCCGGTCAGGTACTGCGCGGCGCCAAGCTCGGTCAGCGCGCTGGCCTGGCCAAGCCGGTCACCGCCCTCGCGGTACAGCTCCAGCGCGAGGCGGAGACTAGCCGTGGCTGCCGGGTATTCCACGGTGTAGCGCTGCACCACGCCGAGCTCAGTGAGCGCGCCGGCCTCCCCGAGCCGGTCGCCGCGATCGTGATACAGCTCGGCCGCCCGGGTGAGGCTGGCCGCCGCCGCCGGAAAGTCCGCAGTCAGACGCTGCAGGTCGCCCAGATCGGTCAGCGCGCCCGCCTCGGCGAGCCGGTCACCGGCCAGCCTGGCCGCGTCGAACACGGCCTGATGCAAGGTCAGCGCCTGGTCCCAGTGCCCCTGGCTGCGCAGAAAGCCGTGCATGGCGACCGAAATCTCGGTGGCATGCCCGAGCCGGCCGTTGAGCGCGGCGTAGCCGACGGCGGCATGGAGATTGAGGCGTTCGGCCTCCATCCAGGACACCGCGGCTTCCCTGGCGCTGAGGTCGGGCGCATGCGCCGGCGGCTTGACGGCCACCGTGGGCACGCCGGCCGGGGTCCGCCTGGTCAGATGCCCGCTGGCGACCCGCGCGGTATGCAGGTAGTAGTCGAGCAGCCGGACTATGGCCGCGTCGCTCTCGTCGGCAGGATCGGTCGCCGCCAGCGCCCGGGCATGCTCGCGGATCAGATCGTGCAGCCGGTAACGGCCGCGGACCGGCTCGGCCAGCAGGTTCTGGTCGTAGAGAGATTCCAGCTGGCGACGGACCTGAGCGAGATCAATGCCGTCCAGCGCGGCCACGGCATAGGCGTCACAGTCGATTCCCGGATACAGGCCCAGCCGGCGGAACAGCCGCTGCTGGTCAGCGGTGAGATCCTGGTAGGACAGGTCGAACGCGGCAGCGACCGACAGGTTCTCCGCCTTCATCAGCTCAAGCCGGTCACGTGCCGATGCCAGATCGGTGGCCAGATCGGCCGCGGTCCAGGCCGGATGCTGGCGCAGTTGCATCGCCAGCATCCCGATCGCGAGCGGCAGGTAGCCGCACAGCCTGATGATCTCTTCGACGGCCCGGTCGCGCGGGCTCAGGCCGGGCCGCGCGGCCAGCCGGATCAGCAGCGCCGCCGCCTCGTCGGCGGCCAGGATGTCCAGGCTGATCGCCTCCGCGTCCTCCAGCGCGGTCAGCCTCCTGCGGCTGGTCACCAGCACCATGCTCCCCGCCGTGCCCGGCAGCAGCGGCCGGACCTGATCATGTCCGATCGCGTCATCCAGCACGATCAGCAGCCGCCGGCCAGCGAGATGATCACGCCACAGCCGGATCCGCGCCTCCAGCCCAGGCGGGATCTGCTGGGCGGCGACCCCGGCTGTCTGCAGCAGGCTGGCCAGCGCATCGGCCGGATCGACCGGCCGCTGGCCCGGTGTGTGGCCATGGAGCGGCAGGAAGATCTGGCCGTCCGGGAACCGCAGCGCCAGCCGGTGCGCCGCGTGCACGGCGAAGGTGGTCTTGCCGATGCCGGCCATCCCGCCGATCGCATGAATGCCCACCACGCCGCCTGACCGCTCGGCGCCGGCCGCCGCGCCCAGCAGCTGGGCCAGCTCAGAGTCGCGGCCGGTGAACGCGGCGATGTCGCGCGGCAGCGTCCTGGTGGCCGCGGCCAGGCCGGTGCTCGGCCTGGCGTGGCCGGGCATCCCGTTCGCCGACACGATCCCGCGAGCAGCCGCCTCGAACATCGCCCGGGCCGAGCCAGTCAGGCTCAGCGCGTCAGCCAGCAGGCGAGCGGTATCTCGCCGGGCGGTCTGATTGATGCCGCGCTCCAGGTCGCTGACCGACCGCGGGCTCAGCCGAGCTAGCCGGGCAAGCTCCTCCTGAGTCAGGCCAGCGTCGGTACGCAAGGTCCTGAGCAACTGGGAAAAAGGGATTGGGGGCTGCTCGATCAAACCGCCGCCCCCTTCCGGCCCCTGAAAGGCGACCGCGCCGGTCACGCCACATACCCCCGCGACACATGCTTTGAGATCGATTGTATCGGGACATCTCCCGCAGCGATATTGCGATCGGCTCAACGCCGCTAAATCCGGCCGCACGGACGTTATCAGCGCAATCCTGTGCACATCCTGTGGGCTTGCTGTGGTCCTAGATGTGTGGTGTTCGCAAGGGGCGTCCGGAAGCGTGGTAGTCGCAGAGAAAGGCGAACGCAATGATCACATTCGAGCTGCTGCTGATCGCAGCGACCGTGGGCGCCCTCCCGACGATCACCAAGCTTGTGCGTGCCGTGATCCGCCTGATCGTCGGCCTGGTTACCACCGTCTTCATGGTCGGGCTCACGCTGCTGGTGCTCGTGAACATAGCCACGCACGGCAAACTGCTGTGATGCTGACATTTCCTGGAATCCAGCGAAATGCAAGCTGCGGCCGTTCGGCGGCCGCCCACCGGAAAGCGAGCCGCCCGCAGCCAGCCGTTAAGCCGCAATGGCAGTCGCGGGCTGCGGACGGCCGCTTTGCTCGCCTCGGTCCGCCGAAGAAAGCATCTCAGCCGAAGAAGACTTCAGCCTCGGCATAACGCTCCGGCGGCACCAGTTTGAGCTCGGTGACCGCATCGGCAATCGGGACCCTGACAATGTCCGTGCCGTGCAGGGCGACCATCGTGCCGAATGCCCCGTCCATCACGGAGCGGATGGCGTGGACGCCGAATCTGGTCGCCAGCACCCGGTCGAAGGCCGTCGGAGTGCCGCCGCGCTGGATATGGCCCAGCACGGCGCAGCGGGCCTCCTTGCCGGTCCGCCGCTCGATCTCCTCGGCGAGCAGCTGGCCGACTCCGCCCAGGCGGGTGTGCCCGAACGAGTCAAGCTGCTTGGCGACGAGCGGGGTGGCGCTTGCCTTCTGATGCGCGCCCTCGGCTACCACCACGATCGGCGCGTACCGCTCCTCGAACCGCTGCCGCACGTAGTCGCAGACCTGCTCGATATCGAACGGGTTCTCCGGGATGAGAATGACGTTCGCTCCGCCGGCCAGGCCCGCGTGCAGCGCGATCCAGCCAGCGTGCCGGCCCATCACCTCGACGATCAGCGCGCGGTGGTGACTCTCCGCGGTGGTGTGCAGCCGGTCGATCGCCTCCATCGCGATGTTCACTGCGGTGTCGAAGCCGAATGTGTAGTCGGTCGCGCCGAGGTCGTTGTCGATCGTCTTGGGCACGCCGACCACGTTGACGCCCGCCTGGTTGAGCCGGTCGGCCACGCCGAGGGTGTCCTCGCCGCCGATCGCGATCAGCGCGTCGACGCCGAGCCTGGCCAGGTTCGACCGCACTCGCTCCAGGCCGGTCTGGCCGCCTGCGGCTGCCGAGTCGGCCAGCGGGTTCGTTCGCGACGATCCGAGGATCGTGCCGCCCA
>OCZU010001397.1_pt1 | contig 15917 bp, 9 predicted proteins | sample 1539001 | NCBI WGS metagenome assembly OCZU01 (sample SAMEA3539306, study PRJEB22396) | soil metagenome | biome: tundra; feature: field; material: soil | place: USA | collected 2010-05 | depth 0.15 m | reverse complement strand
GGGCTACTCACATTCAGAACAGCAACTTCTCAATCACTGAGACGGCTTCCCAGGATGCCACTCTCAGCAGCAGCGAAGTTAGCTTGCTCCAGAATGAGTGCTACGCCATCGAGCTGGACGGCAGTGGCAGGGGTGTCTTGACCTGCGGAACAGGGGACTAGTTTTCGGTTAGACTTGGAAATGGGCTGGGTGCAGAATGGACTCCGCCCAGGTTCGGAACCGGCTCGCCAGAAAGCGATGGGATAAGCTTTCTGGCGAGTCCTCTGTTAAGCTAGGTTTTTTGCAAATCTTCGATGAGATGGGGGATCTCATGTCAGTTTCGGCAAGGGCGTTCAAGTTGGGGTTAGGCGCGGCTCTGGCATTGCTGAGCGCGGGAGGCCTCGCCGCTCAGAGCGACACAAGCGAAGTGGTGGCCAACGTTGGCGGCGTGAAAGTAACCATGGCTGAACTGGAGCAGGAAGAGTCAGCCAAACTCTTATCAGCGCACTATCAATACTACCAGGCGGAGACCAAAGCACTGGACGAACTCATCGACAAGAAATTGATTGAGCAGAAGGCCAAAAGCGAGAACATCACGGTGGAACAGTTGGTTGACCGGGATATTAAATCGCCAGTAAAAGATCCCACCGAAGATCAGATGAAGGTCTATTACGAGGGATTGGAAACCGAACAGCCGTATGAGGCAGTCCGGGGAAAGATCCTGGAGAAGATTCGCGAGCTGCGCACCCAGAAAGCACGTTCCGCGTATGTGCGGGCATTACGTGCCCAAAGCACGGTGTATATCACGCTTGCGCCCCCCCGCGTGAGCGTAGATTTGCAGAACGCGGAAATGATCGGCCCGGCGAAGCCGCAGGTGACGATGGTTGAATTCGCGGACTATGAATGCCCCTATTGTCAGAAGGTCGCAGCCGACTTGAAGAGGCTGCAGGCTGACCTTGGCGATAAGGTCGCATTTAGCTACAAGGACTTCCCATTACCCATGCATGCCCGCGCGGAAAAGGCGGCAGAAGCGACACGATGCGCGAGCAAGCAAGGCAAGTTCTGGGAGTTCCATGATGAGCTGTTCCGCAGCAAGGAGCTGGATGTGGATCAACTCAAAGCGCAAGCCCGGGCGCTGAAGCTGGATGCGGCCGAGTTTGACAAATGCCTGGATACGGGCGAACAGGCTGCGGCTGTGGAACGGGACCGCAAAGAAGGAGCGCGCCTAGGTCTCACGGGTACGCCCAGCTTCTTCATCAACGGGCACTTCCTGAGCGGAGCATTGGATTACGCATCACTGCGTCAAGTTGTGGAGCAGCAATTAGCGGCTCCAGCACAGGGTACAGGCAGCGCCGGCAAGTAAGCTGTAACAGGCCCTCCCCAACGGCCTGCGTGCCCGAACCCGAGGCCCAAATCTCGTATTTGGGCCTTTTTTGCTGTCCGGCGTTACAGTTCATCCGCCTCGCCCGGTGGGTTAGCCCAAATGGGTTATTGCTTAAGGCGTACGGACCGAGGTACATTCTTTGGGCTCTAGGGCCGCAATGGTTTCCCCGCGGCTCCAAAAGCACAACTCCCCCTGAATCTCCCCCGTAGCATACGTGTTTTTGTTCGGCGGCAAGATCGTCCGCTGCGCGCGTCTATCGCGGCTTTGCGGTAGTCCGTGGTCCGCAGAACAGGACCGAAACGCAAAGATATTGATTGGCATACCAAGTTGTCGCTCCGAGTCCATCTCGGAGAAACCGAAACCGCTGTTCAGGGAGGGTTCATGTTGAGACGTACGCTTTCGGGACTTATATTTTACGTGCTATTCGGGGCGCTCGCGGCCCATGCCGGGCAATTCTTGGAGGCGCCTCAATACCCGACCGGGACTAATCCTCAAGCAGTAGCCGTGGGGGACTTCAATGGCGACGGAAACCTGGACCTTGCGGTAGCCAATTCAACCAGTAACACGATCAGCATCCTGTTGGGCAATGGCGATGGTACCTTCCAGGCCAAGGTGGATTATCCCACTGGAAGTAAGCCTCAAGGCGTTGCTGTCGGAGATTTCAATGGCGATCGCCATTTGGATTTAGCCGTAACGAATTCGGCCAGCAATACCGTTAGCGTTCTCCTGGGCAATGGCGATGGTACTTTCCAGGCGAAGGTTGACTATGCCACCGGAAGGGGGCCGCAGGGGATAGCGGTTGGCGACTTTAATGGCGATCGCAATCTCGATCTTGTAGTGACCAATGCAACGGACAGTACGATTGAAGTGTTTCTGAACACCGGCACCGGGGGGACGCTTAGTGCGCAAACGGCCTTCACCTCGGGCTTTAATCCGTATTCAATAGCGGTAGGAGACCTTGACGGCAACGGGACCCTGGATCTGGTGGTAGCCAACAACAACAACAACAATGAGATCGGGGTGTACCTGGGCGTCGGAAACGGCACGTTCAGTACGGACTTTGCGGTTCTGGGTGCGACACCAATTACCCCGGTTGCGGTCGTGCTGGCGGATTTCAACGGTGACGATATCCTGGACATCGCGGTTGCGGACCAGCAAGGCGAAGTCAGCATCCTGCTGGGTAAGGGGAATGGTGGGTTTCAAACGCCCGCGGCGTTGTACACCACCGCCGCCTTCCCCACGGGGATAACCGTGGGAGACTTCAATGGCGATGGAAACCTGGACTTGGCGGTATCGGCCGGCAATGGCAACGCCGTAACCGTTCTCTGGGGAAATGGGGACGGTACGTTCCAGGGATACGTGAACTGCGGAACCGGAGACATTCCGTACTCTGTGGTCGCGGGAGATTTCAACAACGACGGAAAGACCGACCTAGTAGTGGCGAATTCGGGCGGCAATACTGTCAGTGTGATCGTGAATAATGGCAATAAGACTTTCCAGGCGCGCACGGACTATCCGGCTGGTCCTACTCCGTACTCGGTTGCAACCGCGGACTTTAACGGCGACGGTATTCTGGACCTAGCCGTGGCGGACAGCAATTGCCCCAGTTCTCCCTGCGGCGCAAGCACGATTTCGATCGTTCTGGGTAATGGGGATGGTACGTTCCAAGGGCCGACTCAGTACTCTACCGGAAACCTTACTAACCCTCATGCTGTAGTGGTGGGGGACTTCAATGGAGATAACATCCCTGACCTTGCGGTGGCAAATTACGCCACCAATACAGTCGGAGTGTTGTTAGGGGTGGGTGATGGCACGTTCATGACGCACACCGATTCCGCGGTCGGGAGCGAGCCGTCGTCTGTCGCCGTTGGCGACTTCAATGGTGACGGCAAGCTGGACCTGGTGGTTGCGAATTTCAACAGCAACACTGTGGGCGTGCTTTTGGGCAATGGCGATGGCACGTTCAAACCCCAGGTGACCTACACTGTGGGCAATGGTCCCATATCGGTGGCGGTGGGGGACTTCAATGGAGATCATAAACTCGACTTGGTAGTGGTGAATGAGACGGACAATAGTGCCAGCGTTCTATTGGGCAACGGCGACGGCACGTTCCAGGCGCAGGTGGCTTACCCGACCGGAACAGGAGGCAATCCTCTTTCGGTGGTGGTGGGAGACTTCAACGGAGATCACAATCTTGATTTGGCAGTAGCCGACTTCAAAACCCAACAGGTCAGCGTGCTCCTGGGCAATGGCGACGGCACGTTCCAGGCCGTCAAAACCTACGCCACGGGCGCGAATCCATCCTCGATTATGATTGCGGATTTCAACGGTGACGGCAAGCTTGACCTGGCGTTGACCAGCACGCCCCTAGGAGCCTCTCCCGGTAACCTGGTGAGCCTGCTTCTGGGCAATGGTGACGGGACGTTCAACTCCCCAACGCTGTTCGGGACGGGATCGCAAGCTTATTCTGCCGCCGTTGGAGACTTCAACGGAGACGGCGCTGCGGACCTGGCTGTCGCGAACGGCATCAGCAATACCGTAAGCGTGCTGCTGAACCTCGGAGGCACAACCATGAGCGTAATATCATCGGGCAGTCCCTCCGTTTCCGGGCAGTCGGTGACGTTCACGGCGACGGTGGCGGCAAGTGTGTCTAACGGTGTAGCGCCGACTGGGACCGTGACCCTGAAGAATGGAAGCACAGTCCTCGGTTCTGGAACTCTGGTGAGCGGACAAGCCTCCGTCATCACAACCGCGCTGCCGGTAGGTACTGACTCGCTTTCCGCGGTGTACTCCGGCGACAGCAACTACCAGCCTCACACGGTGGGATTGACCCAGACGGTAAACAGTCCTCCACCGCCGCCTCCCGACTTCAGTCTTTCGGTCTCCGCTCTGTCGCCATCCTCTATCTCGGCTGGCAGTTCAGCTACCTCGACTGTCACAATCACTCCCGTTGGCGGGCTCAATCCGTCCACTGTGACCCTCAGTTGCGCGGTCTCTCCAGTCGTCACTCCTGCGGCCACTTGTTCGCTAGGAGCTATTACAGTGGCGAACAACATTGGCACTGCCACGCTAACGGTTTCTACCGTTGCATCTCAAACCGCGATGGCGCGTCCGGCTGCGGAACCCGGTTCGGGCACGCTGTTCGCACTCGGTCTGATCGTACCGGCGATGTTGCTAGGCAGGGCGGGACTGAATAAGCCGAACCGCAGAAAGCTGCTGACTTTCTGCCTGGTATTTCTGGTGCTTGGTGGATGCGCGTTCCAGGTGGCATGCAGCGGCAGCAGCCATACAGTTATTACCACGCCACCTCCTACCGTTACTCCGGGCACCCCGGCAAACACTTATATGGTGACCGTCGCCGGCAGCGCAAGCGGGGCGCAGCACACGGCACCGCAGGTGGCGCTGACGGTGCAGTAGGCAGGCTGGTGATTCTCAAGCGGCGACATTGATCGCTGACTTGATTGCATGACAGGTTCGGCTCCTTGGTCCTGAGTTCCTGGCGGTTCGCAACCGCGAATGCCTACTCGGGCCGGGGAGCCGGCATTGTTTATGGAATCAGGCGTTATGGGATCGAGCGTTGGAGAACCTATGCCAGGAACTTTGGGCACGTTACCTCGGTGCCAGCCACAGTCGAGCCATTGTCTCCTCTGGCTCGGTGCTGCAAACTAGCAGCACCGTGCAAACCAAATCGAGTGTGTGGAAGGGTGCGAGAAAAGGCGAGAAGTTGTCGATCGTAGTGCTCGCTCTCTGCATCCTTGCGTTGGCGACGATCGTGATCCTCCGGCCGTTCTAGCGGGCCGATTCCCTTCCTGCGTTTCGTGCGCTTTCGTGAGCCCGCATTCGTGAGCCCGCATTCGTTGACTAGCCTGTCTCACCCACGTAAGATTCTGCGCCAGTGATCGGGCAGACCATCTCGCACCACCGAATGATTGAAAAACCTCGGTGGCGGGGGCATGGGAGTTGTCTACAAGGCCGAGGATGTCAAGCTGCACCGCTTTGTGGCCCTGAAATTCCTGCCCGACGAAGTGGCCAAAGACCCTCAGGCGCTGGCCCGCTTCCAACGCGAGGCCCAGGCGGCCTCCGCTCTGAACCACCCCAACATCTGCACCATTTACGAGATTGATGAGCACGGCGGACAGGCCTTCATCGCCATGGAGTTTCTGGACGGCCTTACCCTCAAGCACGCCATCGGAGCCCGGCCGCTGGACACTGACACGCTGCTTCAGTTAGCCATCGAAATTGCCGATGCGCTCGACGCTGCGCACGCGGAGGGTATTGTTCACCGCGACATCAAGCCGGCAAATATCTTCGTCACCAAGCGGGGCCACGCCAAAATTTTCGACTTTGGACTGGCGAAAGTGATGGCTGGCGGCTCCTCCAACAAGACTGTGGGGGCAACGCAGACCGTGGACGCGGACCACCTGACGAGCCCGGGCACGATGCTCGGCACCGTGGTCTACATGTCGCCGGAGCAGGTGCGGGGCCGGGACCTGGACGCGCGCTCCGACCTGTTTTCGTTCGGAGCCGTCCTGTATCAGATGGCAACCGGCGATGTGCCTTTCCATGGCGAGAGTTCGGTGGTGGTCTGCGAACCCATCATGAATCGCGCGCCGGTCGCCGTGGTGCGGCTGAATCACGAAGTCCCCGCCAAGCTGGAAGACATCATCAATAAGGCTCTGGAGAAAGACAGCAACCTGCGTTACCAGCATGCCTCGGAAATGCGGAGCGATCTGCAGCGCCTGAAGCGGGACACGGACACGGGGCGGACGGTCTTGCCGGCCGACACGGGAAGCAGCCAAACCGGGGCCTCGTCGGGAGCGGCGAGTTCCGGGAGGCACAGTGCCGTGGCCGCCGCCGGGGCGACCGTTGCTTCGATTCAGAAGCGCTCCTACGGGAAAATTGCTGGAATACTTGCCGCTGTTGTCGCGGCGGTACTGGCTCTCGTCTTTTGGCAGGTCAAGCAGCGCGCGGCACCAGTTGCGGGTCCGGCCAGTCAGAAGGCGATTGCAGTGCTTCCTTTTCAGAACATGGGATCGGATCAGAGTCTGGACTTCCTACGACTCGCCTTGCCGGACGAAATCGCTACCACGCTGACGTACGTGCGTTCTTTATCCATCCGCCCGTTTGCTACCACGAGCAAATACAACGCTGCGAACCTGGACCTGCAGCAGGTTGGCCGCGAAATGCATTCGCCGACGTCGTCACTGGACATTATCTAAAGGAAGGCTCCCAGCTTCAGATCACGCTTGAAGCAATTGATGTCGAGAACAACCGTACGCTTTGGCGGGACACCATGGCTGTTGCCGCTCCCGACATGATTGCCATGCACGGCCAGATCACGGCGAAAGCTCGCCAGGGACTGGTCCCCGCACTCGGCGCAGGGACGGATTCGGCGGAGGGCGCCACGCGGCCGAAGAACGAAGAGGCGTATGACATTTATCTGCGCAGCCTCTCGCTTCCGCATGATCCTCTTCCCAACAAAGACGGCATTGCCATGTTGGAGCGCGCCGTAGGATTGGACCCAACTTACGCTCCCGCGTGGGACGCCCTGGCACATCGCTACTACTTCGATTCGCAATATGGCAACGGCGGCGAGGCACTATTTCAGCGCTCGAACAACGCCCTAGAACGAGCCCTGGCGCTGGATCCGAACCTCGTCAGCGCTGCGAGTGCGCTAATCACAAATCGGGTCGAGAGAGGTGAACTGAGCAGGGCCTACCGGGATGCGAAGGCGTTGGTGGAGCGCCATCCGGAGAACGCAGCAGCTCATTTTGCCCTGGCTTATGTTCTCCGCTACGGCGGAGTGCTTGAGGAGTCCGCGCGCGAGTGCGACGCGGCCCTGTCCCTGGACCCAGGGAACTATCAGTATCGCTCCTGTGCCTTTACCTTTGACGACCTTGGCAACTACGGGAGGGGAATGGATTTTCTTCAACTCGATGCCGGATCCATTTGGGTATCGCGCAACCTCGTGCGGCACTTCATTCGCGCAGGCAACCTGGCGCAAGCCCGGGACGCATCTGAGAAATTGGGCGATGGCACTTACGAGAGGATGATAAAGGCTTGTCTCAGCCACGCGCCGTCCACCGATGTGGACAACATGGCCAGGGAGTATGCGGCGCAAGCTTCGGACAATCCTGACGCCGAGAATAGGTTCCAGATGGCGCCAGACATCGCCTTCCGCGGACAGCCGGACATCGCCATGCGTCTGCTCAAAAGCGCTGTCGCCGGGCACTATTGCGCCTACACCGCCCTGCAAAATGATCCCCGGCTTGCGAAGCTGAAAGGGACTCCGGAGTTCAGCGAGTTGCTCTCCGCCGGAAAACAGTGCCAGTCCGACTTCCTCTCCGAGAGATCGCAAGCCTCCCCCTAAACATCGCCTTCGAAGCTGTTTGTCGACCGTTTTGTCCGGGCTGGCCCCCTCGATAAGCGCATGCTACAAATGAATGCTGTGCCTCGGGCTGTTGACAACCCGCCAGCGGAAACTGGCTTTGTTCGATTGCGGGTGCTGCTGCACGCCGGATTCGTCCTGACGGGCGTGGTGAACACAATGCTGGGCGCCATGCTTCCAGTGCTGTCTGCGCGCTGGGCGCTCACGGATGCGCGCGCGGGATATCTTTTCACGGCGCAATTCAGCGGCTCGATGCTGGGCGTGATGGGGTCGAGCTTCCTCATGGCGCGTTGGGGGCATCGCATTCCCGTGGTGCTCGGCCTGGGTTTCATGGCGCTGGGCTCGGCAACACTCTTCGCCACAAGTTGGATGCTGGGCATGTTAGCGACGCTGTGCTTCGGAATCGGACTTGGGCTTGGCATACCAGCCACCAACCTCCTGATTTCCGAGCTGCATCCGGAGAATCGCGCCGCCGCGCTCAACCTGATCAACTTCTCTTGGGGCGTGGGAGCCGTGAGCTGTCCGCTGTTTGTTGCTGCTCTGTACCGCTTGGGCCACATCTCTTATCTGTTGTATGGCGTCGCTACGCTGCTGACTCTTGTGGCACTGGGCATGACCGGGGTTGGATTTCCCGTTCTCTCCGCTGCGCCGGACACGGTCTCTCGGGCAGAGACTGGCCTGTGGCGGAGTCGTTGGGTACCGATCATCGGGGCGCTTTTCTTTTTGTATGTAGGAAGCGAAGCAGGAGTGGGTGGCTGGACTGCCACTTATGCACAACGGATGGCGGGGGGAGAAGGCAGAATGTGGGTTCTCATGCCTTCGTTCTTCTGGGCTGCGCTGCTGTTAGGACGAGCAACCGCGCCGCTGCTGCTGCGGAATGCGCGGGAACAGAAACTGGCGGGATTCGGACTGGTGCTGAGCACGGTGGGCATCGTTACACTGTTGGCAGCAAGAAATCTCCCGGTGATTGCGATTGGTGTGAGCCTGGCTGGATTGGGGCTTTCCTCGGTTTTTCCCATCGCGATCGCCAGCCTCTCCCGCAAGTTCGGCTCCAGGGCGTCGCGGATTGCCGGCGTGATGTTCGCACTGGCCGGCATGGGCGGTGCAACTCTGCCCTGGCTGGTCGGCTACGCCTCGACCCGATTCGGCAGCTTGAAATATGGGTTAGTGGTTCCGTTGCTTGGCTGTATCGCGATGTTGACCGTGAACGCGCTGCTGTCCGAACCGGAATAGGATTTGGTGATCGCTCAAGTTGAACTGCGTGCAGCCTCGAATCCGCGATCCGGGAACAACTAGCCAAGGCAGGAATCTGATCGTGCCACCGCGCGCGTAATACGAATCTATTATTGAATGTCCCCCAGGGCCCGTGTGATCATTCGTGCCTTGATTCGTTTTGCGGTGTTCAGTGGGGGGCGGTTCCTATGGCCGTTTCGAATCCAAGCATCCCCGACATTGCTATGAGGCCCGCGGCCGGCACAAGCTTTTATGAAAAGCTCAATACGCGCTGGCATGAACGTGGGCTGCAAATCTTTATGTTCATTGTCCTGGCGCACTGGGGCGAGCATCTGTTTCAGGCTTACCAGATTTACGTCATGGGGTGGGCGCGCCCGAAAGCGAACGGCCTTCTTGGTTTATGGTACCGTGGCTGATCAAGTCTGAGACTCTGCATTACGGTTACGCCCTGGTGATGCTCGTGGGCATTTGCGTGTTGCGGAAGGGCTTTACCGGAGTTTCTCCCACGTGAGGCTAGCCACGTAGAACCGGCTACTCGGGCATTAGCCGCTAGAGACCTGGCCCCGAGGTCAATGAGGTAGGGCTAGTGTTTTTGCATTATTCCTCCATCGCGCCCATCTGAGTAACTTAGACACACGCTATTTTAGACACACGCTATTTCAGTCACTGTGGACCTGAAATCCGACAGCGTCGGCTTGTTTCCCATGCGACAAAACTCACCATCCCACGACTTCACAGGCCGGGCGTTGTCTTGGCTGCTGCCATTTCTGCTGATCTCGGCCGCGTACCTCTACGCCTTCCCGCAACCGACTGTTTTCTACGCTGGTGTGGTGCTGTTGCACGCATTCAGTGGAGTGGTTGCGGCGGTTCTTCTCGTTCCAGCACTGATTCGTCTACTGCGGAATGGAAGTTTCCTTGCGCGTGCGGGATGGTTGCTGGTGGCGGCCGGCGCCGTTCTTGGACTCATTCTCATTAAGACCGGCACGCCAAGGACCGAGTGGAAGTGGCTTTACCTCCATATCGTGATCTCGCTCGTCGGAGTCGGCCTTCTGATCGCCGACCAGGTCGGACGGCGCTCAGGATGGTTAGTCTCGAATGCCGGCACTTCGATTTTGCGCACCGCAATCTGCCTGGCGTTGCTCGCCGGCGTTGGCTACGGAGCACGTTACATTCGCGAGAGCTGGCAAACGCGCGGCCGAATCCAGAATCCGACGATGCCGCCCGACAACATGAATGGCGAAGGCGACGGACCGGAAGGCACGTTCTTCCCCAGTTCTGCGCAGGTTTACGGGAAGCAGAAAATCCCCAGCAAGTTCTTCATGGAGTCCGATTCCTGCAAGCGCTGTCACGAAGGTATTTATAACCAGTGGTTCAGCTCGGCGCACCATTTCTCTTCGTTCAACAATCAGTGGTATCGCAAATCGATCGAGTATATGCAGGACACGATCGGCACGAAGCCCTCGAAATGGTGCGGCGGATGCCACGATCCGGCGGTGCTCTATGCGGGTCTGATGGACACGCCGATCAAGCAGATCGTGCACCGTCCGGAGGCGCAGGCCGGGCTGGGTTGCATGATGTGCCACTCCATCGCCAATGTGAAGAGCACGATGGGGCAAGCCGACTTCTACCTGGAATATCCCAAGTTGCACGAACTGGCGGCCACGCAGAATCCGGTGGTGCGAGCGCTGCATGATTTTGTCATCCGGCTGAATCCTGAGCCTCACCGGCGCACCTTCCTCAAGCCTTTCATGCGCGAGCAGACGGCGGAATTCTGCTCGTCGTGCCACAAGGTGCATCTCGACGTGCCGGTGAATCACTATCGCTGGTTTCGCGGCTTTAACGAGTATGACAGCTGGCAGGCAAGCGGCGTCTCCGGGCAGGGTGCTCGATCGTTCTACTATCCTCCCAAGCCGCAGCAGTGCGCCGACTGCCACATGCCGGCGGAGGCTTCCAAGGACGCGGGCAACGTCAACGGATTCGTGCACTCGCATCGCTTCCCCGGCGCAAACACGGCTGTGCCGACGGCGAATGAAGACGCGCCTCAGCTCAAGCTAACCGAGGACTTCCTGAAAAGCGGTGCGCTGACGGTGGACATCTTTGCAGTGTCTCCATCGCAGGCTTCGCTCAAGGCGGGTGCAACCACACAATCGGAGCTATCCACCACGTTCGCGGTCGGCGAAGAGGCTGAGAGCAAAGTCACGGGCGATGCGGGGAGCGAAGCCGTTCCCATCACGGCTCCGCTGAATCGCGTTCAGCCGCCTTTGCGTCGGGGCGATACGGTGCGCGTGGATGTGGTCGTGCGCACGAAAAAGGTCGGCCACTTCTTCCCAGGCGGCACCGTCGATGCTTACGACACGTGGCTGGAACTCAAGGGAACCGACGACAAGGGCCAGATCATCTTCTGGAGCGGCATGGTAGAGGACAACGGCCACGGGCCGGTCGAAAAGAGTGCGCATTTTTATCGTTCTCTGCAGATCGATGCGCACGGCAACCCCATCAACAAACGCAATGCCTGGGCTACGCGCGCGGTGGTGTACGTGAGGCTGATCCCGCCGGGCGCCGCTGACACCGTGCATTACCGCATGCGGGTGCCTGAAAATGCGGGAAGTAAGATCACCCTGCATGCGCGGCTGTGCTACCGGAAGTTTGCGTGGTACGGGACGCAGGAGGCCTTCGCAGGTCTGCCTGACCCGACGAAACCGAACGCGGTCGCACCGGACTATGACGACCGTCCGACGATTTTCACCGCATCACTGAGTGGCGTATCGGCGAAGGAACAGAAGATTCCCGACCTGCCCATCGTCACGGTTGCAGAAAATGAAGTGACTCTTCCGGTCGTCGCCCACAGCGCGCCAGCGGCCGAGCCGAAGACGATTGTCCTCAAAGAAGAATGGCAGCGCTGGAACGACTACGGAATCGGCCTGTTCCTGCAAGGAGACTTGAAAGGTGCGGCGGCTGCATTCCAGAAGATCGCCGAAGCGGATCCCAACAATCCGGACGGCTGGGTCAATCTTGGCCGCTGTGCGGTGCAGGAGGGCGACATGGCTCGTGCCCGCATTGTTCTGGAAAAGGCGCTGGATCTGTCCCCGAAACTGGCCCGAGCGAATTACTTCTACGCCAGAGTTCTGCGTTCCGACGGCAACTATGAGGGTGCGGCGCAGCGACTACACATCGTGCTGGACCAGTATCCGCGCGATCGGGTCGCTCTCAACGACCTGGGGCGCGTTCTGTTCCTGCAGCGCAAGTACGACGAGGCCGTGAAGGTGCTGCAATCCGTGTTGGTCATCGACCCGGAAGACCTGCAGGCGCATTACAACCTGATGCTCTGCTACAGCGGCATGGCGAACGACAAGCTTGCCAAGGAGCACCAGGTGCGGTATCTGCGGTTTAAAGCGGATGAGTCTTCGCAGGCCATCACCGGACCGTACCGTCAGCTTCATCCTGAGGACAATCACGAGCGGCAGGCGGTGCATGAGCATGTCTCGGTGCCGCTGCCCATCACCAGCAGTGTGCCAAAATCGAAAGTGGCCGTTCATCGCGGGACTACTGCTTTGTTACCGGCCGGGGGCTCCAGATAGATGTTCCATCCGAACGAAATAATGGACACTGAGAGAGATGACCGTCGAGAAGCTCCCGCGATCGTTCTCTCTCGTTTTCTCCGTGCCTCTGTGTCCCTGTGGTTCATGCTTGTCTTCGTGAGCACATCAAGCCTTGCCAAGAACGTACATTTTACCGATGTCACCGCTCAGGCCGGCATTCACTTCACTCACAATAACGGTGCCTTTGGAAAGAAGTGGCTGCCGGAAACCATGGGGCCGGGTTGCGCGTTCATCGACTATGACAACGATGGCTATCCCGACATCATTCTGATCAACGGCGACGATTTTCCCGGACACCCGCACGGCGGGGCGACCACGCTCAAGCTCTACCACAACAACGGTAACGGCACGTTTACCGACGTTACGCGCAAGGCAGGCCTGGCTGTCCCCATGTTTGGCTTCGGAGTTGCCGTGGGAGACTACGACAACGACGGGTTTGACGACATCTTCGTCACCGCGCTGGGCCAGAGTCACCTTTTTCACAACAACGGCAACGGCACGTTCACCGACGTCACCAAGTCCGCGGGAATGTGGGGCCCGAACGAGTTCTCGACCAGCGCAGCCTGGGTGGATTACGACCGCGACGGCAAACTCGATCTCGTGGTCGCGAACTACGTGCAGTGGAGCGAGCAGGGCGATCTCTATTGCACGCTCGACGGCGCGCACAAGTCGTACTGCACGCCCGAGTCGTACAAAGGCACGTCGGTGCGTCTGTGGCACAACCTGGGAGGCGGCAAGTTTGAAGACGCAACCCAGAAGGCCGGGCTGGGCGATCCCACTTCGAAGAGTCTGGGCATCGCGGTTCTCGACTACAACGGCGACGGCTGGCCCGACCTCGTGATCGCGAACGATACGCAGCCCAACAAGCTCTACCTCAACAAGAAAGATGGAACGTTCGAGGAGCGTGGTGTTGCCGCAGGTATCGGTTTCAGCGAGGACGGCATTGCGCGGGCCGGCATGGGCGTGGACGCGGCCGACTACGATCGCAGCGGTCACGCCAGCATCATGATCAGCAACTTTGCCAACCAGATGGTCTCGCTCTATCACAACGAGGGCAACGGACTGTTCGTTGACGAAGCGCCGCAGTCGGAAGTTGGCCGGGCCACACTGGTCACGCTGGGTTTCGGCTGTTTCTTCTTCGATTACGACAACGACGGCTGGCAGGATATTTTCATCGCCGACGGTCACATCGAAGATCAGATCGAGCGCGTGCAGAAACGCGTGAGTTACGCCGAGCCTTCGCATCTGTTCCGCAATCTTGGTGGTGGAAAATTTACCGAAGTCACGGCGCAGATGGGCAATGTCTTCGCTGCGCCAAAAGTGGCGCGGGCCGCGGCTTACGCTGACATCGACAACGACGGTTTCCTCGATGTTTTGCTAACCACGAACGCGGGGCCGACCTACTTGTTCCACAACGAAGGCGGGACGAATCACAGTCTGCGCGTCAAACTGGTGGGCACGAAGTCGAACCGGGACGGCATTGGCGCGGTCATCCGCGTGAGCGCTGGAGGCGGCAAACAGTGGAAGATGCTGCGCTCGGGTTCGAGTTACCTGGCGCAGAGCGAACTGGTGTTAACCTTCGGCCTGGGCGCGCTTACGAAAGCTGACAGCGTTGAAATTCAATGGCCCAGCGGACAGGTGGACAAGCTCTCAAACCTCAACGCCGGACAGGCTGTCACGATCGAGGAAGGCAAGGGCGTTGTTGCGAATCGGCTCTACGGTAAAGCCCCGAAATAGCGAAAACTAAGAAGCACGACGTTCTGCTATTCACTAGCGGAGAGCACCTCCTCTCCGTTTCGGGATGAGCCAAGACTGCTGCGCGAACCCCCGTTTGAAAGAAACTCGCGATCAGTCGGCCCGGCGTTCACTCACATCCCGTCGCATCGTGATCATCCGGTCGAATGACGCTAGTGCTTTATCGGAGGCGCGCCTTCAGGAGAGGGTTGGAGGTGAGGAGGGCATTGCGGCGCGCGTTCGATAAAGCCGTTAGAAGGAAGCCGGTCGCGCGGCGGACGCGGTCGTTATGCAAATTGAATGGAGTGGAGGGAGCTTTTGAACTGCGCGGGTGAGGCGTGCCAGAGGGCTGAAGATAAGAGAGCGCGTCTCCGTCACTTCGAGAAAGAATGTGACGGTCGCCCTGAACCACTTGGTTCGCCTCGGCATTGCCAAGGAAGTCACCGGAAAGCGCCGAGCCCGCCTCTTCGGGTACTCACGCTACCTGAAGATCTTGAGTGAAGGAACAGAACCTATTCAGCAGTAGCAGTGAGATGCTCATCACGAACTGACTAGATTCTGTTCATGGGACACTCCTGCCACACCCTGTTCGGCAGTCTGCCAACAGCATTCGACGGGCCGCAGTTGCTCCGCACCGACTAAGCCGAAGGCCTTGGGATGCCGAGGAGCCTCGGGCTCGAAGTCTTGCTCTAACTGAGAACTCAGTGCGCAACAAAACGTACGGGAACAACCGTGGCGTTCGCCTCGGGATTGTAGTAGTCGTAAAGCACGGACGGTGCCGTCATAGCGTCCATGCCGTAACGCAGGCGGAAATGGAATTCGAACTTGGACCCGCTTGCCTCGGGCCATACATAGAAAACAATGCGATCGGGTTGAACTTCATAGCCTTGGATCGAGCCGGTTTTCAGCGCGGTGATGTTCGCCGATGCCAAAAACGTCCAGGCCCACTTGATCCGCGAGCTCGATCTCTTCCAGAAGATGCTGCATGCGCTCGACGGGACTCAGCGTGAGGCCGGTGGCCGGGTCGGAAATGGCTGCAGCGAAACTGTCGATGCCGATCTGCATCATGTTGGCTCCTGACATCCGGTCTTCCATTGGATGACACTCCGGCGTTTTTGTTGCATGTTTGTCAGGTGGGAGACCTTTCTTAGTCAGCGTCGAATGTAACGAGGCTTCGTGCGCCCGCTGGATCCCAACCGGTACCTCTGTTGTCCCCTCCCGGACAGGGGCATACGCCCCTGACAGCCGAGGGCCGGCTATCTCGCGTGGCGCATCCTTCTCCCGCTCATGAAGGTAGGCAATTTGCAGAGCCGCGATTGAGACCTCTGATTGGACTGGCTCTGAAGCCTCGCAAGCAAGCCTTAAATCACGCCTTTCCTGCATAAGGAACGATTTGACCTAGAGGAGTTTTGTTAGGCTCTTTCAAGCCTTCATGGCAATGGTTGGCGTCACCATAGTGTCGATATCTGGTCAGTCGTGGCAGCTTGTCGACGCTAAAGACCCTTCCAGAGGGGCTGGCCTCTACTTCACATTTCGCAACCTGCACTCAGAGCCTGTGACTTTTTTCGTGCGTTTGTTTGTCGAGCAGGGCTATAAGGGA
>OCZU010001396.1_pt1 | contig 15918 bp, 13 predicted proteins | sample 1539001 | NCBI WGS metagenome assembly OCZU01 (sample SAMEA3539306, study PRJEB22396) | soil metagenome | biome: tundra; feature: field; material: soil | place: USA | collected 2010-05 | depth 0.15 m | reverse complement strand
GAGCAGGGGACTCATAATCCCTTGGTTGGGGGTTCGAATCCCTCCGGGCCCACCAAATTTTTCAAGCAGACGCGGCCGTTTCGCGAACGGGCAAAAAACGCGATGTAGAAGGATTTGTAGACGGTCAAATCCTCGTAGTTCCAGCCACCCAACTGGCGAGATGCGCCGCCGATGGAAAAGCCTGCACCTCGGGACCGATCTCAGCCACCAGCGTCCACGCAGCCCTTTGTGGCGCTAAGTAGTGACGGCGGCGAGCGGTGATCGCGATCACCGGCGTAGCGCGCCAGAAGCTTATAACTCACCACGGCGGCGTAGGTTGCGCAAGGTCAGCGCAACAGCAAGCACACCAGTAGCGATAAACACCGCCGCGCAGGTGGTCCAAGCTGGGTATAGCTGCCTGGGAGGAGCAAAGGACGCAGTCAGAAAGAAAAAAGGGTTTAAGTACATGGGTGCGCGGATGTTCATCGGGATGTCGTACCAAGTCTGCGCTGAATGGGAATGCACAGACCAGTACATCTGTAAACGCACGAAGAAGACGATGGCCGTAACCACACTAATAGCAATGACGGTGGCATAGCTTACCGCTGTGGCGTGGATGCTACGCCGAAAGGCGGACGAGCAATAAAGACCGATCGCGCTCATGCAGGCGAGCACAATCACCGTGGTTAACGTGGCGCTGAAGACTTCCCAGGGGCCAATCCCGCCAAAAGCAAATGCCATACTCAGCACCGGCAGGCTCGTGACCAGCAACAGGAGGACGAACAGTAGAGAAGAGACGAACTTGCCCCACCAGATCTGTGCGGGAGTAAGCAACGAGGTGAGCAGGGCGCCTAGGGTCCGTTGTTCCTTCTCGATGGTAATGGAGCCAGCGCTGAAAATTGGCGCCATCAGCAGCAACAACGCGAGTTGCGAATAGGCGAGGGCCAGAAAAAGGGCCACGCCCACGGTTGATCCTTGAAGGTTGGCCTGGCCCCTCCCGCTGGTTGCGACGAAGTAGGCGAAAGTCACAACTGCACCGAGAATGAGCAAATAGAGTGAGGGCAGTAGCCAACCACGCCGTTCACGCATGCGTTGGCGCAGTTCCTTGCGGATCATCGGATTCATGGGCGTTTCTCTCCAAAGGCGAGCCGGTACCGTTCTTCCACACCACCAGCGCGGTGATCGAAACGCAGGACATTCACGCCACCGGTCACCAGTGCACGCAAAAACGAGGTAACTTGCTCGTCCGCGCCGATGATTTCGACAACCAGACGGCCAACGCCGGATTCGAGCAGACGTACGCCGGCCGACGATTTCACAATGCTAAGCGCGGGCGCACTATCGCCGACCACTTCGACCTCGTATATTCGCAACTGGGTCTGAGGCGCGTGTAGCTGAATGACAGAGTTTCCGTCAGCATCAGCCGCATTGCGCCCGGCGCCAATCAGCGCGATCTGGGTGCAGATGTCCTCCAGGTCGCTGAGAATGTGCGAGGAGATGAGAATCGTGACGCCTTCAGCCTGCAATTGCTTGAGTTGTGCACGCAGGTCGATGCGCGCGATAGGGTCGAGTCCGGTGGCCGGCTCATCAAGCAATAAGACCTTGGGGTCATGTAGCAATGTTTTGGCCAGGACCAGGCGCTGCTTCATGCCGAATGAGAGCTGCTCAACCGAGTCCCGTCTGCGATCAGCCAGTCCCGAGCGCTCAAGCGCACGATCCACGGCGACCCGATGCCGGGCACCAGTAATGTGGAACGCGTCGGCAAAAAACTCCAGGAACTCGCGCACGCTCATGTCCTGGTACACTCCGGGCTGATCGGGCATGTAGCCAATGAGACGTTTGACCTCGCGCGCTTGGGTGGCCACGTCGAGACCGCCGATCTGTGCGGTACCGCCGTCGGCGGGCAAGAGCGTGGATAGGACCTTCATAAGTGTTGTCTTGCCGGCCCCGTTGGGGCCGACCAAGCCGAACAGTTCTCCGGCGCCGACATGCAGGGTGAAGCCGTCGAGTGCATGCGTGCCGTCGAAACTCTTGCGGATCTTTTCGACGGCGATCATCGATGCTCCAAAGAGACAACAATTAGCGAATGGATGCTCTGCTGGTGTGGGAGGTTCAACTCGACCGGCAGGGCTGGGCCATCGCTGAAGCCTGCAAATATTTTTCCTTCCGGGGCCAATGGTAAAAGGCCTGCGCGCGCCAGTTGCTGGAGCGTTGACTTAGTCGGATCGAAATCTGGAAGCGGGGACCAAGACCGCGAGGGCTGGTCGTTCGCGGAAATTTGTTGGGCAGTGACCGTGTCAAGTTGAATTTCTTCACCGGGCGCCAACCGCGGCAACGCATATAGCGCATTCGCACTGTAGTCCAGGTATATAGCTTCGCCAAAACTCTGACCGGTATCGTTGCGCAGGCGGTTGGGCGCGACGAAATGCACGGTCCCCGGAAATTTGTGGAAACCTTGTAGGTTCAGGTCGCGGAATGACCATTTCAGAAGTGACAACTCGACTTGGCGGGGTGGACCAAGATCAATGTCATATTCTTGACTGACGCGTTCCGCTCGTTGATTCATTTCACTCCAGATCTGGCCGTTCGGTTCTGTCGCTGTGAAATTGGAATTAACAAACACGGCGGGATCGGCAACCGAAACCACAACGTCTCGTCGCTCCGGAGCTGAGATGCGAAGGCCGTAATCAGACGCGGCCAGTGGACTTCGTGCGTCAAGGTAGTAGGCGGCAAGATTATCGAGACGGAATCCCCTGGGACGCCTGCTGGCGCCGGAGAAATAAAAGCCAGCGGCAAATAACAGGGCCAGCAGGCACACGCTTATCCAGCCAAATTCCAGGCGGCGCAGGCGGCGCAGCACGGCGAAATTCAGGACCCCAACGACGACGATGTAAGCCGCCAGCCAAAGCAGCATCCATCGCAGCCGTGGAAAACTGAAACTGGCGGCGAACCGTTGACGTAACAAATCCGTCCGGTTCAAGCTCCACCACATGCCAGATTGCTGAGTTATGGTGGCCAGATTGGAACCGGTGAAGATGTCGCCGAGTGTGTTCGCTTTTAATCCGGAAACGCGAAAGAGCGTGCCTTTGCCGACACGTTCCCCCTTTGCCGACGGCGGAGTTTTGCGGTAAGCAGATAGAAAATCGGGATCTGCCATTTCGTCTTCGACCAAGACCAGACGTCCGCCCCAGCGAAGATATCCGTCGAGCGCGTCTCGCTGAGCAGGCGTAAGCTTGGCCGACGTAGCTAGCACGACGGCACTAGCAGCCGAGTAAGCCCACCAGTCATCGGGAGGGTCGTCCATCGCTTCAAAGGCGAGCTTGCGGTTCTTGTCGGCCCGTTCCTCAATGCTCCCGCTGAACTGCATCTGCGACTGGGCGGTCTTACACACATTCTCACTGGAGCACATCAGGACAACCAGACTGGTGCTGCGCAACGTGCCCTCGTAGGTGTCGCGTCCGAAGACCAAACTCCCGACGGAAGCCTGGGCTGTGATCTTCGTTTGTCCCGCGGAAATCAGAAATGGCAACTCCACTTGACGCTGCTCGCCGCCACTCATCTTGATGTCACTGGTAACCGTGCCCGTCGCGCCGGAGTTGTAGCCCAAAGCTACCCACAGATGAATGGACTGGGTCTGCGGTAAAGGATTACGGACGATAAGTCTGACGACGCTTGGAGTCCCGAGGTAGCCATGCAAGCCGACGTCGGCGATGTGCAGGTTGGGATCTGCAACCAGAGATGTCGAGAGAGCTAATGCGAAACTGACACATAATCGTGCGCGTTTCATTATCAATAGCCTTGTACGCGCAGAGAGAGGAAATATCAAGAGCCGAAACACCACCTTGACTCGTGTCGCGGCATCAGCGAGGTGCGCAGGGCAGGCGCCTTCGTCTGTCCCTGCGCTGTCCTAACCTTCCAACGCCGTCTGTTCCAGGGTGCGGATGTACCCAATGACAGCCTCGCTCCAGCCATCTATGTGCGTCCACTTGCCGTAGCCGACGCCGTTCTTGTAACTAGCCACATTGATCAGGTAGCCCTTGCCACTAGGCGCGGCCAAAGATAGGCGACAATCCGATCCGGCAAGACGTCGAAAGAGGAGGGTTCCCAGCCGTTTTCGCTCATCTGTTTTTGCAAGCCTTCGCGATCGACATCTACTCCGGGAGGAATACCGATCTCGGCGATCATCATGCCGTGGCCGACCGATCCAGTTCGTTCAGCAAATACGTTGCACGTTACTTTCGCGCCGACTTCAAGGCTCGTACGATCACACGCGACGTTCAGCTTCAGCGGCCCTGACTTCGGCGTGGCGAGCGAAGAGTTCCAATTAACGTAATAGTTCGTGACGGTTTGCGACCCGCTGGACCATCGCGGGTGCCGAAACGTGCAGCGCAAAGTCCTGTACAGACTCAAACAGCGGCAGAATGCCGTGGGCAAGTTCTGTCCCGTTGGCGGTGACGTTGCAGGCTAACCGGTACCACAGAAGATCCGCGTTCTTCTTCGGAAGATCAGGCAGCGTGACCGAAGCCGATAGTTTATTCGTGCCGGTCTTTAGGCGCGCTGGTGTCGAAGACGAAGCGAGTTGGCTGCCGCTCGGGGCGATGACTTCCAATGTGACGGCGGCGGATTCGACGGGGTCGGCGGAATTAGCTACCAGGACAGCGGTGTAGGTCCTGACTCTTAAGACGACTTTGGATGCATGCTCATCAACCCGCAGCGACTGGGCCGCGGCTACGGAAAGCAGAGTTAACGCCACGACGACAACGCGGAGCTGTCGCATGTGCCTCCTGAACATAGAATTATGTCATGTTAGGAATAGGGCGGTTAGTGACCCGTGCGCAGCTCAATTCCCAGGTGCTGGCATTTCTTATAAAGATGGCTACGCTCAAGCCCCAGCGCCTTGGCGGTATTGGTGATGTGGTAATCCTGCCGCCGGAGCTCCGCAATTATTGTTTCGCGTTCGAATTGTGCTACGCGTTGCGATATTGGTCCAACACCCGCGGGCTCGACCGTCTCGTTAAATTTTGCTGGCTGTGGTAATGCCAGTTCCACGCTCGTGCGATCTACCCCCGCAGGACCTGCCAGGAGTAGCAGTCGTTCCACCACGTTGCGCAACTCGCGAACATTTCCGGGCCACGAATAACGCACTAAACTTTCCACAGCATCTTCGGTAACTGGAACCGCCTTCCACCCATTTTGCGCACACACCTGTGCTACAAAGTGCTCCACCAAAGCGGGAATATCATCCCTTCTTTGCCGTAACGGCGGAAGCACAATTGGGAACACGACCAGTCTGTGGTACAGGTCCTGACGGAACTTGCCTTCGCGGACCAGCTGATCAAGATCGCGGTGAGTCGCGGTGAGCACGCGAACATCTACCGGGACGGGTTTGTCGCCACCTATGCGCTCAATCTCGCCTTCTTCCAGAACGCGCAGAAGTTTTGCCTGCATCGCTAACGGCATGTCGCCGATTTCGTCAAGCAGCAAGGTGCCGCGATGCGCTTGTTCGAATTTTCCCGGGTGCCGCTGGGCTGCGCCGGTGAAGGAACCTTTCTCGTATCCGAACAGTTCTGCTTCGATCAGTTCCGGTGGCACCGCGGCGCAGTTGAGCGCCACAAATGGCCCCTGCGCTCGCGAGCTCTTCCCGTGCAAGGTGCGGGCGACGAGTTCCTTCCCTGTACCGGTTTCCCCGTAAATGCACACGCGAGACTCGCTGGCGGCTACCCGCTCGATCTGGGCCATTACACGACCCAGCGCCTCGCCCTTCCAGATGATTTCATGTTTGCCAACACGGTGACGCAGCTCACGATTTTCAGCCTCGAGACGTTTGAGCCTGAGGGCATTCTCTACGGTGAGCAGCAGCTTGTCAGTCGAGATTGGCTTTTCCAGAAAGTCGAGAGCGCCAAGCCGCGTCGCCCGCACCGCCATCTCGATGTGGGCCTGTCCTGACATCATCACGACAGGAATCATGACTCCATTCGATCTCAGATCTTCCAGCAGAGAGAGGCCATCCCGGACCGGCATCACCACGTCCGACAGGATCAGATCGAATAGCCGTGCCTTGGCCAGCTCCAGCGCGCGGGCCGCGTTGTCGCAAACGGTCGCCTCGTGTCCTGCCAGGCGGAACGCACGAGACAGGGAGGCCAGCGTATTGACTTCATCGTCGACAATCAGGATCTCGGCCTTCGTGCTCACGCGTGTGCCCCCTTCGCCACAACTAAGGCAGGCAATTCAATCACAAAGGTTGCGCCGCCGCCCGGCGTGCTCTGTACGGCGATCGTTCCTCCATGGTCGCTGACCACCGATTGCACGATCGCCAGACCCAGACCGGTGCCATGTTGTTTGGTCGTGTAGTATGGCGTGAACAGCCTTGCGCGCTCTTCCGGCGTCAATCCCGCACCGTTGTCTGAAATCCTGATCTGGACCAGGTTCTCCCTCCGCCCTGCGCAGATCGTCACCATGCCTCCTGCCAGCATCGCATCCATTGCGTTCAGGACCAGGTTCGACAGCGCACGATGTAGAAGGTCGGGATCGGCTGACACGAATAGGGGCTCTTTGTCGCATTCCAATCGCAGTGCGATCGGCGGCTCACGCTGTGCCAGCACCGGTTCGTACAGCGTAGCAACACGTTGCACTGCCTGGTTGATATCGACGTCTTGCAGTTGCGGTTTCGGCATCTTTGAGAAATCGCTGAAACGCCCAATGATGTTCTTGAGGTTATCGATCTCCGCCGCCAGCGTCTTCGTGCTCTCGCGAAATACTTCGTCGAACTCTTGAGGGGGGAGAGTTCGGGACCGCACCAGGTTCTCGACCGTTATTTGCAACGGGAAAAGCGGGTTCTTCAATTCGTGGGCGAGCCTCCGCGCCAGTTCTCGCCAGGCAGCCACCCGCTCGCTCTGCAGCAGGCGATCGCGTTGCTCCGACAACTGGCGAGTCATATGATTGAAGGTGTCGGCCAGGCGGCCAACCTCATCGTGGGACGTGATTGTCACTTGAGTGTCCCATTTTCCAGCGGCAACCTCCGCCGCGGCGGCCGCCAACTGTTCGACCGGCCGCGAAATACGGGCCGCAATCCACAAACTCGCAGCGATCGCGAGCAGGATGCCCACGGCAGCCACGCTGTAAGCGATCGCCCGGATGTGTTGTTGCACTTCAACCAGCCCTCGCCGCGAGTTCGCGACGACCAGCACAGCTCCGATCGACCCGTCATCGGCCACAAGCGGTATCGCCGTGGCATAGACGCTGTCTTGCCGCAAGCTGGTCAGGTAGACGATGGCATTCGTCTCCCGCCCTGTAATGCGGGCCTGCATAATAATGGGCTCGTAGCGGCCCGCCGCAGGGGGATCGCCGCTCGCTCCTACCAGGTCACGCGGATCGAAAGCGGCGGCGAGATTGCGATAGAGCAGAAGCTGCGTGCCGCCAAGAGACGGCAAGTTCGAGAGAAATTCGCGATCGAGTCTCTTGCCTCCCACGAGATAAACTGGCGAATCCGTCGCATGAATGGTTCGGACGGCGAAGAGCCCCGTCTCAGCCCCGTCCGGCAGGCCTTCTTTCTTGAGGAAAGGCGGCCGATTGGCGGCTTGAAGCACTGTTTCCTTGTAGCCAAAGCGAGCGGGCCATTGCGCCGACGAAATGATGCTGCCATCGCCAGCGACAATCTCCAGATAGTCGAGTTCATATTCCTGCGCCAAAGCGGTCGCCTCGTTGAGATAGAGAGCGGGGTCGCCATTGTGTCCCAACTCAAACGCAATACGAGAGAGCCGATCGTTGCCGGTCATGCGATCAAGGCGAAGCGCCACGTCGTCCGCGCGCCGCTGAAACTCGCGGCGGAACTGGTCAACGAGCCCCGAAGTCCTCTCCTGATCAGCCTTTTCGAAGGCCTGGCGGGTGCGAAGAGAAACTGTCCATGCGACTGCGGCCACCTCAATGATCACCGTAAGAGAGAACATCAACAACAGCTTTTGGCGGAGGCTCACTTGGCATCCTCCAGAGAAGCGTTGGCGAGTTGTAGCGAGCCGTCGGCCGCCAATGTGAGGTTACGCACTCGGCCGCTCAACCCGTAGGCACGCGGAAGATACAGCAACGGCACAACCGTGTAGGACTGAAGAAAGCTGCGCTCCACGTGATAGAGCGCGGCCGGATCATCCGCGCCGTCTGCGGCATCGGATGCGTCGAAGTCAGACAGAATCTCGCGCAGCGCCGACACGGCATCCGCTGCTTCGAGATGCACAAAACGAAGGGTCAACTCAGCATTTGTGCTGGTTTGCGAAACTACTTGCACGTTGAATCCGCTATCGTGCAGATTCAGCGCCAGCCGGTCGGCAACCAGGCGCAAGACTGGATCCGAGGTATCGACCGCGAGGTGAAGGAGTGGAACGGGCTGCTGCGCTCGCAGCTCGCGCGCTCGGGCAACGTCGGGTACGGTCGGAAACAGGAACGCATATCCGGTGAGTGCGCTGGGCAGAAGGCTGGCTGTGATCTCACCTTGTTTCTGATAAATAATGCCAAATAGCGCGGCCCGGTCCACGGACATGGCGATCGCTTCGCGTATTCGGACATCACGCAGCGGGCCTTTTGCGGCAATGCTCAGAGCGACAAGGTCCGAAGCACGAGCGGCCACCGCCAGAGGCATATGGTCCTGCTGCGCCTGACGCAGCTGTTCGGGGGGCACCTCGACGATGTCCGCCCGGCCAACGCTCAGATCCAGCCACTGATAATGGATTGAGCGCCCGCCATAGATCTCGATCGCATCCACCAAAGGCCGCCCATCCCAGGAATCATCCGTGGCGGACAAAAAAAGAATGCCGTTAGAGTTGGCCGCAACGCGGAACGGTCCAGGCCCGTCGAGGTTCCCGGCATCATCTTTGCGCAGGATCGCGTAGCGGCTACGGGCCAACTCTGTCGGAAGGCTGGGCATTGGCGATTCGCTCGTGATCACGACCGACTCGCCGACAGCGCGGGCACGCCACGGACAGCCACCACACTCCAGCGACAGCGATGGCACTACCGCTGCGGCGGTGAGTAGGGTGCCATCATGAAAGCGAACATCAGGGCGTAGCCAGAATTGCCAGCGATGGTTTGTACTTTGCGACTCCCAGCGCACAGCCAGAGCAGGAACAACTTGGCCATGGTCATCCACACGCGTCAGGGTGTCGGCCACGAGCTTGCGGGCGACACCATTCGGAGCCTGCAAGGGATCGGAGCGGGAATCGATTCGCAGGGTCCCGCCGTAGCGCGGGCGCGTGCGGGCCGTCGCGGCCATCTCGCAGAGAAATAGCAGACTACCGAATATTGCAATCCACCGAAACACGATACGCCTCAGAACGCAGCGATTGAGAGTTTTGGGCGATAACCATCACCGCGGAGTCATCGCCGCCAGTCCACATTGCTGTTACCAACCCGTCAAAACTAATGGGCGCACTGGCCGCGTTCGCTTCGCGGCCTACGATTTCATAGGCGCGGACCGAGTCCACCGGCGGCGTGCCGGCTAAGGACGCCAGGACCTGTATACCCGATCCACATCCCGAGCGAACCGCCGCGATGTCACTGCCCCAATCGCGCGCACCGGTCAACGCCTTATGTGAGCCGCCCTCGAACAGGTGAACCTGACCATTGATATCGGCAAACAGGAAGGCAGTGCCCTGGGTCCGCGCCAGTGCCGCGGCGGAATAGAAGGGCGGGAGCTTCGGCCCGAATCCCGGAACCACAACTCCAGTGAAATAGTCTCGCGTCGCGTTATAGAAAGCTCTCTGCGTTCCAATTGGCCAGGGATCGTCGTTGTCCAGGCACGACACGGTCATTGCCGAACCGTTACCCGCATTATTGCTGCGGCACGTCACCCCGGGAAGATAGGCGTTGAATTGCTGATCTGGTCCCAAAACGATATGGCCACGAAGGTCGCGAGGGAATGCGCGAGAGTTCGTAACGTCATATACAACGGTCGGCTGCCATGCGCCCGAAACCAGACTGTACAGCGTGATGTGCACAGGATCGAGCACGATCATCCGCTGTTCTGTCCCGGTCGAAACGATAGCAACATCCAGAATCTGGTCCGCCTGTGCATAGAGCAACGTCTTACGCAAGGTCAGGCTAGGACCCGAGGGCTGCGAGCTGGAAGCTATCGTACCGGGGAGCGGGAGCATGGCCACACGCATTTCAGTGCCCTGCTCGACTTCGGCCACCCAAAGCCATCCCTGAGAGTTTTGTGACAGGCTTACTCGGACGACAGACGCCGCCTCGGTTCCAGAGCGCACCGTGACCCCGAGAACGCGCAATTCACGTTCCAGCGAGCGACGAATTACTGGTAACTCGTCGAGCGAAAGAGCCGAGCGGTTCTTGACGGTGAGGGAAATCGTACCCGGGCCGGTGATGGCAACGATTTGCCTGGCAAAGTCAGCGGAAGGCTGGTCCCAGTTACTAACCGCATGGGCCCAGGAAGCACACAATAGCGTGACAACTAATGTCAACCAGCCTTTGGAGAAGGTCATCCGCTGTCGCGAATTATATGCTTGTGCCCTCATGGCGCGCCTTTTCTTGAATGTTTGCCACGAATTAAGGCGTTAGGTTGGAGGTGTAAGCCGGGCTGGCGACAGTATGTGCACAACCCGGCCACCGCAACCGTTTAGTGAGGCTGAACAGCGCCCTCATTTTGCGGATCGACATCAGACAAGGCGCCTGGTCTCGCCCCGAACCCGCGGAAGACATCATTGGCGAAGAAATACTTACCATCTGCGGGCACCATCATTACCTGGATCTTGTCGGACAAGCGTTCGGCAATGATCTTGTTAATGAGCAACGGGTTCTGCTTGAGCACGGCCGCCTCACTGCTCATGCGCACGGCATCGGCCGCAGCCGTTACCCGGATGCGGTTGGCTTCTGCATCCGCCAGCAGGTTGCGCCGTTGCAGTTCGGCTTTGCTGTCGATTATCTTGGCTTCGCCGGCAGCTTCCGCATTCTTGATGGTTGACTCCTTGCGAGCTTCGGCCTCCAGCTTCGACTGTTGGATTTGCTTCTCTTTGAGCGGCAACGTGTACTGCATGGCATCCGCTTCACCCTTGGCCTCGACCACCTTCGCCTGCGCATCGCCTTCGGCTGCCTTCACCTTTTGCACCTTCTCAGCCTCGGCCTCCAGCTCGGCGATGCGAACGTGTTTTTGTTGAATGTCGTTCTGGATGTTGAGTTGATCGTCCTGCTGCTCCTTGAGAAGGAGTTCTTCCAGCCCCTTAGCGTATTCCGGAAGCAGTTGAATGTCGCGCAGCATGACCTCTTTCACTACTATCCCATCTGCGCCGAGTTTTTTGGTGATGTAGTCAGCTGCCCGCTGGCGCACCTCCTCGCGTTTTGAGCTGAAAATCTCACGCACCGTGTAGCCCGGCGTGAGTTCGCGCCACGCACTCGCCACGACCGGAGGCACGATCTCTGTTTCGATCGGTCGTGGCAGATGGGCTTGAACATAGTCAAGGCGATTAGGATCCAGGCGATAGCGGACGGTGATCGCCAGGCCGATGCCCAGCCCCTCCTTGGACTGTACATTAAGGATGTCGCGCTTCGACCCCGGCTCAGCCTTGGTTCCCTCGTTTGGCAGACCGGTTGTGAACAGCTTGTCGCGAAGATCAAAGGTCTCGACTTCCTCTACCAGCGGAACAATGAAGTGAACGCCGGGATACAGCGTTCCCGCTTCGGTCCCTCGTGTCTCGCTCACCCGGACTCCCGCCATTCCGCTGGGCACTACCGCAATACTTAGCGCGATCAGCAGCGGAGCCCATGCCAGCGCCACCAGTGCTAAGGTCATACGCCAGCGAATCGGCTTCGGTGCGGTCACGCCTTCCTGCCCTCGCGCGACCGCGCGCCGATACTGAATCGCCAGCCAGATGTCGTGCGCTGAGACCGAAATCCCGGCGACGAACAGGACCAATCCAAGCGCCATTAACAAGTATTTGAGCGTAAGCATATTTCTCCTCTTCCTCAGTTCTTTCGCTCCGAACTACTCTTCTGTTGGTCGCCCGGCCGCGGAGCCAAGAACAGCCGGCACAGTCCTCCAAAAATCAACTCCTCCAGAAGCACTCCACAGGACAGCGACAACAGCAGGCCGCCTATCACCGCCAGTCCCGATGCAATAGCCTCCACAACTCACCTCCAAAGCCGGACTACTGTCCACCCGCGGCGCCAATTCCAGTCGTCGTCTCTGCAACTTCGCTGGACGTAGCTAGCGATGAACCGAAGATCTGGGCCATCTCTTGGTCGCGTTCGCCGCGGATTTCAACCGCGTCGCCAACCTTCACCATTGAGAAAAGTTCTTCCAGGTCTCGCTTTGCCATCCGGATACAGCCATGCGAGGCGGCTTTGCCGATCGAACTTGGCGCGTTTGTCCCGTGAATGCCGTAACCCTTCGTGTCCAAACCCATCCACCGGGTGCCCAGCGGATTCTGCGGGCCAGGCGCGACTACCTTGCCCTGGTGGTAGTAGGTGGGATTGGTGACGCGGACAGCGATGTGGAAGGAACCAGTCGGACTCGGCGTAGTATTTTTGCCGACCGCGATGGGATAGGTTTTCTTTACGGCGCCGTTCTCAATGACCGCCAATTTCCGGTCGGGAATGCTGACCAGCAGAAGGCGCTTGTCTTCGTTCTGTGCGTAGGCGGGAAAGCACAGCAACAACACGATTGCCAATGTCCATTGCTTCTTGTCGCCCAGGTTCCAGTTGCCATTCGAAGCCCGCATCTCGTCACCTCTCGCAACCGCTTGCGATTGTGAGGAGTGCATGGGACTTACCAACCTTGGCGCGCAGAAAACAAAGCGCTTAGAGCGATGAGATCAAGATGGTTCGTGTCACCGTTGACACGCCGTGTCAGGCAGGCCACACAAAATGCGGTTTGAGTGAGAAGTTTCTTCGGAATTGGTTCTGTTACTGCTTCCGACCGGCAGAGAACAGTTTGGCAATAGTCCGGCGCGACACGCCGACAAGTTCTTGGCCAGATGGAATCGACAGTCAGCGGTTAAGGGCCGACCGCAGTGATTGCGATGCGTGATGCGAGGAAAACCACCCGAGCACGCGGAGATTAAACTCCTTTTCAGCAACGTTGACTGCACCGCAATGACCAGCCTTTGGAACTTCCCAGAGGGCCACGTCTTCAGGGTTTTGTGAACGAATCATCTCCGACTGCTGGGCCGGGATATTGTCGTCAGCCAAGCCATGGATCAGCAAGATCGGTATCGTGCTCCGAGCTACCGAATTTTGTGGAGATACCTGAGCCAAATCGACGCCCCGCGTGAGCTTCCCATACACTAAAGCCAACTCGACCGCGGGTCGCAAGACAATCTTGCCGAGCCAACTTCCGATATGAAACATTTGCCCAACTCGGATGTAAGCAATCTGGCGGAAGTTGGCGAATGGCGACTCGGCTACAACGCCGCAGAACGGAGTTGTACTCACGGCTTGCAGAATTATCGCGGCCCCCATCGATTCGCCCATTCCAAAGACACACGCGGGATGCTGTTGTGTGACCAACCAACGGAACCAATGTTGCACGTCGTCTGCCTCTTTAATGCCGTAGGTCGGATAGTTACTACCGCTTGTGCCATGAGCACGCAGGTCCGGCAGGAGTACTTCGTATCCTTTGGAAAGAAAAAGTTCTGCAAAGCCTGTCATGCCTTGACGGTTATCACCAATCCCGTGCAGAAGAATGACGGCATCGCCGTTGCTTGTCGCAGGTCGCGCGAACCAGGCTCGCAGTACAACTGCATCGGAGGCGACCACAGAAACGTCCTGCAATTCGGCTCCGAAACTAGCTGCTGTGGTTTGGAATGACTGCCTGTCTGCGACCGGTAGTCGCGGGATGCGAAAGGCCATTTTTCCGAAACCAACTGCGAGAACAAGACAGGTAAGGACGTAATACACGACCACTCGGCCGACGATGCGACGTACGAACAAGAGCGTGCTCCTACCGTCATGATACGAGACCCATTGAACAGAGGTTCAGTCGGGAGTTGCGCGACATCCATAGCTATTGTGATTGCCATAACACAAGTGATCGCGAATGACGTTCCTGTTTCGGAACTGCTGGCAAAGGTTTCTGAAGGAGTAATGGCAGGATGGTGCGACTTCAGGTTGCCTATCTGTCGCTGACGGACGAAGCCGCGGCTCTTCTGAGTCGTGATGAGCTGGACAAGGCCTTGGTAAAGGTCAAAGAGGCCTTGGCCATGAATTCCAAATACGTTCCCGCGCTCAATGTTCTAGGCGATATCAATTTTGAGAAGGCCGATTTCGCCGCCGCCGCGCAAGCTTATCGGCAATCGTTAACATTTGACCCGAAGCAGAAAGTAATAGCCACGCGTTATGCGACTTCGTTGGCGGCATCGCTGCCTGCGCCAGAGGCAGCGGCCGATTACTCGGAGTGGTTAGACTCCGCTGCTCCGGCGGCGCGCGATCTCGACTGGTTCATGGCGGAAGAGGTAGGGCTGAAGCTGCTGGCCGGTGATGCTGCCGCTGCCAAATCGTTTGAGCAGTCACTCGCAAAAAGTGAGAACGTTGACGCTCCCTTAGTGCAGGCTCGCCTGGGATGGTGGTACTACCGCGCCAACAATGCCCAGACTGCGGCCGACCTGATCGGTTTGTCGGTAGAACAGCGTCCGCAGATCGGATCGCTCAGCGCGAAGCTGGGATGGGCGCTGGCAGCACAAAAAAAATACGAGAGTGCCCAGCAACGCTTTTACGCCGCCAACAATGACGCGGGTAACGATGCTCGGGCTGAGGCGCAGATGGGCCTCGCAGTAACAGCATGGGAAGCCAAAGAGCCCGACCTCGCCCTGACCAACTATCGCGCTGCCATTCTTCAGCAGGCTGCGTGGGGCAATTCACACTGGGTGGCTGCTCTATACGGGCAACCGGTCGCAGCCAGCGTGCAAGCAATTCGGGAGGAGAACGATAAGCGTCAGAAAGCTAAAGCTACGGTTCCGCGGCAATAGCCTGATCAATAGAACAAAGTGGACATGTTGTTAGTGACTCGTACTTCTGTCTGTTCCTGCGTTGGCGAATCACTCGGAACAGACGTTGGCTGATACCTTCCGGCGTTTCGGGAATCCTTTTTGAGCCGCCCCGAACGTAGATAGATTTGCAGCTGTCAAAACATCTAGCGTCATCAGGAATCCGCAGACTTCAATCAGCAGGCCACAAGCGCTTCAATACCAAGCAGACACGGCCCTCCAAATTCAGTAGATTTCGATAAATTGATTTTCCGACCTCATAATCCCTTGGTTGGGGGTTCGAATCCCTCCGGGCCCACCACTCCCCCCATCCGCGATTCGTGCGCGAACCCTGCCTCCCTACTGCCGTGGCGTGCTCGCCGCCGGACTATAATCATCGCTCGCATCACTGTGGAAGTTGATTGCTTGCGGAGCGCTCCTTGAACTGGCGGAATGCCATGTTCGATTTTGCTGGTCACCGCACCTCGCTGGGGCGCGAGGTGGTCGCCGGACTGACGACCTTCACCACCATGTCCTACATTGTGGTAGTCAACCCGGCCATTCTCTCGACGGCCGGAATTCCGGCAGGCCCATCGTTTGTGGCCACGGTGCTGGTGGCTGCGTTCGGCTGTTACTTCATGGCGTTTTACGCCAATCGTCCTTTCGCGATAGCGCCTTACATGGGCGAAAATGCGTTCATTGCCTTCACGGTTTGCAAGCTTTTGGGGTTTCACTGGCAGACCGCACTGGCGGCAATCTTCATCGCCGGCGTGCTGTTTATCCTGATGACCGTCTTGCGCCTGCGGCAGTGGATTGTCGAAGGCGTGCCCACATCTCTTCGCTACAGCTTCGCGGTGGGCATCGGGCTGTTTCTCACCTTCATCGGACTGAACCAGACTGGCTTGGTCACCCTTGGCGTTCCGGGCGCACCCGTACAGGCCGGGCATCTGACCTCGCATCCCGCGCTGGTAGCCATGTTCGG
>OCZU010001395.1_pt1 | contig 15929 bp, 16 predicted proteins | sample 1539001 | NCBI WGS metagenome assembly OCZU01 (sample SAMEA3539306, study PRJEB22396) | soil metagenome | biome: tundra; feature: field; material: soil | place: USA | collected 2010-05 | depth 0.15 m | reverse complement strand
CCGGAATTGGAACGCCGAGAAGCCACAACAGCACGTATCCCATCCCACCTTGCTGCTTATTGGCCCAATTGGTACGCAGGGCCTTGAGATGCTTTTTCATGGCATTTTGTCCTTGGTCAGTTGGTCGCGGCCAAGTATGGGTGACCCCCGCGCCGCGTGGACGCACTATTACAGCGCAGGCAGTTCGCGCAAATCGGCTGGATTCTGATTTCGATGTCAGCGGGCGTCCGCGCGCCGTAAGACCCACGCCGACAATCCCTGGAGAACGACACTCGACCCTGCCGGACGGCACGGTCATCGGCGGCGGCGCTAGAGGATGAGCACCGTGCTCATGCCGCCGTTTACGCGGCCATATCGCGCATTGCGCTTAAGCATTTTATCGGCGATTGCGGCGCCCGAACGATGAGACACCTCGCCGGGATTAGTCGGCGACCGTAGCCTTTCCGGCCTTGCGGATCTTCGGTCTACAGGCGTCCGATTCGACCGAGAAGGAAACCGACGACCAACGCGCCGGCGACGATTGCGATCGGGCGCTCTCGAATCGTGGCGCACACCGAGTCGGTCAATCGTGCCTTCGCTTCCATCGCCTGATCGGGAAAAGTACTCGCCCAATCCGCCGCCTGCGTCGCGGCACCTGCAGTCTTGTCGACCGCGCGGTGCGCGGTTCCGCTGAGACGATCGACGTGCGCCGTCGTCTTGTCGGCCACGGTATCGACGACCTTGTGCGCCGTCTGTGCCGCGTTTTCGATTTTGGGATTCATGGGTGTCGTGGGAAGCGGTGTCGTACGGTCCATATTCGTTCCTCTCTGCGTGATCTAAGTCAACTCACCCACCCTGCCAAGGAGCGGGTCTGACGACGGCGGGGCGGACACACCCGCAACCGGACTATCGGCCTATCCTGACCGCAGCGCAATAAGAGCTTGTCCGATTGAAGCGTAGGACGGACGCCGATCAGGCGTTGCGACAGCGTTGACAAAGTCGAGCTTCGCCAGGGATCGATGTCGGAATCCGGCTGAAGGCCCACTGCCTTATATCCTATCGAAAATACAGAGCCAGTCCGATGGTGCCGAGGTCGATCCTCGGCGATCCTAGGCATACCGTTCACGGCCCTACGTGGGTTCAAGCATAACGGACCCGCCGGCTTTTGCGGCTGACGGAACAAAACCCTAAGGAAAGGAAACAAATCATGCGTCAAAGAATTCTTGCTACCCTCTTGATCGCGTCGTTTGGTGCGATGGCAGCGACTGCAAGCGCGCAAACCACGCCGTCCGCGCCCAACAACTCACCGCGCAACGCCCCGGTCGGCACGACGGTGGCGCCGTCGACTGACGGCAGCGCGGATCCTTCATATGGCGCTGCAACCCCGCCCGCGAACTCGGGCATGAGCGCACCGGGGACCATGAACAACAACAGCCTGCCGAGCGGCATGGGCGGATACAAGAGCGCCCGCGCAGCTTGCGAAAAGCAACCGATGGCATCGCAGGAGCAATGCCGGGTCGCGATCAACACGCGCTATAGCGGCGTAGCGCCGAAATGCCAGAAGCTCCTGGGCTCGGCGCTCGACGACTGCCTGAAGGGCGCAGATACCGGGCAGTAATAGTGCATGTCTGTGTCGCGAGCGAGTCGGCTGCGATGTAACAAGGGCCGCCCGGTTGGGCGGCCCTTGTTTTATTGGCTTTGTCGCCACTGCATTCCGCCGGCCGGCGGGTACGCGAGGGCTACGGCCGAGCTTCGGTTAGCGCCCCCCGTTGGTAATCGCTCACGGCCTGTTCGATCTCCTCGCGTGAATTCATTACAAAAGGACCGTACTGCACGATCGGCTCGAGCAGCGGACGTCCGGCGAGGAGAAGCACGCGACCTCCCTCGCTGCCACCGGCAAGCTCGACCGTATCGCCGTCCGCGAGGACGCCAGCGTGATGCGCCTCGAGCGTGCGCGCGGTTGCCGACGGACCGACGGTGACGCTGCCCTCGAAGGGATAGACGAACGCGTGGTAACCGGGCTTGATCGGATGCTTCAGCGTCACGCCCGCAGGCAGCTCGACGTCCAGATACAGGGGATCTGTCGCCAAGCCCTGGATCGGGCCCGGCGTGATCGCCCCGTTGACGTCCAACGTGCCCGCGATCACCTTCACCCGCGCGCCGCCAGGCAGCATCACGACCGGAATGTCGTTGGCTTGGATGTCGCGGTAACCCGCGGGCTTCATTTTTTCCGCCGCCGGCAGGTTGATCCAGAGCTGGAAGCCGCGCATGCGACCCGAGTCCTGCTGCGGCATTTCGGAATGGATGATGCCGCGGCCCGCGGTCATCCATTGAACGCCGCCGCTTTTCAGCTCGCCTACATTGCCGAGATGATCTTCATGCCGCATGTGGCCATCGAGCATGTAGGTCACGGTCTCGAATCCCCGGTGCGGATGCGCGGGAAAGCCTGCAATGTAGTCGTCGGCCTTGTCGGTCGAGAAGTGATCGAGCATGAGAAACGGATCGAGCCGCGCCCATGCGGATTGACCGAGACTGCGGCGAAGCTTGACTCCGGCCCCGTCGGAGGTCGGGACGGCTTCGATGACGCGTTGCACTGTGCGTGAATTCATGGCGGGCTCCCGTGAATTGCCTAGATTGGGGCGGCGCGCAGACGCTTCAAGGCACCAAACGAAGCGGAAGGAATTCAGCGATGGCGCCGCCAAGGCGCCGGTCGAGAGGCCGGAACGCCTATGAAAGCGGGTCGGAAAGGTACAGGCGGCTGCTCTTGGGAACCCCGGCGAGCAGGTATTCCATCTGGTCGGCCAGAATGCGGCGGTTGCGCAGGATGAAATGCTCATGCCGGTTGGGCACGTACGGAACGTACAGCAGCGGCATGTCGGCCTGCTCCGGGGAGCGGCAGCCTTTGGTCGTGTTGCAGCGCCTGCACGCAGTGACGGTGTTGGTCCAGACATCACGTCCGCCCCGCGAGACGGGCACGACGTGATCCCGGGATAGATCGCGCAACATGAACCGCACGCCGCAATACGCGCACAACTGGCGATCGCGCGCGAAAAGAAGTGCGTTGGTCAGGCCCGGCGCATGGCCATATCGCGCCGCGCCGCTGCCCTTGATTGCCAGAATCAGCTTGGTCGCGATGCGCGACCGCTCGCCGTTGCGCTGGAAACCGCCGCGATACTCGCGCACGCACTCGCCCACCGACCACGCGACCAAATGCTTGGCGTGGTAGGTGATGGCTTCCTCCAGCTCGACCCAAGCTTGCGGCAGCCCGGCCATGTCGACAGTGAGTACCAGCGGTTCCATGCGGTGTGTCTCGATCAAGATCCCGTATCTTACTCAGTTATCCCGCCCGTGCGCAACGCGCGGAAGGGGAGTTTTCCATCCGCGCGTTAACATCGCGTCATGACCCGGGCAATCCTCTTCCGTCTTGTTCCGTCGCTGGGCCTGAGCCAGATCATTTCCTGGGGCGCTCTCTACTACTCGATTGCAGTGCTCGGCGCGAGCATGCGCGAGGAGCTGGCGCTCTCCGCCGCGACGCTGTTCGGCGCGTATTCGCTAAGCCTTCTTCTCTCGGCGCTGGCTGCTCCGGTTGCTGGTCGCGCCATCGACCGGTACGGCGGCCGGTTGGTGATGAGCGTCGGCTCCGTCACCGCAGCGCTCGCCTTGTTTGCCATCGCCCACGCGCATTCCGCGATCACGCTCTATGCCGCGTGGTCGCTCGCGGGCATCGCGATGGCGATGACGCTCTACGACGCCGCGTTCGCGACGCTGAGTCAGCATTCCGGGACCTCGTATCGGACCGCGCTCACCGCGCTGACGCTGATGGGAGGGCTCGCCAGTACCGTGTTTTGGCCGTTGTCACTGAAAGGACTCGAGTGGATCGGTTGGCGTGACACGCTGAGCGGATTCGCGCTGTTGCAAATCGCGATCTGCTTGCCGCTGCATCTCGTCTTCGTGCCTCGAACCGTAACCCCGGTCGTTGCAAGCGGTACGGGCGCGGAATACGAGCATGGAAGTCTGCCGCCTCGATTGCGCCGGCCGGCCTTTATCGCGCTCGGCATTGCCTTCGCACTGAACGGATTCATCGTTTCCGCGCTGACCGTGCATCTGATCACGGTACTGCAGGGCAAGGGCCTCACGCTCAAGTCCGCGGTCTGGGTCGGAGCATTCTTCGGGCCGATGCAGGTCGCGGGGCGGATCCTGGAGTTCACGATCGGCCGTCGCTTTTCATCGCGCCGCATCGGCATGATTGCGCTCTGGCTCCTGGTCGGCGCGCTGGCGTTGCTGATCGCAGTTCGCGGCGAAGTCATTCTTGCTCTGGCCTTTGCCGTCGCGTTTGGCTGCAGCAACGGCGTCGTCACGATCGTGCGCGGCACGGTTCCTGCTGAATTATTCGGCCGCGCCGGCTACGGCGGCATACTGGGCAGCCTCGCAGCGCCGGCGCTGTTCGCGCGCGCGGTCGCGCCGTTCGCTTTCGCGCCTCTTGCGATACCGGAGACGGCATCGCTCGGATGGCTGCTGTTGCTGATGGCGATGGCGGCGATGTCGGTCGCAAGCTTCAGCGTCGCGGTCAAGAAGCGTTAGCGTGAAGACTTGCGCATGAACCGCTCCCGTCGAGCCCAACGCAAACGCGCCCAAAAGCGGTCTGTGACGTGAGGCCATACGCGCCAACAACGTTATGATGTGCGTTCATCTCCCACGAAATGCTCATGTCCGATGACCTCCCGCGCACGCCGCTGAGCGTGCTGTCGCGACGCCTTGCCGCCGGCGAGATATCGTCGCGCGAGATCGTCGAAGCGTGCCTCGCACGAACTGACGCGCTCGACGAACGCCTGCACGCGTACGTCGAGGTCTATCGCGACGACGCCGTTGGCGCCGCAAAGGCCGCCGACCTCCAGCGCAAAGCGGGTTTCGCACGCGGCCCTTTGCACGGACTGCCGATCGCGCTCAAGGACTTGCTGCACATCAAGGGGCGCGCGACGACCGCCGGCTCGAAATCATGGCGGGGACGCATCGCGACGGAAACCGCGACGGCGGTCGATCGCCTGCTCGCCGCCGGCATGATCCTGCTCGGCAAGACGCACATGGTCGAGTTCGCGTTCGGAGGTTGGGGCCGCAACCAGCCGATGGGTGCGCCGTGGAATCCATGGGACACGCGCGTGCATCGTGTCGCCGGCGGCTCGAGCAGCGGGTCCGCCGTCTCGGTGGCGGCCGGCCTCGCGCCCGCTGCTATCGGCTCCGACACCGGAGGTTCGATCCGCATTCCGGCGGCGCTCTGCGGCCTTACCGGACTCAAACCGACACACGGGCTCATCAGCCTCGCGGGCGTGGTGCCACTGGCGCTCACGCTGGATTCGCTCGGACCGCTGACGCAAACCGTCGAGGATGCGGCGCTGTTGACAGCCGCGATGGCTGGACCCGATCAGAACGATGCCGCGACGCTCAGCGCACCTCCGGTCGACTTCACGACGGCGCTCGCCGGCGCTCCCGACATTCGCGGAATGCGCATCACCGCGCTGGCGGCGGGGAGCTTACCGTCGACCACCGAGGCCGCGGTGTTGCGCGCGTTCGGCGAAGCGATCGTGGCGCTGCGCGGGCGCGGCGCCATCGTCGAGGAAGCGCGGGTGCCGATCGATTTCGACGATACGATGATACGCAACGGTCGCATCATCGCCGCCGAAGCCTGGTCGTCGCACCGCGCCTACATCGAGGATCCTGCCCTCGACATCGATCCATGGGTGCGCAAGCGCACGATCGGCGGCAAGTGCTTAAGCGCCGCCGACTATATCGATGAGCTTGCACAACGCAAGCGCGCGGCGAGGACGTTCGCGGAATGGATGCGCGGCCGCGATGCGCTGCTCACGCCGACGCTTCCCATCAGCGCGATTCCGCTCGACGAGGTCGACGAAGCCGCGACGCCGTTGGCGACATATACACGCGTTGCCAATTATCTTGGGGCATGCGCACTATCGCTGCCCGCGGGATTGACCGCCGATGGTTTGCCCGTCGCGGTGCAATTGCTCGGCGCGCCCTTTACCGAGCCAGTATTGATCCGTCTCGGACGCGCATTCCAGGAATGCACCGACTGGCATTTGCGGCGGCCGGATCTTTCCGCGTGGGAGCAGGAAAGCAACTAGGCATTCGCCGATTGCAGGCGATTTCCGATGTCGTCCGGCCCGTCGCTCAAGCCCACTCGCATCTTCGGCTTGTGCCCGTCGGAAAACGCCGCGGCGACATCCAGCGTCTCGCGTACGCCGATGTCGGCGCCGTGCGCCGAAAGAAAGCGCTTGCCGGCGAGTTGCCCTTCGTCCTGAAGCAACTGCAGCCATGCGCGCGAGCGTTCCATCGACGACCCTTGGTCGTGCAGCTCGTCGCGCGGCGGCCCGATGCGGTGCATGCGAACCGCAAGCAGATGCGATGAGTCGCCATTTCGTTCCGCGAGAGCGCGCATTGCCGTGATCGCCTGCATCTCCGCGACCAGACTCGAATTGAATATGATTTCGCCAACGCGGCGCCGTATCCCGTGTCCGTCAGTCGGCACCTCGGCAAACTCGGGCGCGAGCTGCACCACGATCAGATCGTCGGCGACGCCGCTGTGTATCATCGGCCAGAGCGTTGGGTTGCCGCAGTAGCCGCCATCCCAATAGTGCTCTCCGTCAAGCTCGACGGCCTGGAACAGCTCCGGCACGCACGCTGACGCGAGCAGCGCATCGATCGACATCGCATCGTTTGCGATGACGCGCGGCAGGCCGGTCTTGACATTGGTGACGGTGACGAACAACGCGGGCGAAAACCTGCTGCGGATCGCGTCGATGTCAACGTGGGCCTCGATCGCATCGCGCAGCGGATTCAGCCCCAGCGGGTTGGAGTTGTATGGCGTCACCGTGCCGCTCGAGAGGAGCCATGCGCCGAACGACTGGCGCAAGCTCCGTTCCGCCGGTCCCCAGATCTTGCGCGCCAGATCGGCGAGCGCTGGATCGGCGACCCGCAGCCAGAACGCGCGCAAGGAACTTCGTGCCTCGGTCGCCGATCCCTTCGCGAGAGCACTGGCCACTATCGCGGCGTTGATCGCGCCGGCGCTGGTGCCGCTTAGCTGCGCGATGGAAATGCTGCGCCTGGCAAGGAGCACGTCGAGCACGCCCCAGGTATATGCGCCCCACGAACCTCCGCCCTGGAGCGCGAGGCCGATCGGCCTTTTTATGCTTTGCGGCGTAGCCGCCGGTGGTACGCGGCTGTCGATGATTTTCTTCATAGCTCGCTCACGGCGCGGCTTGTGGCCGGCCGACTTTTATCGCGTCGGTTGAGACGCTCGTGCGGTCGAGACTTTCTGTGTCTCGGCACGCCTGATCCGTGCCGCACGCGGGCTTCGGTTCGCGGTGAATACGACGAAATGCCGTGCCGGAACGCCAAATTACGGGTTAAAGCTTATATTGTTGCGTTGCACCAAATCATAATGAACCAAGTAGCCGGTAGGCGTCCAATCGGCAATGGCGATGGACTTGATCATCTGTGCCGATCATGCTCGTAAGGTATTGGCAGGATGTATGAACAACTAAACGCTTCGCCCAACCCACCTCCGGGGAAATGTCTTCGCGCAGTCCAGAAATGGTGCGGAAAGAGCGATGCTGCATTGCAACGGTGCGACCCGGGACCGATCGCCGCGACCGGGGTTACGTTAACCCGTTGTTTCAGATCGCAGTCCTCCGGCGATCATGCTTGGCACGTCGCTTGCGGGTAAGAAATGGTCGATGTGGCCGGGATATACCGCATACGCGCCCATAAGCTCGAGAACTCCGTGGGTTTCGCCGGAGCCGTGTCGCGACTTGCCTCGCTGAAGACCGGCGGTCGCGGCGGTTGGCGGCGCGCACTTAAGAAACGCGAGCTCGAGGCGCCACGGCAAGCGCGGAATGTGGTCGAGCGAACACCCTCGACCGGCGCCGCCGAACCCGGCAGACGCAATCGCTATTGGCTTTGGCTCAACGTTGCGATGACGGGCCTCTGGGTCGCTCTGCTGCTTTCCGTCGTCGCCTACGCAGTGGTCGAAGGCGAAATGGCGATGGCACAACTCGACGATCTCGCTCTCGTCGCGACCTATTCGTTGTCGCCTTAGCGCCGCTCGTTCGGACCTTCGCCGCTACAACGCGAGCGCGACCCGGGTTCCCTGATCGATCGCGCGCTTGGCGTCGAGCTCCAGCGCGACATCCGCGCCGCCGATCAATCTTGGCGCAATGCCCGCTGCGTCGAGTTCCGCCACCAATTCGCGGCGCGGCTCCTGTCCCGCGCAGATCACGATGGTATCGACCTCGAGCAATTGCGGCTTGCCGTCGACCGTGATGTGCAGGCCTGCGTCATCGATGGCGACGTACTCGACGCCGGCGAGCATGGCGACGCCGCGGCGTTTCAGCAATGTGCGGCGGATCCACCCGGTGGTCTTGGCAAGGCCCGCGCCGACTTTCTCGGTCTTCCGCTGCAGAAGCCACAATTGCCTCGGTGGAGGATTCTCGTGCGCGGGTTTCACTCCACCGCGATGTGCGAGGTCGGCATCGATGCCCCACTCGGCGCAGAACGCGGCGATCGCCGGGTCGTCGCGGCTTCCGTCGCTCGCGTGACCGTCGGCAGGATGATCCTCGGTAAGCAACTCGGCAAGGTCGAAGCCGATGCCACCCGCGCCGACAATCGCCACGCGCTTGCCCGCGCGCTTGCGGCCTTCGACGATCTCGACGTAGCTTGCAACCTTCGGATGGTCGAGGCCCGGTATTGCCGGCGTGCGCGGAACGATGCCCGTGGCGAGAATCACATCGTCAAACGCTCGCAAGTCCGCCGCGCCGACGCGTCGATTCAATTCAACCCTGGCGCCGAGCTGTTCCAGCCGGGTACGAAAATAGCGCAGCGTCTCGGCGAACTCCTCCTTGCCCGGAATGCGCCGCGCGAGATTGAACTGGCCGCCGATCTCGGCCGCCGCATCGAACAGCGTCACGTCGTGTCCGCGCTCGGCGGCGGTCACGGCGCACGCCATCCCCGCGGGTCCCGCGCCGACCACCGCGACCTTTCTCCGCTGCGTCGCTGGCGCCATCTTCAGCTCGGTCTCGCGGCACGCGAACGGATTGACCAAGCACGTTGCGGTCTCGCGCTCGAAGATCTGGTCGAGACAGGCCTGATTGCAGCCGATGCAGGTGTTGATCTCCGCCGCGCGATTCTGCGCCGCCTTGTTCACGAACTCCGGGTCGGCGAGGAAAGGACGCGCCATCGATACCATGTCCGCGTCGCCGCGCGCGATCAGCGCCTCCGCCGTCGCGGGATCGTTGATGCGGTTGGTGGTGATCAGCGGAATCTTCACGTTGCTTTTCATTCGCCGCGTCACCCACGCGAACGCGGCGCGCGGAACCATGGTGGCGATGGTCGGGATCCGCGCCTCGTGCCAGCCGATGCCGGTGTTGATGATGGTCGCGCCGGCGGCTTCGATCGCCTGTGCAAGCGCCACGACTTCGTCCCAGGTACTGCCGCCCTCGACCAGGTCCAGCATCGACAGCCGGTAGATGATGATGAAGTCGGGACCGACGGCCTCGCGCGTGCGTCGCACGATGGCGACCGGAAAGCGGATGCGATTCAGGAACGAGCCGCCCCACTCGTCGTCGCGATGGTTGGTCTGCGGCGCGATGAACTGGTTGATGAGGTAACCCTCGGAGCCCATGATCTCGACTCCGTCGTAGCCAGCCTGCCGCGCAAGCTTCGCGCAGCGAACGTAGGCGGCAATCGTTCTGCCGACGCCCCAGTGGGTCAGCGCACGCGGACGAAACGGTGTGATCGGCGATTTGAGCGACGAGGGCGCTACCGATAGCGGGTGATACGCATAACGACCGGCGTGCAGAACCTGCATCGCGATCTTGCCGCCGGCCGCGTGCACCGCGTCGGTGATGATGCGGTGCTTGCCCACCTGCCAAGGAAACGACAGCTGCGAGGCTCGGGGCTCGACCCGGCCGGCGAAGTTGGGCGCGATGCCGCCGGTGACGATCAGGCCGACCCCTCCCTTTGCACGCGCCGCGTAATACGCGGCGAGCTTGTTGAAGCCGTCGGGCGCCTCTTCCAGGCCCGTGTGCATCGAGCCCATGAGGACGCGGTTCTTGAGCGTCGTAAAGCCGAGCGGAAGCGGTGCGAGAAGGTGCGGGTAAGGGTTCATCGGTCCGCTCATGGCGGGCCACCGTGGAAGGCACCGAAGCCGCGAGGGTAAACCATAGCGTGTGGGCAAGCCAGCGCGAGCTCTCGGGGGCTCGTCACTTGCCTATCCGCGACTACGCGCGAGGTACGTGAGCTACTCGACGCGCAGCGTCGCCTTCATCGTGGGATGGAAGATGCAGACGTAAGGAAACTCGCCCTTCTTCGCGGCGGTGTACTTCCAGGACTTGCCGGGAGCGATCTCGTGCGAATCGAAGCCGCCAGCGGTCGACGTCACCGTATGCGGGAACGGATCCTTGTTCACCCACACGACCGAGTCGCCGACCTTGACTGTGAGCGCCGCGGGCTGGAAGCTGGTGCTATCGATCGCAAGGGTATGAGTGGTTGCCTTGGGCGCATCGGCCGCCGCGGCCAGGCCCATGCTCGAGAGGAGCAGGGCCAGCGCCGCGACCAAAAAAATACCCGCGCGAAAGGAGTTCAACTGCATGCGTGCGACTACTTCTTGCCCATCGAGCCGCCCATGCCGCCCATCGACGACTGGATCATCTTGGCGTGTTCGAGGTGCGCCACGAACGCCGGCCGCACCTTGACCAGCAGTGCCTTCAGCTCTTCATTCTTGGCGCTGGGGATCAGCGTCTTGTCTACGGCATCGAGCACTTGTTCGTGGTAGACGACTTCGTGGTCGATGTACGCCTTGTCGAACGCAGCGCCCTTCAGGGTTTTCAGGTTGGCAAGGTTCGCCTCGCCGCCGGCCTTGAGGCTCTGGCTGGTTGGGTTGTCCTGCGGCGTAACCTTGAGCTTGGTCACCAGATCGACCGCCGATTTGTTGACGCCGGTGTGATCGGTGATCATCCGCTCCGCAAATTTCTTCACTTCGGCGTTGCCGGAGGTCGATTGCGCGAGCTTGCCGGCGTCGATATCGACCTGGTTGGCGGTCACGACAATCGACGCGACCTGGGCGTCGTTGATGCTCTGCGCCGACACACCCGAGACCGCGAACAACAAGGAACTTGCAATGGCAATGGCTGAAATTCTCATTATGTAACTCCTCAGTGATGGATCGACGCGTTACCGCTCGGCGAAAAATCGGGCGAACGGTGAATGCGCTCGTCCCGCCGTCAGCGGGAGAGTTCTGCGTTATACGAGAACCCGGAACCAACGGATGCACATTGGATGTTGGCGAACACCGCCGCGTTCCCGCGGCTTCCCGCCGAGCTGCTAGGTCGAGGAGGCCGGAGCACCCACGCGAGAATCCGGTGGTTGCTCCGGCACGCGGGCCAGCACTCCCGCGACAATACGATCGCAGCGCTCGCCTGCGAAGCTGAACACGTCGACCGTTGCCATATCCATGTCGCGCGCAAGCGCCTCGCGCAGCAGGGCGCGAGCCCGGAACAAGCGCGAGCGCACGGTCGCCGCGGGGACCGACAGGCATTCAGCGGTTTCTTCCACCGTCATGTCCTCGACCTCGCGCATCACGAATACCGTACGAAACGCCGTCGGCAGCTCGTCGATCCGGCGCTCGAGGACGCGACGAATTTCAGCGCGTAACGTAGCGGCTGGCGGGGATGCGCTTCGTTCATCGGCCACGTCGGCCTCCGCTTGTTCCGGTTCATCGGATCGCGCGTCTCCGAATGGCACGACGATCCGGTCGCGTTTGTGCTTGCGCAACCGCATGAGGGCCTGATTGATGACGATGCGCGTTAGCCACGTCGCCAGTCGCGAGCCGCCGCGGAAGCCGTCGATATGGCGATAGGCATCCAGGTAGGCATCCTGCAGCGCGTCTTCCGCCTCTGTGTCGTCCTTCAGAATTGCGCGTGCGACACGGAACAGCTTGCCGTTGTAACGGCGCATCAGGATTTCGAAGGCAAGCTGATCATGGCCCGCGATGCGGCGCACGAGATCGGCATCGTCGATCGCGGATGCCTGTTCCGAGCTTGGAGTCGATGGAGTCGGCTGAGTGGACATCTATATCTCGTCGATCGTTCACGCATTGGATGGCGCGAGGCGAGGCGGCGTTCCCGGCTCACCGCTCCGCCGCATTCTATGCCGTCCGCTGGTCCACGGTTTCGCGTAACCTATTCCCCGGATCGCCATCCGATGAGAATCTCTTCGACCCCGTTGCGCAACGTCGCGGCATTGGTAGCCTGCGCCTTCGGCGCCACCGCAATGGCCGCGCCGACGCTGAACGTTGGCTCGAAGCGCTTCACCGAGTCGTACATCCTCGGCGAAATCATCAAGCAATCGGGACAGGCGGCGGGTGAGACGGCAGCCGCGCACAGCCAGGGACTCGGCAACACGGCCATTGTGCTGAACGCGCTCACGACCGGGAGCATCGACGTGTATGCCGAATACACGGGCACCATCGCGCGGGAAATTCTCAAGCTCGACACCGTGCCGCCGCTGCCCGAGCTCAACGCCAGGCTTGCACCCATGGGACTTGCCGTCGCGGTGCCGCTGGGATTCAACAACACCTACGCGCTAGCGATGCGCGGTGACGACGCGCGCGCCAAAGGCGTCGTGCGCCTGTCGGACCTGAAGGCCCACCCTGACCTGCGGCTGGGACTGTCGCAGGAATTCATCGGCCGCGCGGATGGTTGGCCCGGATTGAAACGTGCGTACGACTTGCCGTACGCGACGCCGCGCGGCCTGGATCACGGCCTCGCCTACGAAGCGATCGCCGAGCGCCAGGTCGACGCGATCGATATCTACTCGACCGACGCCAAGATCGAGAAGTACGGCCTGACCGTGCTCGCGGACGACCGCCAGTATTTTCCGCGCTACGACGCGGTGCTGCTCTACCGCGCGGACCTGCCGCAGCGCCTGCCGAAGACATGGGAAGCGCTGAAGCGTCTGGAAAACACCATCGACGACGACGCGATGCGGCGCATGAACGCCGCCGCCGAGATCGACAACAAGGATTTTGCAACAGTGGCCGCCGATTTCCTGGCGCACCATCCCGGCCCGGTTGCCTCGGCGGCGCAAGCTGCATCGGCACGCGCGACCGCAAGCCCGGCAAACGATTTGTGGCACAAAATTCTCGGCCCCGATTTTGGCCGCCTGACGTTCGAGCATCTGACGCTGGTATTCCTGTCCCTCGCGGCGAGCATCGTGATCGGTATTCCGCTCGGCATCCTCGCCGCCAAGCGTCCCGCGACCGAAGCGGTGATTCTCGGCGCGACCGGCGTGATCCAGACGATTCCCTCGCTCGCACTGCTCGCGGTCCTGATTCCGCTGACCGGCCGCATCGGCGCGGTGCCGGCATTCATCGCGCTCAGCCTCTACGCGCTGTTACCGATTGTGCGCAACACGCATACCGCGCTGACGCAGATCACACGAGGAATGAAGGACGCGGCGCTGTCGCTGGGGATGAGGACGGGCACCATCCTGCACAAGATCGAGCTGCCGCTCGCAGCTCCGACGATCATGGCCGGGATCAAGACTTCCGCGGTGATCAACGTCGGCACCGCCACCATCGCGGCGTTCATCGGCGCCGGTGGCTACGGAGAGCGCATCGTCACCGGGCTCGCGCTCAACGATCACGGCATGCTGCTCGCGGGCGCGTTGCCCGCCGCCGCGCTCGCCCTACTGATCGAGGGCGCATTCCGCGTGGCCGAACGGTGGTTGGTCCCCGCAGGCCTGCGCCTGCCGCGCACCTGATATCACGAGGCCCGCTTCATCGTTATCTTGAACATGGTGACCCACGCGTCCTTCACCTGCATCTCGCTCCACGCTTCGTACGATGAATCGCTGAGCAGCGTCCAGCGCACGCGGTAAGTCATCGACTGGCCGTCGGCAACATACTGCGTCGGCGGAAAAACGAGCGCGCCCGGCGTGCTTTCCATGGTGCCGTGGCTGACGCCGCCGAGATTCTCGATGTAGAGAAACTCGACCCGTTTGGATCCCGAGTCCCAGTAATACGTCGTCTCGCCGATGTAGTCCGGTCGACCCGGCGCACGCACGGTGTGCGTGTCCCGAAGCGCGTTGCCGTTGTAGACCCACTGGAAGCAATGCTCGTCGTTCTGTCTTTTGTCGAGGAAAACGCCATTCCAGCAATGCCCGGCCAGAAATGCCATCGGTTTCAAAGCATCAACCGGTTGGGTATCACTCTCCGCCGCGCGAGCCGCAAACGCGACCGGCAACATGCAAAGCAAAAACACCAACGATCTACGCGTATCGCACGTCATGAAAGCACCTCACTGAAACTGAATGATTATTGAGAATCCGTTCTCCGACAGCAATGGATCGATCGTTCCGAAAAGCCACCGGTTCACTTGGCGCCAAGCCCACGCTTGCGCGGCGTTCCGCGAGGCGCCGTCCCTGCACGGGCGGACTTAGATATCGATGCGGGTGCGCGAGCCGTATCGCGCTCGAGATACTCGAAATAGAGCCGGAGCTGACGAACGGCACGGTCGAAATAGGCGACATCGCGGTGCGTGCGCGCCTGCATCACGCCTCCCTCCATCGTCGTCAGCACGAATTCTGCGAGCGCTCGGCGATCGAGCCGCTTGGGCAGGCGCAGGTCCGCCGCGCGCAGGCACTGCTCCACCGCGTCGACCCAAACCTTGAAATTGCCGGCGAGCGCCTCGCGCACGGGCGGGTCCGGCTCGTGTATTTCCAGCGCCAACGAGCCGATCGGGCAGCCGTAAACGCAATCGGTCCGAACGATGCTCTGCCGATAACGCGCAAGCAGCGCGAAGATCCTCTCGATGGGGTCATCCACGTCTTTCCACGCCGGAGCGAGCAGCATTTCGCCGATGCCGTCGCGATAGGTCCCGAGCACGGCGAGCAGCAGGTCCTGCTTGCCGGGGAAAAAATGATACAGGCTGCCACTGTTGACTTTCGCCGCCTGCAGCACATCGGCCACGCTGGTCGAGCCGTAGCCCTTTTCCCAGAAGAGCTGCATCGTCGTTATGACCAGACGGTCGCGTGTGCTGGGTGGGGAGGTTTTCATTTGATTGATCATTCAACCAAGGCAATACCGAGCTGCCTCAGTGCTGTCAAGGGACCGTCGCGGCGGCCTGCTAGACTCTGTCACCCGCCGGAATCATTCATGATCTATCTGATCCTCGGTCTCGCCATCTTTCTCGGTGTGCATTCGGTGCGCATCGTCGCCAACGACTGGCGCACGACCCAGATCGCACGTTTCGGCGAAGGCCCGTGGAAGGGGCTTTACTCGCTCGCGTCGGTGGTGGGATTCGCGTTGATCGTGTGGGGTTACGGTCAGGCGCGACTCGATCCTGAGGCGCTGTGGAATCCGCCCGTGTGGACACGCTACCTTGCGGCGCCGCTCACGCTTCTCGCGTTCGTACTGGTTACCGCGGCCTATGTGCCGGGCACGCGGATCAAGGCCTATCTGGGCAGCCCGATGGTGCTGGGAGTGAAGCTCTGGGCGTTCGCGCATCTGATTGCCAACGGGACGCTCGCTTCTGCGGTGCTGTTCGGGAGTTTTCTGGTTTGGGCAGTGGTGGATTTTGCTTCGGCGCGAAGGCGCGATCGAACGGCGGGTGTCGTGTATCCGGAAGGCTCGTTTGCGCGCGATGCGGTGGCGACCGCGATCGGTGTGGTCGCCTGGGTGCTGTTTGCGTTCTGGCTACATGGGTGGTTGTTTGGGGTGCGACCGTTCGGGTAATTGAATACAGCCCTATTCGTTCAGCCGAACCGGCGCCAGGTACAGCTGACGGTAGGTTTCGAACGGCAAGGTGTCCGCGGCTTCGATCCGACGTTGCTCGACGACCGATTCCTCCGCCTCGAGCGCGAACCGTTTGGCAACTTCCTCGGAC
>OCZU010001394.1_pt1 | contig 15934 bp, 7 predicted proteins | sample 1539001 | NCBI WGS metagenome assembly OCZU01 (sample SAMEA3539306, study PRJEB22396) | soil metagenome | biome: tundra; feature: field; material: soil | place: USA | collected 2010-05 | depth 0.15 m | reverse complement strand
CGATAGGACATCAAGGCCTCTTGAATCTCATGCCGCGCTCGTCCCTTGGAGCGCTCGCGCAGCGCCTGCACCTCCGCCGTGCGTCGCACGCTGTCCGGGTGATCCAGATAGTCTCGCGCGCCGTAGCCGCGCCACCCCGGCGGCAGCTCCATCGACGCCACGTCGAGCGGCTCATACGCGAGGCTAGGCAGCCGCGCCGACGGCTGGCTCCAGCTTGCCAGCGTGCGCCGCAGCCAGCGCGCGTCATCGCGACGCGGGAAGTCCTCGCGAAAATGCGCGCCGCGGCTCTCCTCACGCGCGAGCGCGCCCGCGGCGATGCAGAGCGCAAGCTTCAGCATCCGCGGAACGCGATAAGCCATGACGAGTTCCGGGTTGGGCCCATCACGGTGCCGCCGCAGGCCGATATGGGCGCAGCGCTGCAGCAGCGCCTCGAGTTTGCCGACCGCGGCCTCTAGCCCGGATGCGTCGCGGAAGATGCCGACATTGGCCGTCATCACCTGCTGCATCTCGGACCGGATCAGGTCGGCGCTCTCCGTGCCCTGCGAGCCCAGCAGTGCATCGAGGGCCCGGCGCTCGGCGTCGACCGCTTCGCGCAGCAGCGCAGTTGGCACATTCAGATCGCCTTGCTCACTCGCGCAAAAGTCGGCGACGAACTCACCAACGATCATGCCCGCCACGACCGTCTCGGCGACGGAATTGCCGCCGAGCCGATTGAAACCATGCAGATCCCAGCACGCGGCCTCGCCGGCCGCGAACAGGCCGCGCAGCGTCGGACTCTCACCAGTGTGCTTCGTGCGGATGCCGCCCATCGTGTAGTGTTGCGCCGGATGCACCGGAATCCACGCGTCGGCCGGATCGATACCCAGGAAGTAGCGGCAGATCTCCTTGACCTCGCGCAGATTACGATCAATGTGCGCGCGACCGAGCTGCGTGATGTCGAGCCACAGATGTGATCCGAAGCGCGTCTCGGCGCCATGGCCGCCGCGTATGTGCTCGGCCATGCGTCGCGATACCACATCGCGCGATGCCAGCTCTTTCTTCTCCGGTTCGTAGTCCGGCATGAAGCGATGGCCGGCCGCATCGCGCAGCAGGCCGCCGTCACCGCGGCAACCCTCAGTGACCAGAATTCCGGCGGGAAAGATGCCTGTCGGGTGAAATTGTACGGCTTCCATATTGCCGAGTGCCGCGATGCCGGTCTCGAGCGCGAGCGCGGCGCCGATGCCCTCGCAGATCAACGCGTTCGTCGTCACACGGTACAGGCGCCCGGCGCCGCCGGTGGCGATCACGGTCGCTCGAGCCGCGTATGCAATGAGCTCGCCGGTCGCGAGGTCTCGGACGACAGCGCCGCAGCAGCGCGAGCTATCGTGGATCAGCGCGAGCGCCTCCTTGCGCTCGTGCACCGGCACGCCCTGCGCGATCGCCTGGTCGCCGACTGCATACAACATCGCATGGCCGGTACCGTCCGATACGTAACAGGTTCGCCATTTGCGCGTTCCGCCGAAGTCGCGCTGCGCGAGCAAGCCGTGCGCGGCATCGCGCTCGGTGATCGTCACGCTTTGACCATTGATGATGACTTCGCGGTCCCCCCGCCGCACGCGACTCCAGGGCACTCCCCAGGCCGCGAGCTCACGCACCGCCTTCGGTGCCGTCTGCACGAACATGCGTGCGACCAGTTGGTCGGCGCCCCAGTCGCTGCCGCGGATAGTGTCCTCGAAATGGACATCCTCGTTGTCGCCCGCGCCCTTGACAGCGTTACCGAGGCTCGCTTGCATACCGCCCTGTGCAGCCGCCGAATGCGAACGCTTGGCGGGTACCAGAGACAGCACGATGGCATCGAGGCCACGACGCCGCATGCCAATCGCGACGCGCAGGCCCGCGAGGCCGCCGCCGATCACGAGTACGTCGCTGTAGACGATCTTCACGCGGCCGGCTTTATCATGGGCGCGGCGTCGCAATCCACGCAGGCACGTACCGCTCGCCATACCGATCGGCATGCGCGATGCCGATGCGCACGTAGGCCGCGAGCGTGGCAAGGCCCAGCGCCAGGAAGAACACGGTCATCGACCACTTGAGGATCCGCAGCCGCCGTCGACCTGCGCGCGCATCGGCGCCGACGCCCCAGCCCCACTTCAACGCGAGACGATACAGCCCTACGCCGGCATGCAGTTCGACGACGAACAGCAGACCCAAATAAACCGGCCACATGACGTCGCTCCAGACCCGGTCGGCCGACTCGTACGGACCGATCCGGTCGGGGCGCGTCAGCATCGTGGCGAGGTGCAGCGAGGCGAGGAAAAACAGTGCGAACCCGGTCACGACCTGCCAGTACCAGAGCGTCGTGTCCTCGTGGCGCATCTGCGCCATGTGCATGCGGAATGCGCGATGTGAGGCATAGCTCGCGGGAAACTTACGCAACGCCAGCGCGGCATGGGTCACGAACAGCGCGATGACTGCGGCGACCACCAGCGACACCAGCCACGATAAGCGCCGGCCAAACAGGAAATAGCTCTCGAAGAACCGGGCCACGCTCCACATCGCGTCGTTGCCGAGCAGTATCGAGGAAACGAACAGCATGTGCAGCCACATGAACAGCGCGAGTAGCAGACCGGTGGCGCTTTGCAGGACGTCCATGCGCGCCGGCCACGCGCTGTGCCGCCGACCGACGTCCGATGGCGCGCCGGTCGTAGTCGCCCCCGCAGTCGTGTTCATGCCCCGCGCCAGCTCCTCGAGTTATCCGCTGCCGACATTAAGAGCGCCGAGTCACCGCCGCGACTATAGGTAGATACCGAAGCAGACCGCGATTGCGGCGCAGGGCACCCGCGCCCTTGCGTGATTCACATCCGTTCTGCGGGATATACTTAAAGCCGCGTGCCGCTTGAGTTGGAGCATGAATTCTTGACCGGGTCCATTTTCGAATCCGTCACGGCCAGCCATTACGAAGTCTTTGCCGGCTTGGTCGCCGAATACGTGCGATGGTGCCGCGATCGATACAAACACGATGTTTGGTTCGTTCAAGAAGTGTTTGGGCATCAGTCACTCGACAGTGAGTTGCAGCAACTCGCGCGGTCCCATGGCCCACCCCGAGGTAAAACCTTGCTTGCGAGGCGAGACGGCCAGATCTGCGGCGGTGGCGCGTACCGAAGACTTGCCGATGGGTCATGCGAGATGAAGCGCCTGTTCGTCCCGGACAAGTTCAAGCGACATGGGATCGGGCGAAGACTTTGTCAGGCACTTATGACTGCGGCAAGGGACGAGGGATACGCATTGATGCGCCTCGACACCGCAACTCTGCTTACTGAGGCGATTGGAATGTACAAATCGCTTGGGTTCCGCGAATGCCCGCCGCACCGCGCATACCCCGACGAATTGATGAGTTACCTCATATTCATGGAAGTCTCGCTCGCGCACCCATTGGCGGATAGGCGAGCGTATCGGTGATGCCGTGTAGGCCGGACACTGGGTTACGCGGCGCGCCTCCGGAGTTTTTTCCGAAGCGAACCACGAAAGCGGTAGCCGACCACGATCGATCCGCCGACGATCGGCGCCGCACCCAGAATGCTGAACATCCACAACACCATCTCCGGCTGGTCCGATGCAAGACGGTTTCTCGTCGGGGTCTCGGGCAAATAAATGATCTCGATCGGTTCGCGTTCTCGTATCGAGTTCCACTGTTGGAGTCCCACTGAATCGGACCCCTCTACCGACGTGCCGTCATGCGTCGTGAACCGATAGCCGAGGTAGTACCCAATTTGCTGCCTCTTGGATTTCGAGTCGGTTTTCAGATGCGTACTCTTGGTCAGCACGATCGCTGTCGCGGTCTGTCCGTCGGTTTGAAAAAGCCGCTCTTGGCGTAGATTGACGGCGCCGATCAACAGAAAGATCGCGCCGGACCCGAACAGCGCGATCGCCGCGGCGACCCACGGTTTGACCCCGGCATTGCGCACCGGCGCCACCTTGGATTCAGGACTGCCACGGGTCCACTCGAACCATATCCCGCGCAGTCCCTTGAATGCGAGTGTCGCGCCAACGAGCCACATCACGGACGCCAAGACCAGCGCACTATCGATGAACATGAGGCCGCCGGGCGGCGTGCCTATCTGGTTGAGTTCGGGATTGCTTGCAGCATATTCGACCTGAACCGGACCGCCTTCGTGAATCTGATCCCAGTGATCCGCATCGATCGTCCAGATCCCGCGAAGGCAGCGGCACACAAGCGCCCCCATAGGTTTGGCTCGCGCATAACAGCGCGGCCGCGACGAGCGCGCCTTGCACGCATCGTCGGCCTGCGTCACGCGGTCGAGCGATCATGTCAATCAGTAACCCACATGCAAAACGATCGAGCTGAGTCTAACGGCCTTCTGCTGATCGTGGGAATTTGGGCCGCACGCAGATCCTGCGCGTGAAATTCGCGCGCTGCTCACGATGCATTCGCGCGAGCGACCTCCATTTAACCTAACGGGAAAGCGCTTACGTTGACGCGCCTGCTTGCTTGCTGCGTAAACGGGAATTGGCATTTCTTCGCCTGAGAAAGTGAACCGCTACTCGTAGCACGCAGGCGCCATCGTCGGGCGCATCACGGATTCGGATTAGGGGATCCCCCTACACTTCTCGTGCCTGCAATGAAGCAGTGCAACGGCAGCCACTCGTGGAGTCAATGAATGATCCTCCAACGTGCAAGGCGCTTAAGATGCGCCTTTTGTTTTGGATTTAATAAGTTAACAGCGCTCACCGTGCTGGGCGCCGCCGCTATGCTCAGCGGCTGCGGTTGGTCGTCGTTCTCGATCCAGTCGCTCTTACCGCAGGCACCCGAGCTTGCCTCGATCGCGGTCGGGCCCCCGGATAGCAGCGTTGCGATGGGACTGACTCATCAGTTCACCGCGACCGGCGTGTATAGCGACGGCTCGAAGCTAGACATCTCGTCCCAAGTGAACTGGAGATCTGCACAAACGGCAATCGCCTCGGTCAACACCGATGGAGTCGCGACCGCAATCAGCCCCGGTACGACCATGGTCACGGCGACCATGGGCAGGCTGTCGGGCTCAACGAATCTCGCCGTGACGGCGGCGACCCTGATGTCGATCGGCGTGACTCCGACCAACATGAGTCTCGCCAGCGGAACAACCGATTCGCTAAGGGCGATCGGGGTTTACAGCGACAACTTGACGCTTGATCTCACTACGTCGGTGACATGGAGTTCGTCCGCCCCGACGGTCGCCTCGGTCCGCAACAGCGCAGGCGCGAAAGGCATGACCATCGCCGTTAGGCCCGGATCTTCGATGATCACGGCGACATTGGGGGCCATGTCCGGTTCGACCATGTTGACCGTGACCGCGGCGAGCCTGGTTTCGATCGGCGTTACGCCCACGAATCCGAGCATCGCCAATGGACTGACCGATGCACTCAAGGCGACCGGTGTCTACACCGACAATTCGATGCATGACCTCACGAGCATGGTGACCTGGAGTTCCTCCGCGCCTACGATCGCCACGGTCAGCAATACCGCCGGCACGACCGGTGTGACCACCGCCGTCAGCCCCGGATCTTCGACGATCACGGCGACGCTGGGCGCGGTATCCGGATCGACGACGCTGACCGTGACCGCGGCGACCCTGGTTTCGATCGGCGTGACGCCCGCGATTGCGAGCATCGCCATGGGACTGAAAACTCAGTTCACCGCGATGGGGACTTACACGGATAATTCAACGCAGAACATCACCGCCAAGGTGGTGTGGACCTCCTCCGCCCCGTCGATTGCGACCGTCAGCAATGCCTCGGGCTACGACGGATTGACGATCGCTCTGAGTCCGGGCCCTGCGACGATCACGGCGACGCTGGGCACGATTGCCGGTTCGACCGGCTTGACCGTGACACCGGCGACCTTGGTGTCGATAGGCTTGACGCCGACCAGCCCCAGCATCGCGACCGGCCTGACGGCGCAGTTCGTCGCCACTGGTGTCTACACCGACAACTCGACGCAAAACCTCACGACCTCGGTCGCTTGGACGTCGTCCGATCCGACCGTCGTGGCCGTCAGCAATGCATCGGGTTCCAACGGGCTTGCGACCGCGCTTGGCCAGGGATCGGTGACGATTACCGCGTCGAGCGGCGGTGTGTCCGGCTCGACCGGCTTGACCGTGACACCGGCGACCTTGGTGTCGATCGGCGTGACGCCGATCAGCACCAGCATCGCGGCCGGCCTGACGACCCAGTTCATCGCAACGGGCGTCTATACCGACAACTCGACGCAAAACCTCACGACCTCTGTCGCTTGGACGTCGTCCGATCCGACCGTCGTGGCCGTCAGCAATGCATCGGGTTCCAACGGGCTTGCGACCGCGCTTGGCCAGGGATCGGTGACGATTACCGCGTCGAGCGGCGGTGTGTCCGGCTCGACCGGCTTGACCATCACGCCCGCGACGCTCGTGTCGATTGCCGTTACGCCCGCGAACCCCAGCATCGCCAACGGCACCACACAGCAGTTCGTCGCGACCGGCACCTACACCGATAACTCGACGCAAAATCTCACGACCGCGATTACCTGGGCTTCCTCGAACCCGAGCCTCGCTGCAATCAGCAATGCCTCGGGTTCCAACGGCCTTGCGACTGCGCTTGGCCAGGGGTCGGTGACGATTACGGCGACGGTCGGCACGGTCTCCGGCTGGACCAGCTTGACCGTTACGCCCGCGACGCTCGTGTCCATCGCCGTCTTACCCTCGAATCCCGGCATCGCGAGCGGCACCAGTCAACAATTCGCCGCCATCGGCACCTACACCGACAACTCGACGCACGACGTAACGACATCGGTGGCTTGGGGTTCTTCCGACATCAACGTCGCTACGATCAGCAACGCGTCGGGTTGCAATGGACTCGCGACCGCGCTTGGCCAGGGATCGGTGACGATTACTGCCGCGCTCGGCAGCGTATCCGGATCCACCGGCTTGTCGGTCACACCGGCGACCCTCGTGTCCATCGCGGTGATACCGGCGAATTCCGCGATCGCGAACGGCACGAATCAGCAGTTCGCTGCCATCGGAACCTATACGGATAACTCGACACAGCCGCTGACGACATCGGTGAACTGGAATTCCTCGAACTCCGCAGTTGCCATCATCAGCAATGCGTCGGGCTCCAATGGGTTGACGTCTGCGGTTGCGCAGGGGTCGGTGACGATCACTGCAATCCTCGGAGGCGTGTCCGGTTCGACCGGCTTGACCGTCACTCCGGCAACGCTCGTGTCCATCGCCGTGACGCCGGCCACTACCAGCGTCGCCGATGGCACCAGCCAACAGTTCACCGCGACCGGGACCTATACCGACGGCTCGACGCAGAATCTGACCGCAGCGGCGACCTGGAACTCCTCCGACACGACGATCGCGTCGATCAGCAATGCCGCGGGCTCGAGCGGACTTGCAACGGGCCTCGGCGTCGGGTCGACGTCAATCAGCGCGGCCGTGGGCACCGTGGCCTCGCCCACAGTGACATTGACCGTGACCGCCGATCCGGAATACGTCTATGCGACGAACCAGAACGACAACACCGTCTCGGAGTACGTAATCGGCGCCGGCGGCACATTGACCTCCATCGGTACGGTGGCGGCCGGGAGTGAGCCCAACGCCGTCGCGATCGATCCCACCGGTGGTTTTGTCTATGTGGCAAATTGGAACGGCGCCAGCCTATCGCAGTACGCGATCGGCACCGGCGGCGTGCTAACCGCCCTCGGTACGATAGCCAGCGGAAACGAGCCCGCGTCCGTCACCGTCGGTCCCACCGGACAGTATGTCTACGCGGCGAATCTAGCCGATAACACGGTCTCGCAATATACGATCGGCATGGGCGGCGTTCTCACTTCCCTGGGCACCGTGGCCGCCGGAAGCAGTCCCATATCGGTCACCATCGACCCCACCGGACACTATGCCTATGTGGCGAATGAAAACAGCAGCAACGTATCCGAATACGCGATTGGTGCTGGCGGTGCGCTCACGTCGGTAGGGTTGGCGCCGACCGGGAACTCGCCGCAGTCCGTGACTGTCGACCCCTCGGACCGCTACGCCTATGTGGCTAACTGGAGCGGCAACACCGTGTCGGAATATACGATTGGCGCCGGTGGCATACTCACGGCGATCGGCACGATCTCGACCGGCAATTGCCCTGAAACCGTCGCCGTCGACCCGTCGAGCCGTTATGTTTATGTGGAGAATTGGTGCGACGGCAGCGTCTCGGAGTACACGATTGGCGCCGGCGGCGCGCTCAACGCCATCGGAACGATCGCGACAGGCAGCGGGCCGTGGTTCATCACGATCGACCCCTCCGGCCGATACGTTTACGTGGCGAACTTCAACAGCAGCACGGTCTCACAGTACACGATCGGTACCGGAGGCGCGCTCACTGCGGTGGGCACGGTGGCGACCGGCAACGGGCCCAATGCGATTACGGCGGGCTACTGAGCGCGGGATTTGTAATCGTGCTTGACGCATCGCCAAGCGGACATCGACGCCTGCCTCATGGACGCCCGTCACGAGGCGATGGCGATAGACCAAATTCGGCGCGCCCGTCTGTCAAATGCAGACGGTATCAAGGCGAACCACGAGGTCGCGCCGGACTCGGAACCCCTCAATAACAGGGCGGTCTCGACCCATCGCGGCAAAGCACAACAGTTCCCGTCTCTTGCGGCACCACGACAGTCGTCGTGCCCGAGCTTGGCGGCACGATCACAGTGGTGGCTGCCGGTGCCCGCGGAGTGCTGCCGCAGGCGGCGAGCATCGCGCTCAGAATTAGTAAACTTGATACAAGCTTCATCTTCATCTCCTCGTTCAATCGACAATGCCAGTTCAGACGCGTGATTGTCTCCTCAAGTCAGTTATGCGCGATGTGGGCTTATCGCTCATGGCTCATGAGTTTTTCACGTATCTGGATGTCGTCGGCTGTCCTACGCCGCAAGCACGCGAATTGGAACTCCCGACGCGCTACTTTAGTTCTTGGTTTTTTTGAGGCACCCGATTGACGCCTTGGCGCATCGCGCACCTGCACGCGCGATGTCGTTGGGCAGGCGTGACTCCTAGTGCACCGCGATCGGCGTGAACAATAAACAGCCGCTGGCATTGCAACCCGAGCAACGCAACCCGGCACGGCAAATAGCTTTCTCGTAGACTTTGTAGCAAGAATCGGTGCCGGCCGATTCTCATCGCCCGCGTGATGCGTGTCTATTCACAGCCAGCGCTGGCCCAACGCTGTATGGTGTAAGTCGACGATCACCACAACTATTCAAATGTCGCACGGTGGGGCATTGCTTGCGGCTGATGGGCGACAATACGAGGCCATAGGCCTGGATCAACAATCGAAGAGGAATCAAAATGGAACAAGCACAGCTCATTCAGGCAGCCGCCAGCATCGCCGGCGGTATGGCAGCGGCTCACTACGACAAGTTTGCCGGGCTGGTAGCATCCCGAATCACGGAAATCGCTGAAACTGCCGTAAGGATCGCGAGGGCCATCGAAATCGAAGCCGCTAGGAAGCCATAATCGGCAATACGGGACGCAGGCATCAACGCGTTCGCGCGCGGCTATTCGGCGATCGGAAGTCGTTCGCGTGCCATCGAGAAGTTGGCAGCGTTACTGATGTCGAGGAAGGAAACGCCGTATGCATTTATCCGCGCGAATAACCCTTACCCTTTTGGCATTTTGCGGCATCGCTCAAGCCGATGACCCGCGCGCGCCGGTGGCCTGGGTCAATCCCTATATCGCCACGGGCGGATCGGAAAACGGGCCCGAGTACGGCGGCACGGCGCCCCTCGTGACGACGCCGTTCGGCATGACCAACTGGACCGCCCAGACTCGGCAGAACCGCATCAGTGTCGGCTCCTACGCCTATGAGGACGATGCCATTTCCGGTTTTATTGGCACGCATCAGCCGGCGATCTGGATGGGCGACTACGGGTACGTGACGCTGATGCCGGAAGTTGGCCCTATTCAGCCCAGCGTCGAGTATCGGCGCCTGCGCTTTTCCCGCGCCGACGAGACCGTCACGCCCTATTACTACGCGGTCAAGATGGGCGACGCGAACGGCGCACGGCGCATCTTCGCGGAGATGACTGCTACCGATCACTGCGGCTATCTGCGCTTCACGTTTCCGGCAGGAACGGGCGGCGGGGTTCTGGTGGAGGCGACGCGCGCAGGTGTCGAGGGCTGGGTCAAGGTCGACGCGGACCACAGCGAGATCGTGGGCTACAACCCCGACCGCATGGACGCGCACTTAAGTTCGCTACAGCTGCCCAACTTCAAAGGCTATTTCGTCGCGCGTTTCCGCCGCCATTTCCACGACGCCGTCGTTTATCAGGGACCGCTTTCCGCGCCGGGCAGCGAGATCAAAGGCGACAATGTGGGCGCCTTCGCACGCTTCGACGCCGCCGCGGGGCCGGTGATCGAAGTCCAGGTCGGCACCTCCTTCATCAGCATTGAGCAGGCGCGCGCCAACCTCGACGCGGAACTGCCCGCATGGGACTTTGAGGCGACGAAGGCGGCGTTGGAGGCTACCTGGAACCAGAAGCTCGGCGAGATCGCCGTGGAGGGCGCGAGTGACGATCAGCGCCGCATTTTTTACACAGGCCTCTATCATGCCCTGCTATATCCCAAGCTGTTCTCCGAGCAAGGCCGCTATTACAGCGCATTCGACGACAAGGTTCACGAGGGTACGTCCTACACCGCGTATTCGATTTGGGACATCTTCCGCGCCGAGAACAGCCTTTTGACGCTCGTGGCGCCCGAACGCATCGATGGCATGGTGCGCGCCCTGTTGCAGGACTACGTAGAAGGCGGCTTCATGCCCAAGTGGCCCAATCCGTCCTACACCAACATCATGATCGCCACCCACGCCGACTCGCTGGTGGCCGAGGCGGTGAACAAAGGGTTCAAGGGCTTTGACCTCAAACTCGCCTATGCCGCCGTCGCTAAGGACGCCACCACGCCGCCCGACGGCGACACGACGAGGCGCTGGTATGATCGCGAGCCGGATGAGCCCTACGAGGCGCGCGCCGGCCTCACCTACTCCCTGAAGCTCGGTTACATTCCCGCCGATAAGGTTGCCGAGTCGACCTCGAGCACTCTCGAGGACTCCTATGACGACTATGCGGTCGCTCAAGTGGCCAAGGCCGCGGGCGACATCGAGGGCTATCGGCACTTTCTGGCCCGCTCACTGACTTACAAGACGCTGTTCAACCCGGCGCGCGGCTTCATGCAGGCGCGCAATCTCGATGGGAGTTGGGCCTCGCCGGACGACGGTTGGACCGAAGGGGATCAGTGGGTTTATTTATTCGCCGCCCTCCATGACATTCCAGGCACGATCGCGTTGCTGGGCGGCGATGCCGCGTTCAATGCCAAGCTCGACGAACATTTCGCCGGCGGTCATAACCAGCACGACAACGAACCCAGCCACCATTACGGTTATCTCTACGACTTCGGCGGCCAGCCATGGAAGACGCAGGCCATGGTGCGCAAGATAGCCCGTGAGTCTTATTCCAACACGCCCACGGGAGTGCTCGGCAACGAGGACTGCGGACAGATGTCTGCCTGGTACATCTTCACCGCCATGGGTTTCTATCCGGTCAATCCAGTCTCGAAGGCCTATATGATCGGCAGCCCATTGTATTCGCGCGTGACGCTGAACCTTCCGAACGGCAAGACATTCGTCGTCTCCGCCACAAACAACTCGGAAGATCATCCCTATATCCAGTCGGCGACGCTGAACGGCAAGCCGCTCGATATACCGATCGTCACCTACGATCAGATCGAAGCCGGCGGCGAACTCAGTTTCATCATGGGATCCAAGCCATCACACTGGGCGTCCCGATGGCGCGGGACGTCACCTCGGCCCTAGCGCAAAACGCTTGATACCGTCGCGAGCGCCTTGAGGCGCCTACAAAAACTCAGGACAACCGCTAGAATTACCTACGAATCCTACCGGCACTTTTGGCACGCAAATCAAGGGGAGGCCAACAAGCGTTGCGCCTACTGCATGGCCTGACGAACTGGAGGATGCGAAGGCCGGAGCGGCGGTGCAGTGCGTGCGCATCCTGCACCAGCGGGCGGCCCGACAGCGAGGACGTTCCCGCGACCGGGGCGTGGCGGCAGAGCCCCGGTCGCGGGTCGACGTATCAGCGCCCGAAGTGGTACGAAATGTCGATGCCGGCTGTGCGCGGCTGATCGATCGTGTACCGGGTGAAGGCGGCCGTCTGCAGGTTGATCTGCGGCTGCGGATCGAGCAGGGTTTCCTTGTTGAACAGATTGGTGGCAAACGCGGTCACATTCCAGTGATCACTATGCACGCCGTAGCGCAGACCGAACAGCCCGTAGTCCGGCAGGTGGATCAGGGACGAGTCGACGTTCGCCAGCGTGATGGTCGTGCCATACGGCGCATCGGTGCGGCTACCGACGTAGTCATACTCAATCGATCCGACGAGTTCGAGGTCGCTCGCGACCCGCTGGCGCGACAGCAGCACCAATGCACCCGTGACCTTAGGGGTGTCCGGAATGTTCATGCCGCTGTCGAAGCCGGTGATCGCGCTGTCGCCGTTGAATGTCGCGTGCGTGTAACCGATGTTCGCGGACAGTTCGAAGCCCGCCCCCAGCAGGGCACGAAGCTCCGACTCGGCGCCCCAGATTGTCGCATCCGCCCCGTTCACCGAGATGCCAAAGCCCGCGAGGTTGGTCGCGATCTGCGGGTTGTTCCAGCTCTCGTGATACACGGAGGTATTGAGCTCGAGGCGGCGATCGAGGAAGGTCGCCTTCTCACCAATCTCCTCGTTCCAGACCGAGTCGGACGAGAAGGTCGAGGGCGCCTGCAGCAAGATGTTCGGATTGCAACTAGCCGTCCCGAGGAGCTTCCCCTGCAGGGCGCATTCGTTAGCGACTAGCACCGAGTTCGGGTTGCCGACGGCGGCGACCGGAATCGGCTGGTTGGCGCCGCCCATGCGGAAGCCCTTCGACGCCGTCGCGTACAACATGACGTCCTCGTTGACCTTCCAGGACAGGTCGAACTTGGGATCCGTGCCGCTCGCTTTTTGCGCGGCCGAGCTGTAGTACGGAACGGTGTTGCCCTGCGCCTCATACACAGTGAACACGCCAAACTCCACGTTGCTCTGGTCCATGCTGTAGGAGTAGTGGCGCGCTCCCAGCGCGGCCTTCAGGTCGGGCGTGATCTGGTAAGAGAGCTCGCCGAAGAAGGAGTTGGCGATGCGCTAACGCCGTGGCCCGTCGCGGCGACCAGTGCTAGCGGATCAGTCAACACGTCGGCGGCCGGCACCAGCGGAGCGACGGATGTCGGTACGCGCACGCCGTGATGCCTATCCCCGCCCGGCTGCGCTCACCGCCTCTAGCGCCACTCGCTGCCGGGGTCCGTCAGGTCCCTCGCCATCACGCACCTCCGCCCAACCTCGCAGAGAGCGTGCCCGCTCCGCCGTCAGCGCGGCGGAGCGTCGTTGCCTGCGCGCTGACAGCGGATTGATGCGGCGATCCAGAACAGCGGTTATCGCCACCCGTTCCGCTGACAGCGCGTTACGGGGACCCTCACTGCCCGAACTTGTAACTCAGATCCACACCGACGGTGACTGGCTGATTGACGATATAGCGAGTAAAGGCCGCAGTCTGAAGATTGATCTGCGGCTGCGTGTCGAGCAGGGCCTCCTTATTGAACAGATTGTTCGCAAACAGACTGGCGGTCCAATTGTCAGACTTGATTCCCACGCGCAGATTCGCGAGGCCATATGAAGGTAGATGCACCAGCAGCTGGTTCATGTTGTTGAGCGTGATTGTTTCGCCGTACGGGGCATTGGTGCGCTCGCCAATGTAGTTGTAGGACAGCGAGCTGATCAGCTCGCGACCGCCTGAGAGCGGCGTCACGTTGCGAAGCGTCAGGGACGAAGTGACCTTCGGCGTATCGGGTATGGCAGTGCCCGACAGGTAGCCGGTTATGGCGCTGTCCGACAGGAACTTGGTGTCCGCATAGCCCAAATTGCCAGCGAGCGAGAAACCCGCCGGCAGCTTCAGCCACATCTCGATCTCCGTTCCGAGGATGCTGGCGTCCGCCCCGTTGACGGTGTAGCCGAAGCCGCTGACATTGGTCGCAAGCTGCGGGCTGGACCAGCGCTCGTAATACACATCCGCGTTGAGCGTGAGCCGGCGGTCGAAGAATTCACCCTTCTCGCCGAGCTCGTAGTTCCATACCGAATCGGACTTGAACTGCGGCACGCCTTGCGCGGTGGCATTGGGGAATTGCACATTGGGGGCGTAGTAGCCGCCCGCGACGCTGGACGTCGACGACAGCTTCGATTGCAGGCCGCACTGCAGGATCACCGCGAGGCTCGACGGGGCGGCGCAGGATGCCGCCGAGACGGTGGTCAGGTACCCGGTGAAGGGCTGGTCCGTGCCGCCCATACGAAAGCCGCGCGCCACAGTGGCATACAGGAGTAGCTGCGGATCCACTTTCCAGGACAGATCGAACTTGGGGTTCACGCCACTCGCGCTGCCTGAGGACGCGGTGTTGAACGGGGCGGTGTTGCCCGCAAGTGTCGAGGCGCCGCTGAGCAGATTGGCGAACCCATAGGGCGTGAAATCACCATACTCGGTGTTGCTTTGGTTGTAGTCGTAGTGATAGCCGCGCAGTCCCACCGTCGCCTTCCAGCCTTCGGCGAACTCCATCGAGCCCTCGCCGAACAGCGCGTTCTGCGTGATGGTCTGGGGCATGTCGTCGACGTAGATGTTGCCGATGCCTGCCGAAACGAACTGCGGATTGATGGACCACATCGACCATTCGGATTGCAGTCGCTGGTAGTAATAGCCCGCCTGCCACTGAAAACTTCCCGGGTCGGTGGAGGTCAGGCGCAGTTCCTCGCTGAGCTGTCGCGTGTTGTCCTTTTCCTGCACCCCGGGTCCCGTGGGTCCGGGGCCGGTCGGGCCGAGTCCTCCCGCCGAAGTGTCGTAGGGATCGGCGCGTCCCAGACTCCCGAGGCCTGAGGGCCCATCGTTCTCCTCGGTGCCATCCTGGGAGACCAGGGTGGTGCGCGTCCAACCCGCCGTGGCCGACGTGACCAGGAAGTGCTCGGTCTGCCATTCGACTTTTAGGCTACCCAGGGTGAACGTATCGTCCTGGGGCTCGGGAGTGTCGTAGATCTCCCAATGTCCGCTTGCCGAAGGTACTTGCGGGTTGGCGGGTGAGCCGTTGACGTCAACGGCATTCGGACCCGCCTGGTGCGTGTGCTGCCACATGACTGCCGGGGTAATGGAAAGTCCCTCGTCGGGACGCCAGAGGAGCGAGGCGCGGAACGAGTCGACCGATGAGGCATTGGCCTGGCTCACGGTCTCCGCGAGCGGCGCGGTGTAAAACCCGGGCGGCCGGGCGCCGGTCGCGCCATCCGTCAGCACCGCGCCATCGGCGAACACGAAGCGCTTGAGCCAGCCGCTCTGCGAGTCCGACGAACCCACAATGCGCAGCGCCACATCAGTTCCCGGCGGCAGGTTGACCATGCCATTCTGCGTGAAGTTGGTGCCGCCGCCCGAGCCCGTTTGTGACACCACGGTTTCGCCGCTGACGGCGAATTGCCCCAGCTGCGGCGCATTGGGCACGACCTTCACCGTGCCACCCATGGAGCTGGCACCGTACAGCGTCCCCTGCGGGCCGCGCAGGATTTCCACACGGTTCAGATCGTAGAGGTTGGGGTCGATGACGATCTTGCCGAGCTGGGCGGAGGCCGGCGACGACAGCGCCGTCTCGTCCAGGTAGAAACCCACCACGGACGTGTTGCCACCCGCGGAACTCAGGCCTCTCATCTCAAATTCCGTCTGGCCGGGACCGGAGGTGCGCATGGCGATGCCGGGCACGGTTTGCGCGAGACTGTTGAAGTCCGTCAATCCCTTGTTGGCGATATCGGCCGCCGAGATCGCCGTGA
>OCZU010001392.1_pt1 | contig 15944 bp, 20 predicted proteins | sample 1539001 | NCBI WGS metagenome assembly OCZU01 (sample SAMEA3539306, study PRJEB22396) | soil metagenome | biome: tundra; feature: field; material: soil | place: USA | collected 2010-05 | depth 0.15 m | reverse complement strand
GCGCCATCGTGCCCGCCACGACCTCCGCCCGGCCGAGCCCGCGGATCCGGGCCAGCGGCGGCAGATCCAGGACGGTCGTCGCCCTCACCTCACCGCCACCCGCCAGCGGCAGCCCCCCGATAGCGAACTGCGCCCACAGCGCCAGGTCATCATCCGCGCTTAGCATCCCGGATACCACCTCGGCCGCGGTCAGCTCATGCGTGAACGCCACGCCGTCAGCGAGCCGCAGCCCGCTCACCCACTCCCCATCCGGAGTCGGCAGCAGATGAGGATGCTCGTCCAGGTGCCTGCGAAGCAGGACGGGCGCCACGTTCACAAGTCGCGCCAGCACCTCCAGGGACAGCGGCCCCCCGGCCGCGAGCAGAGCGGTGATCTCATCACTTCGGGTAGAGAGGTTGCCGACCATGGGAAAACCGTAGCGGGCACGCCAGGGTCAAGATACCGGGGCGGCTCATCGTTCCGCCTTCCTGGCCAGTGACCTGCGCAGACGTACCGGCAGCGGGTCACCTTCAACCAGCACATCGCGGTTCGCATGCTGGTACGTCCGGCCCACAGGGAGGTATTCACGTTTCGGCTGGGTCCATGTTCACGTTTTGGGCGTGGCTCCGTGCCCGCGTTTCCGCGGAAACGTATTTGGCAAATGCCTGGCGCAATTGCAGCGGGCGTTTCCGTCGTGTGGGCAGGCACCGCCTAGCATGTGGGCCGTACCCCAGCCAGCCCTCATCCTCCCAGCTCAGGGCCAAACGTGAAGACCTCACAGGTCAGAGGCCTGGTTTGGCTTCGCAGCGTGTCGCCGGGAGCCAAAGCGGATCCGCCGCAAGGTGTCCGGCCGCACCAAGCAGGACGTCAGGGACAAGCTCGGAAGCTGCACAGTGACCTCGATGCCGGCATCCGGACGCCCGCCAGCCGCTACACCGTGGGCCAGGCCGTCGAGGACTGGCTGCGCGAGGGCCTGGATGGCCGTTCCGAGCGTGTGATCCGGCACCCGGAGGCCAACGACTACGTCAGGCGCAGCGTCGCGGCGCTGGTGAAGCCGCCGACCGGGCAGCCGGGCCGGCCGTCCAGATCGCTCACCCTCGAGCAGGCCGCTTCGCTGCTCAATGCGAGGAGGTGCCTACTACTACAGTGCGGCGTGGCAACGCTCAGGGATGTGCTTACCCGGCTGCTCGTCTCGACCGGCGCAACCGGGTGCCTTGAACCGTGCGGGCTTGCGGGTTGGTCCGAGCTGGGGCGGCGAGGTCGACCGCGCTTGCGGCACCGTGCGCTGACGTGTCGGCCGCTTCGTGGTCCGATCGGGCTTGGATGATCGCGATGATGAGGAGCGGGTAGCACCAGGTGAGGTAGCTGTAGAACCAGTAGCCGAGGAGTAGCTGCGCGCCGATGAGGAGCGCGGCGGCGAGAGCGGCATGCTGCCGCGCATCCTGCACTCCAGGACGCACCATGGGTGAGAGCGCGAGCAGCACGAGCGCGGCGGCGAGTACTGGCCTTGCCACGATCGCCACGTGCGGCATGTAGGTCCAGATGCTGAACTGCACGCCGCCGCGCTGTATCAGCTGGTAGCCCAGCGTCGAGTCGAGGAATTGAGCCGGCCCGGAGGTGATGAGCGGCCAGGCGAGCATCGCGGCGAGCGAGGCGACGAGCGTCAGCACGTAGCGCGAACGCCCCCGTCTCACGCCCAGGAATTGCAATAGCCGTCATGCTCGCTGTCGCCCTGGCGGTCGCTGGCGCGCCCGCCCCGCCTATCACCGCTGAGAGCGTCACGGCGATCGCGGTGCTGGGCATCATCGGGACCGGGTTCGCGTATGTGCTGAACTACCAGATCATCACCAGCGAGGGAGCAACGGCCGCATCGACGGTGACCTACCTGCTGCCGGTGGTCGCCATCGTGCTCGGCGTCCTGGTCCTGAACGAGAGCGTCACCGTGGCCGTGCTCGGCGGTATCGGCCTGGTGCTGGCCGGGGTGGCCCTGACCCGCTACCGCGCGAAACGACCTACAGACGATCCCCGGAGTGAGCGGCCCATTCGAAAGCCGTGACACTTTCTCTGCGGCTTCAAGGGCGCGCCTTCGGTATCAGACATTGAAGGCGCCGCCCGGTCCTACCCCGGGGCGATCTGGCCGGGCCAGGCGGCAGCCCGGCTCACGCTGAGCTCTCGCGGGGCGGTCCGCCGGGCGGGCTCTCCGCGTGCAGTCGGGCAAGGTACTCGTTCCAGGCTCGGAGCTGGGGATCAGCCGACTCATCATCGGCCGGCCCGCCTGTTCCTGCCGCCGACGCGGCGCTGAAACTAGCGCTTGAGCTCTCCTCCTCCTCATGCAGCAGACGCCACCACAGACGGCCGGAGAACGCGGCGAAGAACGGCCATTCGAACACGTAGACCCAGCTGAGCTGGTTGCCGGCCAGGGCCCGGGTCAGCTCGAACCAGCCCGCGGCCAGGCAACCGGGAACGACGATCAGCAGCGCCACGTGCAGCCGCAGGGCCCTGCGGGACAGCCATCGCCGCCAGGCTGGCCTGCGCCCGGGCACACCCGGCGCCAAGCCGGCGGGCTCCGGCGTGAGCCCGGCCATCTCGGCCGGGAGCGGCCTGCTCATGCCGGCCTGAGCCGGCTCCGCCGACGGTGCGCGTCGGCCGGAATGGCCAGCTGCCCGAGCTCCAGAGCGCGGTCGGCGGCCGCGATTGCCGCCAGCGAGCTCTCTGCCAGCCGCTTGGTCAGCGCCTGCAGCGCTCCTGACCAGGTCGCGTGCATCGGGCAGACTTCCTCCCAATGGCACGGGCCGTCGCGCAGCACGCACTCGGCTGGGGCGAGCGGGCCCTCCAGTGCCTCGATGATCTCCAGGATGCTGATCTCGTCGGCGGGCCGCGCGAGGGCGTACCCGCCGGTGCGGCTCGGGCTCGACAGGACCAGCTGCGCCCGGGTGAGGATGCGCAGCACCTGCCGCAGGTAGTTCACCGAGAGTCCCATCTTCTCCGCGATCTCGGGTGCCGCGGTCCGCCGGTGCTCCGCCGAGGCCAGGTAGATCATTGCCTGCAGCGCATAGTCGGTCCGCCGGGACGGGGTAACTCTCATGAACTCATCGTATTGAGCGGATTTGCGAGAAATGAACGGCCGTGACGCTGTCCCAAATCCGCATCCGCGATCGTGACTATCTTGACGTTCTTAACTTGACGATAGCCACGATAGACCACCAGACTGCCTAAGGACAGATGCCGTTCTGCTCGGATCAGGGGTGGGCGAATGCGGATGTGGGCGGGAGTGGCCGGGTCAGTCGCTGGCGGCGCCGTGGTGGCGACGCTGCTTGGAACCTCGCTGTCGCTGGCGGCAAGCTCGCCGCCGCAGCTTCGCGCCAGCGTGCACGGCGTCGCGCAGACGTCGGCCGGAACCTTGCCGCACGCGTTCATGACCATCTCGGCCTACCCGGACAGCCTGGCGGGCGAGCACGGCGCGAACGGCGGGGCGCACCCGGACTGGGTCAGTTACGGCCCGGACACGAACCTGGAAGTGCCCGCCCACGCCCTGGTGACGATGACGATCGACCAGTACGACACGGGCGGAACGATCGACAACTCCTACTTCGCCGGAGTGCACGGCACGCTCGGCGGGACCGAGACCGTGAACGGCAAGACGGTCACCGGGATCAGCGCCGACAACGTGGCGCACACCTTTACCTTGCACATGTTCCCGGCGGATCAGCCGGAGGTGTTCATCTCGGTGCCGCTGCCCGCGGTCTCCGGCAGCGCGCCCAACCTGGCCAACGGGTACCCCAAGCCGAACGTGGTGACGTTCTCTTTCATCACGGCAGGTCCCGGCAGGTACGTGTGGAACTGCGAGTACCCGTGCGGCAGCCAGTACGCCGGATTCGGCGGCCCGATGTCCACGCAGGGCTACATGGCGGGCACCCTGACGGTCGGCTGACCGGCGCAGCCGGGAGCGAAGGAGCGGAGCGAGCAGCGATGGCAGATACAACGACGGCGCCGGCCTCTCAGGCCGCCCCGGCACCGGATGAGCGGTCTCCGGTCAGGTCCATCCTGGTGATCTGGGCCGTGCTGACGGTCGCGCTCGAACTGTTCGCGATCTTCGTGCCGGCCCGGCTGATGGGCGTGGCCGCGTCCAAGACGATGGCCGATATCAAGGAATCGGTGACGGTCTTCACCGTCGTCGCGGCCCCGGTGGTCTCCGTCGTCTGGGCCATCGCGATCCACAGCCTGCTGCGCTGGCGCCATCGCGGTTCCGGGCCGCCCCCGCAGGACGGTCCCCCGCTGCGCGGGAACCTCCCGGTGCAGATCACCTGGGTCACGGTGTCCAGCGTCCTGTGCCTGTTCCTGTTCATCTGGGGCCTGGTGGCCATGCAGACGACCAGCGCGCAGGCCACGGGGAACGCGCTGGTGGTCGACGTCACCGGCCAGCAGTGGCTGTGGACGTTCAGCTATCCCGGCGCGGGCGGAGTCACCTCCGACGTGCTCTACCTGCCGGTCAACCGCCCGGTCATCTTCGATGTCACATCGGATGACGTCGTGCACTCCTTCTGGGTGGTCCAGATGGGGGTCAAGATCGACGCCAATCCGGGTGAGATCACCACCGTCAGCGTGAAGCCCGACCGGGTGGGCTCTTACGTGGTCCGCTGCGCCGAGCTGTGCGGGCTGTACCACGCCTACATGGTGTCCCAGGTGCAGGTCGTATCAAATACCGCCTTCCAGGGCTGGCTGCACGCCAACGCCGGCTCCCGGAGCTGAGGAGGGTTCATGGCTGACACGATGACCGCGGGGCCGACCGCGGCGCCCGCGTACGGCGGGATCATGCGCCGGCTGAACATCCTCACCGGCGTGGCCGGCGGCCTGGTGCTCGGCGCCGTGGCCTGGGCCATCGCCTACGCCACGCTGCGGCACAGCGACTTCGGCTCGGACCGGGTCATCTGCATCACGATGGTGGGCTGGCTGCTCGGCTTCATGATCGGGATCGGCGCGTTCGCCGGGCCGGTGCGCTGGCTGCTCGGCCGGGACCTGACCGAGGAAGAACATCAGTTCCTGGCGGGAAAGGACCAGGGGGTGTCCCGCTACTTCCGGTACACCACCGACCACAAGGTGGTCGGCATCCAGTACCTGGTGCTCAGCATGGTGCTGTTCTTCGTCGGCGGCGCGCTGGCCATGCTGATCCGGACCGACCTGATCACCCCGGGGTCGCACCTGTTCGGGCTGCAGACCTACAACTCCGTGGTCGGCCTGCACGGGATCATCATGATCGCCGCGACGATCATCATGGTCAGCGGCCCGTTCGGCAACTTCATCCTGCCGATCATGATCGGCGCCAGGGACATGGCGTTCCCCCGGGTGAACGCGCTCAGCTTCTGGCTGATCGTGCCGGCCGTACCGGTCCTGCTCTCGGCGACCTTCCTAGGCGGCATCCCCACCGGGTGGTCGGCCTACGCGCCGCTGGCCGACCAGGCGCCGCCGGGGATGGACGCGTTCCTGCTCACGATCATCGGGTTCTCCGTCTCGGTCGCCCTGTCCGGCATGAACATCACCACGACCGCCCTGACGATGCGGGCCCGGGGCCTGACCCTGGTCCGGCTGCCGATCTTCGTCTGGGGCACGGTGGCCAGCGTCGCGCTCGGGCTGGTCGCGTTCCCGATGTTCATGTCCTCTCAGATCCTCGAGGGCCTGGACCGGACCATGGGCATGAGCTTCTACGTCGCGGCGAACGGCGGCAGCGTGTGGCTCTACCAGAACCTGTTCTGGCTGATGGGGCACCCGGAGGTGTACGTCATCCTGCTGCCCGGCTTCGCCGCGGTGCTCGAGCTGACCCCGGTCTTCTGCCGCAAGCCGCTGTACAGCTACACCGGGGCCATCATCGGCATGGCCGGAATCGTCGGGCTCAGCCTGTTCGTGTGGGCGCACCACATGTACATGTCCGGGTTCGCGCCCGACCTCAACGGCCCGTTCATGCTGACCACCGAGATGATCTCGGTGCCCACCGGCCTGCTCATCCTGGTGCTGACCGGCACCATCTGGCGCGGCCGGGTGTGGACCAGGCTGCCGATGATGGCCGTGTACGCGATGATCTGGAACTTCATCATCGGCGGCGTGACCGGGATCTACCTGTCCGACGTCCCGGTCGACGAGGCCATGCACGGGTCCTTGTTCGTGGTGGCGCACTTCCACTACACGCTCATGGGCGGCGCCCTGACCGGGGCGATCGCCGCGCTGTCCTACTGGTTCCCCAAGATGACCGGGCGGATGCTCAATGAGCGGTGGGCCACGATCGGGTTCTGGACCGCTCAGGTCGGGTTCCAGGTCACGTTCCTGGCCATGTTCGCCGCGGGCCTGGGCGGGATGCCCCGGCGGGCCGGGGACTACCCGCCGGAGTTCGCCACCGCCAACCTGGTCGCCACGATCGGCGCGTACGTGATGATGGTCGGCATGCTCATTTACCTGGGGGCCCTGATCACGTCCTGGGTCTCTGGCGAGCCCGCGCCGGCGAACCCGTGGGGCGGCAAGACACTGGAATGGCAGGTGCCGACCCCCGTGCCGCTGGAGAACTTCACTGTGCTCCCGGTGGTGACCCGCGACTTCTACGGCTACGGCGAGAACGGGTCCGGCCCCCCGGAGGCGAAACCGCAGCATGAGGACGAGCCACCGCGCCGGGCCGAGCCGCAGCCCGTCGGCGGGCCGGGCGCGCAGGCCGTGCCAGAGGAGGTAGCGTCGTGACCGCCGGCACCGTGCCGCACGAGCACCTGGCCGAACACGCCCACGACCCGTCCCGGGGTCAGCAGGTCGGAGTGATCCTGCTGATCAGCGCGGACGCGGCGTTCGTGCTCTCGCTCGTGTTCACCTACTTCTACCTGCGCGGTCTGAACACGGAAAATGGCTGGATTCCCGCGGGCAGCCACACGCTGAGCCCCGCGAACGGCTGGATCATCGCGGCCGTGGTGGTGCTCAGCGCCCTGGCTTACCGCTGGGGTGACCTGGGCATCCAGGCCGCCAACCAGCGGCGGCTGATGACCGGGACCGCGCTGGCCATGCTGCTGCTGCTCGCCGACCTCGGGCTGCAGATCTGGCGGATGACGAGCATGCCGTTCGGTGCGGGCACGGGTTCCTACGCCTCCACGGTCCTCGTGATGGCGGGCGCGCACGTGGTGCACCTGCTGATCACCGCGCTGCTCGGGGTGGCGATCTGGAACCGGGCCAGACGCGGGCTGATCAGCGGGACAGTGAACTGGCACGTCCGGCTGGTGGGTTACTGGTGGTACTGGGTGGCGACGTCGGCCGTCCTGATCGCCTTCACCACGTCCTTCGTCGCCAGCCCGCACGTAGGCTGAGCACCGGGCCGATGCATGCCTGGCAGATGCTCGGGACGTGGACGTTCGATCCCCTCCCCGCCGCCGGCATCATCGCCGCCGCCGTGGCCTACTGCTGGGCGGCCGTGGCGGTCAGCCGGCGGGAACCGGGCAGGCCCTGGCCCAAGCGCCGCACCGTCAGCTTCCTCGGCGGGCTGGTGCTGACCTGGATCGTCCTGCTCGGGCCGATCGGAGCCTACGACGACGTCTTCTTCTGGGCGCACATGGTCCAGCACATCGCGCTCATGATGGTGATCGCGCCGCTGCTCCTGCTGGGCAGCCCGGTCCTGCTCCTGCTCCGGGTGACCCGGCCTGCTGTGCGACGCCGCTGGATCGTCCCGGTCCTGCGCAGCAGAGCCGTGCATGTGCTAACCGGCCCCGTGCTCACCTGGGTGCTCTTCGCCGGGGTGCTGCTCGGCACGCATTTCTCGCCCTTCTACGATTACGCGCTGCAGCATCCCGACGTGCACGAGTTCATTGAGCATCCGCTCTACCTGAGCGTGGCGTTGTTGTATTACTACCCGTTGCTGGACGCCAATCCGTGTCCGCGCTTCATGGCGCCCGAACTACGGGTTCTCTCGCTCGGCCTGATGATGGTCCCGGAGACCCTGACCGGCTTTTTCATCTACGCGTCGAATTACGTTTTGTATCCCTTCTATACCACTGTGTCGAGGCCATTCGGCCCGGGGCCGCTGGCCGACCAGCAGATCGGCGGCGTCCTGATGTGGGCGGGCGGGATGGTCATCGACACGGGCTGGCTCGCGCTGGCCTGCGCGGCATGGCTGCGCAGCGATCGCGCCAGGACCCGGCGGCTGGACGCTCAGATCGCCCGCAGCCTTCGCGTCACTCACTGACCGGCCGTCACCTGCTGACCGGTCGCGTCACGGCGGTGAAAACCATGACTGGGACGGCGGGAGTGGCCGCCGTCTCGCAGCAAGACGAGCAGTTCCCGGAAGAGCAGCTGAGCGCCTGTCCCCGGATTTGCCGTGGACATGCTCGCCTGCCCGGCTGGCCGTTTACACCCACCCACGAGCGGCAGGCGTACGGCAATTCCCTCGGGGATGCGGAGTGTGCGGCGATCTCGGCCATCCTCGACAGGCTCCAGGCGGCCGGCCGCGCCGAAGCGCGGTCATCGCTGGACCGCTGATGCTCTGAGACTGGATCCAGAGCAGACGTGCTCGCCGTTCTCGTCGACGCCTCGGTGGACCGGACCGATCGAATATGGGGAACGGACGTGGGGATCCCTGTGTCCGGGGATAGCGGGGCGCGGCTGGTGATGGTCATGATGGTGGCTCTTGGGGGGACCGCCGCGGGCGCCTATGCGGCGTCGTCACCAGGTGCGATGCCATGCTCGCGCAAAATGGCCCGCAGCCTGTCCAGCTCGGCGTTCACCCGGCAGGACGACCGGGACCGGGCCAACATCGAGCGCGACCGGGAGGTGTCGGCCCGGACCCGTGGTCATCCGCGCGTCGACCCAGAAGCCAGGCAGGCATCTCGCTGAGTCTTTCTTCGTCGTCGGCTTCATGAAATATGTGTTACACCTTGGATACAACGTCTAGCCGAGTCTTAAGATCCTGATCGTCCTATATAGTGGGGAAATGAGTATCTGCTGACGCGGGGTGGGACATGGGGCTCGTAGCGGGACTTCAACCGGGAGATCCCCGCGAGATCGGACCTTACCGGACGCTGGGGCGGCTGGGCTCTGGCGGCATGGGGCACGTGTTCCTGGGCATGTCGGCAGGCGGCAGGCCGATTGCCGTCAAGGTTATCCGCGAGGAACTCGCCGACGATCCCCAGTTCCGGACCCGGTTCCGGCGAGAGGTCGCCGCGGCCCGGAAGGTAAGCGGGCTCTTTACCGCCTTCGTGGTCGACGCTGATCTGGATGGCCCGATGCCGTGGCTGGCCACGGCCTATGTCGCCGGGCCTTCGCTGCTCGAGGCGGTGCAAGACCACGGACCGCTGGATGCACATACGCTGCTGGCCTTGGCGGCGGGTCTGGCCGAGAGCCTGAGCGCCATCCATGCCGCGGACGTCGTGCACCGGGACCTGAAGCCCTCTAATGTCCTGCTGGCCGAGGACGGCCCGCGGGTCATTGACTTCGGGATTTCCGGGGCCGCTGAGGCGAGCGCGCAGACCGGTGCGAACGTGGTGATCGGCTCGCCCGGGTTCATGTCTCCCGAGCAGGTCCTCGGCCATGACATCGGACCGCCCAGTGACATGTTCAGCCTGGGCGCGGTCCTCGCTTTCGCGGGGACCGGCCAGGGTCCGTTCGGGTCCGGATCGAGCGCCGCGCTGGTCTACCGGCTGGTCAACTCCCCGGCTAACCTCGGTCTGCTGCCGGATGAGATCCGGCCGCTGGTCGGGCGCTGCCTGGCCAAGCATCCGAGTGACCGGCCCACCGCTCGTGAACTGCTGGCGGAGGTGGGCGCGATTCAGCCCGCGCGGGGCTGGCTGTCTGAATCGATCATCTACGGGTCGACGGAGGGTCAGGCCGCCGCTGACCTCCTCGGCTCTGCCGCTGCGGGGGGCGCCATCCCGTTCGCCGGAGTTGCCTCCGATCAGCCTGAGGCGGGCAAGGTGGCCCGGCATGCGCACCGCCGCTTGTCGCGGCCACTGGCGTCGGCCTGCATCACCGGTGGCCTCGTCGCCGCTTCGGCCGCAGCCGTCTTCGCCTTGACCGGTGCCGGGCCCCGGTCGCTGATCCCGCAGACCCAGTCGCAGGCCGGAGGGTCGCAGACCACGCCCGCCTCGGCGTCACACGTATCGGTGACCCCGAGCCCGCTGTCATCCGCACGCCCGGCCGCGCCCGCCCCGAATGCGTACCTGACCCCTGCGCTGTCGGAGTTCCTGACCACCTCCCCGCCCGCGACCGTGTTGCCGGCTAAGTCTGCCGCGCCGAAGAAGTCTCCCCAGCCGGGCAAGTCGGCAGCCCCGTCAGCGTCCCCGTCCACCTCGGGATCCCCCTCCGCGTCGCCGTCTCCTTCCCCGTCAGGGAGCGCGTCGCCGTCTCCTTCCGGCACCGGGAGCACGTCACCATCACCCTCGCCGTCCCAGAGCGCGTCGCCGTCTCCTTCTGACACCGGGACCGCGTCACCCACCGCCTCTGCTTCGGTGACCGCAAGTCCGTCATCGTCCTGACGGCCGCCCTCAGCGGCGCGCATTGCGGTCAGAGTCGTTCCGCGCGGACCAGGGTGTCGATCGCGGTCGTCGGCCTGCCGTCGTGCTCAACGGGGCGCCGAACCCGCCCGGCCTTCAGGATGCGCAGTCCGCGCAGCTCGGCCGAGATCGTCTCCGGGGTGTAGAGCACCCCGGGGTACCGGGGGCCGCCGGCGCCCTCGGTGAGGTTGGTCAGGTCGTGCCCGATCACGAGCAGCGCGCCGCCCGGGGCCAGCGCGGTGGCGGCACCGGCCAGCACCTTGGCCCGCAGCTCCGCGCCCACCTGCAGGTAGGCCATCAGGACGAGCTCGAAGGCGCCGCGGTCGGGCTGGTAATCGTTCAGGTCGGCGACCACCCAGTCCACCTGGCCGTCAGTAACGCCGCGGGCGGCGCTGAGCTTTCTCGCCTTCTCCAGGCCGACGTGGGAAAAATCCACGGCCGTTACCTGCCAGCCGTGCTCGGCGAGCCAGACCGTGTTGCGGCCGTGCCCCGCGGCCAGGTCGAGGGCCCGGCCGGGCTTTAGCCCGCCCAGTTCGGCCGCGACGAACTGGCTCGGGGGCAGCGCGGGCTCAAACTCGATGCCCGCGTACTTCTGATCCCACCGCTGATGGTCCACCTGGTTACTCTTCCCGATCACGCGCGCCGCCGGCAACCCGCTTCTCCCGCTGGTAAGATTGATATCATTATGATAAGCATGAGCTATCAGGTCTGCTAGCGAAGGAGGGACCATGAAGACGCAGGCTGCGGTCGAGATCACACATCTCCGCAAGACCTACGGAGATGTCGTGGCGGTCGACGACCTGTCGCTCTCGGTCGCCGAGGGCGAGATCTTCGGCATCCTCGGCCCGAACGGGGCGGGCAAGACCACCACGGTCGAGTGCGTGCCTGGACTCCGGTCACCGGCTGCCGGATCGATCCGCGTGCTGGGTCTGGACCCCGGCCAGGACCGCGAGGATCTGCACCTGGTGGTGGGCGCGCAGCTGCAGGAGAGCGCACTTCCGGCCAAGCTCAGGGTCGGGGAGATCCTCGAGGAGTACCGATCCTTCTACCGGGAGCCGGCCGACGTCGGGGAGCTGGTCGACGGCCTCGGCCTGGCGGGAAAGGTCAAGGACTACTACCGGTCCCTGTCCGGTGGCCAGCGGCAGCGGAAGCGCTCCAGGACTCGATGCAGGGCCAGTTCCCGACCGCCGCGCTGCTAGTGCTGGCCGGGTACGCACTGGTCTTTGCCTTCATCGCGAGGCGCATCTTCCGGTGGGAATGAGAACATCAGACCTGCGAACACAGGAGGCACGATGAATACACAGATGTCAGCCGCTCCGGGCCTGGAGCTTCCCGCCCCGCCGGTAACCGAGCGCGAGGCCTGGTCAGTATCCGGCGTGCGGATCCTGGTACTGAGCATCGCCGCCCTGCTCGCGGGCGTGGGGTTGCTGATCGCGGGAATCGTCCTGGCCCACGGCCCGGGCCCGGTGGTCATGATCGTGGTCGCCGCCTTGCTCATCATCGCGAGCCAGGTCGGGACCCGGGGCCTGACCCCGGTGGTCGCCGGAGAGGCGCGGGTGGTCCAGCTGTTCGGCAGGTACCGGGGGACCATCCGCGCCCCGGGCCTGCACTGGGTGAACCCGATCGCTCAGCGGCGCCGGGTGTCGACCCGGATCCGGAACCTCGAGACGGCGATGGTCAAGGTGAACGATCTCGACGGCAACCCGCTCGAGATCGCCGCCGTGGTGGTCTGGCTGGTCGAGGACACGGCCAAGGCCATCTACGCGGTCGACGACTTCGAGAAGTTTGTCGCCATCCAGTCCGAGACGGCGGTCAGGCACATTGCCTCCAGCTACGCCTATGAGACTCAAGACGCCGACAGCCTGTCGCTGCGGGCCAACGCGGACGAGATCACGACGCGCCTGTCGGCCGAGATCGCGGCCCGGGTGGCGTCGGCCGGGGTGCAGATCGTCGAGTCGCGCCTCACCCGGCTGTCCTACGCCGCGGAGATCGCCCAGGCGATGCTGCGCCGGCAGGCGGCGTCGGCCGTGGTCGGCGCCCGGCTGCGGATCGTCGAGGGCGCGGTCGGCATGGTCAAGCTCGCGCTGACGCAGCTCGAGGAGCAGGGGGTCGTCGAGCTCGACGAAGAGCGCAAGGCGGCGATGGTGTCCAACCTGCTCGTCGTGCTGTGCAGCGAGCAGGCCACCCAGCAGGTCGTCAACACTGGCTCGCTCTACCAGTGACGGAACGGAAAAGCGTTCTGCTGCGCCTGGATCCGGCCGTGCACGACGCCCTCGCCCGGTGGGCCGCTGACGAGCTACGCAGCACGAACGCGCAGATCGAGTTCGTGCTCCGCCGGGCGCTCGCCGAGGCCGGGCGGCTGCCAGGCAACGCGGGCAAGATGCGCGGGCGGGGGCGACCGCCGGCCCAAGAGGCTTCACCTGGCGGCAACTCCGGCCCCGAAACTGACCCCGACGTCTCCGGAACTCCGTAGCCGCTCTTCGGCCAGGTCCGCGAACCCTGGATCGGTTTCCGCGGCGAAAGCCCGGCGGTCAAGCGCGACGGCCGCGACGGATGCGGAGCACAGGCCGCCGAACGGTTCCCACACCACCTCACCAGGCTCGGTCACGGCCGTGATCAGGCGGGCCATGAACTCCAGCGGCTTCTGGTTCAGGTGCGCCGAGCTGGCCGCGGTCGGGTTGTGCACCCGGGGCGCCGCTCGCCGCAGGGTGCCCTTGAGCCGCTCCTGGTCGTGCAGCGGCCGGCGTGCCCACACGTTGGTCAGCCCGTGCGCGTGCCGCCACCGGTACCGCAGCGCGTCCCATTCGCTCGCCGTGACGGGGCGCTTGCCGTCCAGTGAGTAATAAGGCCAGCGGGACGGCCTGCCGTGGGTGTTCGCGTAAGCGGCGAGGCGTTCTGTCATCTCGCCGGGCGGCCAGTACCAGAGCCAGTCCCTGGTCAGGTACTTGCGGGTCGCCGCGTTCTTGACCCCGCAGGCCTCGTTCGCCCGGTGCAGCGCCAGCCCGGACCTGGCCCATTCGTGCCTGACCCACTGCTTCACCGGCATCGGGCCGTCGGGTCCGGTCACGGTGAACGTCCGCTGGTAGAACGCGCACACCTCCGTCACGACCGGGAACTGCCTGATGGTCCGGCCGTTCACGTTGCCCGCGATGTGGGCCAGGCCCTTGTCCCAGACGATCAGCTGAACGTACTCCCAGCCGTGTTCGGCGAGGACCGGATGCACGCTGGCCCAGCCGATCTCGGTGTTCCAGAACCACAACGTGCTGGCCGGTCCCGCCGCCGCCGACCAGGACGCGATGTGCGGGCGGTACCAGTCCGGGAGGCAGACCGACCCGACGGTGTCGCCGTGGAATCCGCGTACGCCGTAGGCCCCGTCGCTGATGATGGTCGCGGGTGCGGGCCAGGTCGGGTAGGCGTCGAGCACATCCCCGCGAAATAGCTCAAACCCTCCCATGGGCTAGCACTCTATGACGTTGACGGCTAGGCCGCCACGGGAGGTCTCCTTGTATTTGTCCAGCATGTCGCGGCCGGTGCTGCGCATGGTGGCGATGGCTTTGTCGAGCGAGACGAAATGACGCCCGTCCCCGCGCAGGGCGATCCGGGCCGCGTTGATCGCGGTCATGGACGCGACCGCGTTCCGCTCGATGCACGGCACCTGGACCAGGCCGCCGACCGGGTCGCAGGTCAGCCCGAGGTTGTGCTCGATACCGATCTCCGCGGCGTTTTCCACTTGCTCGGGCGTGCCGCCGAGCACCTCGGCCAGGGCCCCGGCCGCCATCGAGCAGGCCGACCCGACCTCGCCCTGGCAGCCGACCTCGGCGCCGGAGATGGAGGCGTTCTCCTTGAACAAGGCACCGATGGCCCCCGCCGTCAGCAGGAACCGCGTCACGCCTTCGGCCGAGGCGCCGGGAACGAACCGGTCGTAGTAGTGCAGCACGGCGGGGATGATCCCGGCGGCACCATTGGTGGGCGCGGTGACGACACGGCCGCCGGCCGCGTTCTCCTCGTTGACCGCGAGCGCGTACAGCGTCACCCAGTCCATGGCCCGCAGCGGGTCGTCGTCGTCGCGCTCGCAGGTGAGCTGGCGGAACAGGCGCGGTGCCCGGCGCTGCACCTTCAGGCCGCCGGGGAGCATGCCATCGGTACGGCAACCACGCTCGACACAGGCCCGCATGACCTGCCACAGATCACCGAGGTCCGCGCGTACCGCCGCCGCCGTCTTACCCAGCGCCTGCTCGTTCTCGAGCATGATCCCGGAGATAGGCAGCCCGCTGCGGGCGGTGTGCGCGAGCAGTCCGGCCCCGGTCGTGAACGGGTAAGGCAGCACCGGGAGGCCGGCCGCGGCGGGTGAGGATCCGGTTCCGGCCTCGTCGACGACGAAGCCGCCGCCGACCGAGTAGTAGGCGCGCTCCCGGATCACCGCCCCCTGGTCGTCGCAGGCGGTGAAGCGCATGCCGTTCGGGTGATAGCTGAGCTTCTTCCTGCGGTTGAACTCCAGGTGCTCGGCCACGGTGAAGCCGATCTCGTGCTCGCCGAGCAGCCGCAGGCTTTTCCGGCTGGCGATGGCGGCCAGCCGGGCCGGTATCGCGTCCACGTCGACGGTGGCCGGCTGTTCACCTTCGAGCCCGAGCAGGATCGCCTTGTCGCTGCCGTGCCCGGGGCCGGTCAGGCCGAGCGAACCGTACAGCGCCACCCGCACCGACCGCACCTGCGGGGTCAGACCGTCGCGAGCCAGGCCCTCGGCGAACATCCTGGCCGCTTTCATCGGCCCGACCGTATGCGAGCTCGACGGGCCGATGCCCACCTTGAACAGGTCAAAAACGCTGATCATCATGATGCGCTCCACCGGAGGACAGCGTCCGGGGCAGACGGTGGTCCGGCTGTCAGTGGAAGACTACGGTCCGGTCGCCGTTCAGCAGCACCCGGTGTTCCGCGTGCCAGGTCACCGCGCGCGAGAGAACCTGCGACTCGACGTCGCGGCCCGCCTCCGCGAGGCGCTCGGGGTATGTTGCACATAACGCAACCAAACTCCTTATATGCAACATGCTCCCTCTTGGCTCCATCCCGGTCAAGAGCTGCCATCGCCCCGGTCCGGCAGCCCCAGTGGACTCCGGCGGCGCTACGGTTCGGTGAGGTAGTTCCATAGCGCGTGGTGCGCGGAGTGAAGCGCGCGGCTACGATCCGGCGAGCACCCGCGCCGCGGTCACTGTCATCACCACCGCGACGAGCACATCCATGGCCCGCCAGGCGTGGCGCTGACGGAAGACCGGGGCGAGCAGCCGGGCCCCGAAGCCGAGGCCGGCGAACCAGGCGATGCTGGCCACGGCGGCGCCGCCGCCGAACCACCAGGGATCCGGCCGGGTCGTGGCGACCGAGCCGAGCAGGACCACGGTGTCCAGGTAGACCGCCGGATTGAGCCAGGTGAAGGCCAGGCAGGTCGCCGCGACCGCCGGCCAGGAC
>OCZU010001391.1_pt1 | contig 15950 bp, 10 predicted proteins | sample 1539001 | NCBI WGS metagenome assembly OCZU01 (sample SAMEA3539306, study PRJEB22396) | soil metagenome | biome: tundra; feature: field; material: soil | place: USA | collected 2010-05 | depth 0.15 m | reverse complement strand
GATTCTGGAATGTTCGCAGCTAGGGACCTCGGAGACAATGAGGCCTGTCTTGGCAAAGCGAATATGTATAAGAGTCTCGATCTCGAAACCGTCTCCCCACAACCGCCCATCGCGTCCGTCCGGGGCGGGCGATGTGGTATCGAGCCCAAGAACCGCGACATGGCGCCGCCAGAAGACGTTGAAGCCGTAGCAGAGGTCCGAGTAGCGCGTGCCGTAGCACATATTGAACATGGCGCTGAACACGTGGTTACCCGCACTGCGCAGGCGCGTTAGGTCCTCGCTGTGGCCACCCTCGCCGAACCGCGTTCCCTTGGCGAAATCCGCACCGTCCAGAAGGGCCTTCACGAATCGCGGAATCTCACCCGGGTCGGCCGAGCCGTCGGCGTCGATCGTTGCGATCACGTCGCCGGTCGCCGCTGCGAATCCGCAGGCAAGCGCATTCCCCTTGCCCGTGCGCGTCTGCATGACAACGCGGATGTCGGGCCGTAACTGGCGGGCAACCCCTACGGTGGAGTCCACGGAGTGCCCATCAACCAGGATGACCTCGTGAACGTCCGGGGGAATGCTGGCAAGAACGTGAGGTAGGTTGCGCGCCTCGTTCAGCGCGGGAATGACAACTGACACCCGCAGCCTGGGCATGCGCGAATCCTCCTGAACCATCATGGCTCCCCTCCATGACTTCAGGCGAACAAGCGGGGGGTCGGCCGACCCCGCACCCCTCGTGCGTGGCGGGCCGATGAACTCGCCTTACGACAGAGACTTAGTGTAGATATCGGGATGTACTCGACAGACTCCGGACGGTATCACTCACTCGGGCGTCCCGGTAGCAACATGGAGAAACCAGACCATTACATACCCGAGGGGCTGGCGGCGAGTTCGATGCCGCCGGTAAACGGTCTCGGAACCGGCCGGTCAGCAGGTCGGCGATCCGGGTGACCGGCCCGGCGACCGGCCGGTAGCGCGAGCACTCCGAGCAGAGCGAGCAGTCCGATCCGCGCCGGTAGTGCCTGTGCGCGATCTGCGGGTGCCCGCAGCGGCAGAGGCGGTCGGATCGAGGATCTCTGGACACTGTGCAGAGATGCTACCCGCAGGAAGAACTCCGGGTCAGCCCGCCGGGCTGGAACTCGACTAGGGCGAGGGCGGTCGCTGCCGACGATAGGCGGCCATTCGGCCCGGCGGAAACCGAAGCTGTCTGGCAAATCCCGCCTTATACGCCGCTGCGGCCATCGCATCGATGTCCGGTGCCCTGACCTCGTGTTCACGTAGGCGTTTTTGGGCTGAGCTTGTGGCGGATCCCCGAGCTCAGAGGAGACCCCATTTGCCAGGACAGCCAGGTCGACATGGGTTCCGGACAGCGAAGCCGGATTGTCACAGTCGCGACGGGCCGTGCGGTGGCCACCACCCAGGACAGGGTGATGCCGACCTCGCGCCGACCATACCGGGCGATCGCGGCAGTCATTCATTCAGTCATTCCTTCCTGGTGCCCAAATGCGTGACGGCCAGTGCATCCGATAGATATAGTCGGCAGACGCCAGGACCTGTCGCGGATGGATACGGTGATCTGCGCTCGCCGCGCTGCGCTGGTTCGGCGTCTTGCCTTGTTTGCTGCCCCGCGACCAGGCCATGAACGCTGATGGAGGTCCGTGGTGCTGACCGCCCCCGAGATTATTGCCAGGATGCGTGACGCGGTGCCGGCAGGCAGCAACTGCCAGGACCAGGTTGCGCTCAGTCGGCTGAGTGATCTGACGCAGGATCTCCTCGCGAGCAGGCCCGAGGCGCAGCAGGAACACCAGCGGTTTCTTGATATAGCCCAGCGGAGCATCGCGCCGCCTGGTCGCGACCTGGATGCGTGGCTGCGCGGCAAGACGGTTCTGGTCACCGGCGGGACGGGCTGCATCGGCTCGACGCTGATGGCTCAGCTCGGGAGTTTCTGCCCGCGACGCCTGGTCAGCGTGAGCCGCGGATCCGGCCACGGGCGGCCGCGGCTCAGACGTGCCGAGTACGCGCGCGCCGATATCAGGGACCGGTGCCAGCTCGCGGCCATCTTCGGCAAAGTCCGGCCCGATGTGGTGTTCCATGTGGCCGCGCAGCGCGATCCGGGCCTGGCCGAGCATGAGGTGCACCGCACCGTGACCACGAACGTGCTCGGCACCCGCAACCTGATCGACATTGCCGCTGAGTTCGGTGTTCCCGAGGTGATCTGCGCCTCGACCGGCAAGGCTCTGCGTCCCTACTCTCCCGACGTGTACACCGCGTCCAAGCGGGCCGCTGAGTGGCTGCTGTCGGATGCGGCGGCCCGCCGCGGGGCCAGTTACTCGGCCGCGAGGTTCACTCATGTGGTCGACAACTCGATCATCTACGCCCGGCTGCTCGACTGGTGTGAGGGCGGGGTGATCCGGCTGCACAGCGCGGACATCGTGTTTTACGTCCAGTCCGCGCTCGAGTCGGCCCAGTTGCTGCTGGGTGCCGGGGCGGGCGCGCGCCCCGGTGCGCTGTGCGTGCATGCCCTCACTGACCTGGGCTGGCCGGTGAGCCTGCTGGATGTGGCGCTCGGCGTGCTGGCGCGGACCGGGTCCGCCGCGCCGATCTATTTCAGCGGCTACGACCGGGGCTACGAGGCCGCGCCGTTCCCCGGCCTGTATGACCCGCTGACCGCCGGTGATGTGAGCCCGCTGCTCAACGCCTTCGAGGCGGCCAGGGCCGGCCAGTCATGCGGCCAGGCCGCTGATGCGTTCCCGCTGCAGATGGCGTCCAGCACGCAGCCGGAGGAGCGGTTGCTGGCCCTGGAAGATACCTGCGCACGAACGCAGGAGCCCGGGGCGGTACGCGCGGCGCTGGATGAACTGTCGTGGTCGCTGCTCGACGCCACCCTGGAAGCTGTGCCCCATCCGGCGCTGGCCCGCGCGGCACGGCTGACCGCCCCGCACAGCAGCGACCTGAGCGCCGAGCACCAGCGGATGCTGGCCGCCATCGAGCACTACGCGGCGGTCGGCGAAACCGCGCTCGTCTGAACCTCCGGATAGCGGCAGGGCAGAAAGCCGTTAATACGCGCAGAAATGTCCATCGCCGCTGTGCGGAGAAGTCCGAATATAGTGCCTATTCTTCCCCGCCGAGCTTTTCCTGAATTTTCTCCCCAACGGACCGTCGGCATCGGCCCGTGCGCGAAGAAATCGGCTCAACATACAGGACTGCCGGTAATCTATGCGGATGCGATCGGCGTCTTTATATTCGATGGACGCGCAGCCCAGTGGACTGGTCACTGGCAGCGGCGCTGAACGCATCGGAGGAAAGAGCCCAATGCACCTTTTGTCAGCGGATAGCGCCGCCGCACTATTGAGCCCTGCTAGTTGGCTTTACCCACGATCACCAGATATCGCGAGTTAAGAGCGTCCGTGTCTTATTCAAAAGCTCGCGTTATTCAAACTACCGTCAGTGGTCACCGTGGACCTGACCTGCACCGACCGCTCACCCGGACCCTACGGGCCCGGGTTCGACAGCCGGTTTTGAATAACGCTCCCGGCGCACACGGCGGCTCCGCCGTTTATCTCGGGCCGCTCGCGAAGGCCTTCGGGGCAGACGGCCGTGCGGAGGGCGGCCGGGCCGGGCACTGGCGATCGCAGGGCCGGCGGATCTGGACGGATCACATGGTGCGCAACTCGCTGTACCTGATCCTGAGCTCGGGTCTGCAGGCTGCGCTCGGCTTCGCATTCTGGATCATCACGGCCCGGTTGTTCAGCCCAGCGGACGTGGGGAGGGCGAGCTCGCTGATCTCCGCGACGACAGTCATCGCCTACCTCGCCCTGCTCGGGCTGAACAGCACCCTCGTTCGCCATCTGCCCACCGCTCCCGACCGGGATGCGTTGATCACCGCCGGGCTTCTTCTCGTCGCTGGGTGCAGCGCCGGGATCGGCCTGCTCTATGTACTGCTCATTCCGGTTCTCGCGCCCCGCCTCGCGTTCGTCCGGCACCAGCCTGCGTTGGCAGCCGGCTTCGTGCTGCTCACCGCCGCCGTGGCCGTCAACCTCATCACTGACTCCGTCTTCATCGCTGCACGCAAGGCGGGCTACAGCGCGCTGACCGACGGGGGAGTCGGTGGCGTCAGCAAGGTCGTCTGGGTCGTCATCCTCATGGGCACCGGCGCCTACGGACTCTTCTGTGCATCTCTCGGCGGTATCGCGGCGGCGGCTCTCGCCAGCTTGGTGCTGATGAGCACGGTGCTGCACTGGCGGCCGTCGCTCAGGAAGCCGTTGCGCACGCTCAGGCCCCTGCTCCGGTTCTCCGGTGCCAATTACGCCGGGAACGTCTTGAACATGCTGCCTATTCTGGTCGTTCCGCTCATCGTCCTCGATCGTCTCGGAGCCCCCGCAGCGGCCTACTACTTCGTTGCGTTCCAGGTGGCGACGCTGCTGTACGCGACCGCGTACGCGGTGGAGCAGACGTTCCTGGCCGAAGGAGCACGTGCCGACGCGGACTGGCCGGAACTGCGGCGGCGCAGCCGGCGCCTCCTGATGGCGTTGTGCCTGCCAGCGTGCGCAGCGCTCGTGGTGACCGCGCACTGGGTGCTGCTGGCGTTCGGGACGAGATACAGCCAGCACGGAACGCCCAGTCTGATACTGCTCGCGATTACCGCTATTCCACTGGCCGCGAACAATTGGTTGTGGACCGTGCTCCGCCTGTCGGGCCGGCTCCGGGCGCTCGTCTTGAGCAGCGGTGTCTATGCCATCGCCATCTGTGGGCTGGCGTGGTTTCTGGCGCCGCACGGGCTAGGCGCACTGACCGCCGCATGGCCTATCGGCGGCTTGCTTGGCGCTGCGGCAGCCGCGCTGGCCGCGGCGGCCCGCAACGCACCACCGCGCCATCGGCGAACCGTTCGAACTCGGCTGTCCGGCGCCTGGCTGTCGTTACGCCGTAGAACACCCCGCCGGATCACCACGTGGCACAAGCACCGGCGGTCTTCCAGAGACAACAGCTGTCAGGGGGCAGTTGCCGGAAAGTCAAGCTAACAGGGGGAATGAATGACCAACGTTAAAGTCGTCACCGGAACAGCCCCTAGCGTGCTGATCGTTTCCGCCTATGCGGATCCTCATGTCGGTGGCGTCGAGGTCGTCGTCGGCCAGCAGGCGCGCACACTGGCCGCTCTTGGCCACGAGGTGACGGTCGTCACCAGTCTGTGCGGCGAGGGCGGGGCACGGCATGAGCGGGTGGACGGCTATACGGTGATCCGTGTCCCGGCGTGGAACGGCCTGGAGAACAGGTGGGGGGTCCCGTTCCCGGTATGGAGCCCGAGTGCGGTATGGCGGCTGGCCAGGCTTATGCGCAACGCCGACGTCGTCCACGTGCACGACGTCTATTACGGTTCGTCTGTCCTTGCGGCCAGCCTGGCCAAGTGGCGCCGGCGGCCGCTGTTCATCACCCAGGCCGTCGGGATCGTGGAGCACGACAAGGCCGTCGTGAAGCTCGTGCAGAAGGTCGTCTACTCGTCCGCTGGCCGGCTCTTGTGGCGCTGGGCGACGACGATAACGGCCTACAACCCGCTCGTAGCGGGCTTCCTCAGCCAGTACGGTGTACCGGCCGAGAAGGTCAGGCTGACCTACAACGGCGTTGACACGAGGCACTTCTGCCCTGGAGACCCGGCGGCAGTCCGCGCCATCCGACGCAGGTACGGCCTGCCGCCAGAGATACCCGTCATTCTTTTCGTCGGCCGCCTGGTGCCAAAGAAGGGGTTCCAGAAGCTGCTTGAGGCCTGCGGGCCGGAGTACCAGGTGGTGATCGCCGGGCCCGGCAGGATTCCAGACCAGATCCCGGCCGGGGTGACATTCCTCGGCCCGGTCAACCGCAATGATCTGCGGGATCTCTATCAGGCGAGCGACATCTTCGCCTTCCCCGCGGTCGGGGAGATCCTCACCTTGGTGATGCAAGAGGCGATGGCCTGCGGATTGCCGGTCGTCGCCACCGCCGACGAGGCGTACTCCCCCTATGACCTCGATCCGTTCGGCGTCGCGTTGGTTCCCCCCGAGCCAGAGATACTCCGGTCGACTTTCCTCGGCCTGCTCGGCCAGCCTGATCGCATGAAGTACATGCGGGCCTACTCCAGGCGGCTAGCCGAGGAGCGGTTCGACTGGCAGCGCAACGCCGAGCACCTGGCTTCCGAGTACGAAATTGCGTGTAAGCCAGGCCGCGGGCGTTGAACCCGGCGCTGGGGCCGCCCGGTTCGACGAGAGCGGGTCAGCCATACCGGGACCGCGAACCTGGAGCGCGGCGATGGTGGCCGATTCTGGCTCCCCAGACTTCCTGGCCGCCCTCAAGGCCCCGGGCAGACAGCATGCCTGAACGACGCGACATGGACCGGCATTGATCTCTGGCCGTCAGCGATCCAGCCGCGCGGCCCCCACGGCTGCTGCCGGCCCGCAAGCTGACCGCTCGCAAGCTGGCGGCTCGCGCACCGGCGCCGGAGAATACGGCTGGCCGGCACTGGCCAGCGCGGGCCTTGTCGTCGGCGCCAACGTCCTGGCCGAGACCGGGGCCCGGCTGCCGTTCCTCGGGCCAGCGATAGGTTTCTGGTTTCTCCTCGTCCATCCGGTGTACCTGCTGTACACGACTTCGGTGTGGCGCGGATCCTCGGTTGCCGAACGCCTCGGTTACAGCCTCACCGCCCTGCTGCTGCTTCTCATGCTCGCGGGGCTCGGCGTCAACACCTTCCTGCCCCTTCTTGGGGTGCAGCGCCCCCTCGACCCGCTTCCTGTTGTTCTCCTGGGAGACACACTCACCGTGGCGCTGTATCTCTTCCGGCAGCAGCACCCGGCGAAGCGTGCCTGGTGGCCTCAGATCGCGGCGATCAGGCCGGAAGAGAGCCGCCTCCTCGCCGCGGCCGCGCTCTGTGTCACTTGCGCGGTCCTCGGCGCGAACCGCCTCAACAACGGCGCCGGTGATCAGGTCAGCCTCGTGGCGCTGGGCGGCATGGTGGTGACACTCTTGCTCCTGCTGCGCTGGCAGCCTCAGGTGCGTGACGGGATGACAAGCGTCACCCTGTACCTGCTGTCTCTTGCGCTTCTGCTGATGACCTCGCTACGGGGCTGGTACGTGACGGGTCATGACATCCAAGGGGAGTACCAGGTATTCCAGCTGACAGCGGCCCACGGCCGCTGGGACATGTCGTATCTGCGCGGCGCCTACAACGCATGCCTGAGCATCACGATTCTTCCCACCGAAGTAAGCCAGATCGTGCACGTCGATAGCCCGTATGTGTACAAGGTATTTTTCCAGCTCATATTTGCGCTCTGCCCAGTGCTCGTCTATGCAATCGCCCGGCGCTATTGGTCTGGGTCGATTGCGGTTATAGCCGCAGTATATTTTGTCGGCTTCCCTACGTTCTTCACCGACATGCCGTTCCTGAACCGTCAGGAGATCGCTTTCCTCTTCGTGTGCGTGGCCATGCTAGCGGTCACGAACATTGCGTGGAGCCTGCGGCGGCGGCGGCTAACTTTCTTCGTGGCGTCCCTCGGCGTGGAACTCTCGCACTATTCGACGATGTATTTTTTCCTGGGCATCTTGCTGGCCGCCTGGGCGGCCCAGGCAGCCAGTGGATTGAAACTCCGTCGCTGGCGCCGGCCCGCCTCTGAGGCCGATGCCAGGCCGGCGCCCTGGGGCGCGATGGCCCGGACAGTAGGAATAGGCTCTGTCTTCGTGGTGGTCGTCATAGCGTTCGCGTGGGGCGAACTGGCCACTCAAACGGCCGGGGCTGCGCTGACCGATGCCGAGTCGGCCATCGCCGGGCTCACCGGATCAAGCAACGCGCGGGCTGGGGACGTCTCGTACAGCCTTTTCGCTGGGAACACAGCAAGCCCGCGGACCGCCCTCAACGACTATCGCCAAGATACGATCAAGCAGAGAGCCGGTTCGCCGCCATCCTCCTACGTGCCGATCTCGGTCGTGGCCCGGTACCCGACGGCAGTAGTCGACCAGCCGTCGCTCCCGCTGACCGCCGCCGGCCGGTTTCTCTCCAATTTCGGGGTCCCGGTCGCCGGGCTGAACAGCGCCATACGCGAGGCTGCGGCAAAGGGCGAGCAGCTATTTGTCGGCATAGGCTTGATCACGTTTATCGCGATGCGAAGACTTCGGCGGCGGGTGGGCCGGGAGTTCTTCTTTCTGTGTATCGGGAGTATCGCCATGGTGGCAGTAATCACCATACTTCCGAACCTGTCGGTTGACTACGGAGTCCTCCGGGCGTTTCAAGAGGCGCTCATTCTGATGGCACCTGTACTCGTGACCGGTTCCATCGCCGCCTTCTCGCCGCTGGGGCAAGTGTGGGCACTAAGGGCGGCGGCAGCGGTGTGCCTCGGCATATTCGTGTCGACAACAGGGCTACTGCCCCAGCTGCTGGGTGGCTATCCGGCGCAGCTCGGCCTGAACAATAGCGGTCAGTACTACGATGTCTATTACATGCACCCTCAGGAGGTGGCTGCGGTAAATTGGCTCGCGGGCCAGCCCGGTGTGCTTCCAAGCGGAATACAGGCTGAGAACTTTACGAACCGGTTCATGTTCAGCGCCCCGCCGGACGGCTCGCAGGTGATAACGGACATCTACCCCACTGTGCTACGCCAGTCCAGTTGGGTTATTCTCGGCTACTCCAACGTGCGCACTGGCCAGGCCACCACCGACTACGACGGGGATCTTCTTACCTACGTGTACCCGATTAGTATCCTTCGAGGTACCAAGAATCTCGTATACGACAATGACGGTGCGGAGATCTACAAATGAGGACCCACCCGATCGGCGGCGGGACGAGCCGTCGGCTAGCACTTGAGGCGCTGGCCGCCGGACTGGCTTACGGTGCCGGGCTGTGCTGGGCCAGTGTGTGCCTCGTGGCCAGTTTCCGGCCCGGCAATCTGATCGCTCCCTACTGGCGTGGCGTGCCAGGCTTGCGGACCGACACATCTGGGATCCTGGCCTTCTTCGTGCTGGCGGTCTGCTTCGCGGCGAGCGAGTACCTGCGGTTGGACCGGCGCCGGGCCGGTGCGGTAAAGCCGGACCGGGAGGTAACAGCGGGAGCCCAGCCGGGCGGGACGGCGAGGCTGCTCGCCCCGGCGATTTCGGAGACGGTGGCGCTCCTGGCGACCGGGCTGGTCGTCTACCTGTCGGTGAATGCGGTCACGCACCCTGCGACGCTCGACATCCACGCGACGCACCTGGCGGCGTGGCCCACGGAGGGGACGTTGCGGGTGGTGGCGCTGTTCTGGTGCGCCTGCTCCGTCGCCATGCTCCGTTACCTGTGGGCTGCGGCCCCGGCCAGTCGCGGCGTGAGGGAGGCGTGCAGCGCACCTGACCTTTCCGCGCACTCGCGATAGCCGCGATTCCCGGGCCATGGGTGGCGCCATGACGAGGCACCCCTGGCCGCGTGCGACTATCGCTCTGCTTGTCGTCGCCCTGCTTGCAGGGGCTGGCCTTATCTACTCGATCACGAGCCGCCACCAGCCCGCCCCCATCAGGTTCGGGATGACGGACCCTGAGCTGATGACGGAGCCGGCGCCGGTGCAGGCGCCCCAGCTGGCGGCCATGAAGGCCATCGGGGTGACGTCGATCAGGCTGGAAGCTAACTGGGACTGGGTCCAGTATGCGGGCCCGAAGACATTCGACTGGGCGATGCTGGACCGGGTGGTCAGGTCGATCCGGGCCGCGGGGATGTCACTGGACCTGATCATCGACGGCTGCCCGGCCTGGGCTGCGGCCGCCGGCACCAGCGGTGACGTGTCACCACCGCCCGCGTCGGCGGCCCAGTTCGGTGCGTGGGCGGCCGACGTGGCCAGACGGTACGCGCCGCAAGGCGTGCGCACGTTTGAGATCTGGAACGAGCCGAACAGCGCAGCCTTCTGGTCGCCCAAAGCTGACCCGGCCGCCTACACCGCGGACCTGAAGGCCGCGTACGCCTCGATCAAAGCCGTAGACCCATCGGCGTTTGTCATCTCCGGAGGGCTCGCGCCCGAGTTCAACGACCGCACCAATATCGCCGCCGCCACCTTCCTGCAGGACATGTACGCTCACGGCGCCAAGGGCAGTTTCGACGCCGTCGGTGACCACCCCTACAGCTTTCCCGCGCTGCCGGACACCTACCAGCCCTGGTCCGGATGGTCGCAGATGGATCAGACGACCCCATCTCTGCGCAGCGTAATGACCAGCAACGGGGACGCCGCCAAGCAGATCTGGATCACAGAGTACGGCGCACCAGCAGGCGGGCCCGGCGGGGTCGGCGAGGCGGCCCAGGCCGCCGCCCTGTCCCAGGCCATCAAGGACGCCAAAACCACCAGCTGGATCGGCGGCATCTACCTGTACACCTGGCAGGACGGCGGGACAGAGCCGGACAGTTACAAAGACTGGTTTGGGCTGCTGACAGCGGGCGGCACCCCGAAGCCGGCCTATGCGGCGGTAGCAGCCGCGATCGGCCGTTGCGGCAGATCACACCGGTGCCTTTCGCCCCGCACTTAGCGGTCACGGTGCCCGCGAACCAGTAATCTAATGATTACTGCGCGTGACCAACAGTTCCGCGGGGAAACAAGTGTGAGCTGCGGGATGATTTTTCGGGGGAAATCATTCAATGAATTCGGTCATTGTCACCACCAGCTGGGACGACGGGCACAAGCTTGACCTCAAGCTGGCGAGCCTCCTCAGGCGCTATGGAATTGGGGCAACGTTCTACGTTTCTCCGCAGACCCGCGAGTTCCCGGCTCCCGAACGCCTGACTGCCGAAGAGATACAGCAGCTAGCCGAGAATTTTGAAATCGGCGCGCACACGATGACCCACCCGCACCTGGACCGCCTCGACGCGGCCGCCGCGCGCCGGGAGATTGTTGACTCTAAAGAAACGCTTGAGCTTATTATCGGTAAATCGCTGCGCAGCTTCTGCTATCCGTATGGCGATTACAATGAGGAAACGAAACGCCTGGTGAATGAAGCGGGGTTCAGCCGGGCCCGCAGCGTCAGACGTTTTACGACGCGTAGCGTCGACCGGCTGGCCCTCGGGACCTCAGTCGACACCTTTGATCATCGCCGCGACGGTATGCTGTCAGTCTTGGATCTATGCGGCCCCCGTCCCTGGCGCGCCGTCCGCCTGCGCCGGTGGGACAATCTGGCCAAGGAAGTCTTTATGCAGGCCAGGGAGCGAGGCGGGGTCTTCCACCTCTGGGGGCATTCGCGCGAGATAGAGGCGCACCATGGCTGGGAGCGCCTCGAGGTCTTCCTGGCCTGGCTTCGGGAGCAGAAAATCGTCTCGATCTGCAATGCCGATGTACCGATCGAATCACCAAATCTGCTTGTTACAGTCCCGTATTTCAAGCCGAGCAGCGGCGGCGTGGAAGAGTACACCTACCAGATAGCAAAGGGCCTGCAAGACGTCAAGGACTGGCAGGTCGCAGTCGTCGCGTCGGGAGACAGGGACGAAGTAGAAACGGACAGCTATCAAGGGCTGAAGGTATATCGTCTTCCGTACTGGCTGAAGATCTCTAATACGCCGTTCGGGTTCGGCTGGCGCCGGGCACTCAAGCATATCGTCGCGATCGAGCGCCCCGATGTTGTCGTGGCTCATGCGCCCGTTCCTGGCATGGCCGATGTTACGGCTGGCCGGGCAAAGAAGGTACCGTTCGTTATGACCTACCACCACGACAGCATGGTAAAAGAAAAATCCTGGGTGGATGTGCCGATTCGATGTTACGAGGCTCTGCTGCTGCCCCGCGCGTTGCGTAAGGCACGTAAGATAATCTGCTGCTCCGCCTTTGTTCAGAATTCGGCGCTTATGGCTCCCTATATAAACAAATCCACTGTCATCAATCCAGGTGTTGATACGAGTCTCTTCGTGCCCGGACCGCAGCGGGCGGCCGGCCATGGGATCATGCATGTTGGTGGGCTCAAGACCGGTGAGCGGTATAAAGGCCTCGAGGCGTCGCTGCGGGTCACGGCGGAACTCAGGAAGAGCTACCCTGATGTACGCTTGGCGGTCGTCGGCAACGGCGATCAGCTGCCCTACTATGAGAAGCTGGCGGAGCAGCTAGGGATCGCGCGGCACGTTGAATTTTGCGGCCGGCTGGGCGGCCCGCAGCTGATCAGCGCTTATCAAGCGGCCGACGTCCTGATCGTTCCCTCTACCAAAGAGTCCTTTGGCATGGTGATTCTCGAAGCCATGGCCTGCGGCGTGCCGCCCGTCGCCAGCGCAGCCGAGGGAATCCCTGACGTGGTCGAGGATGGCGAGTTCGGCTTCCTGGTCGAGCCAGAGGATATCGCTGGCTTCGCGAAGAAGATCAGTGAACTGTTTGACGACGTTGCCCTGTCGAAGCGTTTTTCGCAGAACGCACGGCGCGCTGCGCTGGCGCGAGAATACGCATGGCCGCGCCTAGTTGAGCGCACGGCGCAACTTCTTGAGGCCCTGATGTGAAGCGGCCCCTCAGCGCTGCCGTTCGGGCGCGCTAGACCTTGGCGTAGATCGCCGAAAGCTCCGCGGCGACGGTGCTCCAGTCGTAGTCTCGCGCCTTCGCGAGGTTGTTCCCCGAGACCTCTGAATAGAGCGCCTTGTCCGTCAGGATCGTGTGAATAGCGTCCGCCACAGCCTGCGGGGCTGACTCGGCCAGGAGACCGTTCACGCCGTTAACGACGACGTTCCGCACGGCGGGGATGTTCACACTGACGATCGGCAGTCCTTTGGTCATGGCCTCGACCAGAACGAGGCCAAACGACTCATTCACTGATGTCAGGAGCAAGAGATCAGCGTCTTCGTAGGCGGACTCGAGGGCCTCGCCGTGGAGCGCCCCACGCAAGGTGGCGATATTCCCGAGTCCGAGGCGGTCGATCTGCGACTGCACGGTCGGCCTTAGCTCGCCCTCCCCGACGATCGACAGGCTGACGTCGCTGCCGTACTTCCGCACGTAGTACGCAAGAGCTTCGAGCATCAGCGGGATATTCTTCTGGGCTGAGAGCCGGCCGACGAACAGCAGCTTTCTGCCCTCGCCCATCCGGGCGGCTGATCTGGGCACCTCGGCGATCCGGTGCCCGGTCGCGTTGGCGATGACGACGACCCGCTCCAGCGGTATCCGGTACTTGCCGCTGATGAGTTCCCGGTAGTCCGGCGTCGGCACGAGTACCGCGGCGGCCCCGCGAAGGACCCGGCTCAGCAGGAGCCTCTTGTAGGGACCCAGCAGCGATCCGGCCCGGCCGCAGGGCAAGACATCCAGATGCACGTGCGCCAGGTAGGGGCGGCGGCTGAGGCTGGCATACGCCCACACGATCTCCGGGGTGTAGGCGCAGGAGATGTGCAGATGAATTATTGAGTCCCGGCGGAGGCCGAAGAGCCGCGGCAGCAGGCCCGGGATGATCGGAGTATGCGCTATATAGACGCTTCTCAGCCGGGAGACAGTAAAGGGCTCATCTTCTTGCGGAAGCTCATCCCTTCCGTCGCCCGACGTGAGTACCCCGACCTGCATGCCGAGCTTGTACTGATGACGGGCGAGGGACTGGACGACTTGTTCCATGCCCCCGAGCGCGGGTGGATATCTGGCCGCTATGTGCACGACGCTTCCCGCTGAGCGGTCTACTGCCGCCATGACGCGTCTTCGCGAATTATGCGGGCCGGGTTGCCCGCGACCAGCGCTCCGCTCGGGACCTCCGACGTTACGACACTGCGGGCCGCTACCACCTGCGCCTGGCTAATGTGCCACACCGCTCGAAACCGCAACGCTGGCCGGTGCTTCCCGCGGCTCAGCACCGAACTCCGATGACGGCGCCGGGACGGTCGGCACGGGGGCCGTCGGCGCGGGCCGCTTGAGGTGGAACATGGTGAGGAAGAACGCGTCGAACCACAAGCTGGCTCCGAGCACCGTGCTCAGCAGTCCCAGGATCGTGGCGGATGCGGCTAGACCTCCGGCCGCGACCGGGTCCCAGCCCCGCACGAACTGGTTAATCAGCAGGGCCAGGCCGACGGTGACCAGCCCGGTACTGCAGACGAGACCGTGCTCCAGGGTAAACGTCCGCTCGACCCATCCCGAGATGCGTCCCATCTTGTCGCGGCCGATGCTTTTCGCGTAGGTCTTGGCGAACAATCCGAACGTCAGCAGCTGGCTTCCGGCCAGCGTGACCAGCGCGAGCAGAATCTTTACCGTCAGTGCCGAACTGCCGGTAAGACCCAGGAAAATGAGCTGGCTAAGCATGCCGACTGTGAGGCAGGCCATCCCAGGCATCACGAACAAGTAGTCCGGCGACAGCAGCAGGAGAAAGCGCAGATGACGCCACCCATCCCGGAACGAGTGCAACTTCGACTCACCAATGCGGCGGTCATACGTGATGGGAACCTCGGCCACGCGGAGATTAGCTCGGGCGGCCTTCACGACGATCTCGGACGCGAATTCCATGCCCTCGCATTGAAGCGCCATCTTGTCGAGCGCTCGCCTGGTAAAGGCACGGAAGCCGCTGTGCGCGTCGCTGACCTTCAGCTTGAAGAGGACGTTGAGAAGTCTCGTGAGAATAGGATTCCCGACGTAACGATGGCTCCACGTCATAGCGCCGCTACGGATCTGGCCGGCAAATCGCGAGCCAAGGACGTAGTCAGCCCCGTCATCGAGCGGTCTTACGACATCCGGAAGTGCTGTGAAGTCGTACGTGTCATCGGAATCGCCCATGACTATGATGCGTCCCCGAGCAGCACTGAAGCCTTTCATATACGCATTTCCGTAGCCGCGGCGCAGCTGATGGACCACGCGGGCTCCGGCGGCTTCCGCAACCGCTACGGACCGATCCGTCGAGCCGTTGTCGGAGACTATTACCTCACCGCGGAGGCCGGTTTTCCGTATGCCTTCCCAGGCTTTGCCGACACATATGCCTACGCTGTTTTCCTCGTTGAGGCAGGGCATGACAACGCTGATATCGACCGGGCCGTGGTCTCGAAGGTCGTTCGTAGCGGAGCTTCTCGGACGGCTGAATTCCGTACAGAATTCAACGGACTCGGACAAAGTCGGGACCCCCCTATATTTATAGCTAACGCCCTATATGCTAAGCACCGCCCCGGCTGCGTGGCACCGTACCACGGCTCAAGGCGAATTCGCTGGCGGTCCCCATGTCGCAGGGACTTGGCACTCCCCCTGATGGAAAGACGTGCTTAGCGTACGGGAGGTTTACAGAACGCAGTTATGCTTTCTGCCCGGAAGGCTATGGAGAATCCAGGGTTTTAAGACCGTCGCTAACCAATGCCGCGTAGCCAGGCGATCTGGAATAAAACAGAGCGTTTCAGCGCGGGCGTGGGCTGGGCTAAAAGGTGATGTAATCGCCAGTAGATCGGGTCAGGCTATTGCAATCGGCGGTATATCAGGGCCCTCATTACGCGGGACGACGAATACCGGGCGGGACTGTCTGGAAGACAGTCCCGCCCGGCCGGCTCGTCAGGATGCTGTGGCCGCGGCACTGGTGCCTACTTGATCGCGGCGGCTACTGCCTTGTAGGAGGCCTTGTGGGCGCCGGTGACCGTCACCACGCCGAACCAGTCCTCGTCGTTGGTCGGGTCAGTGCCCTCGTCCTGCCAGCTGTAGAGATAGATGCCGCCGATCCAGCTGGTGCTTTTCGTGTTGGTGATGGCCTGCCTCAGGTCGGTGCCCTGGGCCGCCTGGCTGACCCGGTCCGGGCCGCCGGTGGGCGCGCCGACCTCGGTGATCCAGACGTGCTTGGCGGCGTCCCCGTGGCTGGTCATCACGCTGCGGATGGAAGGACTCGTGTGATCCATCTGCGACCATCCTGACCAGGCCTCGAAGGTGTCGGGCAGCGCGGGGTAGCTGTAAGGGTGGTAGCCCACGGCGTCGAAACTGCCCTTGGCCCCATGGGCGTACATGTCCTGCAGGAACGTGACGGCGTTGATGTTGGTGCCGTCGTTGGCCTCGGGGGCCAGCCCGGCGGAGATGACGAACGCTGAGCGGTCGACGTGCTTGATG
>OCZU010001390.1_pt1 | contig 15954 bp, 13 predicted proteins | sample 1539001 | NCBI WGS metagenome assembly OCZU01 (sample SAMEA3539306, study PRJEB22396) | soil metagenome | biome: tundra; feature: field; material: soil | place: USA | collected 2010-05 | depth 0.15 m | reverse complement strand
GGCTGGGACGAGACGGAAGCTACTCAGGCGATGGCTCAGGCGACATCTTCATTGCTTTTTCCACCGGGAATGCTGGGGCGGCGTTATCCGGCCATTCAAGTCAGATCACGATGCTGCCCAACGATGGAATCAATCCAGTCTTTCTGGCGACGGTGCAAGCCACTGAGGAGGCCGTGGTAAATGCAATGGTCGCCGCCAGAACGATGACGGGTGTAAACGGGCATACGGTAGCAGCGCTTCCCCATGATCGACTACGGGAGCTGCTTCGGAAGTATAACCGTATCGTAAAGTGACCCGCGGGTCTCCACGTGAGGAGTCCATTCGGCCTAGTCGAACGATAAGAAAAGGCCCCAATGCGGTTTCGATTGTAATTTGCGGCTTCTCCGATTCAAGCGAATGAGCGCGGAACGGCTGGTTTCTCTGTGGGTTTACACTAGATGCGTTTTTGAACCCAAGAAGGAAACTCCGGATCAATTGCCAGAACACGAAAATTGGATTGAGCTTATGACCCCGACTTTGAAACCCGGACACTATTACGGCAAGATTTTGAAGGCAGCAGAAACCCCAGCGCTGACGTTGTCGGAGGTCTCTTATAGTTCTGGTTTGAAAACACCGAAGCACTTTCACGAGCTCGCTGTGCTGGTGATCAGTCTGGAAGACGCCTTTACAGTTCCAGGATGCCAATCGAGACGGTGCTAATTTTCGATCCTGAGGTTAAAGACGTCCAAGACGCTGGCCCGGCAAACCGCGATATTCAGTACGCAAAGATAGCCAGCCTCAAGGATCCGAATGTGTCAATTTCGTCTTCTTCTGTGGACATCTGCATGGTCTTCGGGATACGGCCACGTACAATTCTTTTGCCGTCTGAACGGAGGATTGTTTCTTCAACACCCCTCCCCGAAAACGCGTCATGGTTTGTGCCTCACGCTTACGCAGGTAATGCTCGTCATTCGGATTCTTGCTCCGCCCAGAACGATCGGGCCTTTCGCTACATCAACAGAAAAACTCAGCATCCAGAGCATTTACGTTTGTTATTGAAATCCAAAAGTTTCTCGATCATCTTTTCCAGGAGCCGATTCCTTTGTCCGGACTCAAGTCGCCGATTCTAACCCTTGCTTTTGCCGTGCTCGCTCCGCTCTCGCTCGCGCAAGCACCAATCACTTTGGATATAGATGCTTCTGCCATAGCGCGCAAGATGATCTCTGCGCACGAGCTTCTGCCTGTCGCGACTACACACGAAATCACCTTGGTCTTTCCCAAATGGATCCCCGGCGATCACGGCCCTACCGGCCCGATCACCGACCTCGTTAATATGCGGTTCTCCGTGAATGGTAAAACAATCCCGTGGCGTCGCGATCCCGTCGACATGTATGCCTTTCATCTCACGGTCCCAGCGGGAGTGACCGAGGTGGAAGCCGATTTCTCAACCGTTAATATTGGCTATACATCTACACCAGTGCAGGGCGACCTAAACTTCAACCAGGTCATCCTTTATCCCGCGGGCAAGAGATCAGACGACGTGAGAGTACGGCCTTCGGTGACGCTCCCCACCGGGTGGCGATTCGCGACAGCGCTGCCAGGCGGCCAACGGACCGGCGACAGTGTCCGCTTTGACGAAGTATCCCTGACGACGCTGGTCGATTCGCCCGTGATGATGGGATCTATCATGAAGGAGTTCAACATCACGCCCGAGGGCGAGGCGCGCCCGCACTTCCTCGATTTGTTCGCCGAAACGCCTGAAGGCCTAGATATTAAGCCGGAGCGCGTGGAAGCGTACCGTAACCTGGTAGCAGAAACCGGCGTACTCTTCGGCGCAAGGCACTATGACAGTTACCGGTTCCTGGTGGAAGAGCATGGAGAGGCGAACGACGGTCTTGAACACCATCAGTCGAGCGACGACCAAGTGCCGGAGCTCGGCATGGTGTCGGCCGCGTTTTCGGCGGAAGGCGGTTACCTCTTGGCGCATGAGATGACCCACTCCTGGAACGGAAAATACCGTCGTCCGGCAGGTCTGGCCACAGCGAACTACCAAGAGCCGATGATCGGCGATCTCCTCTGGGTCTATGAAGGGCTTACCAGCTACTTGGGCGAAGTCCTCGCCGCACGCAGTGGCCTCGACACTGCCGAGCGCTTCCGTGACCGCATGGCCAATGATGAGGCCGTGCTCGATTATAGTGCCGGCCGCGACTGGCGTTCTTTGCAGGATACTGCGACCGCCGCGCAGCTTCTCTATCTCGCCTCGCCGCACTGGACAGCGCTGCGCCGCAGCACCGATTACTACACTGAAGGGCCGTTGTTTTGGCTCGAAGTGGACAGCATTCTCCGCACTCAGAGTCACGGCAGCAAAAGCATCGATGACTTCGCCCGCGCATTCTATGGGCCGTCCAGTTACGACTCGAGGAACGGCAACTTAACGGTGGTGCCGTATACCTTCGAGGATGTGGTGAGCTCACTAAACTCGATCGTGCCCTATGGCTGGGCTCCGTTCCTTAGGCAGCGCCTTGACGCCCTACGTCCCGAACCACCTGCACAAGGACTGGAAGCGGCGGGCTGGCACGTTATTTACACAGAAGACCCAAATGATGCCAGCAGAGATGCCGAAACTACGACCGGCGTGTCGGACCTGCGTTACTCGATTGGCCTAACCATCGACGTTAATGGCGAGATCGTCGATGTTTTGCCTGACTCTTCCGCGGGCCGCGCAGGTCTCGCCCCTGACTGGAAGATCGCAGCGGTGAATCGTCGCATCTACTCGCCGGAATTGTTGCGAGATGCTATTACCACTGCCAAAGGCGGCCATGAGCCAATGGTGCTGATGGTGCTACGGGACGGCTACTACGCCGATTTCCAGTTGGACTACCATGGCGGTCTGCGTTACCCGCATCTCGAGCGTATTGCCGACAAACCGGATATTCTGCCGGCCATTTTAAAGCCGCAACGGCACTGACTGGTTGGTGCGCTGGCGTCGCGCGACATCTGCATGCACTTCATGCCAATCGTGTCAGAAAGCGTCGCGCTCCCTGGCGCACCGGCTGCAGCAGATCCAGTTGCTGATACCACCGTTCCGCCCGCAGACGAACTCCGGGTTCCAGAATCTTGGCCAGCCATTCGGCACGATGTCGCGGGGCATAGACGGTTGCGCCGCTACAGGGTATGGCCCAGCTGCAGTACAGCGCCTTGATCCGACTCATGACTCGCGTGACATCTTTGGTGAGGGTCTGATAGCTGCGACCCAACTCCCTTAAGGTGCGCACCCCGTGCTCTCCGTGGTACACAGCATTGAGCTGGTTGCCGCGTAACAAGTCCGCCAGTTTGCGTGCATCGATCCGGTCACTCTTGCTGGCGTCTTTCAACAGGGCGTTCTTTCGCGGATCGTGAACGCCTGAATTACAACAGCAAAAGTACAATCGGGCACTCTCCAAGACAATTGCCTCAGTTCAACACGAGAAACTGTGGCTCTGAACCGGGCGTGCCGCTTCCCTCCAGACCCCGACCAGCGCTACATGGTTAGTAAAAGAAAAAGGCGGGACGCATCGGGCGTTCCGCCTTTATTGCAACCGACTGGCTATTCCCTGGTAAAAGGCAGCCCCGGCAAGGTTTCTGTATGCTCGGACTGCACTGCGGTAAGCAGATTCGGGTCCAGCCCCAGAGCTTTCACGATGGTTGGCGCAACCTGGCGGGTCTCGACCTGATCGAGAAACACCGCAGGCTTGTATTTGGGGTTGGAAACGATCAGCAGAACGTTCCGGTCGTCGTAGGCAAAGCCGCCATGCTCGGAAACCTTGGCCTTCCCACCCGTATACACGACACCAACGTTCGGAGCTACGATGATGTCCGGAGTCCGAGAATCGACAAGGGGATCGTTGAATTGCAGCGCGAGGGCCTGGCCGGCGAAAATTTCTCCTTGCCCAAACAGGCTTTCATTCGCGGCCAGCGTTGCGACTGAGCTCTGCGTCTGGCTTTGATCGGTCAGCCAGAGCATCGAGATGTCATCTTCATCCGCTTGCGCAACCGGCAAGCCAGGCCCGACCCCGAGGGGCGAAAGGATCTGGGATGGGGGCTCGTCCAAAGCATTGTCTGCCGGAATGCGCAACACACGATTCGGGTCAATCGGCGACTGCCCATGCTTGGCGGATACAATGATCAACGTCGAATCCAACAGCCCTTGCTTCGTTAATTCCGCGACAAATTGACCAATCGCACCGTCCACGTACTGGATCTCAGCCAGCAACGAAGCACTCGGGGTCCCCATCGCATCCGTATAGCCGCCGGTCAGGCTGAGCGATGGTTCCACCAGCTTCTCCCCCACGCTTACCGCCTGGAAGTTCATGCCAAACAGGCTCGGTACTGGCGCGCTGGCGCTGCCGTCGTGGTTCTTGCCATCGATCCAATTCAGCACCGCCTGTACCTTGTACTGGTCGTAGCAGCGGATGTTTTGAAAACTGTCCGTCCATGCGTTCGTCGACTTCGCAGCGCCCGGGTCGGGAAGCGGATTGCAACCCTGAACAGCGGGAATGGGCACCGGAATCGAGTTGATTTCCGGCGACCACAAATCATTCACGCCATCGCCGCTCGGTCCATTGGTGAAGTCATAGGATGGGTGCTTGTCCGACCACGCCGTGTAGCCGCCCGAATTCTTCACCACATTGAAGATCGTGTTATCACGGATGAAATCGTGGGGATAAACGGGCGCGCAACCGTTCTTAGGATCGCGCGGCAGATAGCTCGGGTTGATTCCGTTGATCCCAGAGCTTCCGTTCAGTCTTCCGGAGTGAAGGTCCTGATAGTTGTAGTCAATCTCTTCGTCGAACCCAACCTGCGTGCCGATTACGCTGGGGCAAAGCTTCGGTCCGCCGACGATGCCGTAGGGCGTCGTTTCTTTCGGAGGGGACAGCGCGCGATCGTAACTGACGTCGTAGAAAACACCCGCAGAACGCGGTGTTCCGCCGGTAATCTGAGCTACCAGGCCGGGGAAGGAATCAGAAGGCTTCGGAGTCAGCGCTTGCAGGTAATGCACGCCAGTCGACGAAAGTGCCGCCAGATTTGGGCAGTACGGTTCATTCCCAAAAGCCGGGACGCCGCTGCTGCAATTCGCGAAATCGAGCGAGTGCATGCCGTCAATGCTGATGAGCAGCACGTGCTGGATCTGGTTACTGCTGGGAGCTTGGGCTAGCGCCGCCGAGGCCGTGAGCAACAGAGCCAGTAGCGGCACGACGACACGAAGGCTGCGAGTCGAATTCATGGGTTCCTCCTGGGGGATTGAAAAAAAAGCTATTGGAGGATTAGCAGAGGAAGATGAACGGCAGGTAAGCGTAAGGTTAAGCGCCAGTGAAAAACGGAGGGCAGGCTGTGGATTTCGAGGCCCATTCTGTATCTGTGTGCGATTGCCCTGCGACTGGAGATCCGCGGGAGGTTCCTACCCGGCTCGGCTCGACGACCAGATCATGCCGGGGCGGAAGACTAAGACGTTGCCGTTGTTACGCTTGAGGGCGGCGACGGTGGTTTTGTAGGTGGCGGCGATCGAGTAAGTTTCGCCGGTTCTTATGGTGGAGTACGGTAGTTTGGCCGGTTTTTTCTTCGTATCGAGGAGTCCAGTCTTTCTCCCCAACGCTATCGAAATATTCCTCGACAAGCTTCTTTCTGCGCGAGAGTCAATAGCGCCCGCACACACGTAGATTGTGGCAGATCGAACGCTCTAATTGCTTGCGACTCGACTGAGCAAGTTTTCACACCTTATTTACAAAGTCAGTCGCAAAATACTGCTAGACTGCCGGACCATGAAGGATCCGTACCAGGTTCTGAAGCAAAAGAAGATAGAAATTGAGCACTTGCGAAGAGAGATCGAGGCGCTCCATTTTGTGATTCCTTTACTTACGGAGGAGGCGGACTGGATCGAAAATGGACTGGCTTTGCCTGTTCGGTTTCGCGGAACTGGGGCGAAAGCTGCGAGGACCGCTGGGAACGGCGTGGTCACCCGTGCATCGGCACTATGAGTCGTTCAGTTATGAACAATTTACTTTCCGCGATGCCGTGCCACGTCGTCGTAACGCCCACGATCCGGTCGGTGAATGCAGTCGCGATTTTATGACCGTTACACGTTTTCCACTCGCGCGCACCCGCCCCATTCGGACTCTGAGGAACTAAAATCCAAGATGAGGGCGGAAGAATTGGAGAATCTGGAGTTGCTGTGAGAGCTCTCCAAAAGGCGGATTCCGGTTAGCCCGTGACTCGGGCAGAATCAGGGATGGTCTGGACTGATCGTGAAATTAACGACGCCCCTCGGTACCAGCGCATCGGGCCTCCTGAGACCTAACTTGTGAAGTGAAGGCGCGGAGGAAGTATCTCACAGGAAGGAAGCAGTCACTCCGGCCATGACTCCGAGGAGAATCTGATCACTCTCTGCACGGAGTGCCACGTCCGCATCATTGTTGAAGAAACTAGCGCGTAACACTCGGCAACCCGAACTTGCGGTGTCACTGGGGAAAGCAAATAGGTCGAACCTCGCGTCCATGGAAATACGGGTTTGAAGAGTCAGAGGATCCTTGCACGGCGCTTTCCCGAGACATAGATCCCGACACCGAGTAGCACCAACACTCCTGTTCCTCCCACAATCTTCAACAGGGCCAAGGGCTTGTTGGGCTCGCCTGGCTGGGGAATCAGGGACAGGGCGATGGTCAGACTGGTAGTGAGAAATCCTAGCGTTGCCACCAGCTTTGCGACACGCTTTCCTCCAGGTACGTGGATTACTTCCGGCCCGGCGGGCTCGCGTTGCAGCTTGATCATGGCGGCGAAGAGGTACAAATAGGGGATGAAGTAGGTGATTATCCCCATGCTGACCAGCACATCGTAAGCTCCTTTGACGCTGGTCCCGGCCTGGCCCAGAAAAATGAAGGCCGCGCCGAGAACGAACTGGGTGATCAGCGCGACCCATGGTGTTTTCCAGCGCGAGTGCAAAGCGCCAAAAACCGGCGGCAGGAAGCGGTCGATACCGGCGACAAAAGGCAAACGAGCCACTGCGGCGAGGTAAGCTCCGGCGGCGCCGATGTTGCTGAGAGCGATCAGGAACGCGGCGACCGGCAAGACTCCGGGGAACCCCGCGCGGGATGCTGTTTTCGAGATGGCCTGCACCAGCCCCTGCAGGCTGCTGACCTCGCTCGAAGGCAATGCCAGCAGAATGGCGGCGGTTCCCAGGATGTAGCAGAGGGCTACAGTGACGCCACCGAGAAGAAGCGCGAACGGGATGGAACGCCGGGGATTCTTGATTTCTTCTCCCATGAAGGAGGCGGTCTCGCATCCGCCGAAGGCAAACGTGAGCACCGACCAGAAGATGAGGTCGTTGAGGCGGGTGCTGGGCGTCATCGAGTGCACCGTGAACGACGTGGCCGAGCCGTAGCGATGCCAGGCAATCAATCCCATCACGATGACGATGCCTACGGGGATCCACATGGCAAGCGCGCCGACGTTGTGCAGCCACTTGCCGACGTCGAGTCCGATGATGTTCATCAGCGTAGCAACGCCTAGCGTGAGCAAAGAGAAGACGATGTAGAACGTGGCGTTGTTCGAGAGATGCGCCCATGCGTTCTGGCGCATGAAGAGGATGTTGCTGGCGGCGAAGTAGAGCACGGCAGGGAAGTAGGGAAGGTTGCTGGTCCAGTAGGTCCAGGCGGACATGAAACCTGAGAAGTTCCCAAAGGCGCGCTTGCTCCAGACGTAAAGGCCGCCTTCACTGGGATAGCGGGAAGAAAGCTCCAGCACGGAAAGTGCGAGAGGAAGGTAGAAGCAGAACCAGGCGCCGATCCAGATGACGATGGAACTGGGGCCGGCTGCGGCTGCGGTGGCGATCCAGCGCAAGCTGATGCCGGTGACCACGTAAAACAAAAGAAGATCGCGAAAGCCAAGCACACGCTTTGGGCGGTTGGGATCTTCGGCTTGGGCGATCGACACGCCGGGGGAGACTAATGAGATTCGGTGCGGGTCGGCGTCCGCGTTTGGGTCAGGCAATCGGGTGCCCCGGGGTCAGGTTGAGGTCCAATCTCGCCATTCAGTAAGGAGAGTCAGGAATAACACTGACGCGGGCTGGGAGCAATATGAAAGTTTGCTGGTCGAGACGATCAGCGCGGCATGTAGTCGTTGAGGAGCGGCACCACGTTGCAGACAAACGGGAGAACGCGCTGCTGGGCTGCGTCGGGCGTTTCCCCGGGAAGCATCGGAGTCACAAAGCGCACCATACCGCCGTCGCTGCGGTTCATGCGAATCGCGTCCTCGACCAGATAATACTTGGCCGAATACTCGCTGGCGACGCCGCGATCGTGAGCCCAAAACCAATACAAGACCAACCGGCGCTCACCAGCCTTGGAGATGACGTAGCGGTTGGCGGGGAAGGGAGCGTGATCGCATTGTGACAGCGTCACGCGAATGTTTTCCTCGGGGTTCCATCCGGAGCCCGGAAGGCAGTGCTGCGGCGAGTGGGGGGTTTCGCCAGCGCGCTGGCTGGGGAAGTAGGCCAGGAACAGATCGACCCAGGGCAGCTTCCCGTCCGGATCTTGATACAAGCGTTCCAGGAAATCGCCAGGTCCCAGTTTTTCACGGGTGTCCTTGTCCAGCACGATCTCGGTGCTGTCCCAGCTCCCCAGTTGCGCGGGAAAGGACGAGAGCAGCTCACGCGGGGGAATGACTTCCGTGCGGCCCCGGGCCTGCAGCAGGAGGGCTGTGATGGCAAGCAGTGCGGCCGCAATAGCGAAGCGTAACCGGCCGGATGGCTTCATGATTCCGTGTCCTCCTCGTGCCAGAGAAGACGAATGACGCAATGCAAAAGATAGAGCATGACCAGAGATGCGACAAATACGAGCCATCCCTGGAATTCATGGAAGAAGCCTTCTGCTTTTTCCGGATCCCAGTACTGCACCAGCAAGCCGGTGCCCACTATGCGCACGCTGTTAGCGGCGACTGCGATCGGGACTGATGCCACCACTAGCAGTACCCGCACCGCGATCTTGCGTTCCATTAAATAACCGTAGATAACGGCGAGAGTCGCCAGTGACATGAGCGAGCGGATGCCACTGCAGGCATCCTTTACTTCCAGTTGAATAGCTGGGAGATTGATGATGTTACCTTCCCGCAACACAGGCACGCCCATCCAGGCCAGAACCGCGCTGGCCACTTTCGACGTCAGCAACTGCAGCGGAAAAGTGATGTGGTTGAAGATGATCTCTGGAATGGGGACCATCAGAAACAAGAACGCCCAGGGAAACAGGAGGGCGCGGAAGAAGTTCCACCCGAAAAAGAGCACGATCAGGCTCGCCAGCACAATCAAAAGCGATACACGCGGAAGAAAAATGTCAGCACCCAACTGTCCGACAATGAGCACGCACATTCCAGACGCGAGGAAAAACAAACCCCACCACGAGGGCTGCGGGTTCAGACGAGTGAGCTGGGATCGTTCCCGCCAGATTACGAACGCAGAAAAGAAGGGCACGAAGAAGCCGTGGGAGAAATCGGGGTCGTTCCACCATTGCGCGACCAGGTGGGTGAGCACAGGAACATACAACCAGAGCAATAGCCCGGCAAGAACGGCCATTTGCCATAGTGGAGGAAGTTCGGGGCCAGTGGCAGGCGCTCGCGCACTTGGTGGTTCGGATTGCAGCACTTGGCTCACTGGACAGACTCAACGCCTAGGGGGGTGACATCCAGCATATGCGAACGGAGAGAAGGTCGCAATCAAAAGCCCCAACCGCCGAGTGACTCGAACCAGGGCAGTGAGCGGGGAAGGGATTTGGGACTATTTCCTTACCAGTGGAGGAGAGCGGCGAAACTGGGTTACCCCGATTGGGCAAATGTTTTCCCCTTCGTGCGGAGAGAGGCAGGGTGGATGGGCGGTTCTTCCTCCTCCTGACTCGGGTTCTGGCTTGTATACTATTGAAAATATGGCGGTAAACCCGTAATGCGACCATTCTCCATCGAGAGAAGGGATGGCACTTAGGGTGCTTTTAACATAAACTGAGGTCCGGCGTTTTTTCCGTTCTTGTCCCTCGAGGGAAGGTCGATAGATGGAATCCGATGTCCGAGGCGTAGAAAACATGCAGACCGCTCTGGTTCACGAGTTGACGAGGATGGAGTTCGTGGAAGGTGTGAGTCCGAGCATGCGGGGTGTGGAAGCGGTGATGCGGGAGGTGGCACAGAGCGAAGTCCCGGTACTGCTGCTGGCTGAGCGGGGAGCGGGGAAGAAGGCGACGGCCCGGCGGGTTCACGGCCTTTCCCGGCGGGGGAGGCAATCGTTCCGGGTGGTTGCCTGTGCCACTCTGGAGCCCTACAAGTTTGGAGACTCGGCGGGGCACGTCAGTTTGCTCGGGGCAGGCACGGTTTTCCTGGAGGAGTTGGCAGAGTTGAGTGCAGCAGGACAGGCATGGTTGCTGCAGGCCCTAACCGGGGGGAATGGGAAGGACGGCCGCTCTCAAGACATTGCTCGGCTTATCTGCGGAAGTGCCCGCGACCTGGAAGCGGAAGTAAGGGCGGGGAATCTTCGCGAGGATCTGTATTACCGGATCAGCGGAGTGTGCCTGCGGCTGCCTCCGCTGCGCCAGCGCCGGGAGGATATTCCGGTGCTGATGGAGCATTTTTTGCGGAAATATGGGCGTGATTTTCAGCGGCCGGTGCCCGCACTGAGCGAAGAAACACACCGCTTGTTTCAGGACTATTCCTGGCCGGGGAACGTGAGAGAACTGGAGAACGCTGCCAAGGCGATCGTGGCTCTGGGGGATGAATCGGTGGCGATGGGCGGTTTGCGGGCGATGCTGCTGCGGCCGGACCTGGGGAGCAATGGCAGCCGGGTATCGCTGAAGCAGGCAGCCCGCGCCGCCTCGCGCGAAGCGGAGAAGGAAATCATTTTGCGTGTGCTCACGCGCACCCGTTGGAATCGGCGCCGAGCTGCGCAGGAGTTGCAGATCAGCTACAAGGCGTTGCTGTACAAGCTTAAACAGATGGGATGCTCCGAGTGCGGAGCCTCCTAGCTCCACAGGAGAAAGCATGAGGAAAGTAATGACGCTGGCGTGCTTGGCGCTGTGCGGGTTCGCAAGCATCAGCATGTGGGCCCAGGACGAGACTGACGCGAGCGCGGCCAAGTCCGCGAAAGCGTCCGCGCCGGAAGCCCAGACGCCGGCTCCGGCGGTCCCGTCCGACTACGTTATTGGTGCCGACGATACGCTTCGCATCACCGTCTGGAAGGAACCGGATATGAGCGCCACTCTGCCCGTGCGGCCCGACGGCAAGATTTCGCTGCCTTTGTTGGATGATGTGCAGGCCGCGGGTATGACTCCCATGCAACTGAGCGCTTCGATCAAGGAAAAGCTGAAGAAATATATCGCGGACCCACGCGTGACCGTGGTGGTGGCAGCGATGAACAGCCAGCGGATTTATGTGCTGGGCGAAGTGACGCATACTGGCACCATGCCACTGCTGCCCAATATGACGGTGCTGCAAGCGCTATCCAGTGCCGGATTTACGCAGTTTGCGAATCTCAAGGCGATTTACCTGTTACGCACGCAGGACGGACGGCAGACAAAAATGCCGTTTAACTACAAGGACGCGATCAAGGGACGGGGCACGCAGCAGAATATTGTGCTCAAACCCGGGGACACGATCGTTGTCCCGTAGGGCGGGTTAAGAGAGGCAGTCGAAAAGGAATATCGATGAATAAAGGCCACATCATTTTGACCCTGACGCTGAGCCTGTTTGCGGCCAGCGCGGCCTGGGCGCAGGGCGACGAGACTCAGCAGCCCGCACCCCCGGTGCCCGCTTTCGGGCAGGAGAATCCTGCGCCGACGGTGAGCGAGAACCCGCCGATTTCCGCACTCGACCAGCCGGGGCTGGAGCCCCATGCGGCGCCGGAGAGTTTCCTATTGCCCGGTCTGCATTTCAGCGAGTCGGCGGATTCCAACGTCGCGAACACGCTGGGAGGATCCTCGTTTGGCACGGTGACACGCGGCCTGGGAAGCCTGACTCTGCAGAAGCTCTGGAAGAACTACGACGTAGCGATGGATTACATCGGTGGCGTGGCTTATGACAACCACACTGGCGTCGGGCTGGAACAGTTGCAGCAATTCGACCTAGACAACCGGATTAACTGGAAACGCGGGCAGTTGGCGATCCGCGATTCGTTGAGTTATCTCCCCGAAGGCACTTTCGGGTTCAGCGCCTACGGTGGTGCGGGCGGTTACAACGCGGGCTTCGGCAATCTGGGCGCGGGCTTGCTGGGAGCCGGCGCATTCGGTGGGAGCAACGCCTTCAACTCCGGCAGCGGAATTTCCTTGGGCCAGGTACCGCGCCTTACGAATTTGGGATTAGTGGACATCGTCGAGAATCTGACGCCGAAATCGTCGGTGACCTTCGCTGCTGGTTACGGGCTCGTACATTTCTACGGAGACCTTAATTCCGAGTCCGTTTCTCAAGAGAATATTTCCTTTATCGGCAGCCGCGAGTTCAGTGCCCAGGCCGCATATGACCGGATCTTGAATCCGAAGGATCAGGTCGCGCTGATTTATGGATATCAGGCGTTTGACTTTTCGATCGCGGGAACTGCATTTCACTCGAGCGTCATACAGTTGATGTACGGGCATCGTATTTCGGGGCGTATGGACTTCACGATCGGGGCTGGACCGCAGTTTACGCATATCGACGAGAGCGCTACGGTGTGTACCATCACTGGCATTCCTGTGAACCTGTGCGCACCTCTTGGAGGCGGCCTGACCGTCGCGTCCCAGACCTCCAACCACATCGGGGTTGCTGGCCGCGTCTCGCTCCGCTACAGGTTCACGAAAACCACGCTCTCGCTGACCTTCCAGCGGTACAACACGGATGGCTCGGGGGTTTTCGCAGGCACCGAGAGCAACATTGCCCACCTTGACGCCCGAAGACCGCTGAACCGCATCTGGGACATCTTTGCCGACCTCGGCTATTCCAGGAGCAGCCGGTTGCAGCTTGCTGGGTCCACGGTCGATGCGAACACCTTCACTGCGGGCTTTGGCGGAGTAGGTCTGCACCGCCAGTTTAGTCGCAGCCTAAAAGGATTCGTGAGCTACCAATTCAACGAAGTGGGTTTCGATACGGCGTGTCCGGTGGCGGGTTCTTCGACGATTGGGCCATGCAGCCATATTTCGCAGCGGCATGTGGGTTCGATTGGACTGGATTGGACACCCCGACCGATCCGGCTTGACTAATTCTTGAGGCTGGCCGTTCGGGCCGGCGGAACGGGTACTGATAATGATGGAAAATCGCGAACTTACGATGGACGATTATCTGGCGATGTTGCGCCGCCGGATGAAGGTGATTCTGATTCCGGCGCTGCTGGCGCCCCTGGCGGGATTTCTGGTGTCGTATCTTCCGCTTTTCCACGCCAAGTACACTTCGACGTCGGAGGTGTTGGTGGAAGCGCCAAAGATTTCAGACACTGTAGTCCCGCAGGTCTACAACGAGGATCTGTCGCAACAGATGAACGAAATTGCGGGACGCGTGACCAGCGAGGCAAACCTGAGGCCCAGGGTGGAAACACTGGGACTGGTAAGGGCGGGCCAGAATGTTGACGAAGTGATTAGCGACATCCAGCAAAACGTAACGATCCAGCAGGTGCCAGATATCTCGCAAAGCGCAGCCAAGAAAAGGCCGGGCCAGAACAGTTCGGCTGCGTTCTACGTGAGCTACATCGGATCGACTGCCGACGAGGCAAAACGGATCTGCACCGACCTGACCTCGATGCTGATCGAACAGGATCTAAAGTCGAGGCAGGAACATACGCAGGGCACAACGGATTTCCTTACCAAGCAGGTGGCTGATGCCAAGCAGAGTCTGGATGATCTGGATAAGAAGCTGGCGGCCTTCAAGAACCAGCACATGGGCCAGCTGCCCGGCGACGAGGATAGCAACATGAAGATCCTGATGGGATTGAATTCCCAGCTCGACGCCAACACGCAAACCCTGAACCGGGCCACCCAGGACAAGTCCTATACCGAATCGATGCTGGCGCAGCAACTGGCGGCGTGGAAGACGTCACAGTCCGCGAGCAATCCCCAGACCCTGCAACAACAGCTCTCGCAACTCCAAGCCCAGCTCATCGACTTGCAGGCTCGCTATACCGACGACCACCCGGACGTGATCAAGACCCAGGCGGACATTGCGCAGGTGAAGAAAAAGCTGGCGGAGATCAACGACGCACCGGCGAAGGGAAGCGATACGGCTAACGACAAGGAGTCCGGATCAGAGCCGCCCGAGATTCGTCAACTGCGGCTGCAAATTCACCAGTATGAAGACATGATTGCCCAGGCGACGCGCGATCAGAAGAAACTTCAGCAAGAGATCGCGGTGTACACGGGCCGGGTGACATCGAGTCCTGCAATTGAAGAGGAGTACAAGGAACTGGCGCGCGATTACGACAACGCGCAGAAGGTCTACCAGGACGACTTGGCGAAGCAGAGTACATCCAAGATGGCGTCGCAGGCTGCGAACCAGGCGGAAGGGGCACAGATGGCGCTTCTTAATCCCGCTAACCTGCCGGATTCGCCGAGCTTCCCAAACCGGCTGTTTTTCGCTGGCGGAGGATTGGGCGCCGGTCTGATGCTGGGGCTTGGTCTGGCGCTTTGGCTGGAGTTGCGGGATAAGTGCATCCGCACAGACGCAGACGCCGAGTCCGCTCTGGAACTTCCCCTGCTGGTTGCGGTTCCCTGGGTGGTGGAGACGGCGCCGGCAAACGGCAACGGCCATTTCTGGAACCGGAAGGGACGCGAGGAGACTAAGGAACCGGCCAGAGTTTAGATGAAAACGTTTTGGGCAAGACTTAGGCAAGGCTAAGACCAAAGACTATGTACAAAGAGTTCTACGGACTGCGGGCGAATCCGTTCAACGTCAACCCCGACCCGCGTTATCTGTTCCTAACGCGGCACACCGAGGAGGCGCTGGCCTGCCTGACCTATGGCATCCAGAGCCGTAAGGGGTTTGTGTTGCTTACCGGAGAGGTCGGGACGGGCAAGACCACGCTGATCAACAAGCTGCTGGAGTGGTTGCGCCTGCAGCAGGTGGCGACAGCCTTCATCTTCAATTCGCGCCTGAACACGCCGCAGTTTCTGGATTACATGATGGCAGACTTCGGCATCCCATGCGATTCGAAGGCCAAGAGCCAGATTCTGTTGCGGCTCTACAACTGGCTGCTGGATCGCTACCGGGCGGGCGAGACCGCGGTGCTCATCGTGGATGAGGCGCAGAACCTCACCGATGAGGTGCTGGAAGAGATCCGAATGCTCACCAACCTGGAGACCTTCACGGAGAAGCTTCTCCAAATCGTACTGGTGGGCCAGCCTGAATTAGAGCAAAGGTTAAAGGAACCGCAATTGCGGCAGTTGCGGCAGAGGCTGACGCTGCGTGCCAAGACGCATCCGCTCACGCTGGAGGAGACCAAGGCTTATGTCCATCAACGCTTGCGCATCGCCGGTTCCAACGGCCAGCAGATCTTCGATCCGGAATCACTGGTTGCGATCCACCGCTATGCCAACGGCATTCCGCGAGTTATCAACCTGTTGTGCGAGCACTGCCTGGTGAGTGCGTTCGTGGACCAGCAGAGATTGATCGTTCCCTCAGTGGTGGATGGCGTGGCTCGGGACTTTGATCTGGGCGACGGGGTCGCAGCAAGCGTCATGACTGCGCCGCCACCAGCCGCAGGCCCGGAGAAATTTGACTTGGTAGAAGCGTTGCGGTCGCTGGCAAGCTTGGCCGACCGATTGCGCGAAGAAGAGAAGGACCTCCCCGGAGAAAGGAAACTATGAGCAGAATTCACGAAGCGTTGAAGAAGGCCGAACAGGAGCGGGCGGCACAGGGAGGTCCAGCCCAATCCAGTTTCGCGACGCCCGCGGTTGAGCCGCACGTGACTACAGCCCAAGAGTCGCCGTTCGCAGTGGCATCGGGAGTGTCCGCCGA
>OCZU010001389.1_pt1 | contig 15955 bp, 14 predicted proteins | sample 1539001 | NCBI WGS metagenome assembly OCZU01 (sample SAMEA3539306, study PRJEB22396) | soil metagenome | biome: tundra; feature: field; material: soil | place: USA | collected 2010-05 | depth 0.15 m | reverse complement strand
CTCGCAGTACCAGCCGTTTACCGGAGTGTATGAGACCTTCATGCTGGGCAATCAGGCGGCCGATCCCGAGGTGCGGCTCGCAGAGTTAATTGACGCCATCAAGCGCGTGTATGCTTCCACCTTCAGCCGCCATGCCAAGGCCTATGTGCGCGCCACACCTTACCGGCTGGAAGAAGAGAAGATGGCGGTGATCGTGCAGCAGGTTGTGGGCACGGTGCATGGGCAGCGCTTCTATCCCGACTTCTCGGGCGTGGTGCGCTCGCACAATTTCTATCCCGTGCCGCCGATGACGTTTGCCGATGGAGTCGCCGCCGTGGCATTAGGCCTGGGCCGAGCCGTGGTCGACGGAGGAAAGTGTCTAACCTTCTGCCCGCGTTATCCCCAGAATCTGCTGCAATTCTCGTCAGTTGACGACATCCTTGCAAACTCGCAGACTGAATTCTGGGCGCTCGAGTTGGATGGTGTTCCGCAGGGCCGTTCCGGACACCTGCACGAAATGCGTTTCGGCCTGGATGCGGCCGAGGCCGACGGCACGCTACCGGCGGTTGGTTCCACCTATTCGGTCGATAACCACGCGGTGTACGACGGTGTGAGCCGGCCCGGAGTCCGCATTGTGAGCTTCGCACCCATGCTCAAACATGGAATGTTTCCGCTGGCCACGATTCTCGAGACGCTGGTAAAAGCCGGCGAAGACGCTCTGGGTAATCCGGTGGAAATCGAGTTCGCGGTTCGCCTGCCCCGGAGACCCGGCGAAGCGGCGGAATTCGGCTTCCTGCAGGTCCGTCCCCTGACCCTCTCGCGCGACTACCAGGACTTGGCGCTCGACACGGTCGACCCGCGGCACTTGCTATGCCAAAGCAGCAAGGTTCTGGGTAACGGGCGTATCGAGAACCTGCAGGACGTTGTCGTCGTCGATTCCCAACGCTTCGAGCGCAGCCGCAGCCAGGAAGTGGCCAAAGCGGTGGCTCATTTCAATGGCGTGCTCAGCGCGGAGAACCATCCATACTTGCTGATCGGAGTGGGTCGCTGGGGATCGAATGATCCCTGGCTGGGAATTCCGGTGGAGTGGGACGAAATCTCCGGTGCGCGGGTGATTGTCGAGGCCGGCTTCCGCGACTTTCGGGTCACGCCTTCGCAGGGCAGTCACTTCTTCCAGAACCTGACGGCATTTCAGATCGGCTATTTCACAGTGAATCCCGATGCCGGAGAAGGCTCGGTCGACTGGGAGTGGCTGAGCGAACAGTCTTCGGTGGAGGAAGACGGATGTGTCCGCCACTTGCACTTTGATGCTCCGATGCGAGTAGTAATGAACAGCAGAAAAAGTCAGGGCATCATCTTCAAACCTGCGGTGCCGCTTCAATAGCGCGAGTTTCGCATCAGGGCATGCCTTCAGGCAACCATAAACGCGCCATTTATTAATCGCCCTTTCAGGCGGCTGCGACCAGCCTAAGGTTTGGACTTGCCAGCCTGCGCCGAGTCACCCGTGTTCTTGTGGGACATCTTGCGGTGAATATCGGGCCAGAACTCTTTGATCACGATCGTGATGGTGTCGTAGGCGACCTGTGTTCCCCATACGCTGGCGGTATTCGTGAGCGTCCGCGAGGATGCGTTGTGAACATAGGTCAACATGTTCGTCGCGGGGTCGTAACGAGTCGTGATGAAGGATCGAGGATGGTAGCTGTTGGTGGAGATTACGGCCGCCAAAGCGCTGCCGACAATTTCAGAGTAGTTGAATTGCGAATGGCCGGAATCGGTACGGGTGACAAAAATTCGACTGACAGCATAACCCGCGCGGTGCGCGAATCCGCCTTCGCTGGTCTGGAAAAATCGGGGATCCTGATGCAGGAGTGACGGAAGCACAGCGCTGGTCATGAAGTTTTCGATGGTCCCATCGGCAAAGGCCGATGCGTAGCGTTTCCCATAGCCTTCCCAGCCCTGACCATAACCAGGCTCGCTGTTTTCCGCTTGGCTGATGCCCGAAAGAACTCCGTACCAAGGAAATTCAATCTTGTCGAAGGAACCTAGGACCACGACCTTGAATTTCTGGGCAGTGGTGAGCGGCGCCACGTTGCCGGCATTCTCCAGCGTCAGGAAATTAGGCAGCGCGAGGAAGAGCCGGTCGTTCGAGGTGCCTTCAACCTTGCCCTGGGCGTTGGTCCCTTGCGCGTCCCTGTCACTATCCCTGTCCTTATCGCCTGGAGACCGCGGCGCGGCTGGAGGCGGCGCGTCCTGTCCGGATGGTGAGGGCTTGGTGGAAGCATCGGTCTGAGAACTCGCAGGTGTCGAATTCGACGGCGGCGGAGCTTGTTGCGCCGCCGACGCAAAGGAGAGGAAGCTGACAAATACAAACACATGAAACAACCAGGCGGCAAACTTTATTGACAAGAAGTTCTCCTGAAATGAATCCCATGACACAGGACTTCAGTATCGCAATTCTATCAGCCCAGGCCTGCCGCCTCCGATGACCGCTGCGGTTTTACATTGATTTACAAACCGAGATGTTCCGCTACAAACTCCGGAGGGACGCAGCCAGCAACCTCTCTCCGGATGACCGCGGCTAATCCGGTACCTTAAGGGCTCAAGCCCTAGAAGTGAACCGACACCTCCGCCGTCAGCGCTCGCGGCGTGACGTAGTGAGTCCCGCCGAAGGTGGAGAGAAAGTTGTAGAGCGCGTACTTATTCGTCAGGTTGATGACAGTCAGAGCCAGGTTAGCCATCGAGAAGTAAACCGCATGCGTTCCTGCATTGGGCCAGATTTTCCTTAGCCTATAACGGTTGTCTCCCCCAAGGCAATGTCCGGCAAGTTACTATGGGAACGGACTGTTACGTTGGCCTGAGGCAAGTTGTCCAGGCAGCCATCAAAATTCACCAGCGAGGGAGCACATGTCAGAACCAACTTACGAAGAACTCAAAGCCCGTTTATCCCAATTGGAAAAAGAAGTCGAGGTGAAGAAACGCAGCGGCGACCTGATCTTCAAGGTCGGCGAAAAGGGCGGCGTCAGTGTGTACGGATTGGGACGGTTCCCGGTCACCCTCTATTACGAGCAATGGAACCGATTGCTGGGAGCGGCGGAGGATATAAAGAAGTTCATGGAAGAGAGTAAGTCCCGTTTGAAGCTCAAGGAGTAACCACGGTCGCGTCGTAGAGACTTTGCTTGCAACGTCTTCTCGCCGCCGGCTGAGACGTAGCAACCTACGTCTCTACGGACTCATTCGTGACAGATGCTCTCGCGACAGACGCCGCCCGGCCCTTGGGAATGCTCCCCCCAACGAACTTGAGCATCAGGGCAATGGTTCACGCTATAATAAAAAGATCGTGCCCAAATATTCCATCGTCGTCCCTCTGCACAACGAGCAGGAGAACGTCACCGATCTCTACGACCGCCTGAAGGCGGTAATGGAGGCGGCGGGCGAGACCTTCGAAATCGTGCTGGTGGATGACGGCTCGAGCGACCACACGTTCGCCATGCTGCGCGAGATCGCGGCTGTCGACAGCCGCGTCACGGTGGTGAAGCTCCGGCGCAACTTTGGCCAAACCGCTGGATTGGCCGCGGGTTTCGACCATGCGCGGGGCGAGTACATCATCGCGATGGACGGCGATCTGCAACACGATCCCGCCGACATTCCAGTATTTCTAGAGAAGATTGCGGCGGGTTACGACATCGTCAGCGGCTGGCGCAAGGTGCGCGTGGACAATTTCTGGATGCGCCGCATCCCTTCCCGCATGGCGAACTGGCTGATGGCCAAGCTGAGCGGCGTCGATATTCATGACTTTGGCACCACGTTCAAGGCCTACCGCCGCGAGATTCTGGAGCAGGTGCCGCTCTACGGCGAGTTGCACCGTTTCATCCCGGCGCTGGCGTCGTGGTACGGCGCGTCCATTTGCGAAGTGCCCATCCGCAACGTCAACCGCGAGCGTGGCACTTCACACTACGGCATTACCCGCACCTTCCGCGTTTTCTTCGATCTCATCACTATTCGCTTCCTGCTACGCTATCTCTCCCGTCCGCTGCACTTCTTCGGGACCTTCGGCTTGCTGAGCCTGTTCGGCGGCAGTGCCCTGGTGGCGTGGTTGGGAATAGAAAAGTTCCTGCGCCACGTTCCTGTGATGGCTTCGCACGGCCCGCTGATGATGCTGGCTCTGGGCCTGCTGCTTGGCGGATTGAACTTACTGGCCATTGGCCTCTTAGGTGAAATGCAAGTCCGCCACTACCATGAACCTCGCCACCGCGCTCCCTACTCAGTCGACCGCGTACTCCGTTCGCAGAACGAAGAGCACAGCGTCTCAGAGTAAATCCTTGAATTGAAAGCATTCCCACGGGGTCGTAGAGACCTCTTTACAGGTGTCCATCGGCTTGCCTTTGGAACCGTGCAGGCGAGAACGGCTTAAGGTTGTGTTTGCAGCTTGTTTCGGTGATTATTTCTACCATTACTTGCGCTGTGATCGGGGCCAAGAGGATGCCGTCACGAAAATGGCCGGTGGCGACGTAATAGCCGGGGGTTTGCGTCGCGCCGAGAATGGGCAACGCATCTGGAGTTCCTGGGCGCAGGCCGGCCCAGTCTTCGAGAATCTTCGCATTGCGGAGCTCGGGAATTATGGCGACTGCGGACCGGTGCAGATGTTGAATTGTGGTGACGTCGGTGCGCTTGTCGAATCCCGCTTCTTCTACTGTGGTTCCGACGACGATGCGGCCGTCGCTGCGCGGGATCAGGTAAACCTCCGGCGACCGGATCACGTGCTTCAGCAAAGTGCGCGAAGGCGAAGCCAGGCAGAGCATTTGTCCTTTGACTGGGCGGGTGGGAAAAGCGTGAGGCGGAATCTGGCCTGACCACGCGCCGGCGCAGTTGACGACCTTCGACGAGCGGAATGACGTCTTCCTGGTGGTGACTCCACTGACCTGGCCATCGGAGAGATTCACGGCCGTGACTTCTTCGCCTGAGGAAATATCGACGCCGCGATGCTTGGCGGCCTGTAACGCCGCAGCCGCTAGTCCGCGCGGGTCAACGCTGCGTTCCTGCAGATAAAACGCTGGTTGATTGGGATCGGCGAGTGCTGGTTCAAGCTCAGCCAAAGGGGCGGGAAGCAGCTTTGCCAGGTCCGCCACGGTGAATCCCGGTCGTTCGTACACGTGTTCTGGTGGAGGGAACACGATCGATCCTTGATCACGCAGGTCGATGTGAAGTCCCGACTCGACCTGCAACTCATGCACGAACTCCGGGTACATGCGGGCGCTGGCTGTGGCCAGAGGCTGCAATGCAGCGGGCGTTTCGGTGCCGCAATCGACCAGCATGCCGCCCGCGGCGTATGAAGCTTCGCGGCCGGGTTCGCCGCGCTCGACCACCAGGACGCTTGCGCCTGTTTTGCGGAGTTCGATCGAGAGCGAGAGGCCGATGATGCCGCCACCAATAATTATTACGTCCCAATTCTTCACGTTCGCCATTGTAAAGGAGCATGCAGCCGCCGGGACGGCAGCCTACGACGAGCGTCCCTCGTTACTTTGGTGACCGGGTCCGCATACCTCTTGCTATACGATGCACGCCTTGTGCCACCTATAATTTTCTCAAGGATAGAGAGACACACGGAAGAGCGACGCCGGGCTCGTTTGTCTAATTGCTTTTGCTAGGGTTCGAGTCGAAGGGTATGTCGAAGTTCAGCAACAAACAGGGGCAGGGTTCCTCGGCCGCGGCGGTCTGGCTCTATGGGCCATGGCTTGATCTGGTCGTGGGTTGTGGCGCGTGGTCGGTTCCGCTATTGCTGCTTTCCTATTTTTCCGTTGCTTCCAGCACGCGCGCGTGGTCGATAGCCTTTTACGCGTTGGCGCTCCTGTTCAACTATCCGCACTACATGGCTACGATTTACCGGGCCTACCACCGCGCGGAAGACTTCCAGAAGTATCGAGTATTCACGTTATATACGACGGCGCTGATTCTGCTGACCGGGTTGCTTTCGCACTTCTGGCTGGGGATTCTTCCATGGATATTCACGATCTATCTGACCTGGAGTCCGTGGCACTATAGTGGACAGAATTACGGGCTGTTCATGATGTTCGCCCGACGGGCTGGAGCGAACCCTGGCAAGGCGGGACGGAGCGCGCTGTACGGTGCATTTGTCGCGTCCTATCTTGTGCTTTTTCTTGGCTTTCACACTGGACCCTCATCGGATCCTTTTTTCTTTTCTTTGGGGATTCCTCCCGTGGTGGGCCGCTGGGGGCAGATCGGGCTCGGGGCAGTTTTCGTGGCGCTCTCGGCTTACGGTTTGTCGCAATTGGCACGGTCGATCGGATGGCGGAAGCTGCTGCCTTGCCTGACGCTGTTCTCGTCGCAGTTCCTCTGGTTCTTGCTGCCGGCGGCGATGTCGCTGATCAAGGGGATTGAGATCCCGCAAAGCCGTTATAGTTCCGGCGTGCTGGCGGTCATGCACTCGGCGCAGTACCTCTGGATTACGAGTTATTACGCCCGGCGGGAGGCGTCGGAAGGTTCGGGCAGGAGTTGGCGTCCGCTGGCTTATTTCGGAGTGCTGGTCGCGGGAGGAATTGCATTGTTTGTCCCTGGACCCTGGCTGGCCAGCCGCGTTTTCCACCACGATTTCAGCGCCAGCTTTCTTATTTTTACAGCGCTGGTGAACCTGCACCATTTCATTCTTGACGGCGCCATCTGGAAGCTCCGGGACGGCCGGATCGCATCCCTGCTGCTCAATTCGAGAGATCGATTGACTAACGCCGCTTCGGAAGCGTCAGGCCGATTGTCAGCCACGTGGGATTGGCTTTCAGGAAGTACGGCCAGTGCTCGCTCTCTGCGGGTTAGTGCAGCCCTTTTGCTTCTTGTCTGGGGGACGGTGGATCAGGTGCGGCACTACCTGGCGCTGCACTCCGATGATGTCCGCGACCTGCAGCGGGCGGTATCGCTCGACTCTTTTGATGGCCCTTTGCAGATGCGACTGGCGCATCGAGAGCTGGAGGATGGCCATGCGCAACAAGCGGAGGCCGCTTGGAGAAAGGCGATACAGTCGAATCCGGTTGATCCGGCGCCGCGGCAGGCACTGCTCCGCTTTTTGATCGAGCAAAAGCGCTTCGATGAAGCTCTAGGCTTGACAGAGGCATCGCTCCAGTACACGCCCAAAGATGCCGATCTTTTGGTGGACCGCGGGCTCCTGGCCCTCGGCCTCGGTCAGCCCTATCAGGCGGTGGAGAGCTGGAAACGGGCGATTACCATCGATCCCGGCCAAATGCTGGCGCATCTTTATCTGGCGAACGAACTCGATCACGAAGGCAAGCCTCAGGATGCAGCTTTGCAATACAAAGCATTTCTTGGGACTATCGCACGGCAGCCGGCAGCAAGGCGTCCGGAGCCGGAGAAGGTGATTGCCATTGCGCTTCGCATGGCGGATTGCCAAGTGCGCGCGTCCGAGAAGGCACAGGCGATTCAGTCTTACGAATTGGCAGCCAGACTTGCAGCTCAGACCAAACAAATCAAGCTGGAGAGCATCGCGAACGTGGATGAAGCGGCACTGCAAGGGGAAGCCGGTAAACTGGGAACAGCTCTTCAGCTTTACCAGCACGCGCTGCAGTTGGATGACTCAATCGGCGACCGGGCCTCCACTGCGGAAGATTGGCTCGCCTACGGCCGTTTTCTCGATGGCGCGGGGTTTCCCGCCCGGCTGGTCTATGCGTGCTTCATACAATCTGCGAGCCTGGGAGACTCTCTCCCTGACGCATCCCAGAGGCAGGTGCTGGCCGACGCTAGCAAGCACGTCGAAAAGCGAGTGGGGGCAGAAGCAGGCGCTATCCGTCGCGATCCCGAACCCCTTCTGCGCGAAGTCCTCGGGCTTCACCGCTAGCTGAACTCTTCAGAAACTGGTCAGCGTATTCGTCCGCATGCCGCTGCTGACCGGCATCCCCAGAGCTAATTGACACTACTGGTCTTGTGCTAAACAATTGAAGGGAACCCCACAGCTAAGGTGGTTAATCCTGGGAGGAACTATGCCGGAAGATGGCGAACAGATACACGTAGAACATCAGTCGACTGCAGGAAAATGGATTCTGGTTGTCCTGGCGATCGTTTTTGTCGCAGCGTCGGTTTACGGGTATGTGACCACGCAGCAACACGTCGAGAAATTGACGAAAGACCTGAGCGACAGTCAGGCGCAGGTCGGGGAACTGCAGAAGCGCATGCAGTCCTCGGAAGCTCAGGAAGAGACTTTGGCGCAGAAGCTCGGGATGACCAAGAAAGAGCTGGCGCAACGGGCTGCTGAGATTCAGGCGCAACAGAGGGAAGCCGAAGCGCGCCTGGAGAAAGAAGAGAAGGAATCGAAAGAGCAAATCGGCCAGGTGAGTGGGGAAGTGGCCGGTGTGAAGACCGATGTGGGTGGGGTAAAGACCGATGTGGCCTCTACCAAGGCTGATCTGGAAACCACCAAGGCGAAGCTGCAGAGTGCGGTGGGTGACCTCGGAGTGCAAACCGGCTTGATCGCCACCACGCGCGGCGATCTGGAAATCCTCAAACACAAGGGAGACCGTAACTATTATGAATTCACTCTGCTCCGGGGAGCAAAGCCGCAAACGGTGGCGACGGTGAGCCTTCAGCTCAGGAAGGTCGATCCGAAGCGCGGCAAGTATACGATGAACGTGACCGCCGACGACAAAACGATCGAGAAAAGGGACCGCACGGTGGCAGAACCGATTCAGTTCTATTCGGGCCGCGAGCACCTGCTCTTTGAGTTGGTGGTTTGGACCGTGGATAAGAATAAAGCGACGGGATACCTGAGCACGCCGAAGGGCGCGCCCACGCCGGTGACCGCCAATTGAACGGAGTCCTCTTCCCCGCAGGCGGGCAGGTCGTGTTGCAGATCGCACTGCGCACGGGCGTGATCTACCTGGTCGTGCTGGCTGGGGTGCGGCTCAGCGGCAAGCGCGAGGTCGGACAGATGACGCCGTTCGACCTCACGCTGCTGCTTCTTCTTTCTAATTCCGTGCAGAACGCGATGACCGGGCCGGACACGTCTCTGACCGGGGGCGTGGTGGCGGCTTCTACCTTGCTGTTGCTGAACTATCTGGTAGGCACGCTTTCCGGCACCAGCCGCGGGTTTCGGCGCGTGGTGGAGGGGCATCCCAGCCTTCTGGTTCATGATGGAAAGATCATCGAACCACACCTGGCGAAGGAGCACGTCAGCATGGACGAACTGCAGCGCGCGCTGCGCGAGCACGGGATTGCTGAGTGCAAGGATGTGGCTTTGGCCGTGCTGGAAGTCGATGGCTCGATCAGTTGCCTGAAGTATGACGAGATCAAGCCGGACGCCAATAACCACCTGGTGCGGCGGAGATTTATTCAAAAGAAGTAACGGGATCGGACACGAGTGCGACCACCGGAGCTGAACCCCAGCGTTGAGTGAGGCTCGACGCGGCGCAGAAGCGCCGCTCTTCCATGTTACTCCACGCCCTTCCGGGCGTTTCCGCAGCCCGCGAGGGCATACCTTGATACGAATCTCGCACGATCCTCAGGACCTCAGCCGATCGAATCTCACTCGATCGGTGCGAATTTCACACAGACCGGTTCCGCCACCTCCAACACCTGGCCCGTCGGCGTGAGGCGGCCGGTTTGCTGGTTGATGCGAAAGACGACGATGTTGTCGGATTTTTCGTTGGCGGCGAACAGCAACGAACCTCCCGGGGCAATCTCAAAGCTGCGGGGAGTCTGGCCCTTCGTGGGACTGTACTCGACAAGCGTTAGAGTCCCTTTTTTCTGGTCGATGGCAAATACTGCAATGCTGTCGTGTCCGCGGTTTGAAGCATAGAGGAACTTGCCGGAAGGGTAGACCAGAATTTCGGCGTCGTCGTTGTGCCCTGAAAAATCTTGGGGGAAAGTTGAGATCGTTTGCAGCGGGTGCAGGACGCCAGCGGCAGCGTCGAAGCGGAAGACAGAAACCGAGGACTGCATCTCGTTGACTACGTAGGCGAACCGGCCATTGGGATGAAGTGCGAAGTGCCTGGGGCCGGCGCCGGGAGCAGTCTTGGCGTAGTTCGGCTCGTTGAGAGAGAGTGAGCCCTTGGCGGCGTCGAATTTGTAGACAAGCGACTCGTCGAGGCCGAGATCGTCCACGATGGCGAAGCGGTTGTCAGGCGATAAATCGATCGAGTGGGCGTGTGGGCCCTCCTGGCGCTCTGGATCGGTGCCGTGGCCGGTGTGCTGCACGAAGGCCGAAGCCGCGCCTAATCGGCCATCTTCAAGTACAGGGAATGCTGCCACGCTGCCGCCGGTGTAGTTGGCCACTAGAACATACTTTCCGGTTTTGTCGACTGTGATGTAACAGGGATCCGCGCCTCCGGAGGCCACTTCATTCAACAGCGTTAGTTTGCCCGTCGCGCGATCGATCGAGAAGGCGCTGACAGCTCCGCTTTTCTGGCCCTTGTAGTCGCCGACCTCATTGACTGCATAGAGGAAGCGGTGGTTTGGGTGGACCACGAGGAAGGATGGATTGATGGTCTCCGCCGCCAGGCCGATGGAGGTGAGCCGCGCCGTGTCTGGATCGAAGCGATACGCGTAGATGCCCTTACTCCGGCTGCCCTCGTTGGTGTAGGTGCCGACATACATAAAATACTTGTCTTTGGGCGGGGCGGATTGCGCTCCCGCGCAGGCAGCCAGGAACAACAGGGTCGCAATGGTCCGGAAAGCATGCCGAGTTAGATTCATCATGTTATAGGAACGCATCCGATAGCTTTAACGCAAGAGGAGACGGCAGTTTTCCGTTTTGTCGGTCCCGCAGCTACTTGGTCAACACCACGGGTACGGGCTGGTCATAGGGCTGGATGACCACGCTCACCGACCGGCGCTGGTTGAACGCGTCGAGGGTCACTGGGAAACTGACGATCACCGTTCGCTTGAGTTCCTGACTGGGCCGCAGTTTGTCTTCCGGAGCGAGAGCGGGCTGCACGTCAGCCTTCAGCGCGGGAAATGCGTGATAGTAGCGATCGAAATCGACCGCGGAGACTGCGTCGCTGCTTAGTTCTCCGCTGGATGTCACGACCTTACCTTGAATGCCATGTACCCAGAGGGATTTCTCGCCCGTGTTGCGCAGCGTAAAGGTGAGGGCGACCAGGGCGGAATTCTGGCCCGGGATCTCTACCGCGGTTACGTTGTCGAGCGATCCGGCGGCTTGTGGCTTGGCGCGCTGCAAAAACGACGCGATGCCGACGATGATGAGTACTCCAGCCATGGTCAGCAGCAGGATTTTGGCAGGAGGCAGGTTGCGCTTGGCGGTTCCGAACTCGTCGGCAATGTTGATCGTGGGACCGCGTTGCGGGGCAGGCGGCGTGGCGTCTGCGGGCGCGTTCGGGTCCGTGGGAAGGACAGGAGCAGGACTGGTCTGATCAGGCATGGCTTCTTTCGTGTTCCGATTCTACTCCTGAAGGGAAAACTCAATTCCATTCATGTTTCATTGCCTTGGCGAACCTTTGTGCGGGTAAGGTGTTCAGGACATCGTCTTTGGTCAGCCAGGCGCGACGCGCTTGCAGGATACCGTAGCGAATTTTGTCCAGGTGCGAGGTGTGGTGGGAATCAGTGTTGATCACGATCTTCACGCCCCGCTGCTTGGCCTGGCGCAGGTGGATGTCATTGAGATCGAGGCGATCGGGGTAGGAGTTCAACTCCATCGCCACTTTGTTTTTTGCCGCCGCGGTGAGGATCGCATCCATGTCGAAATGGTAGGCGTCACGGCGGAGCTGCAGGCGGCCGGTAGGATGGCCAATGATTGAGGTGTTCGGATTCGCGACCGCTTTGAGCAGGCGTTCGGTCATCTTCACCGGTTCCTGATTGAAAACGGAATGCACGCTGGCGATGACCACATCCATCTGAGCCAGCACATCGTCGGAAAGATCGAGGTCACCGTCGGCCAGGATGTCCACTTCGATTCCAGCGAAGATGGTGATGCCGTCGAGCTTCTCGTTTGCAGAGCGGATGCGCTCGATGTGTACCAGGGCGCGTTTGTCATCCAGACCGTTGGCGAAGGCGAGGTTCTTGGAATGGTCAGTGATGGCCATGTATTTGTAGCTGTGCGCTTTGGCGGCTTCGGCCATTTCCTCGATGGTGTTCTTGCCGTCGGTTTCGACGGTGTGCATGTGGACGTCGCCCTGAAGGTCGTCCAAGGTAATCAGATTGGGCAGGGTGTGCTTTTCGGCGGCGTTGATCTCGCCCAGGTTCTCGCGCAGTTCGGGAGGGATGTAGTCGAGCTTGAGCTTGGCGTAGATTTCTTCTTCTGTCGTGCCGGCCACTGGTTTCTCGGTTTTGAGGTCGGCCAGGCTGTACTCGTTGAGGGTGTAACCCATCTTGAGCGCGCGCTGGCGTAGGGATACGTTGTGGGCCTTCGAGCCGGTGAAGTACTGCATGGCCGCGCCGAACGACTCTGGAGGAAGCAGGCGTACGTCCACCTGCATGCCGCTGCGCACGTGGAAGCTGATTTTGTTGTCGCCCCGCGCGATAACATCCATGAGCGGTGGATAGTTCGCTGCGTACTGGATGGCCTTCTCGCGTTCGGCGCTGCTGGAGCACGCTTTCCCCGTGACCAGAATGTCCAGATCGCCGACCGTTTCACGGCCACGACGCAGAGAACCTGCCGGAGTAATGCGGTCGATCCCGGGAAACTTTTCGAGGTATTCGGTCAGCTTAGTCGCCTCGGCCTCGGCGGCGTCAATTAGAAATCGTCCTGAGATGCGGCGGTAGTCTGCGATCGCTTTCAGCAGCTTTTGTTCGTGCTTCTCGCCCATGCGCGGCAGTTCGCGGATCTTGCCTTCGCGGGCCAACTTTTCCACGCCATCGACGTCGCAGACCTGGTAGGCGCTCCAAATCAGCGCGATCGTCTTCGGCCCGAGGCCCTGGATCTTGAGTAATTGGAGCATCGAGGGGTGATACTTCCTGAGCAGATCGGCTTGTACACTGAGGCTGCCGTCCTTGAACAGTTCCTGCAGGTTGACGAGCATTCCTTTGCCGATGCCAGGAATGGCAAGCACCTTCTTGGGTTCGCTGATGATGTCTTTGATCTGCTCGATATGATTTTCGATGGCTTGGGCCGCGTTGCGGTAGGAGCGGATGCGGAAGGAGTCCTGGGCGTCGATTTCGAGCAGGTCGGCGGTTTCGTAAAGGATGTTGGCGATGGCCTTGTTATCCACGGACTAAAGATTAAACAAGATTGGAGTACAGTGCCAGGGGTAGGGAGCGGGGCTGAGTGTGTTGCCTGGAAAACAAAATCGCACATCCGGCCAGGAAGTATTCTGAACGGCCGTGCGCTACCGGACAATCTGGGTTAGCTACTACTTCAGGCGCTCTTCGTAACGTTTGCCGCCTGTGGTCCCTTTTGTCCTTCCGTGATTTCGAACTCCACCGTATCGCCCTCCTGCAGGCTTTTATAGCCCTCGGAAGTGATCGCGCTGTAATGCACGAAAACGTCGGGACCATCCGCGCGGCCGATGAACCCGTAGCCTTTTGCGTTATTGAACCACTTTACCGTGCCTTTCAGACGTTCCACGTACCCCCGCTTTCCGCACGTCCTTCAGTGGGGGGCCCAAAGACGTGCCCGCATAGGATGCATTTTGGAGCGATTAGGGAGGGGTGTCAAGGCGAAACGGTTGAGGAGCGGCAGCAACAGAAAGATCGTGTGGGGACAGCCGCCTCAGCTGTCCAGCCAAGCGCAGCGAGGCTCGCCCCGTGCCTGCTGCACATTGGCGTTGCCGGGCTTCTAGCGTGTCCGAATCCGGTGATCCAGCCATAGGACTGACGAGATGGTTTTGGCATCACGGATTGTGCCGCTTAATACCATGCGAATCGCCTTGGACAACGGAACCAGGGTTTTGTGGATCACTTCATCCGGCTCTGGCTGGGCTGGGCCGGCGCGGAGGCCGGTGGCCAGATACACGGACATGGTCTCGGAAACAAATCCGGGGCTGGCGTAGAAGTTGAGGATGCGGCGCCAGCTGGACGCGGTATATCCGGTCTCTTCGAGGAGTTCGCGCTTGGCAGCGTGTAGAGCATTTTCTCCGGGATCGATACGTCCGGCAGGGAGTTCCCATAGATAGCCGTTCGCGGCATGGCGATATTGGCGCTCCAACAGTACGCGGGGCGTGGAACGCGATTCGTCGACGGCCAGAACTACTACTGAGCCGGTGTGATGTATGACGTCGCGGCGGGCGCGGACGCCTCCCGGTTCCTGGACGTCGTCCGTAGTCACCCAGAAGACCGGGCCGCGATACACGGTGCGCGAGGAAATCAACCGGGTCTTGGCGGTTGAACTGGTTCTGGACTTGGCAGATTTTGATTTGGAGCGGGGGGACTTGGGCATGAGAACAATATAAAGCACGGCGGTCTGAAGCTGGCTTACGGCTTCCGACGTTCGGCGGGGGTGGGCTGACACTCCAGAGATCGGGCGCTGATTCTGCTATGCTGCCGGTCATGTCCGTGAAGTCCTCGGCAAAACCGCGCATCGCAATTGTCGGGGCAGGGAATCTGGCTAGTCCGCTGGCAGCTTCCTTGCGCGGTGCCGGATACACGATCGAGCAAATCGTGTCACGTGAGTCGGCAGCGTCTTTGCGGCAGGCGCGAGTCCTGGCGCGCGAAGTGAGGGCAGCTGCGGTGGCGGCTGCTCGGGCGCGGATTTCGGCTGAGATCGTTTGGTTTTGTGTCGCTGATGGAGCGATTGCCAGTGCGGCAAACTCGCTGACCGGGGCGGCTGAGTGGAAGGGTAAAATCGCGTTGCATTCCAGCGGTGCCCTTACCAGCGACGAGCTTGCTGCACTGCGGCGTCTAGGAGCTGAGGTTGCGTCGGTCCATCCGCTCATGACGTTTGTGCGCGGTTCGCGGCCGCCGTTGGCGGGAGTACCCTTCGCCGTCGAAGGGAGCCCGAAAGCGGTGCGGGCTGCACGGGCGATCGTTCTGGATTTGCATGGCCGGCCCTTCAGCATCCGCAAAGAACAAAAGCAGGCGTATCACGCCTGGGGGATGTTTGCCTCGCCGCTGCTGACTGCCTTGCTGGCTGCCGGCGAGCGCGTAGCCTCTGCTTCAGGAACCAGCCGAGAAGCAGCGCGAGAGAGAATGCTTCCGATTCTTCGCCAAACCCTGGCTAACTATGCGCGGCTGGGCGCGCCGGGGTCGTTCAGCGGTCCCATCGCACGCGGCGATGTGGCGACCGTGGGAAAACATCTCAAAGTATTGAGAGAGATTGCTGGGGCGCGGGAGGTTTACGTTGCGCTTGCGCGGGAGGCGCTGCGCGATCTGCCAGCGAAGAATCGGGCGGCTTTGGAGAAAATACTTAAGTAGGCTCAGTCCCGGCGGGCCTCGGGCGAGTGCAAGGGATCCTTCGACTGCGTGACGACAACGCCAAAATACTCATCAAGAACTGAAGATATGGCCGAGTTTTTCTTTTTTGGTCTTCAGGTACTCTTCGGCGTGAGGGCTGGGCTCGACTTCGCACGGAACCCGCTCCACGACTTCGATGCCGGCGCGCCGCAGGGCTTCGACCTTCTCGGGATTATTCGAGAGCAGACGCACTTTGGTTACGCCCAGCGCCTTGAGCATCTGGCCGGGCAGGGCGAAGTCACGCTGGTCGGCCTTGAAGCCGAGGCGCTCGTTGGCCTCGACCGTGTCCAGGCCGGCGTCCTGCAATTCATACGCTTGCAGTTTCGCCATCAGGCCGATGCCGCGGCCTTCCTGTTGCTCGTAAATCAGGATGCCTGCTCCCGCGTCGCGAATCATGGAGAGCGCCATTTCAAGTTGCTGGCGGCAATCACAGCGGAGGGAATGGAAAACGTCACCGGTGAGGCATTGCGAATGAATGCGCACCAGCGGAGGCGTGGACTGAACGTCGCCCATCACGAGCGCGACAGCTTCCTCAACCCGGCGATTTTCATCCGAGACGGATTCGGCGCGAAAGCCATGGATCCGGAACTTGCCCCAGCGGGTGGGAAAATCCGCGGAT
>OCZU010001388.1_pt1 | contig 15960 bp, 12 predicted proteins | sample 1539001 | NCBI WGS metagenome assembly OCZU01 (sample SAMEA3539306, study PRJEB22396) | soil metagenome | biome: tundra; feature: field; material: soil | place: USA | collected 2010-05 | depth 0.15 m | reverse complement strand
GGAGGAAGCCAATCTGCTGCGTGCCGGCGGCAATGCGCAGGAGGCCGCGGCTGCTTATCGCAAAGTGTGGCAGAACGGTCAGGAAGGGAAGTACGGCAGCCTGCACTATGAAATAGCGGCGTGGGGCCTGGGTGAACTCTTACGCAACCAGAAAGACTATTCCGGAGCTGTAACTGCGTATGAGTTGGTGGGTGAAGCTGCGGACCCGGATCCGGAGATCCTGCAGAACGCCAACCTCGCCGCCGGCGAGATGTACGACTTGCTGCAAAAACGCGACCTTGCCATGAAGAAGTATCAGATCGTCCTGGCTCAAAACGGCAGCACGCCTCCCGCGGAGAAGGCGCGCGAGCATATCAAGGAAGCGTATCGGGAGTGAGGGGATTCCAGCGGGATTGGGAACTTTCCGGCTACAATTGCGTATTGTCTTGTGAGGGCGGAACTATGTACTGCAACTATTGCGGAAAAGTGATTCAGGACGACGCGGCGGTCTGCGCCTATTGCGGTATTCGCGTGGGGGCGTCGGTGGCCCGCAAGCGGCTGGTGCGGCCGCGGCAGGGACGCAAGATCGCCGGAGTTTGCATCGGTTGCGCCGAGTATTTTGACATCGACGTGACTGTGGTCCGGCTGGTGTGGCTGATCGGGTCATTTATGACCGGCATAGGCCTGCTGGCATATCCCATCGCGTGGATCGTGATGCCGGAAGAGCCGATGCTGCTAACCGCGCCCGTGGGCGCGCAGCGTGTGACGACTTCTTAGCCTGGCCCGCACATGAAGCTGATCGCCTTTCAGCAAGTAAAGAGCGGTGACGCGGAGATCGCTTACCGCGTCCTGGGCGAGGGCCCTCCTGTAGTCCTGTTGCATCCCTTTCCAGCGAATCATGAATTTTGGCTGCCCGTGGCTCAGGCTCTGGCCACGCACTACCGCATCATTCTCCCGGATCTCCGCGGCCATGGAGATTCTGGCGTGGGCGAAGGTCCGGCCACGATGGACAAGCATGCGGCTGACATCGCCCGCGTGATGGATGATACCGATATCGGCCGCGCTCCGCTGGTTGGAGTTTCGATTGGCGGATATGCGTTGTTCGAGTTCTGGCGAAGGCATCGCGGTCGGGTTGCTGCGCTCGGCCTTTGCAATACCAAGGCGTCCGCCGATTCCGCCGAAGCCCGCGCCGGACGCCTGCAGGCCGCAAACGATGTGGTTGGGCGGGGCACGGAACCGTTCTTCGAGAGCATGATTCCGCGCCTGCTGGGCAAAACCACGCGTGACGCGCGGCCCGATCTGGTCGACGGCGCTCTGCGCATGATGCGAAAGATGTCGCCCGAAGAAGTCGCGCAAGTGCAGCGTGGGATGGCACAGCGCCCAGACTCGGTAGATACGTTGAAGACGATCAATGTACCCACATTGCTCGTGACCGGAGACGAAGACATCCTGACCGGAGTGAACGAAGCCGAACTGATGCGCCAGCATATCCCCGGCAGCCAGTTGCGCGTGATTCCGAAGGCCGGCCATTACTCGCCATGGGAACAGCCGGAGGATGCAGGCAAGCTGTTGCGGCAATTCCTGGAGCGGCTTTAGCAACAAGCGACGACTTTACAAGGCCAGCTTGCGCTCTTGCGCTAGAATCGGAAGCCTTATGAAGAAATCTGTTGCAGTGCTTGCATTTTGCGTCCTTGCAGTTTGCGCCCAATCGCAAACCAAAGCGGTCGCTAAACCGCGCAGGCCGCGCATTCTCGGCATCGATCATGTTTCTTTCTATACCACTCAGCCGGACGGAGTGAAAAATCTCTACAGCGGCACCCTCGGCCTTGTTTCCGTTGCGCCGGTGGAGTCTGGCGGCCTCGGGAGATATATGGTGGGCAAGCAATGGGTGGGTTACAGCACCGCTCCCGACCCGAAGGCGAACGACCGCATGGATCACGTCGCCTTCACCACCGACAACATCGCAGCGCTACGAAGGTATCTGGTCGCGAATGGCCTGAAGGCCCCCGCTATCGAGGGGCACGCCGACCACAGCCTGAGCTTTGTCGTGGCGGACCCGGAAGGTCACCGCGTTGAGTTCGTCGAGCGAGGCAAGGCCGAGCCGCCCGCTCCGCTGTCCGACTCCGCGGTCTCGCGACGTTTGATCCACACTGGGTTTCTGGTTCGGAGCCGTGATGCGGAAGATCACTTCTACAAGGACCTTCTCGGGTTCCGTCTCTATTGGCACGGAGCCGATAAGGCTGGCACGACGGATGATTGGGTAGCGATGCAGGTTCCCGACGGAGTGGACTGGCTGGAATACATGTTGAACCAGCCGGAGCAGGTTGATTTGCAACTGATGGGAGTGATGAATCACATCTCGCTCGGGGTTGCCGACATGAAGAAGGCGCAAGCGATCATGGAATCCCACGGATGGAAGCCGCACGGCGACGAAGCGGCAGAGATCGGCAAAGACGGCAAGTGGCAGCTCGACGTGTTTGACCCGGATCTGTCGCGGGTGGAGTTGATGGAGTTCAAACCCACGCAGAAACCCTGCTGCTCTGATTTTCAGGGGCCGCATCCCTCGGAGTGACGCGGCCTTCAGACCTTGACGAAGATTCGTTTCCGCCAGAGAAACCACAACAGTATCCAGCAGAACAATAGCGCGGCCAGGGAGTAGATCAGCGAAGCATTGGCCGCACTGGCTCCGAGAGCTATCAACCTGGCCTGCGCCGCGTCATGCCAGCTGATTGCTGTGCCATTCGGGCCTTTCACCGTGAATGTGTAGCCGGGGCCGTACACGAAGGAGTCGGCCACGAATCCTGCAATCGCGTTCATTCCAAACACGAGGATCGGCGTGGTCCAGACGCCGCGCCACCTCCTGATTTCCAGCACCCAGTAGAGAAAGGCGAGGAAGACCAGTGCGAAGCCGCCGCTGAAGAGCACGAACGAACTGGTCCAGAGATTCTTATTGATGGGAAACCAGAGATTCCACACCTCACCGGCAACCAGCCCAAGAATTCCGGCGCCGAGCATGCGGATCGCCTTCGTGCGGGGACTTCTCCCTGAGCGGAGCCAGTGACCGTTCAGCACTCCGATCAAAGTTGTCGCAATGGCTGGGATCGTGCTGAGGATTCCTTCCGGATCCCGGGTTCCGTTGTAAAGATGTCCCATGAAAAGCTTGCGATCGAACCACGCGGCGAGGTTGCGGTCCGGGTCCATGAACGGGATGCTGTGTCCCGGCACTCCAAGGCCAGGAACAGGGCAAAAGCGCAGAAGGGCCCAGTAGCCGAGCAGACAAGCGCACATCGCAATCAACGTCCCGCGTCGGCTCGACCACAGCGTGAGAATTGCCGCGGCGAAATAGCAGAGCGCGATCCGCTGGGTTACGCCTTCAAGGCGCCAGGTGTGAAGGTCCAGGTCGATGATGGGAGAAGCGTTCACGAAGAGCCCGATGGCAATCAGGATCAGGCTGCGCTTGAAGGCGTGAAACAAAATCTGCAGTGGGGACTCGCCGCGCTGAAGGCGGGCGGCAAACGAGAACACCATCGAGATCCCAACCAGAAACAGGAAAGACGGGAAAATAAAGTCGGCGGAAGTCCAGCCATTCCAGTCGGCGTGTTTGATGGGCCCGTAAGCCAGGTCGTCGCTGCCGGGGTTGTCGACCAGGATCATGCCGGCGACGGCGAGCCCGCGGAAAATATCAAGGCAAAGCAGGCGCTCGGAGGGCGGTTTGGCGGATTCGAGCGCCGGCGATGCCGTGCTGGTGAGCGGTTGCGTGGCTGACATGACTGAGGGGATAAATATAAGCGGGCGCTGATCGGCTGTCACTCGCGGAACGCGGCATTTCTTGCCTGCTGAAAGTCCTATTCGAGACCGATGAACTATAGTCAGGAGCGGAAAGGAGCAACTGACACGAGACCCTCGCGATTTGCTACAATCCTTCCGCCATGATTGATACGGTTCTGGTTGCAGAGAAGAGTGTGGTTAGCGCCAAGGGAGAAGGCCCCACCGTGGACGTCAGCGGTGCAGCGGGCCGGGTATTTTTATTGACCCTCGAAATCAGCAAGATTATCGAGCAGGAGTCGCTGGAGGTCAGCATCAACGGTTCAGCCGACGGTGCGTCGTGGGGCGCGAAGCCGATTGTGACCTTTCCGCAGAAGTTTTATTGCGGGCAGTTTCCGCTCTTGCTCGACCTGACAGCGCATCCGGATGTGAAGTTCGTGCGCGCACACTGGGAGGTGGCGCGCTGGGGCCGCGGCACCGAAACCCCAATGTTCGAGTTTGGCCTCACTCTGAAAGAGATTCCGGCGCAGGTTCTGCGCGATGCTACCGCTGAGGCCAAGGCGTTGGCCTGAGGCTTGCGCGGGCCAGTTTTCAATAACAAGAATCAGCAATTCCCGCGAACAGCGTTTCCACTTGTCCTTCCGCTATATTGATCTCAGGATGAAAAGCGAGACACAGGTGATGGTGCGTCCCGCGCGCAACGTGCGGGGCAGTGTGAGTCTTCCCGGCGACAAATCCATTTCTCACCGTTACGCCATGCTGGCGGGGATCGCCGATGGGGCGTCGCGGCTGGAAAACTACTCGACCGGTGCCGACTGCGCCAGCACGCTCGGCTGCCTGCGCTCGCTCGGCGTGAAGTGGGAGCGGCGGAATGACGGTGACAACGTTATCGAAGTCCAGGGAAGCGGAACATCGCTGACCGACCCGAGCCAGCCGCTGGATTGCGGGAATTCAGCTTCAACCATCCGCATGCTCAGTGGCATTGTGGCAGCGCAGAACTTCGCGAGCGAAATGGCTGGCGATGAATCGCTCTCGCGTCGTCCCATGGAGCGCGTGATCACCCCGCTCACAGCCATGGGCGCGCGAATCACGTCGCAAAATGGACGGCCGCCGTTGCGCATTGCCGGCACGAACCTCAAAGGAATTCACTACCAGATGCCGGTGGCCAGCGCGCAGGTGAAGACCTGCCTGCTGTTCGCGGGCCTGCTGGCCGAGGGCGAAACCCGCATTGAGGAGCCTCTCCGGACACGCGATCACGGGGAAGTGGCGCTCCGGGCCTTCGGGGCGCATCTCGAGCGCAAAGGGAACGAGGTGCGGATTCGCGGTGGCCAGCGTTTGCGCGGCATCGAGGCCCGAGTTCCCGGTGATCTTTCGAGTGCGGCATTCTTTCTTTGTGCGGCCGCTCTTTTTCCCAATTCGCAATTGACGATCACAAGTCTCCTGATGAATCCAACGCGTGCCCGCCTGCTCGATATCCTGGCGCAGCTGGGACTGCGCATTTCCGTAACCCAGTTGGAAGAAATCCACGGCGAGTTGGTGGGGACGCTGCAGGTTCAGGGCGGACAGCTTAAGGGTGCGATCATCGCCGGAGCCGATACCGCTGCGCTGATTGACGAGATTCCTGTGCTGGCCGCGATCGCTCCCTATACAGGGCAGGGAATCGAGGTCCGTGATGCGAAAGAGCTGCGCGTGAAAGAGTCGGACCGCATCGCATCCATCGCGACGAACCTGCGCGCCATGGGGGCGCAGCTCGAAGAACGCGAAGACGGCCTGAAGATTCCCGGGGGGCAGTCGCTTCGCGGTGCCGAACTCGACTCTTTCGGTGATCACCGTATCGCCATGGCTTTCAGCATCGCGGCCCTGCGAGCCCAGGGAGAGACTCTGATTCGCGGCAGTGAGTGTGCGGCTATTTCCTACCCGGCATTCTTTTCCGCGCTCGAAGGCCTGGTCGAGCGCTGAGCACCCTTCCTACTCCCTCGCCTGAAAAATTGAGGGCTGACGCTCGGGTTACTTCGGGTCGGTGACCGAGGTGATCTAACCGGCCCGGGCTAAGTCAGAAACAATGCATAACGAGAGCAGAACGGGTTCCCATACTCGTTGGGGGGCTGCATGCATTGCAAATTACTCGTGCTGGCATCCATTCTTTTGGTCACAACCGCCTATGCCGAAGAACCGAAGGCTTATCAGGATGGCAAGGTATTGCAAGTGGATTCGGTGAGTTGTGGAGCGCGAAAGACACGCCAACAGCTCTGCCACGAGTACCTGCTCCAGACTGACAAGGTGATCTACCGAATCCGTCCCAGTGTCGCGAAGCATCCAGCGCTTCTGCCGATTGGCGAGCAAGCGCAATTCCGCATGGACAGGGGAAAAATGCTGCTGCGAGTGCAAATTCTCGATAGCAAGGAGCGCGAGTACATCGTAGTGTCGACAACGCCCCGTGGCGACCGCACCGCTGACGTGCGCCCGGTTCGGCTGAACCACTTGCAGTAAAATCCCTCAACACGCCACTGCCTCTGCGAAGCCACCAGCCTATACTTGCCAGCCATCAGACCGGGTTGAAATGGACCTCGACTGGCTCCGATGTTTGGCTGATGAGCACGACGCCGGTGTGGTAAAGTAGTCCCACTCACGAACTGGCCGTGCCGTTGGGCTCGGGCGGCCAATTCACTCGCCACCTCGAAATCCCAGAAGGAGCTTGCCATGGCTACCCTCCGCGACCTTGTGAAAGACCGCAAGATTTATTCCATTGACGCCGCGCGCACCGTGCTGGAGGCCGCGCGCTTCATGATGGAACACAACATCGGCGCCCTGCCGGTGCTCCGCAATGGAGAACTCGCCGGCATCTTTTCCGAGCGTGACATCATGAACCGCGTGGTAGCCGTCGGCCGTACACCGGGCCACACCACTGTCTCTGAAGTCATGACGGCTAACCCACGCGCAGTTAGTGTGGACGAGACTATTGAAGAATGCCTCTTCATCATGCACGAGTTCGGTTTCCGGCATCTGCCCATCGTGGAGGGCAAGGAATTGAAGGGGCTGGTCTCGCTACGGGACATCGTCCTGCGTCAGGCCGCGGAACTCGAGCGCCAGGGCCGGCGCGCTGCTTCGTAGGCCGAAGCAGCTTCACTGCCGTTTCTGCAGCAGGAGTTCCCCTTCCTCTGGCGGCAGCTTGAAGGGAAACTCAAAGATCTTGCCGGCCAGCGGCAGGCGCAATACGAATTCCTCCTGAGCCTTCCATCCTCCCAGCCACTTGTTCTTGGTGTTGAAGAAGATCCAGCCGCTTACTTCCGGATTCGCGCGGTCCAGATGGGCCGCGCGCAGGCTGTTCTTGCCCAGGAATTCGATCAGTTCGTTGACCGATTTCTGGTAGTCCTGCAGACGCGCTTCGAGAACCAGTTTCTTTTCGGGATGCTTCGCGACATTGCGCCGTGTCTCATCGTCGAGTGCATCGGCGTCAGCCTGAATCTTCTGGGTGTAATCGTCCGGGTCCAGGGCAGTCTGGACAACTTTGAAGTGCTTCATGAACTGCAGTGTGATCCCGTCAGCACTTGCATCCAGGGTGCCGGCTCCCCGGTAGCGAATTTCCAGCAGGACCCCGAAGATGGGCTCGATACGATGGCGAATAATCTGCACCTCGCGCGCATCTACCGCCAGTAAGACGCCCAGGTCTCCCGACCACAGCCCATAGTGATACTTGCCGTCGTCGCCGCGCGAAAAGGTGCAGCCCGGTTGTTGCTCGCTCCAGCGCACCGTAAGCGGCTGGGGTGCGTTTTCCTTATCTTTATCTTTGCTGTTTGCCGGAGCTGCGCCCACAGGCGACCCCAGGCCCAGAGCGCAACAGACCGCGCCAGCACACAAGAAGTGCCGAGTGAGACGACGCCACGCAGAACTCCGCAGACTCCACATGAGTCGAGATATTGTCTCAGTTCGGACTGGTCACCGCCAGGGTGACCGTAGCCGCGTTGGCGGCGGTGGACCCGGTGGTGGTGGTGGTATTGTTGGCGGGTACCGCACCGTTTTCGTCCGCAGCCGTTAGCGTGAACGTGTATGTATTATTCGGAGTGGTTTCGCCGTTGGGGTTGTTAGTGTTGTTGGTGTTGCAGGCCGGCAGCAGGAGTATACCGCCGGCAACCGCCAGAAGCAGGAGCGCCCCCCACGCGTTTTTCCTGCGGGTGCCAGTTGCGCCCACTCCCACCAGTCCCAGCCCGGGAACCGCCAGCCACAAAGCATAGAAGATTCGGTGGTTCCACATCCTGGTGGTAGGCGTTGGCCCCAGGGTGATAATCGTCATCGTTGAGGTAGGTGGAGAGCCGCTTGTTACCGCCACTGTGGCGGGACTGAACGAACAATACGGCGCCGCAGTCACAATTGGAGTAACCGAAAGGCAGGCGAGAGTAACCTGATGTCCGAGACCACTGCCATAGCTGCCGATGGGCGTCACAGTCACGATTGTGGTCGCCAGGTTGCCCGCAGGTACGGAGCTCGGAGTCGCGGTGGTTGGCGTCACCGACAGCGAATAATCCTCCGTTATATCCACTACGTTAAGGGTCAGCGTGCAGGTCTGCGTAATTGAGCCACTGGTGCCAGTCACGGTAATCGTATATAGCCCCGAGGAAGTGGTTTCTCCACTCCCAGCGGAGGTCGTCATCAGGGTCAACGAAGGGCCATTGGCGGGTGGAGTTTGGGTTTCGGGGCTGACCTGGCACGTTGGCACACTCACGGCGGCCGGATCTGCCGGGACAACCACACAGCTCAACGTGACCATGCTGTTGAAGCCTCCCGTGGGCTCGAGGTCGATAGTCGCAATCGAAGACCCGCCGGGATCCACCGACGGTGGCTTGAGCGCCGATGGGGTAAGGCTAAAGTCGCCTTGTCCATAAGCCAGGGACACAGATGCTAGGGAAAACACAGAAATCGACAAAGCGAAGACGACGCGGCGGATGACCTGCCTGGGATTTACCATGAGCGATTGAGAACTCACTACCTTCGATTCCTCCAACGACGCAAAAGCTGCCCGAGCCGGCCCGAAAGAATGCCGTTTGCCAATCAGCCGCAAAAGTAATTTAGTACGACAGGCCTCTCGCAGAATGCGCCAGACAGAATCTTAGACTACAGGGGTCCATCGTGCCAATCCGCCGGAGCCGGAAAACAAAAATGGGCCGCCTCTGGTAAGAGGCAGCCGCGGTTTTGAGCGTGTGCTCAGTTGACGGTTAGGGTTACTTGGGTCGATTGCGTCACCGTGTTTGCGTCCGTGCCAGTTCCCGTGATGGTGACCGTGTACGACCCGGCCGGCGTGCCACCCCCGCCGCCCCCTCCGCCGCCACCACCGCTGCTACTGCTACTGCAGGCTGGCATCAGGAACACGGCTGCCGTGACCATGAAGATCATCAGGAAGCCCAGCAGCTTCTTGCGGCGCGAGCCGGCGGAACCGAAACTCACTCCTACTAGCGATATGCCCGCGATCGGCAACCACATTGCGTAGAAGAGCTTCCCGGGGACGAACATCGCAGCACTGGCCCCCGTCGTCGTGATCGTGAGCGTGCTAGTGGCACCGGCCAAGGTCGGCGTTACCGGGTTCGCGGAGAAGCTTGACGCACTGCACGCCGGCGCTGGTGTGCCGCTACCGCTTATGCTGCAGCTCAGGTTAACCGGTGAAGCGTACCCGCGGAGCGCAGTCAAGGTGACTTTTGTAGTGCCGGAGCTTCCCGGGGCCACCGCAGCCGGTGTTGTCGCGGCAACGGTGAAGGATGGTACCTGCGCATACTTAGCCACGAAGGCATCGGTGGTGCTGTCGCCAATGTGTGCTTGGAAGGGAGAAGTGGTTGGAAAATCCGAAGAGCTGGTAGTCCCCGTCACATAAATGTTGGCACCGCCGCTGTCCACGGCAATAGCTCCGAAGTTGCCAACGGCATCCTCATCCCCGGAACCTCCCAGGTAAGTCGAGAAGGCGAGAGCCGAGCCCGTCGCATTGATCTCGCTTACAAAGGCGTCGAAACCTCCTCCAAGAGTAGTTTGAGTGGCGCTATTGGATGGAAAATCGGGTGAATTGGTTTGGCCCGTTACGTAAGCGTTGTTGGTTCCATCAACAGCGATGCTTGCTCCAAAGTCAGCCTGGCTGCCACCGAGGAACGTTGAATACACAAGGGCTGTTCCGGTGGGGTTCAATTTTGTAACGAACGCGTCCTCATTACCATTCAAGGCGCCTTGCAATGGCGACTGAAGCGGAAAATCCGAAGATTGTGTTTCCCCGGTCACGTACGCGCCCGTAGAATCCACGGCGATGCCATCACCCACGTCAATGCCGCTTCCACCCAGGAATGTCGAATACACATAGCCGCTTCCGTCCGCCTTGATGACAGCCACAAATGCGTCGGAAACGCCGCCAAACGTAGTCTGAACCACCCCGACTGTAGTGTGGAAACTGGAACTCGTAGTTCCACCGGTTACGTAGGCGTTGTTCGATGAATCCAGAGCGACCGCACTGGCGAAGTCGTTAGAGCCGCCTCCCAAATACGTAGAAAACAGGAGCGGCGCGCTGCCGGAGGAGTTCAACTTTGTAACGAACCCGCCAGCCGCGGACTGAAGTGAATTCTGGGTGGGGAAATCAGTGGAAGAAGTCTCTCCCACGGTATATACGTTTCCAGAACCATCCACAGCGATGCCGAATGCCAAGTCAGTACCTGTTCCCCCGAGATAGGTGCTGTAAATGAGTAATGTCCCGCTGGGATTGAGCTTGAACACAAAAGCGTTGTCCAGAGCGCCCGACCCAAGCGCAGTCTGAAACGCTCCGGCGGTAGTGGGAAAGTCGGTTGAGCCGGTGCCGCCGGCGACAAAAGCATCACCCGCAGAATCCACAGCGATGGCATTCCCGCTGTCGTCGCCGCTGCCGCCCACGTACGTAGAGTAGACCAGGCTTGACCCATCCGGGGCGATCTTGGTAACAAAAGCGTCCGAACCGCCGACAAGCGTGTTGGGTAAGACACCGCCAACAGTGGGAAAGTTGGTCGACGCCGTGTTTCCTGTTACATAAGCATTGCCGCCACTGTCGAAAGTGATGGCTTGGCCTTCGTCCGGACCGTTCCCACCCAGGTACGTTGAGTACGTGTAGCTGACCGCGGGGTCGATCACCAGCTCACGGCTGGGATCATAGCGGCCTAACTCGAAGCGGACCTGATTGTTGGCTTGCAGCACAAATCGCGCATCCACGGCTTGCCGCACGCCATTCTGTTCCTGATACGCTACGGGTTTGTGCAGCAGAACGTCGCCGGCAGGGGACGAAATTACCAGGTTGCCGGCGTCATCTGTCTTCATCCCCTGCGCTCCGGTGAAATGAAAACCGATCGGTGCGGGACTGGCCCCCGGCGCTACCACGAAATCGAACTCCACTTGACGCTGCGCCCCATGGAAGGCCAGGTTCACGCCGGGATAAACCTCCTGGTAAGAGACGCGGGCGTAGCGCGCGACATCCGTGCGCCACTTGCTCCGGTCATTGCCGAGGAAGTAATTGGTCGTTCCCGACAACTGTCCGCTGGCCGCAATCTTCGCCAGCGAATTTCCGCCGGCAAGCTGCATGTGCACCACGGCGGACGAGCCCTTTTGCGCTTTGCGCTGCCCCCGATTCTTTGCGCGCAATGCAGCACCTCGGCGAACCGACGAGTCGCCCTCAGAGGAGCCGGAATGAAGCGAGAACACGGCATCGCTCGCCGTCAGGAACAGTGTGTATCCGCTCCCTCGCGCCATGTACTTGACCTGGGCATCGGTTTGGCCTTGATTTGGCTCAAAAGCGAGGGGAAGAGCAGCGTAGCTGGCTAGAATTCGACCTCGCGACGCCGGCGTTAGGGTTCGCGGGTTTGACACCAACGAGGCGGCCGAAGCAGTGTTTGCGGCCGTACGATGCCTGGCTGGGGAAGGAACCAGCAACACGAGCGAAATGATGGCTAGTACCGTGGCCAAGCAGCAAGCGCAGACCCATCTGGACGCAACTGGTTTCGACAAGACGATCCTCCTGTGTTGACACGGTCTATGATGACACGGTGAAACCCTGGTCGGAAAAAAAGCACTCGGCGGCACCCAGTTTATCCAGGATCATTACAGGCCACTCCACCAAGCCTCAGTTAAGTGTGAAACTTTTTGCAGCTCGTTTGCGAGTATGGCGCTGGATGCCCAGGTTGTCAACGAAGTGTAGATAGCAATTTAGATACCACCAGCGCTGAGTTACGAGCCTCTTTCGCCTATTCCCGGCCGGGTACCGGCGCAGCGCGCACAGCTTTCGCCGATGTAACATCTACCCAAACCTCGGTAATAGTGTCAGTCACCACAGCTATGATTTCTTTCCAATGATCTATGTTCTTGGTTCTTGATCGGTAAACGACTCTAGCGCGAGAAAACCGTGCAAAAAACATGCCAAAAACGACAAGCTTCTGCACTCGGGCAGAGGCCGAGGGAGGGCAAAGTGCGCCTCTGAATTGTGCTATCAGTCCTAATCAATCCCCTGGGGCAACGAAGCTTGATTCCGTAGCTGTTCCCTGGATGGCGAATGGAGTGCCCTCGCCTTTCATTTTGAAATCGAGCGCGTTGCTTGACACTCGGCTCACTCTCTGCTGTAGTGTCCGCCAACCTCCACGTTGAATCGTGCGCGAGGTGTCAAGGATAAAAAGATAAGCAGTTAAGGATTGAAGTGCGCTCCAAGGGCAAGTCTTCGATGGTCACGATTCGCGATGTTGCGAAGGAGAGCGGGTTCTCGCCCACCACCGTCTCGATCGTTCTAAACGATGCTCCACTGGCGCGCTACATCCCGCCCGTCACCAAGAAGCGCATTGAGCGCGCCGCGGAAGAGCTGGGCTATCGTCCCAACCAGTTTGCCCGCTCGCTACGCAGCAAACGCAGCCACACCGTCGGTGTCATGGTCTTCGACATGACCGATCCCTACTGCACGCTGGTGCTGCGCGGCATCGAAAACACACTGTACCAGGCCTCTTACTTGCCCATCCTCACCGACGTGCACAACGAGCGCAGCCGCTTCGAGCGCTATCTCGAGATGCTGCTCGACCGCCGCATCGAAGGTCTGGTCGTACTCGCCAACTGGCTCTTTCTCGATATCAACCTGCTCGCCGATCTGGAAAAGAGCAGCATCCCCACGGCTCTTATCGGCTGCGAACTCAAGGGGGATTCGATGAGTTCCGTGATCGTCGATAACGAAGTCGGCGGCTACCTAGCGCTCGAGCATCTGCACTCCCTCGGTCATCGCAAGATCGCATTCATCCGCGGTCCCAAGACGTTGGCTGACAGTTCTCCCCGCTGGCGCGGCATCCGCAACTGCGCCAAGGGATGCGGACTCGAACTCGATCCCCGACTCACGGTCGACTTGCCCGAATCGCGCGATCCTCTTTCCAGCTTTGAGGCAGGTCAACAACTAACCGAGGATTTGATCAGGCAGAAGCGTCCGTTCACGGCAATTCTTGCTTTCGACGATATGACCGCTTTCGGAGCGATCCGCGCTCTGGCCAAGGTCGGCCTGCGGGTGCCCGAGCACTGCTCGGTGGTTGGCTTCGATGATGTCTCTGCCTCGGCTCTCTACACCCCACCGCTCACCACCGTGCGCCAGCCCATGGAAGCGATGGGAGCGGGGGCCGTAGGCATTGTGCTTGAAGGCATCAATTCCGTGCTCGAAAAACGCGACGTCGCTGCTCACCACCGCAAGGTGGCCCCCGAGTTGGTGGTCCGGGAGTCCACACACAGCCTGTAGGGGCGGGAGTCGCGCAGCAAAACACGGTCTTGTGCAAGCTCAAATCGTTCGCGGCGATGCTGGCGTTTTTAGCTTGACATCGGATGCTCGAAAAAAGCACTATTCATACGATTTAATAAACGATTTGCGGGGTCGCATTTTCGGCGACCTTCGCGCACGCCCAGGATACCGGCACGATTACCAGCACCGTGCATGACGACACCGGAGCTATTGAAGATCGCGTTGTGACTTCTGGTTGGGAGGCTGTTATGAATCGCAGAAATGGAATGGTCAAAGCCGTGCGGAATTTGTTCTCTGTTTTTATTCTTTTCCTCTGCGCAGGTTCTGTCGCGCTTGCCCAGGCCGGCAGAGGCAGTATCAGCGGCCTGGTCACCGATCCAGCCGGGGCTCTCGTACCTGGTGCCCAGGTAGTCCTGCTGAACAATGCAACGGGAGTGACGCAGCACACCGTCACCAGTTCCGCGGGACTCTACACTTTCATCTCCCTCAACCCCGGCATCTATCAGGTCACCGTTAGCCAGAAGGGTTTCAAGACCGTCGCCCAAGACAAAGTCACGGTCACCGTCGATCAGGTCACCGAGGTCAATATCACTCTACAAGTCGGCGCTATCTCGGAGACGGTCACCGTCACCGGGGGAGTCGAGCTGGTCGAGCCCAGCAACTCCACCGTCGGCCAGTTGATTGAGTCAGCCACCATCGACCGGGTGCCTCTGGTGTCGCGCAACGTTTACGACCTCATCCAGCTGAGTGCGGGCGTGAACGCGGTCAATGGCTCACCCAACTCGAGCGACTCGATGCAGACCGTTCAGAACATTTCGGTCGGCCGCCCGGGAGTCGACGTGGCCGCCGACACGATCAACGGCTCGCTCGTCGGATCTGTCTACTTCATGATCGATGGAGCCCCGATTGGCATTGCCGAGAACAACTCCGCCGCGATTATTCCCGCGATGAACGTACCTGAGGATGGCGTCGACGAGGTTCGCGTCGAGACCCAGAATACACCGGCGTCTTACCAGAGCGGAGGAGCGGGAGTCATCAGCCTGGTCAGCAAGTCCGGCACCAACAGGTTCCACGGCGACGGCTTCGGTGTATTTCGGCCCAACGTCTTGGCGGCTAACGATTATTTCAACAAGCAGAGTGAAATCCAGAACGGGCAGGCCAATACGCCACCTGCATTTCACCGTTATCAGGAGGGTGGCGCGATCGGTGGACCTATCAAGAAAGATAAACTCTTCTTCTTCGCGGATTATGAGGACACACAACAAGTAGAATTCGAGGGCCTCAAGACCTACGCGGTTCCCACCAGCCGCGAAAGAGTCGGCGATTTCTCGCAGATGGGGTTCACCATTTACGATCCCACCCAACCCGATTACACATCGGGGCCTCTTGCCGGTACACGGCAGCCGTTTGCGGGGAACGTAATCCCCAATCCCAACCCCATCGGCTTGCTCTATCTGGCGAACATGCCAAAATGCAATTATCCCGACCCCACCACCTGCGATTCCGCGACCACTGATGTCAGCCCCAACTACGCGCTGCCGGGGCTGGATCCGCTAAACGCGCACCGTTTCGACGCTCGCGTGGATTGGGTCGCGAGCGCCAAGCAGCGCATCTTCACCAGGTTTTCCTACGACAAGTTGAAGTTCTCTACAGCCAACGTCTTCCCGGCCCCCGGGTGGGATCTCGACTATGCCCAGAACACCACCAATGGGCGCAATGCACTCATAGCCGACGACATAACCCTGAACTCCTCGACCGTCCTGAACTTGCGCTACTCCTTTACGCGCCACTACGAGAGTCAGGGAGGGCCGCCTTCTTACTTGAACACCGACATTACCAATCTCGGCACTGTGAACGGTACTCCGGTTGGCTTTCCGTCGTCATTGGCTGCGGAGGAAGTCTTCAAGCAGCTCCCCTTCCTCGTCTTTAACGATGTGGGCGGTGGTGTCGGCGGAACGGCCGACTACAACAACTTTCGCTATGCCAGCGAGAACAGCGATGTCAACGCGAACATCACCAAGATTATTGGCAAGCACCAGATTTCAACCGGATTCGAATGGATGAAGCGCTACCTCAACGTTGGCCAGCCGCCGGCGCCGGCCGGGTCTTACCTCTTCGACGTCACCGCCACGGATCAGAGCGTAAACAGCGTTAATGGTGGCAGTGACTACGCGTCCACCCTCATTGGCATGGGAACAACCCCCGGCAACGAGTCGAGTGATTATCCCAATTTCACCAAAGACGTCTTCGCCGCCGAGTCCAACCCCTACTACGCGGCGTTCATCGAGGATACGTATCATCCCACGCAGAAGTTGACCATTACTGCCGGCCTGCGCTGGGACATCTTTGGCGGACGCAACGAGCGTTATAACCGTCAGGAGTATTTCGATCCCAACGCAACCAACAGTGTGAGCGGCGACTCCTACACCGGCGCTGAACTCTATGTCAACAATGGCAACCGATCCCCGTTT
>OCZU010001387.1_pt1 | contig 15962 bp, 15 predicted proteins | sample 1539001 | NCBI WGS metagenome assembly OCZU01 (sample SAMEA3539306, study PRJEB22396) | soil metagenome | biome: tundra; feature: field; material: soil | place: USA | collected 2010-05 | depth 0.15 m | reverse complement strand
ATGGGGGAGACCGCCCCGCTGCTTCTGACTGCGCTTGGCAATGACCTGTTCACCGAGTACAACCCGGCAAAGCGCATGTCAACCCTCTCTCTTCAGATCTTCGACAACGCGGTCACGGGATTTCAAGAAGGTCAAGGACGAGCCTGGGCAGGTGCCCTCACACTTATCGCCATCGTGTTGATCTTCACCATCGTTGCTCGCCTCTTCGGCCGCCGAGTGCGTACGTCGAATGCCTGACGTGGCAACTGAACCCGCCCCTGCGACTGCGAAGGTGGATGGCACAATCCCCACCCGGGATACAGCGGTCGAAGGCTTGTCGATTGAGAAACTCAATGCCTGGTTCGGCAAGCATCACGTGGTGGCTGACGTGGATCTGGTGGCCCCGGCCCATCGGGTGACCGCCCTCATCGGCCCGTCTGGTTGCGGCAAGAGCACGCTCTTGCGCTGCGTGAATCGTATGCACGAGATCGTGCCCGGTGCGCGTGTCGAGGGTCGGGTGATGTTCAGCGGACAGAATATCTACGATCCGGATATCGACCCGGGCTCGGTGCGCAGCGAAATCGGGATGGTGTTCCAACGGCCGAACCCATTTCCGACCAAGTCAATCTATGAGAACGCGATCATCGGCGTGCGGCTCGCGAGGTCCGCCGGGGATCGGAAGCTGGACGAGATCGCCGAGAGCGCGCTGCGCCGCGCACAGCTGTGGGACGAAGTCAAGGACCGTCTCAACAAGCCTGCGGTGAGTCTTTCCGGAGGCCAGCAGCAGCGGCTGTGCATCGCGCGTGCTGTCGCGGTGGATCCTGCGCTCCTCCTCATGGATGAGCCGTGTTCCGCGCTGGACCCGATTGCGACCTTCAAGATCGAAGAGCTCATCCGTGAGATCGCCGATCAGTACACCGTCATCATCGTGACGCACAACATGCAGCAGGCGACACGGGTATCGCAATTCACCGGCTTCATGACGATTGAACGCGCCGGCGAGCCCGGGCGGCTGGTTGAATTCGGGGCAACCGACCAGATTTTTGGGTCCCCGGCTCAGGCGGCGACCGAAGCATATGTGAGTGGTAGGGTGGGTTGAGATGGCCAGTGAGTTGAGCATCCTTGGGCGGCTGCAGGAATCCGAGCCCGGGAAGGGACGTCCCGCGCGGCCTAGCATCGTGCAGGTGGAGCATCCTGCCGTCAGTACCCGAAATGTGAATGCACGCTATGGGTCGTTCCTCGCGCTCCGCAACGTCTCTATCTCCGCACCCCAGGGCGAGATCACAGCGATCATTGGACCTTCCGGCTGCGGCAAGTCGACACTACTTCGCAGTCTGAACCGGATCAACGACCTGATCCCTTCATTCAGTCTCGAGGGCGAGGTCATGCTCGGTGACCAGGACGTCTATGCGTCGGACGTCGATGTTGCGAGCCTTCGTCGGCGCGTGGGCATGCTCTTTCAGCGGCCAGCGCCCTTCCCGATGAGCATCTATGACAATGTCGTCTACAGCCTCCGTCTCGACGGACGCCGGAGCAGAGGGACGCTCGACGAGGCAGTAGAGCGCTGCCTCCAACAGACAGCGCTGTGGGACGAGGTGAAGGATCGTCTCAAGGCTGCAGCAACAGGGCTCTCCGGAGGACAGCAGCAGCGCTTGTGCTTGGCGCGCACGCTGGCTGCAGGCAGCGACGTCATCCTCATGGACGAACCGTGCGCCGCGTTAGACCCCATCTCAACCCTGCGCATCGAGGAGTTGATGCGCGAGCTCCGCGGGAAGGTAACCATCATCATCGTGACCCACAACCTGCAACAGGCGGCCCGAGTCAGCGACTACACCGCGTTCATGCTGATGGGCGAGGGTCGGGCTGGGGAACTGGTTGAGCTTGGCAAGACCGATGAGATGTTCAAGGATCCCGTGGACAAACGCACCGAGGACTACATCACGGGGAGATTCGGGTGAGCCAGCCGACCCCGACGAGCACGCCATCCACCCATAGACCCGTTCTGCAGGCGGAGCTCGACGCGATCCGCGCGGCCATCGTCGAGCTTACAAAGCACGTCGAGGTCGCCATCGAACGGGCTATCTGGGGGCTACGGGAGCGCAACGCCGAGATTTGCACCGCAGTCATCGAAGGTGACGTCGCAATCAACGACCAGCACCGCAAGATTCGGGACGCGTGCTTTCACGTCATCCTCACGCAGGCTCCCGTGGCGCGCGACCTACGCGATATTCACGGCTTCGATCACATTGCGTCCGAGTTGGAGAGAATGGCGGACCACTGCGTGTCGATCGCTCGAATCGGCAGGTCGATGGTGGACCTGCCCGATGTGCCGTCGTCAGAGCCCCTCGGAATGCTGGCGGAGGAGGCCGAAGCACAAGTGCGCGACATTCTCGGCGCGTTCGAGGCGCACGATACCTTGGCTGCGCGCGACATCGCTCGGCGCGACAGCGCGGTGGACATGACGTATAGGCAAATATTCTCGACCTATGTCAACCAGATGACGGCAGACGGGAGCCTGGCACCTCGCGCGACCGGACTGGTCTTTGTCGCTCACTACTTGGAGCGGATCGGCGACCGGGTCACGAACATCGCGGAGGAGTTGATTTTCGCCGAGACTGGCGGACTCGAAGAACTAGGGTAGCCTCGACCTTCACTGTGAGTACCGATGCGCGTCAGGCTGCGCGCAATTTCGATCCAGCGGCACTCGCACGGCTTGAGAGCGCGGCATGGATCGGCTACTACCGCCGCGAGTGGTTTCGCGTGCTGGCGGCCTCGGTCGGGCTGGTCCGGTGCGGATTCGCGCTCTCCTGGCCGAAAACGTTGTGGGGCGCCTGGCTCGTGGTGCGCGCCAATCAGCGATGGGCGCCCTACCCGGACAACCAGCCCGACGAGGCCCGCCGGTTGATGACCAGGTTCTACGCGATCGCCGGCGGACGTGAATCGGGCTTCGATCCTCGCGAGGCCGCGCGCCTCGAGGTGGAGTGGTGGCGAGTTCACCGTGCGTTGCAGCATGCAGATGAGGCTGACCCCACTGCACTCGGCCAGGCCGTCGCCGCGCTGTACGCGTATACGTACGACCGGCCCATCGATGTTGTGCGTGAAAGCGGCGAGCTTCGCGCCGAGGCGATGCGGATCTGCGACGCATGGGTCGAGGCCGGATGCGACCTCAACGACCCACGTGTCGCCGGCATGCGCAGGTTCCTGCTCCGCAGCTACCGCCGCCTGAAGGCCGCGGTGGCCTGACCGAAGCAGCGTGCGGCGACGAACCGGGGCACAACGGCCCGCGCGTCGGCGAGGTTCGCCCCGGTCGACGCGCGGTATTACTGGTTGACTACGGCGCGCTGGACAACCACTTGACGCTGAAACCCTGACCGTTCGAGGTGAGCGCGGAGGGCACTGCGCGGTTGGTGGTTCCGGTGCCGTTGGTCAGGGTGATCGAGACGTGAGTGAACGAGGCGATGCTGACGGGGCTCGCGCCCTTCGGCGCCTGGCTGGCCAACCCTGCGGTGAACTTGATCGACTTGATGAACTTCGGGAGGTAGGCGATCCCGCCCGGGCTGAAGTCCGGCGTCTCCACGATCCACTCGGCGGAGCTGCGCACGCAGGGGCCGCTCAGACAAGCCTCGGGCATGTTTAGGGATGCACCACTTGTCAGATCCCTGACAACGATGTCGTACGGCGTGCTACCACTGCCGAACGTGACCGACGCGAACATCTTGTCCCCGACCTTCACCGGGAAGATCTCCTGGACTGCGTTCGTCGGGTACATCTCCCACCAGGCCATGTGCGTGCCCTGCTTCGTGCCGCGGCAGATGGCGATCGTGCCGCCCTGCTCGACGGTCTGAGAACTGTAACCATCGAGGCCCACCCAGATCGCCGAGGACTCAGGCGAATGCCCGTCGCACTTGTACGAGGGCTCTGTCCAGTTCGCGGCGACGTACGTGTACGCGCCGGATTGCGTATCCGCATACCCAGACCAGTTCTTACTACTGGTTCCCGTGACGCCGTGCAGCTGCGCCACGCCGCCGGACGTCAGCACCGGTGCGGCAGACGCGAACGGCGCGGCTGCGACCGACAACACTCCCGCCGCCGCCAGCATCCCGACCGTCGGGATCCCGATCCATCGAGTGTGCTTCATGACCGACCCTCTTCAGGTTTCCGACGTGCCGGCCCAAGAATCTCTCTCAGGACCCGACTTCCTCACTGCGAATAATACGCTAAACGGCGCAATCCCACCACGGAATTGCGGATCCCTCGCGGTATTGCGGGGTACGATTGGCGCTCCGTGGAGTTCCGTCGATGACCAGTCTCTTCCGGCGCAAGCGCTCGGAACCCCCAACACCGCCCCCCGAGCCCACCGCGACCGGTATCGACTGCAGCGTGCCCGGGTGCCCCAACAGCGACGCGCTGACCTGTGAGTACCGCGATCGCCGTGGCCGCATCTGCGATCTGGCCTTCTGCCCGAACCACGGAGCGGTGATCGATGGCGTCCCCTACTGTCGCCGCCACGCCAGCACCGTGCGGGCCATCGGCCCTCGCGCCTCCGATCCCAATGGCCTGCCCGATGTCAACGACCGCACGCCGTCGCTCGTCAACTGGATCTCGCGCGAGCTCGACGCACATATCCGGACGCAGCTGGAGGCGGCCGCGCGTGAGGGGGAATCGGTCATCGTGGATGACGCCGTTCATCTCTCGCGCGATTACAACCGCAACCTGCGATGGGAACGGAGCTGGCGGCTCGTCGAAAACACCGGGCTGGTGCTGAAGATCAGCATCAACGTGTCCGAGGAGAATGACGCGCTGGTGCGCATCATCGTGGGAAGCGAGATGGTGGCCGACGGCATACCGCCGTGGATCGCGCGGCGCCGCATGGGCGAGGACGTCGACGTTGCGATCGACGTTGCGCAGCGCCAGCTCTTCTATCAATACCTTCAGGAGAGCATCGCCAGGGCGGTCGCGGAATTTCGCGGCAGTGGGGACCGTCCGCACACACGGTAGCCGGCACCACCTCCGTCGCCGCTACTCTGTCATCGGCGGCAGCGGGGCCCGCACACCCCAGAGGAGAGTCGATGAACGCCGAGACCTACCTGGACAACACCGGTCGGGACGACGTCCTCGGCGGCGGTGCGAGAAGGATTCCGATCAGCACCCCAAAGGGCGACTTTCATGTCTGGACCAAGCGCTTCGGCAACAACCCGACTGCGAAGCTGCTGCTCCTGCATGGCGGTCCAGCGGCCACCCACGAGTACTTCGAAGCCTGCGACTGCTACCTGCCGGCGGCGAACGTCGAGTACTACTACTACGACCAGCTCGGCTCTTTCTACAGCGACCAGCCCGACGAGCCGGACCTCTGGCAGATCGACCGTTTCGTCGACGAGGTGGAGCAGGTGCGCATCGCCCTCGGCCTGGACGCGGGGAACTTCTTTCTTCTGGGCCACTCGTGGGGTGGAATCCTCGCCACCGAGTACGCGCTCAAGTATCAGCAGCATCTCAAGGGGCTGGTGATCTCCAACATGATGATGAGCATCCCCGCGTACAACGAGTACGCGCGCGGTGTGCTGATGCCGACGATGGACCAGGAGGTTCTCGCCGAGATCCAGCGGCTCGAAGCGGCGGGGGAGACCGAGACGCCGCGATACATGGAGCTGCTCAACGATCATTACCAGCAACACGTTCTCCGCCTGCCCGTAGAACAATGGCCCGACCCGGTCATTCGCGCGTTCAGTCACACCAACCGGTCGATCTATGTACCGATGCAGGGACCGAGCGAGCTGGGCGCCAGCGGGATCCTGTCGAACTGGGACCGAACTAACGACCTCGAGAGCCTCAATGTTCCGACGCTCGTGATCGGTGCCAGCCACGACACCATGGACCCGGCCCACATGGAGATGGTCGCCGGGCGCATCCCCCACGGCCGCTTCCTGCTCTGCCGGAACGGCAGCCACATGGCGATGTACGACGACCAGACGACGTACTTCCGCGGCCTGATCGACTTCATCATCGACATCGACCAATGGAGTACTGCCGCGCACCGAGGCTGACGGGCCCTATCCTGTGCCGGTGCGGGCTCCCCAGGATCGGCTCGGTGACGATGCGCTGGGCCAGCATCGCTCGCTCTGGCGGAATTGCGTCGAGGCGTTGCTCCTCGCGGCTGCGCCGGCGGCCGCATTCTTCGGCCTGAGGCTGACCCTGATGGCGCCGCCGGATCTCAATGACCCGGCCATGCACACCACCTTCGTCGTCGACCCCCAGGACATCTTCCTTCGCTATGCAGCCGTCTTCCAACCGACGGAACGGCTTCGCGAGGGAGCTCGTGTCGGCTTCCTCGTACCTGGCCGAATCTCCTACCTCTTGTTCGGCGGCGTTCCCGGGTTCGTCGTGTTCCGGTACGTCCTTGCGCTCATCGCGATAGTCCCGACCTACATCCTGCTCCGACGGTTGTACAGCCGCGTGGTGGGGGTGATTGGGGTCATCGTGATTCTCAGCTGCCCGGTCATCATCCTGGCCTGGGGCACCGATTTCCCGGACTCGGCAGCGGTTTCGTACCTGATCGGAGGACTCGCATGCCTGGCGATGCCGACCGCGCGGCACCGCGTCGGCTGGTTGATCGGCGCGGCGGTGCTGTTCACGCTTTCGGTGTGGGCGCTCGCGTCGTCCGCCCTGCTGGTCATCGCGACGGTGGTGGCCTACTTGCTCGTACGGCTCAAGCGCGATCGCGCAAAGCTATGGCGAGACCTTTCGGTGATGTTCGGCTCAGCGGTCGGAGTCACCGGGTTGCTCGCGATTGCATCGGCGGTGCTGATCGGGCCGTGGGATTACATCCTCACCACCATCCAGTCGCTGATCTACCTCGCCCAGCCGTCCCAAACCCTAGCCAATCACTCCCGGAGCCCGCTGTGGGCGCCGTACATCACGTACCTGCTCGTGCCACCTGCGGTCGGCCTGGCATGCTACGCGGCGTTCGGGGGACGCCTCAAGGATTTCCTTGCCAGGGATCGGTTGACGCGTATCGGACGCCGTCTGGCGTCGATCCCCACCGCGCAGCTTATCGTGAGCGTGGCGTGCGCGTTTCAGATCGTGATCTATGCGGTCCTGCAGTTCATCGGCAGCACCCAAGTCCTCGAGGTCCACTACTTCTCGTCGTTGTTGTGGGCGTCGGTGATGCTCACGCTCGCGATCACCATCGCCGAACTGGGCGCCCCGATACTCGAGCACGTGCGCTATCGCTGGCTCATCCCCGTGGTGCTGCTGGCCGTCCCGCTTGTGTTCGAGCTCAATCCCACGGTGCCGCAGTTCGGATGGATGCCGGTCGGGCTGATCATCGTCGTGGTGATCGTGCTGCTCGCGTGGCTCGCGAGAAGAGAAGCGGCGTCGCACGACATCACGCGATCGCGCGTCCTCATCGGCGGCGCAATCGCAGCAATCTCCGCGGGGCTGCTGGTGTTGACGGTCACGCCGACACAGCACAAGCACGAACGAGGCACCGTCGTCGACACCTTCCCAGATTACGCGTACACCCTGGGAGGGAGCTCCACGCAGTGGGGGGACGACTCGACCTGGGTCAACCTCTACGCCGATACCACCGCGATGCCGTCCTTCGTCGGTGACGCGTCGTACTCGGGCGAGCAGCTGCTGATGTGGTGGAACAACGATCAGTTGAAGGAACTGCGCGAGCCCATCGGCATCTATCACGCGTTCTTCGATTCGATCCCGAGCGACCTCGGCACGCTGACGCCGCTCGACAAGTACTTCTTCGGCCAGCGACACCCGGCCCAGATACTCCTGATGAGCCTCACCGGCCAGGGTTTCCAGGCGTCGCTCGATTCCCTCAAGCCATACGGTGCGGAGCTGGTTCATTCTGGAGTCGTGACGTCGAGATCAGTCTCGTTGCACCTCTGGCTGATCGATCTCCACCAGTATCTGAAAACGCCGTAGCACTGCGGCGGCCGAGCTCGGGCCACCGGTCGACCTGGTGACGATCCCGTGGCAAATGGGACGACAGAGCGGGCCGCGGCGGGATCGTCTCCTATGGTGTCTGACGATGGAAGAGGCTCACCTCGTGTGCCGGTGAAACGTCACTCGCGGCCCACGATGGCCCACCCTGCGGGGCCTCGCCGCCGCCGAGTCCTGATCGCCGGCGTGCCGGTTGGTTTCCTGCTGGCTGGCGTGTTCGGTTACGGCAGTCCAATCGCGAAAGCTGGGGCGTCGACGCCTGCCTGGACCGCGTACGTCGCCAATTTCGACTCGAAGACAGTGACGCCAATCGATACGGCCACAGGGACGACAGGCGCTCCGATCGCGGTGGGCAGTGGACCGAGTTCGATCGCCATCACACCAAATGGGAAGACCGCATATGTTGTGAATGGGAACTCGGACACGGTCACCCCGATCAACACACTCACCAACACGCCTGGCGCACCAATCCCGGTGGGGTCGGCCGGGGGATCGAATCCACCTCTCGCCGTCGTTGCGAACGTGACCGCCGTCGCGGGGACGGCAACAACCTTCTTCACTCTCTTTCCCTCTGACGCGTCGCAACCGGTTGCGTCCGACCTCAACCCGCGCCCCGGAGACGTGGTGGCGAACCTGGCCTTTGTGGGGATCGCGACAGGATCGCCTTCTGGCGACGTGTCCCTGTACAACCAGGCTGGCGGGATCAACGCCATCCTCGACGTGGCCGGCTGGTTCCAGTAGCCGTCGCATAGCCCGGGTGCGTATCATCCGAGCGTTGGGTCGCTTTGGCGATCCGCCAGGGTAGGACCAGTAGAGAGGTGGTGGCACAGTGAGCGTCAGTAACGTCCGTCGAGTCTTCTTTGGCGCGGTCATCGGTGCCACCGGCATCGCACTGGCCGCCCCGCTTCAGCCAGGGATCGCCGCCGCAGCGCCGGCCGCGGTCTATGCGAGCGGCACCACCGGGGTTGTCGCCGCGTCGCACGCGGCAGCTGCCGCTGCGAGCCAGACGGCCACGCACGCGCAGCGTGGCGCCCGTGCGCTCCCGAGCTCGGCGGGCGCCGCTCGCCTGCACGTGAGTGCGCCAGCAGTCGCCGCGGCAACGACGTCGGTGTCCAGCTCGCTGCTCGAGAACTTCAACGGAACCAGCAGCAACGACAGCCGGCGTACCAACTTCAACCAGCAATTCGAGCCGCCGGACCAGGGCTTGTGCGTGGGCAACGGCTACGTGCTCGAGCCGGTGAACTCCGCATTCCGGATCTTCAAGACCGACGGACACAGCCTGATCGGCCCGACCAACGTCAACGATCTCTTCGACCAGGGGTCGACGCAGTTCACCAGCGATCCGCGCTGCTACTACGACCCCACCACCAACACGTGGTTCGCCACCATTCTGTTCCTGAGCGGCGGCGAGGTCCCCGATGGGAAGTCTTCGCAACTGGACATCGCGGTCAACTCCTCGGGCAACCCCGAGAACATCTGGACCCAGTACGAGATCGACACCACGGACAAGGGTGGCAATGGCTGCCCATGCTTCGGTGATCAGCCGACACTCGGCATCGACCAGGACAACCTGTACGTCACCACCAATGAGTTCTCCATCCTCGGACCCGCGTTCAACGGCGCGCAGGTGTACGCCTTCTCCAAGAAGGACCTGGTGGCCGGCGCTCCGGTCCACTTCGCGCACTTCGCCAACCTCGCGAGCGGCGGCTCGATCGCAGCGTCCGTGCAGCCGGCGACCAGCACGGGTTCGCCGAACGCCGAGTTCTTCCTCAACTCGCTCGACCCGAATGGCACCGGCGACAATCGCATCGGTGTGTGGGCGATGACTGACCGCACCGCCCTCCAGCACGGCAAGTTGCCGAAGCTGTCGAGCACGGTGATCACGTCCGAGGCATATGGAGTGCCTCCGCCCGCAACGCAGAAGGGTTCGACGAGCACGATCGACTCGGGCGACGATCGCATGCAGCAGACGCAGTACATCAATGGAACCGTCTGGGGAGAGTTGACCACCACGGTGACGATCGCTCACGACTCGACCGCCCGCGCCGGCGCCGCGTGGTTCAGCGTTCGTCCCTCTCTCAGCGGCAGCCACATCGGCGCGTCGGTGATCGAGCACCAGGGCTACGTCGTCGAGAAGAGCGGCAATAACGTGATCTACCCGGCGCTCCAGTCGCTGCCGTCCGGGAACGTTGCGATGGTCTTCACCGTCACCGGTGCCGCCCACTATCCGAGCGCGGCGTACGCGGTGCTGGGCGCCGGGCAGTCCGCGTTCGGCGCGATCAACATCGCGGCCGCCGGGACGGGCCCCTACTCCCAGACGTCGACCCGTTGGGGCGACTACTCCTGGGCGGTGATCGATCCCAGCGCTTCTGCCGTGTGGCTTGCCACCGAGTACGTTCCACCGCTCTCGAGTCAGACACCCAACGGGCTCAGCAACTGGGGTACCCGGGTCCTCGAGGTCGGCGTCGGCTAGGTCCATCTCCTCGGGCCGGCGATGAGCCGGGCACCGCGCTGCGGACGCCCGGCTCATCGCCCCCCACCCTGACACCGTCCGTCCGGTCGTGGACCCGGTCACCACTCCGCCGTCGACGACGCGGCCGCGTCGCGGCGCCCTACTGCGCCGGCGGGAAGGGGACGAGCGGCGGCGGAGCCGGCGGGGGAGGTGGCGGGGCCGCTGCTATCGGCAGCGTTGGTCCCGCTCCGGTGTTGACCGGCGCTGGACGAGGATGCGAAACAAATGACATGACCAGCACGTATGCGAATCCCGCATCGCAGAGCAGGGCGACGATGGTCGCGACCACCGCGGTCGACGTTTCGGTGCTCAGGCGCGATACAGCAGCGAGCGCCTGGAGCAGCACGACCACCAGCACGATGGCGCGCGCGATCCCGTACTTGGTAAGCCACACGATGACCGCGTAGAAGATGATCGCGACGAACGCGACAAGCGCGAGAAACGGTCGAATGTTCAACGTCTGGTCGACGATCGTCCCCGTGTTGGGATCCTGCACTGGGATGGTGATGCTCGGAATGAGCAATCCGATTGCGAAGATGCCGAGGATCTGCAGCGCGGCGTAGGCGACGGTGATCCATCGCGCGATCGCGACCCAGTCGGTCCCCACCGTGAGCGGCGCGAGCGACACCGTCGGGGCGTTCCATGCAACCGCGGTGGGAGCGGTGCCGTCCCGCGCCTGGTCGACTCGACGGCCATCCGGCAGCACGAGCGGGGAGCCGCACCGCTTACAGCTGGTCGAGCTCTTCAGCTCCGACCACTTCCAGCATGTGGGGCAGCAGACGGCAAGCGGTGCGGTGGCGGCCACCGCTCATTCTCTGCAGAGATCGTCAGGCGGCTCGGCGCCGTTCTCGGACGGTGCCACGTCCGTGACGTTATCGCTGCAGGCGGTCAGCGCGTGCGGATGGACCAACCCACGGGTTCGAGTTCCACCGGTGGCGGCTCAGGCGGTGCGATGAGCTCACTGGCGGGCGGCATCGCTGCAACCTCATCAGCACGACGACCATCCGGAAGGATCAGCGGTGTGCCGCAACGCTTGCACGACATCACCGTCCCCAATTCCGTCCATTTCCAGCAAGTCGGGCAACAGAGCTTCATGACCACCGCTCATTCTCAACAAGCCCGGGATGGGAGGCGGATGCCGTTCGCGGACGGTGCCGAGACTGTGACCGGTTCAGCGCAGATCGAGATGGGAACATGGAACCACGACCCATGAGTCGTAACCTCGCCACCGAGCGAGACGTTTCGCGCATTGATGACACCAACGTTTCGACCCTGGCGGCCCCTGCTCGCGGGCGCCGGATCGCTGTGCCTGCTGCTCAGCGCCTGCTCGTCGACGCCGGCTCCGTCGGGGAGCCCGACCTCGTCAGCATCGGCAGTCGTGACCCCGGCACCGAGCCCACTCCCGTCGTCGACCCCGTCCCCGTCCACGACAGGGGTGCCCGTGTCGGCGGAGTCTGGGTTCCAGCCGAACTCGGTGACGTTCGTCTCGCTCCAGATCGGCTGGGCTCTCGGCAGTGTCCCGTGCGCGAGCGGCACCTGCCTGGCCCTGCGCCGAACCCTTGATGCCGGTCGATCCTGGGCGGCAGTCGCCGCGCCGCCGACGCTGTACGCACCCGCGAACTCCGGTAAGCAAGGAGTGGGCCAGATCCGCTTCGCGGACCCGCTCGATGGCTGGGCGTTCGGCTCAGAGCTCTGGTCCACTCACGACGGTGGCGCTCACTGGACCAAGAGCGGCCTCAGCGACGTCGCGGCCCTCGAGGCTGCCGACGGCCATGTGCATGCGATCGCGTTCCAGCAGGCGAACGGCTCGTTCGGGATCGAGACAAGCCCGACGACCAGGGATGCGTGGGCCGCGACGGGCTCACTCCAAATCGGCGCAGGTCCAGTGCCCTCGTCCGACCTGGTGCTCCAGGGAACGACCGGCTGGGCAATCGAGAACGACAGAACCGTGGTCGAAGGCGCTCGCCTTGCCTCCGGCCACTGGGTACCGTGGCACGCTCCGTGCGCCACCAACGGCGGCACTGCTGTCATCAGCACGCCGACGGTCTCGTCGATGGTCGCCGTCTGTGAGGAGGGGACCTGGGGGCCGTCCGGCTACAAGGGCCCGCCGGCCGTGCGTGCGTACTTTTCGAATACCGGCGGTTCGACGTTCTTTCTCGGTGGCACTGTCCCCGGGGTGGGCGACGCCGGAGCAGCGGTCGTCGCGAGCCCCTCACCTGGCGCGGCGGTCACCGACGCGCAGACGAACTCAGGGTGGGATTTGGTCGAGACATTCAACAGCGGTGCGTCGTGGCGGATTGTGGCCACGGTTCCGGAGTCGCTCCAGTTCACGTATCTCGGGTTCACGAGCTCCTCGCAAGGCGTCGCTATCGAATCAGGGTCGCAGACGTCAGTCCTCCTCATGACGTTTGACGGCGGACGGGTCTGGTCGCCGGTGAAGTTCTAAGCGGCGTCTCCGCTAACCGGTCGAGGATCTTGTCACTCGCGAATGACGTCGGCAGACGACACGGGCTATGGACTACTCGTGCTGGACAACGCCTTCAGGAGTGCGGCTCCATTCGGCGAGCCGAGCCCGGTGCACGCGTCCCACCCGCGTCCCGCCGTGTACGCACCATTCGACCCGGTCACGACATCGTGGAGCGCAGCAGCCCCCGTGGATGAGTACAGAAATGGTTGCAGGTAGCCGACAGGTCGCCCGAGGCCCTGATTGAGGAGCGCGATCAGCCCCGCCCAGAGCGGCGCCACCGCACTGGTCCCACCGATCGGAATCGTCTGACCGTCGACACGAACCGTGTACCCCGTATCGGGGTCGGCATCGCCACAGACGTCAGGCACACCCCGGCCGACACGGCCGCCGGGATTGGCAGAGGGAGGGATCGATGCAGCGTGCTGGTAGTCCGGCACCGGGAAGACGTCGCTGATCCCGCCGCCTCCGGCTCCCTGTCCGGGTCCGTCGTTCCATACGGTCTCCGATGAGATGACCCCGCCGGCAATTTCCAGGCGTGTGCCGCCGCATCCGAGCGCGTGCGGGGCCGACGCTGGAAAGTCGGCGTGCTGCAGACCGTCCGTGGCTCCGTCGGTTGACCCGTTGTCCCCGGCTGCGGCGGTCACCGTCACACCCATTGCGGCCGCGGCGGTAAACGCCTGCTCCATCTGGTTCATCGCTTGAGCCGTCCACGTGCTCTCCGCGCTTCCCCAGCTGATGGAGACAACCGACGGGCGGTGGTTCGTGTCATGGACGGCGCTGGTAACCGCATCGATGAAGCCCTGATCGGTATTCGGCGCGAAATACACCGCGATGGTCGCACCGTGGGCGACACTCCCGGCGACCTCGATGTCCAGCATCACTTCGCCGTCAGGTCCGTCGGGTGTGCCGGGACTGTTGCTCCCGCCGTCAACCGGCACAGCGACCACGGTTGGTTCCGACAACCCCAGTTGCGAAAAGTATGCGGTGAGATCCGCGGATCGGAAACCCCCTCCCAGCTCGATCAGCGCGATGCACTCGCCAGTTCCAGTCAATCCCGTCGGAAACGTGTAGGCGGCGGCAACCTGTGGCGGCGCGTACTGCGACCGTGCGTTGGCCCGAGGACGGAAGTGCGGACGGGCCTGTGGACGAGCGTCCAGCCCGAACACCCCGGTCACAACCCCGCCAAGCTCGGACGGCACGGAGAGGCTGCCCTCCCTGCCTCGATACTCGACGCCGTCCGGAGCGCGGTACACCGTCAGCGTGGTGCCAAAGGCGGTGCTCAGCGAACCAAGGCTGCCGGTCAGCTCGACGCTGCGGCGCGCGAGGTCGACGGCTCCAACTGACAACCCGTGCGCCGCCGCGAAGCTGCGAACCGCGTCGACATCGCCAGGAGCGGCGCCGTGGGTCGACGCGTACTCCTCTCGCGAGAGCCGACCGGTAGCTGGCTCCCCATCAGAGCCGCGGAGGTACACGGTTACGGTCGCGACGTCGGTCGGGTCGCATGCTCCGACCGGTTCGTGCGCCGGACCGAGGCGCTCGCTACCAGGGATCGGGACGCGGGATGGCTGGTCCGCCATGCACCCATTGTCCGCGTGCCGCGCCGACGTTGTCCAGGAGGCTCCGGACAGGGCTGCTCTTGGCGAGTGAACGCTGCGGTCCACCGCGTCTTCCTCAGCCCCGAAACCACTCATCCAGTGGGAGCCTCGCGGTGAGCGCAGAGAAGTCACCAGTGTCTCGGATCGACTCGGCCGCGTCCGCCATCGCTCTGACGGCAACCCACGTGAGGCTACCGCCGACGCTCACCCGTCGAGCGCCGGCTTCGGCCATCGCCGCCAGGGAAAGCCCGGGAACTGCGAGTACATTCACCGGCCTCGAAACAGCCTCACAGACGGCTCGAATCTCGTCCGTCGTGCGGAGCCCGGGCGCATACACAACGTCTGCTCCCGCCTCCCCATACGCCTTGAGTCGAGTGATCGTGTCCTGCAGATCGGGATTGCCACGAATATGATTCTCGGCGCGTGCCGTCAACGTGAAGGGAAACCCCAGGCTCCGCGCGGCATCAACCGCCGCCGCGACTCTCGTGGCGGCACGCTCCACGTTGTAGATAACGCCCGAGGGGTCGTAGTCTTCGATAGATCCGCCTACCGCGCCGACCTCCGCAACACGCCTGATCGCCTGAGCGACGTCATCGGGATCGGGACCGTAGCCGTTCTCGAGGTCCACCGATACGGGGAGATCGGTCGCGCGGTCGAGAGCCGCGACATGTGTGATCACCTCGTCCAGCGTGACGCGTCCATCACGACGACCCAGCGTGAATGCGAACCCGGAACTCGTCGTGGCGAGAGCTTTGAATCCGAGTGCGGCCAGGACGCGAGCGGAGCCGGCGTCCCATGGATTCGGTATCACAAACGTTCCGCTGACATGCAACGCCTGGAACTTCGCCGCTTTGCGCTCCTGTCGTGTCATGCACACATAACACTACCTCGTCCTGTTTGCCCAAGCCCGGGCACCAGCACCCGGGATTTGCATCCCGACCCGTCTGTTACCCCAGCGCGACGGCAGGGCTCGAGCGTTACCTCAGGATCGAGCCATGCCCGTTCTCAGCGCATCGACGTTGCACAGTCGCGTCGCCGTAGCTCGCCAATCAGCGTGATCACTCCAGGTCGGCGACTCCCAGTCCTGCTTGCAGCCGGAGCCATGGCACGCGTCGCCAGCGCCTGTGGCAGTGCGCTTGGCGGCAACACACCCTGCTCGGTCTATCTCTCCATGGATAGCTCTGATCAGGGGAGCACGATCACCACCGAACTGCAGCAATTGGGTGAGTCAAATCCCAGCACTGCGGACATCTCCGAATCTCAGCGCTTGGCTTCTAGTTATTGTTCGGATCCGCTCCCGGGCTCGAACACCATCTTTGGCATGCTCGATAGCCGACCGTCGTAACAATGGCTGCCGCACCGGGCGCACGCATGCACCACGATGCGGAACAAAAGCGGTCTTGGCGGAGGGAGAGGGATTCGAACCCCCGGGGGCTTGGCGGCCCCTGCGGTTTTC
>OCZU010001386.1_pt1 | contig 15977 bp, 13 predicted proteins | sample 1539001 | NCBI WGS metagenome assembly OCZU01 (sample SAMEA3539306, study PRJEB22396) | soil metagenome | biome: tundra; feature: field; material: soil | place: USA | collected 2010-05 | depth 0.15 m | reverse complement strand
CCGTTCATGCCGAAGGCGAAGATGCCTTTGATCTTGCCCTCGTACATGTCGTTCCAGATATTCACCCAGGAATAGTTACGGTCGATCTTCGGCAGATAGTGGAACGCAAAATCGTTTTCTTTCGTGGCAGCCGGTCCGTAGAGCGCCTTCAATAACGAGACAGCAAACTTCGATGTGTTGGACCAGTAATTAAATGAATCCCACGGATCGGGCTTCGAGACGAGCGGCGTGCTTCGCTTCAGATAAGTGGCGAGGTCGACGTCGGCGGGATTGGGCATCTTCAGGTAGCCGGGAAGAATATCGAAAATTCCCGCCATATCGGTCGCGCCCTGAATGTTGGAGTGGCCGCGGAGGGCGTTGACTCCTCCGCCAGCGCGGCCGATGTTACCCAGTAATAATTGAATGACGCAGGCGGTGCGAATGATCTGTGTGCCGAAGCTATGCTGCGTCCATCCCACTGCGTAAATAATGGTGGCGACTTTCTTCATGTCGCCGTCTTTGCGAACCGAAGTGAATAGGTCCGCGGCCTTAAGAAACTGATCTTGCGGAATACCCGTGATGCGCTCCACCATCTCGGGCGTGTAACGTTCGTATTGCTTCTTTAGCAATTGAAAAACACAGCGTGGATGCTGCAGAGAGAGGTCGAACGCGATCTTGCCCGGAAGCAAGGCAGGAGCGCCTGCGCCAGCAGCCGCTCCAACTGGCCCACCGGCCTGATGTCCCAGCCCAAGCCCAGTGTCGCTGGTTTTTTGTTGCGGACCAGATCCGCTCCCCGAAATGTGCGGACTACCCGAATTTGCGGCTGCTTGTGTGGTGGAAGCTTGTGTGGCGACGGGGCTCTGCCCCGTCCCGCCAGGCGCCGCACCCGCAGTCGACGACTGTGTTGCCGACGCAGAGTGCATCACCGCACCACCGACTACAGGCTTGCCGGTAAGATCTCCGCCTTCTTCATAATTCCAGGTGGATTTGTCGTACACCTTTTTCTGCGGATCGAAACCGGAGAACAGCCCGTCGTCGGGGAGCTCAAACCCTTCCTTGATGATGAAGGAAGCGTTCGTGTAATTGACGAGATAGTCCTTGGCGATGCGATTGTTGGCGATGGCGTAATTGATCAGACCGCCGAGGAAGGCGATGTCTGCGCCAGCGCGGATCTGTACGTACATATCCGCGTTGGCGGCGGTGCGGGTCAGGCGCGGATCGACGACGATGGTTTTCGCGTTACGGTGAATCTTGGCTTCGATCGCCCACTTGAAGCCGCAAGGGTGGTTCTCGGCGGGATTGCCGCCCATGATCAACATCATGTCGGTGTTCTTGATGTCGATCCAACCGTTGGTCATTGCGCCGCGTCCGAAGGTGGGCCCCAAACTGGAGACCGTGGGGCCGTGTCAAACGCGGGCCTGGTTTTCCAGGTAGCAGACCCCCAGGCTGCGCATACTTTTTACGGCGAGGTAATTGAATTCGTTGGTATCGGTGCAGCCGCCGGTGAAGGCCATGCCTTCGCAGCGGTTCACGGTGCGGCCCTGCGCATCGGTTTCGAGGAAGGTGTCGTCGCGCGTTTTTTTCACGCGCTGCGCAATCTCGGTGTAGGCCTGATCCCAGGAAATATCTTCCCAGTCGGTGGCTCCGGGACGCCGCACTTGCGGCTTCAGCAGGCGCCGGTCGTTGAGGATGTCCTGTTCGAGCGACGATCCCTTGGGGCAGAGCGTGCCGCGGTTGATGGGATGGTCGGGATCGCCCTCGACGTGGACGACCTGGGAAATCGCGTTCTTGGCCTTGTCGCCCAAGGTGTAGATGATCACGCCACAACTGACGGCACAATAAGGACAGGTGCTGCGCGTCTCGCTGGCTCGGGAAATCTTGAGGGATTGAGTCTGAGCGTAAACCGGAGTCAGATCAAAGCCGAGGGCGGAGAAACCGGCTCCGCCGAGGACGGTGCCTTTGAGAAAAGTCCTGCGAGAGAACTCCATCTTGTTGGCCCCCGTGCTGCACCTTCCAGAAAGTTACGAAGGTGAATGTTGCGGACGCAAACGACGGCGTCCAACTTGTACCGCTCTAATCCGGAAAACTATACCCCCGATCGGACTGGGGCGTCAATCAGGGAAACTGCCGGGAGAACCCGGATGGCCGGGTCAGCTTCCGCACCGCGTGCAAGACCGCTAGTTTTCAGTGTCTAAATGTTACCAATCGATCCGCTTGATTCCGCCAACAAGATCGAAATGGCGGTCTCGGCTTAAAAGGGAGAGAGAATGCTGCCGGCAAAGCGCGGCAATCCAAACGTCGTTGGAAGGAATTGGAGTTCCGGCTCGCTTGAGTTCGGATCGAAGAGTTGCGTAGGAGAGGGCCGTCTCTTCATCCAGGTCGAGTACGCGGTAGTTGCGAATCGATTCTGTCAGCCATCGTTCGTAGCGTTGGCGATGGCGTGATTGCTGAATTCCATATCGGTATTCGCCCAACACAATCACCGGAACGGCGATCTCAGCTGCCTTGCGCAGGATCGGCTCCAGTGCAGCATCGCCATCTGCGACGGCTGAGAGTCCATTGGTATCCAGGATCACTGTTGGCCGATTACTCACGATCCTCGGTCTCGATCTGGTCGAACTCTTCTTCAATGATCCGGTTAATTCTCGCGGTTTCCTTGTGCAGGTGACGGAGTTTGCCGAACGTCTTCATCCAGGGCTTGTTGTCTCTATTGCTTTGGGCGCGCAGTTGGTCCGCCAGCGCCTCCGAGACCAGCGCTCGAAAGGGAATTCCGCGTTCGGCTGCCGCTGTCTTGGCGCGACGAAAGATAGCGTCGGGAATTTCCAGCGTGGTCTTCATGAAAGTTATGCTCCCATATTTATGGGAGTGAGTCAACCGGCGTGGAGCGATTGCCGCCCTTCGCCACGCGCTCCACCGACGCAGACCCTGCCGGTCGGACTGGGGCGTCAATCGGTAAACCCTTGGGTGGGGGTCCTCTGTGAAGGTGTCGGCTGGTCAAGGCTTCTTTGGGCGGACTGCTTGGCCTTTCTCCTTCATTTGATGGATCGCGTTTCGGAGGGATGCTCCAATAGACTTGAACGAAGACTGCGCATTCGCATTTTCGCCACGGTCAACGATTGCTTTTCAGCCAGCTCATCTCCCGTGATTTCGAATTCTTTCTCGTACTCCGCCTGCGCTTGCGCAAGCAATCCTTCTCGCTGGAACAACACTCCCAGGGCCCAATGCAGCTCCGGGAATCGGGGGTCACTCTCTTGCACGCGCTGCAGGAGTTGTTGCCCAGATTCCAGCTTTCCCAAGCTGATTTCAACGTTCGCTAGGGACACAAGTGCACCATTCTTCTTCCTGGTGTCCAATCCCGGGTTTTGCAGCATCTGATTGAGGACTGCCTCCGACTCTAGGTATTGTTTCTCGGCGACCAATCCGCGTGCCAAAAAGAAGGAGACCTTGGGATTCTCCGGAGAGATCTGATGCGCCTTGCGGAAGAGATCAAGTGCCAAATCAGTATTTCCTTGATCCATGTATTCGTTTCCCAGTAGTCCGTACGCCATTCCATCTGACGGGTTGATTTCGATTAGCCGCCGATAAAACGCAAAGTTGTCATGATAAAACTTTTGCTGCGCAAACGTTACGGCTGACAGCGCCGCCAGTACGACGCCCATAACAGCCACCACGGCCAGCTTGGCAGGCTTGGGCATCGACCATAGTTTTGCGACCAGCATGCCCACCATGAGGCAAAGCCCGACTGACGCCAAATAGAGGTAGCGGTCGTGCGTCATGTCCCCCTGGGGGTAGATCCGTACCACGGCGAGCGCGGGGAGGATCGGCGCCAGCAGCAAGGCTGCAGCCAACCCGAGAACCGGGCTGTACCGGAATGCAACCCAGCTTACAATGGCCACCCCTGCCGCGATAGCCACCAACTCCAGCGAGAAACTTGCCGTTGGCGACGCCGTCAGCGGGTTCATGTAGCTACCGCTCAATCCCAACGGTATGATCAATTTTTTCAAATAAAAGAGCATGACGGACGGACCGCTGAAGATGACCTCCGCCCAGCTGTGTTCGCCCGCCTCCGTTCCCACTTGGTGCATTGCGAACCACCGTGCGAGCACATAGATCCCGGTCGCCGCAACGTACGGACTGCCAGCCAACCAAAGCCGCCGGGCCAGTCCGCCGTTGACTTGGCCCCGTAATCGCACCCAGGCAATGACAATCAGGATCAGCACGAAAGCGATTCCGGTTTCCTTGGCAAACAATCCCGCGCCGTACAAGGCTGCACTGGCCCACACCTGTGGTCGCTCCGCAGCTGTGTTGTCGCCCAGCAGCACCAGAATGGAGCCCAGCGTGAAAAGCGTAAACAGCAACTCACAACTGGCGGAAACCCAGGTGACCGCATCAACGTGAATTGGGTGTACGGCAAAGACCGCTGCCGCCACGCCTGCGCCGATGTCACTCCCCGTCAGCCTCCGGCACAGCCGGAACACCAGATATGTGGCGGCGACATGCAACAGAACACTCGAGAGATGCCAAACCCAAGGCGAGAGGCCGCCGACCGTGTGCACGAGCAACATCCAGACGGAGAACAACGGACGATAAAAGAGCACGCTCCAACGCGGTCCAAACTGACTCCACAAATGCGAGCCTAGAAGTCGGGGGAAGTATTGCCACGATTGCACCTGCGGGTTGTTGACGATCTGCGGAAGGTCGTCGCGAATGAAGCCGCAAAACAACGAGCGCAAGTAAATGGCCAGCGCTAAACCGCAAACAACCAGCGGAACTCGGGACTGGTGCAATCGCTCGCGCCAACTCTGGCGCGGCGGTGTGCTCCTCAGCCGTTCGGTCTTGCTCCTCTTCTTCATTCAATCCTGTGGACGCATCGCAGAATAAAAGACGGGGCCTGAGCGTGCAACGGAAGCCGCGACAGGGGAGGTATCTAGAATTAATGAATCGCTCCGGGTTGTCAAGATGCATCTGGGATAGGAGACAGAGCGGGCTGGCTGGGGCCAATTGTCGCCACCTGTCTACTCCCTGTTTCTGCCTGAATCTGCAGCATAACTACCGGTTTCAAGCTGTGATATCTCCGCAGACGCGGAACAGTAACCATATCCAAGAACAATCCTTTACAGTTACTTTCTGCCCGGCGCTTCAAGTATGCAAGTTGTTTCACACTATCGCGATGAGTGGAAGTAGGTGTATAGTCGATTTCGGTATTTTGGAAAAGAGCGATTCCGATTGAGTGAATGTTTCCGGCGTTTCGCAGAGAAACGGAATCGCTATTAACAGGTTGCTGCATTAGGTCAGGCTTCGCCCTTCTCCCCCATAGTAGAGTTCCTGGCGCGAGTTCCGTGCACCCGAAGCGGAGCCGCAGCGTCGGATTGAAAGCCGCCTGAAGTAACCGCCAAGAAGCAAGAATTGGGGGATCAGAACATGCGAGGACATCGTAAAGGTCATTGCCGCATTGGCGGCACGACTGTATTCACTGTTTTTCTTTTTATCAGCGCGGGCGTGCTGCTGGCTGCTGGCCAAACGTCGGTCACGACGTATCACTACGATAATTACCGCACTGGCTGGAATCAGAGCGAGACGGTGCTTACGCCTGCCAACGTGGGAAACCGCTCGTTCGGTCTGCTGCAGACGGTGGCCCTCGACGATCAGGTGGACGCGCAGCCGCTGGTGGTGCCGGGCGTGCAGATCACGGCCGGAAAGTATCAGGGCTCGCACGATGTGGTTTATGTGGCCACGGAAGGAAACACGGTATATGCCATCGACGTTCACAGCGGGACGGTGCTGCTGAGTCCGAGGTTTGGAACGCCGGTGCCGATGCCGTTGGGATGCAACAACAACGGGCCGAATGTAGGCATCAACTCGACGCCGGTGATTGACCCGGATAGCAAGACGTTGTACGTGATGGTTTATACGCAGGACCCGAGTGGTCCAGCCTACCGGTTGCACGCGCTCGATCTAGGAAGTTTGAAAGACAAAGTCAAACCAGAGGTGGTAAGGGCGTCGCATAGTCTGACCGATGGAACGACATTCACTTTCAACGCGACGTACCAGCGGCAGCGTCCGGGGTTATTGCTCGCGAACGGCAGCATCTATGCGGGGTTTGGCAGCTTCTGCGATTATGGGGCAAATCTTTCGCGGGGCTGGCTGCTGGGGTGGACGGCGGGAACGCTGCAGCCGTTTCCATCCAACCGGCTCAACGACCAGCAGTCAACTTCGCCGGATGCCTTCTTTCTGTCGTCGATCTGGATGTCGGGGTATGGGCCCTCGACCGATGATGAGGGCAACATCCTCTTCGCGACCGGGAATTCAGATCCTTCCGGGAGTGCATATGATGGGGTCACCAACATTCAGGAAAGCGTGGTCAAGGTCTCGCCCACGCTGACGACGGTGCTGGACCTGTTTACCCCAAGCAATCAGGCGGCCCTCGATCGGCAGGACAACGATTTCGGCTCGGGCGGAGTGCTGATGTTGCCCGATCAGCCGGGATCGATGCCTCATCTGGCGGTGGCAGCTGGTAAAGTTGGCACGATGTATCTGATGAATGAAGACAATCTCGGTGGATACTCGCCGAAGAAGAATAATGTGCTGGGCAGCTACAGCGTGGGCCATTGCTTTTGTGGACAGTCGTATTTCGTGGATCCTTCAGACGGATTAGGACGGGTGGTGAGCAGCGGTGGCAATACAGTGAGAGTCTGGAAGGTGCAGACATCGCCGACGGTTGGGTTGACGCAAGTGGCGATGGGTTTTGGGGTAGGCAGCGGTCAGTTGCAGGATCCGGGATTTTTCACCTCGGTTTCCTCAAATGGTAAAGCCAGTCCAATCATTTGGGCAGTAGCGCGCCCGACAACGAACAATAATGGCGCGCCGATTAGTCTGTTTGCGTTTAATCCGGATTCGGGCGGAAGCACAATGAAGAAGTTGTTCGAAGCGGCTGCGGGTAACTGGCCGAATACGACTGGCAATGCGAACCTGGTTCCAGTAGTGGCCAACGGTATGGTCTTCGTGGCCAGCAACCAGCAATTGCAGGTCTTTGGACTGACCGGGGGAAAGACGAAGACGAAGTGACGCGGCCCGCGAAGTCAGGGTATAACGGCTCGCCGGGCTTTCGAACCGAAACTACGCATTAGCAGATCACAATTTCGAGGCCTGATGGCCACACGGGAAAGGCCACCTTGAGAGTCAGCGTTTTCGGATTGGGTTATGTCGGCACAGTTTCGGCGGGGTGTCTCGCCCATGATGGACATGAAGTCGTCGGGGTCGACTCGCTCGCGACCAAAGTCGACCTGATCAACCGTGGCCAATCTCCCATCGTTGAAGTGGACATCGGTGAGATCATCGCCGCCACTGCTCGAGCCGGCCGGCTGCGCGCCACCAGCGATCCAGTCCAAGCGATTCGCGAGACGGAATTGTCCTTCGTTTGCGTCGGCACACCGAGCCAGGCCAACGGCAACCTCGACCTGAAATACATTCGGCGGATTTGCGAACAGATCGGCCAGGCGCTCAAGACTAAGACAGCTCGCCACACCGTCGTCATCCGCAGCACCATCTTGCCGGGCACGATGCGCAGCATCGTGATTCCCACCTTGGAAGAGTTCTCCGGGAAAAAGGCCGGGGTTGACTTCGGCGTCTGTAACAACCCCGAATTTCTGCGGGAGGGTTCGGCAGTGAAAGACTTCCGCTCGCCGCCGAAGACGGTGATCGGCGAATTGGATAAAGCCAGCGGCGACATGCTGACCAAGCTTTACGAAAAACTCGAGGCGCCGCTGATCAGGACGGATGTAGAGTCGGCTGAGATGGTCAAGTACGTTGACAACAGCTGGCATGCGCTGAAGATCGGTTTCGCCAACGAAATCGGCAATTTGTGCAAGTCTTTCGGCATCGATGCCCATGCGGTAATGAACATCTTCTGCCAGGATCGCAAGCTCAACATTTCTTCCGCTTATCTGCTGCCCGGTTTTGCATTCGGAGGCTCGTGTTTGCCCAAAGATCTTCGCGCATTGTCCTATCAGGCGAAAATGCACGATTTGCATTTGCCGATTCTCACTTCCATTCTGCCGAGCAATGAAATGCAGATTACTCGGGGCCTGCAACTCATTATGGAAAAGGGGCACACGCGAGTCGGGGTCTTGGGCTTCAGCTTTAAAGCGGGAACGGACGATCTGCGCGAAAGCCCCATGATTGAAATCATCGAGCGCCTCATCGGCAAAGGCTACGACCTGCGCATCTATGACAAGAATGTGAATATTGCCAGTCTGGTTGGCGCGAATCGGGATTTCATCCTCAACCACATTCCGCATATATCCAAACTGATGGTCGGCGACATTGACGCCGTGCTCAACCACGCTCAGACCGTCGTGATCGGCACCAAGGATCCGGATTTCAAGAGAGTGCCGGAGCAACTACGTGAGGGTCAACTCCTAGTGGATTTCGTGAGGATCATCGAGGGAAGGAGCGAGAATGGCAAGTACGAAGGCATCTGTTGGTGAGCGGCGTGAGGCCCAAGGCTCGGGGACCTTGCCAGTGGCGCTAAAGGTCGCACAATGGATCGTCACAAACCTGCAGAACTGCACTGGCTATTTCTCCGATCGTCGATACTCGCCGTGACTACTTGGAAACCGAACCACCATCAAGCCTTAGCTGGTACGCACCCCCGGCTCTCAACCCAAGCTGTCGTGCTACTATTTTAGAGCAATCCAGATATCTGGATCATGGCCGGCTGCGCTGGCCACCCACGGACATAGAAATCACCGGAAGCGGTATTGTACTTTCAACAACTTCCGCGCATTTTCGGAAGAAACTCATGGATAACGTGACGCTGATCCGCGACGTGTCTCATCCAATTCCTCTCGAAAGCGCTAGCCCGCGTAGACTCACGGGCATTCTGCAAGACGCTGGTTTCACTTTTGATGCTGTGAAGGGGCGGCTTGGCACAGAATACCGCCAGTGGTCTCCGAAGGGGACTGGTGTGGCCGGGAAATTTCGGGCCTTTTTCGAGTGCGCAGGCATGCGTGCCGACATCGGAGCTCGAATGTTCGGTCCCGCCGGCTCGGGGATTCTCGATACAATCGCGGGTTATTTCAAAAAAAGAGGGCCGAAGGATCAACTGGACTTGCTGATTTGGCTTTTCCTGTTTAATGAGCCGGTAAAGGTGACGGCCCTGAGTTGCATCTTCTCGCCCGACGACCTCAATGCGTTGGCGGCTATGAACTTGATTCGTTTGGACGCGGGCGCGGCTATATGTGATCTCGCACTCTACGAGTGTGCCGGCCTTTTTCTGGCGACTGACGCGATAGTGAAAGTGAACCATCCAGCCGTCGCGAATCCCGTCATGGCTTTGTTATCGGAGTCCTACGACTTTGTCGGGTCTGTGTCACGAAAGCCGGTGAACGCGGCTTTGGACCTTTGCACCGGGTCAGGCGTGCATGCTCTCGTGGCAGCGCGCCATGCGAAACACGTTGTCGCTACGGACATCAACCCTCGGGCGTTACGTTTCGCGGAGTTCAACGCATGGTTTAACGGTATCACGAACATTGAGTTTTGTCGGGGCGATCTCTTCCGCGCCGTAGAAGGCAGAACCTTTGACCTTATTCTTGCCAATCCACCGTACATCCCGGACACCGCTAGCTCCCCGAACGATAACTGCTACTGCGGCGGCAAGAGCGGTGATGTTTTGTGGTCGCAAATACTGCAAGGCCTCGAAAAGCATCTGCGCCCTGGTGGGCTCTGCCAGATGATTCACATGATCGTTTATTTCGGCAACGAAAGCCCTGAGGATAGAATCCGAGCTTTACTTGGCCCACTCGCAGACTTCTGCGATATCGTGATTTTCTCCAATCCTATCGACTTTCGGAACGACGAAACCGCGGCCGCAGCTTCCGTCCATTATGGTGTTACAACCATCAAACGAGCGGTGAAACCTGGAGGAGTGTTCTACGTTCGCGCCCCTTTCGGCCCGCCGTTGTTCTTTGATGTGTCTGACCTACTTTTCGTCATCGAGCAAACGTCCTGCCCTGAGGAACGAGCGCTCGCCTGTAAACGCCATTGTGCGCAATCGAGGCGAAACAGGGTCTTGAGCGGCGCCGGAACAGCAATGAGGACAGTCAGTTTTGTGGCGTTCTGCGCGGCGTGCTGTGCCGCAGTCCTGCGTAATGCATGGCGCATTTTTCATGGAATAAGGGTACACGCCGCCAAAGTCGCGCAATCCCCCCGCCATCTTCAAAGCTAGACATAAACGCCTCAATAGGCTGCGCCCGTTTCTTAGCTCAAACCAATGCCATATTAATAGTCGATAATGAGTATAAAGTCTGAGTACCATAGCATCTATCAAAATATAAATTCGAGCTTAGATGTCCACGGCACAATAGACACAATAGAATAATAATGTCCCCGGTTGGTCGGCCGCCTTGCCTGCAAGGATGATGCCCGGCATTGCGGGGCGGGCTACGGGGACGATAATCGGGCGATGTCTAATCGCAGCATGACGCAGAACGAATGGCAGCGGCGGATTCGACGGGCGGAGGAACTTGGCGCCCAGTACAGCTTTGCGGCGGAAATCCTGCGCTTCTATGTGACTGTCGTGCGCTTTCAGGAAAATTTCTACGGGGAACTCGGCGGATCGAGCGGAAGAGCGGGTGCCGGGGCCGGCGATGTCGCGTCAGACCCGGAGCCCTTTGCGCGTCCGCTCCCTCCAGACTTGGCTGGCCGATTCGGGCCATTTCTTTCGGTGGTCGAACAGAACGGTCCGGGTCCGCTTCGGGAAGCTGCGCGCGAGTTGCGCCACGGTGGCGAAGATTCACATTTCCGATTGCTGACCGTTTTCTGGAACGAGACCGAGACTGGGACGTTGCCGCCGGGTCCAAACGATTTTTTCGCTCGCGCCTTTCTTCAGCCTTACGCGGCTGGCATTCGCTCACGGTCAAATATGCGATGGAGCGGGCCGACGCCGTATCTGTGTCCGTTTTGCAAACGGAAACCGGGCCTGGGCGTTCTGCGTCCGTTGGGAGATGGCGGCCAGCGATCTCTGGTGTGTTCATTTTGCCTGGCGGAATGGGAGTTCCGGCGGATCGTCTGTCCGGGATGCGGGGAAGAGAACCCCACGAAGCTTCCGGTCTACACTGCGGAGGAGCTCAAACATGTCCGCGTGGAAGGGTGCGACAGTTGCCGGAGCTACATAAAGACAGTGGACATGACCAAGAGCGGTTTGGCCGAACCGATCGTGGATGAGATGGCTGCGATCCCGCTGGATCTGTGGGCGCAGAAGCAGGGATACACGAAGCTGCAAACCAATCTGATGCAGCTTTGACCAAAGTGCTGTCTGACGATTTCTGGTAGAGACGCGGCTCGTCGCGTCTACGGGGACGGCAAGCCCGTCTCTACAGGACTAAGGGCGAGCAGACAAAGGGCAATCGATCAGCAGGTGAAGCTCTATCGAACGGCGGCGCGCCTGCTCGGTTGTCCGCCGGTCTGCACCTCGCCGCCGTCATCGAAACCCGACTGCTTCTTGTTTTTGAACCGTGCGGCAGCTCTGCCTTCGGCCTCCGCCAGTTGTTGCGGAGACATTTTCTGGCTGATGGTTTTCTTGCCTTCCGCGATCTGTTCGAGCATCGGGGCTGCGGTTTTTTCTGCGAGCAGGTACCACATGTAAGCGGAAACGGAGTCGGGTTGGGCGCCCGAGATCTGGCCGTCTTTGTTCTGACCATCTTTATTCTGACCATCTTTGATCTGACCAAAATGCTCGGCCAAGCGAAGTTGTGCCCAGGCATCGCCGGCCTCGGCGGCTTCGATGATGGTAGAGAAGGCGTGGCCGTCTCCGTTGGCGGCGCGTTGTGGCTGGGCTTGCGAGTTGTTCATGGTCAGGTAGAGCAACTCGGTGCGGCTGGAAACGCCCAGCTTGTCAAAAATTCGGAACAGGTAGTTCTTGACCGTATGGGGGCTGAGGCTGAGAGTGAGAGCGATTTCGCGGTTGGTCATACCTGCGGCCAGTTGCTGGATGACTTGGCGTTCGCGCGCGGAAAGCAGTTCAATTCCCTTGTGGTTGGTGGCGCGGACGAGCGGCAAATTGGCAAGAGCTTCGAGCGCATGATCGAGATCGACGCTCCGCGCCCAGATTTGTCCTTCATGGACGCTGCGAATGCATTTGCAGAGGCTCTCCAGCCGCTCTTGCTTGGAAAAAATACCCCTTGCGCCGGCGCGAAAGCACTCCAGCACGTCCTGGGGCTTGGAGGAGTCCAGCAGGATGACGCCCTTGATCTGGGGCCGGAGCGCACGCATCTCGCGCAAAACCTGGGTGCCGTGGCCGGGCTGGTCGTCCAAATTGTGAGCGATGACCACGACATCGATGGGCACGCGGGTGATGGCGGCCATCAGTTCCTCGGAATTCGAGGCCGCAGCTGCTACCTGCAGACCACGATCGTTGCGCAGCGCGTCCGCTAAGAGTTGGGTGTGGATGCGCGTGCCGTCGGCAACTACGATACTTACAAAGTCCGAACCCAATTCTTTATGGGATGGCATCGGGTCTCCTGACGTTTGGTCACACGAATCGGATGGGGGGAATCATTCCGTTCGTTTAAACGGACAACGGCCGGACAAAGGCCTAGGGGGGAGGAAGAAAGTGAGGCAAAAAATCGGCCAGGGTCTCTTGCTTACACTTGAGAATGTAGCACTAAATTCTCGAACCGGCAAGTAAGGATTTGCAACTTATGCAAAGAAATGCAATGTCGTCGGGTTTCGGTCGCAGTTTGACCGGTTGCACGACAATGCAAAGGGTCAGCCGTGGAAGCGGTCTCGAAATGGCTGTCGTTCAAACGTCAGAATATGTTGTATAACATTAATAATATCAATAAGATAGCTCTAGGCGATTGACGGAGCGATGGCTGTCTAGAGCGAACTGGTTACCTCCGTGCAGGAGTACTACAACGGGAGTGCCATAGAACAATGTCTCTAAGCCGTGTAGCTTGGTCATGAGAAGGTCACCCGGTGTATGAATAGGGTCGGTGTGTCCTAAGAAGTCCTACCACTTGCACGTTCTTGCAAGTATCGTTAACTTTAAAACAACTACTGTGGAGTTTTGGGCGTCAAACGAGTGCAAGTTAAGTTTAGACGTCAAACAATTAAAGTGCAGTTAAGTTTAGGCGTCAAAAGAAAGTCCCCCTAGTTGTTCTGTTCGTTCCTCCCCCTGAAAGCGTTGAAGAGGTCCGCCATGCGATCCAGCACGGCGGCCAAGCGGACCTAGTTCCATGGGACCCAGAGGGCGAAGCTATGAGTAGTCCCAACCAGAGCTATGAAGCGGGCAGCGGGATGAGCCCATGGGTATCGCAGGAAGAGTTGCGCTGGTATGCGCTGCACACCCGAGCGCGCCACGAAAAAGCGGTTGAGCGACGGTTGCGCGATCAAGGCATGGAAGCGTTCCTGCCGACGGCAGTGGAAGTGCATCGCTGGAGCGATCGCAAGAAGAAAGTAGAAGTGCCACTGTTCAGTTGCTATGTGTTTGTCCGCTGCGCTTTGAGCGCGGCAGACCGGACGTGCGTGTACCAGGTGGAGAGCGTGCACGGTTTTGTGGGTGTTGGTGGGGCGAGCCTGCCGATTCCCGATGAGCAAATCGCAAGCATCCAGAAGGTTCTGGCGCAGACGGCGCCCTGGCGTTCGTACCCCTTTCTTAAAGTGGGGCAGCGGGTCCGGATACGCGGTGGGGCGATGGACGGAGTGGAAGGCGTGTTCTTGTCGGAGAACGGCGACCACAGCCTGATCATTTCCGTCGATGCGATTCAGCGGTCGATGGCCGTGCGAATCGATGGGTACGACGTAGAGCCGGTCTGAAGAGAAGAATTAGACCGTGCTGTCCGCCAATCAACCAGCTTCCTGATAAATCCAGGATTTTCTTACCCTGTTCCGTCAGTTACTCCTAAACATGTATCAGCCTGAAATCGAGCGAATCAGCGAAGAGCTGTATTTCATTGCGGGCAGCCCGGCCACGCGCCGGCTGCGCACGCAAGCGCAATTACTCTCGCAGACTGACGTGCCGGTGCTGGTTACCGGAGAAGCGGGAAGCGGGAAGACGACCGCGGCCCGGCTGATCCATTCGCTTTCGATTCGTTCCAGCTTCCCGTTCATGCGAGTCGGTTGTGCAATGCTCACTTCCGAGCTACTGGAGCATGAGCTGTTCGGTTACGAACACGCTTCCGCCAACGGGCGCCCGGAATCGACGTTAGGGAAGTTCGAGGAGTGTGTTAAGGGAACAATCTTGCTGGACGAATTCGATGCTATGCCAGACGCGGTGCAACGGCGGCTTCTGAAACTGCTGGAAACGGGAGAGTTTGTCCGGTGCGGGGGCCACAGCCCGATCCGGACCGATGTGCGCATCATTGCTGCCACGTCCCGGGATCTGGAGTTGGCAGCGGCCGAGAAAAGAGTTCACGAAGAGCTGTTCTACCGCTTGAGCGCTTTCGAATTGCGCGTGCCACCCCTGCGGGAGCGGCAGGAGGAAATCCCGTTGCTGCTGGGGCACCTGATGAACCGGCTGACCCGGCGCTATGGCGTGCCGGCCCCGCGCTTCTCAACCGCGTTGCTGGATGCGTGCCAGCAGTGTGCGTGGCCCGGCAACCTGCACGAGTTGGAGAACTTTGCCAAACGCTTCCTGGCGCACGGCGATGAGGGCGAGGCGTTGCACGAATTGCTTTCGCGTCCCGATTACGGGCCCGCAAGTAAGGGTGAGAACGGAAACGGCCACGCGAAAAGCAGCGGTCCGCCTTCGAGCCTGTCCACATCGGAAGAAAAGTCGTCTCTGAAGTTGCTGGTAAGAAACGCAAAAGGGGAAACCGAGCGCGCCGCGATTGCCCAAGCGCTCGAACAGACACACTGGAACCGGAAAGCGGCAGCTCGTTTACTGAATGTCAGCTATCGAGCGCTGCTTTACAAAATCCAGGAGTACCACTTAGCGCCGCGCGCAGAGTCTGCACGACTCTTTGGTACCGACGGTTGGCGGGACGCGAAGTAGCACGGAGATGGAAGCAGCGACGATTGGACCCGGAGGCACTGAACAGTTACGATTGGACCAGCTACGATTGGACCATTTGCGATTGAACTATCTTATGATTGAACCGGGGAATGGCGGAGGGGCATTGCTTATGACGGAACCCATGGCGGCCCATCGAATCACGGCGGTCCTGACGCTTCTGGTGCTGGTGTCCATCGGAGCGTTCGCGCAATCCGGATCCGCATCGCAACCACCGGCGCCCAGCGCCGCGGCAGCCGATAAGCAAGCCGGCGAGACGAAAGCGGAAGGCTCGCGGGCGGCACATTCAGACAGTTCCTACGTGATTGGCGCCAACGACGTCTTGTTAGTCAATGTGTGGAAAGAACCTGACATCTCGCATTCCGTTCCCGTGCGTTCCGATGGAAAGATTTCTTTGCCGTTAGTCGGAGAGTTGCAGGCGGGCGGTCAGACGCCGCGGCAGCTGGAACAAGAGATCACGAAGCGCCTGCAGAGCTATATTTCCGAGCCTGAAGTCACGGTCATCGTTACCGCTAGCAATAGTCAGAAAGTGAACATCATGGGTATGGTGAGCCGACCTGGTGCCTATTTGTTGACGAGATCGACCACCGTGCTCGATGCGATTGCCATGGCCGGGGGCTTCAAAGACTTCGCGAAGCAGAAGTCGATCTATGTTCTTCGACAAGCTCCGGACGGAACGCAAAAGCGAATACCGTTCAACTACAAAGAAGTGATCAAAGGCAAGAATCCGGAGCAAAACATCCCCCTGCAAGCCGGCGATACGCTGGTGGTTCCGTAGTTGTTATGAGCATTCGATGCTGTTTGATTCTCGGGTGCATGGTAGCCGGGTTGCAGGTTCTCTCGGCAGCTCAGAACCCGCCTGCGCAGAACCCACCGGCCCAGAGTTCCGGCGACGATGGCGCTAGTGACAGGACGGCTCCTGCTGCCGCACTCTCGGCCATAGCAGGAATGCAGACCGAAGGCGGCACAGGGGACGCCAGCAGCGATC
>OCZU010001385.1_pt1 | contig 15979 bp, 14 predicted proteins | sample 1539001 | NCBI WGS metagenome assembly OCZU01 (sample SAMEA3539306, study PRJEB22396) | soil metagenome | biome: tundra; feature: field; material: soil | place: USA | collected 2010-05 | depth 0.15 m | reverse complement strand
CCACGAATCCGAAGCCCTGGAGATCGCCGTCATCCAGGTGCTGGGAGAGGAAGCTCTACGCTATGCCCGGAGAAATCGACCTTCCGATTCCTGACCCGGGCAGCCTCTCGCGCGGACGATTCACGTATTTTCCGGTGGTCCCCGGGCGCCTGGAATTCGCCCTTGAGGTGCGCGCGGCCATCCTGCGCGACCGCCCCGAAGTGGTCGCGGTGGAACTGCCCGCCACGCTCCAGCCCGCCTGGATGCGCGCGGTTTCGCGCCTCCCCGAAATCTCGGTCATCGTCTACCCCGATGAGAATTCGGGCGACGACCGGGCCGTCTACGTCCCCATCGAGCCCGCCGATCCGTTTACCGAGGCCATCCGCACCGGCCTCGAGGTGGGTGCGGAAATCGTCTTCGCCGACCCCGACGCCGGCCATCGCCCCCACCTGAAGGACGCCTATCCGGACCCGTACGCCGTGCGCCACATCGGCCTGGCACGGTATATCGAGGCCTACCGCGTCTATCCGCAGGCGCGTTCGGACGAACTCTCGCGCCACGCCGCCGGAATCGCCTGGAAACTCCAGGGCGCCAACCCTTTCGCCAGAGTCCTGGTAGTGATCTCGCTCAACCTGCTCGACCCGGTGCTGGATGCCATGCAGGAACCGCAAGCGCAGCCGATGGCGCGCACCCGCCGCGAAGGCATCGAACTGCTCAACCCGCATCCCGAATCGCTGGCCGAAATTCTGCTCGAATACCCCGCGCTTCAGTGGCGCTACGAGACGTTTCGCGGACTGATGACCGATGCCAGCCTGATCGATCGCCGGCATGCGCAACTCGCCGTCTTGCGCGCCGCCGAAAAGGAGTACGAGGCCAATACCGGCGAGCGCATCGCCCACTGGCAGCGCCGCTTGCTGGCCCGCTACACGCGCAATCTCGCCCTGGCCGCCAACGATCTCTCGGCCGGCATCTTCGATCTCGCCGTGGCCGCCCGCGGCATCGCCGACGACAACTATGCCTGGGACGTCTGGGAGGCCGCCGGGCATTATCCGCCGCAGCGCACCGAGAGCGCCCTCCCCACGGCGCGCATCTCCGGCGAAGAGGTCTGGATCGACACGCGCCGCATCCGGCTGCGCCGCCGCCTGCCCAATACCAAGCAGAAACTGCGCCCCTATGGACTCAAGCCGCGCAAAAAAGAGAAATTTCCCGGCGAATGGGCCAGCCAGTTGAATGGCGCCGGAATCTGCTCGTATCCCCCGGAAGACCTGATCATCGAGGACTACGGACGCTACCTCAAGAAGAAGGGCAAGAGCATTCTCTCCGAGGAGCGCGTGCGCGTGGAGCCGTTCACCACCTCGATTCTGGATGGCATCGACCTTCGCGAGACCATCCGCAAGTGGTACGAAAAGCGCATCTACGTGCGCCAGTTCCAGAAGATCTCTGGCGAGGTGGGCAGCATCGTGGTGATCTTCGACGAGGATCGCGATAACCGCTACTCCTACATGACCACCTGGCTCGGCGAGAACCAGAATGAATCCGACATGGCATTCTATTCGACCTTCCCGTTCGACAACCTGGTGGGCCCCGGCATCGGCCGCGGCGAATATGGCGGTTTTCTGATGAGCCTGCCCGCCCGCCGCATGTACGACGTCTGGCAGGACCCCGATTACGAGTTCGCCGAATCCAAATCCGAGCGCCTGCTGATGGCCGGGCTGGATTATTCCATCCACCGGCACGTGGTCTACGTGGCCGCCAGGCCGCCCCGCACCATCTTCCGCACCATCGCCGCGCGACTGGGGCGCACCATCATGTACATTCCGATCGGCCAGCTTTCCCCGCTGTCGCTGAAAAAGATCCGCGTGGTGCACGTGCTGGATGGCTACGACAAGCGCGCCATCGCCAAGGACTACATTCGTTAGACCAGGCGGCCGCCCGGTCAAGGGCGCCGTTCAGGCCACGGGCTCCAGACTGCGCACTTTCGCCGACAGCGTGGTCCGCTTCAAGCGCAGCATATCGGCCGCGGCTTTCTTGTTCCCGCCCGTCTTACGCAGCGCCTGTTCCAGGATGCTGCGTTCGATCGTGGCCAGCGTCTGCTCGTAATCGAGCCCGCCATCGGGCACTGCCACCACGGGCACACGCCCCGTCATCAGGCGTTCCGCCGACGGCGCTGGGAGAGGGAAATCCGCGGGCGCCAGCATGCGGCGCTCGCCGCTCAGGGCGACTGCCATTTCCACCATATTCTCCAGTTGCCGGACATTTCCCGGCCAGGCATAATCGGACAACCGCTCCAGGGTTTCGCGCATCAGCACTTTCGCGGGAATCCCCTCTGCCTGGCAGACCCTATCCACGAAGTGCGTGGCCAACAGCGGAACATCTTCGCGCCGCCTGCGCAAAGGCGGCATCTCGATGGGCACCACATTCAGCCGGTAGAACAGGTCCTCGCGGAACCTGCCTTCCTCAATCCGCCGCGCCAGATCGCAATTGGTGGCCGCCACCACCCGTATATCCACCTTAATGATTTCCGAACTACCCAATCGCTGGACTTCCCGTTCCTGCAGCACGCGCAGCAGTTTGCTCTGGAGGTCCATCGGGAGTTCTCCGATTTCGTCCAGAAAGAGAGTGCCTCCCTGCGCCTCCTCAAAGCGGCCCATGCGGTTCTGAAACGCGCCGGTGAACGCGCCGCGCACGTGCCCGAATAGTTCGCTTTCCATCAGACTCTCCGGCAATGCGCTGCAGTTCACCGCCACCATCGGTCCGTTCCGCCGGTTGCCCGCCAGGTGCAACGCGCGCGCGCCCAGTTCCTTGCCGGTCCCGGTTTCGCCGGTGATCAAGACCGTGGCGCGGCGGCCCGCCACCAGCCGGATGATGTGCAGCAGTTGCCGCATCTCGCGGCTCCCGCCCACCAGTGTCCGCTCCCAGCCCCCGTTGACCTGCCCCGCCAATCGCGCCAGGTCCTCCCGCCGCCCGTCCTCGATCGCCTGGTCGATCAGACTGAAGGCATTCTCGCCGGCGGGCAGGAACTGGTAGATCCCCAGATGCGCCAACTGGACGGCCTCAGGGACCGAGGCGTTGGGATCGCGCGCCAGCACGGGAACGCCTGGAGCAGCCCGCTGGACCACTTCCAGTAAGGTGGGAGCCGGCCAGCCGGGAATGGGAAGGTCCAGCACAATCGCCGCGTAGTCCGCCACCGCCAGCGCCCCGATCGCCGCGTCGGCCGGCTGGATTTCGATGTTCCAGACGGCTGGGTGGGGGGGCCATTCGGCCGGCATTTCCGCCTCGGCGCTGATCCATAACACCTGTGTCGATCCCATAGCAAGCTCACTACAACAATCGGCCGAGCAGCGGAAGACCTTTAGGGCCACGGCCCCGCAAGCTGCCGCCGGAGCCAGTACAGATTAATGACGCCACCCCCTATAGTTCCTGAAAGCTTCTGCCGATATGTCCTTTAGGCAAAATGGCGTGCTGGTATGAAAATCTACGATCGAAACCTGACAGGCAGTTCCGCCACCGAGACGGGGCGGGCGCAAGAGTCCCAGAACCTGAGTCGCGCGGGTACCGTTAAGTCCCCTACGTCTAACGTCGTTGACGGGTCCGGCGTTTCTGGTTCCAACGTTTCTGGTTCCAACGACCGCGTCGAGTTTTCCGGCACGCTGAGCCGGCTGTCGCGCACTCTCGCGACATTCGAATCGGCTCGGGCCCACCGGGTCCAGGCCCTGGCCGTCCAGTACCAGGGCGGCAACTACCAACCGGATTCGGCGGCCACCAGCAAAGGCATCGTCGCCGAGGCCATCAGCGCAGTGCAATGAGATGCCCACCGCGCCGCTAGTCGAGCAACTGATGTCCGCACGGCAGCAATTGGACTTCGCCTGCCACTTACTCGTTAAACCCTCGCCCCAGGCGATGGACTGTTGTTCCTCGGTGCTGGAAGCGGCGGGACTCCGTTTGGCGGAATGCCAGCCCGCCTTCTCCCAGCAAGCTGGAAACGCCGCCGCCCTGCAAGAAGCGTGGCGGCTGAGGCGCACCTACGTACGCACCGCACGGTTGCTCCAGGGCGCGGCCGATTTTCATTTCAACTGGCTGCAACTCCGCGGCGCCATGACCGGAGGTTATACCGGAAACGGCGAATCCGCACCGCTGATGCACAGTAGCCGCATCTTGCTACACGGGTAATTGTCATGTCGAACCTGCTAGCTTCTCTCGCTTCCTCCGCCGGTGCCCTGGAAGCCTACGGCCAAGTGCTCGAAACGGCCCAGAACAATGTTTCCAACGCATCCACCCCCGGGTATGCCAAAGTGAGCATCGATCTCTACGCCCTCCCATTTGACCCCCAGAGTGGGGTCACTGGCGGGGTACGCGCCAGCCAACTGGTCAGCTCGCGCGATGAGTTCTCCGAGCTGGCCGTACGCCAGCAGACCAGTTTGCTGGGATATCAGCAGCAACTGGTGGACAGCCTGACGGCGATTCAGTCCAACTTCGATATTTCGGGAGACCAGGGAATCCCGCAGGCTCTCAACAACCTCTTCCAGAGCTTCTCCGCCTGGGGCGCCACGCCCGACAATGAAGCCGCCCGTCAAACCGTCGTGCAACGCGCTACCGACCTCGCCCAGTGCTTCCAACAGGCCGCCAACAACGTCTCCGCCCAGGCGAGCAACGCCGAGCAGCAGATCAGCCAGACGCTAGATCAGATGAATCAACTGGTGGGCCAACTCCAGGGCTTCAACGATATTGCCCTACGGGGTAACAAGGACGATAGCGGCCTCACCGCCAACATGCATGCCACCCTTGAGCAACTCTCCACGCTGGCGGATGTCACCGCCACATTCCAATCCGATGGCACAGTGGATCTGATGCTCAACGGAGACACACCGCTACTGCTGGGGGATAAACAGTACACGATCACCTCGTCGCTCTACCAGCCGCAGGATCCGCCGCCAACCAACGCCAACGGACCGGCTAACGTGCGGATTCTGGGCGCGGACGGCAAGGACATCACAGCCGAAACCACCGGGGCGCAATTGGGCGCGCTGCTCCACTTGCGCAACCAGGTTCTGCCATCTTATATCGGCGACGCCTACCAGGCGGGCGATCTGAATGTCATGGCGAAGCAGTTCGCCGACCGCGTCAATTCGCTCTTGACCTCGGGCAACATCAGCGATGGTCCTCCGCCAGTGCCCGGCGTTCCGCTCTTCACTTACGACACCGCTAACGCCACCAATACGGCGGCCACGCTTGCCGTGGACCCCAGCGTCACGCCGGACCAGTTGGCGGCCATCAGTCTCGGCCCGCCCGAGGTATCGAACGGGGTGCCGCTCGCGCTGTCCGCAATGGCCAGTCCGGTACAAGACGCCGACAAAGTCAACGGCCTCAGCTACAGCGAATTCTATGGCCAGTTCGCCGGCCGCGTCGGGGCGGCATTGAGCGACGCCACAAACAACCAGGACGTGCAGCAATCGTTGCTCACCCAGGCCCAGAACCTCCGCCAGCAGTATCAGGGTGTATCGCTCGACGAGGAAGCCACCATCCTCATGCAGTTCCAGCGCGCCTACCAGGCTACCTCCAAGTTCCTGACCGTGCTCGACCAACTCACGGAAACAGCCATCGACATGCTGCCGACGTCATAAGGTGCTTATATGATCAGCATTCTCAGTCCCTCCTCGGAAGCTTTTCTTGCCAACATGGCCAGGGTGCAGCGCACGATCGACGAGGCCAGCCGCCAGACTTCCAGCGGCAAACGCGTGAACGTTGCGTCGGACGCTCCGGGCGAGCTCGATACGATCCTCCAACTGCACACCGACGAGACCCGCAACACGCAGATCCAGGAGAATCTCGCGGTGGCCAAAGCCGACGCCGACGCCGCCGATGGAGCCCTTACTTCCGCCACCCAGCTTATGGACCGCGCGCGGGTTCTGGCAGCCCAAGGCGCAACTTTCACCGTCGACGCCGCGGGCCGGCAAAGCATCGCCGGCGAAGTGCAATCGCTGCTCGAGCAAATGGTGGCCATCAGCCGGACCACGGTCCAGGGACGCTACATTTTCGGCGGCGATCAAGACTCCAACCCGCCGTACGCCGTGGATCTCACCGCGGCCAGCGGCGTCTCGAGCCTCACCAGTTCCCCGGCCACGCGCCAAGTGGAGAATTCCGCGGGCGGAGCGTTCGCCGTCTCGCAAAACGCCCAGGAAATCTTCGATACCCAAAACCCCGACCCCGTGACCACCGACGACCCCCCAATCACCACCCCGGCCGCCGACAATGTCTTCGCCGCGCTCAACAACCTGCGTCTCGGCCTGCTGGCCAACGACACGACGCAAATCACCGCGGCCAGCGCTTCCATCCAGACCGCCTCGGATCATCTCAATACCGCCCAGGCCTTCTACGGCACCGTGCAGAACCGCATCACAGACGCCACCAACTACAGCGCCACCTATGACGTCCAGATCAAGACCGAATTGAGCCAGAAGGAGGATGCCGATATAACCACCGCCGCGCTCACCGTCACGGAAGGCAACACCCAGCTCCAGGCCGCCTTCCAGATGCAGGCCAAGATGCCGCGCACCACGCTCTTCGATTTCATGGGCTGACACAAGGGCTCCGCCCTTGATATCCCCGCGGGATATGGGAGCCAAACCAGTCAGAATACACGAGACAGAATGACTGCGGCGCGGGCGACCCCCGTGGCGGTTTCAGTCGAACAGATGGGGGACGAACAGACTGGTATTGGTGGTGATTGGCGTATCCGATTCGCGAAGGCCCATGCCCCCTGCCGCGTTCCCTTCCTCGTGTCCGATCAGCCAACTGCCGATCACCGGATACATCCCATCGAAGCCCTTGAGCGACGCCATCTGTTGGAAGATGAAGCCCTCTGCGCCATAATCTCCGCCGGTCTCGACATCCTTCCCCGGCTGGTGGAGCAGAATATTCGCGCCCTCGCGGCCCAGGATCGGTTTCTTGGCCCAAGCCATCATCAGCCCCGGACCGTCGAAGCTCGCCTCCAGCAAGTAAGGATGCCGCGGGAACAACTGCCACAGAATCGGCAGAATGCCCTTGTTGGAAAGCAGCATTTTCCACGGCGGCTCGATCCACGCTGTCTGCGCCGCGGCAATGTGCTTGCCAAACTCCTCGCGGATCATCCATTCCCACGGGTAGAGTTTGAAGACCGTCGCTAACGGCTGGTCGTCGGGCCCCAGGAACGTGTTTCCGTCCCACCCAATCTCGGCGATCGGGAAAATCGACGCCTCCAACCCCGCCTGCTGCGCGGTGTCCTGCAAGTAGGTGACGGTCATCCCGTCCTCGGCGTCGTCCATCGAGCAGAAGTCAATGCGCCGTCCCGGCAGGTACTGGGCCAGTTCCTTCCACAGCGCCACCAGCCGTTCATGCAGGGAATTGAACTGGTCGCGCTTCGGAAAGCAGTCCTGTAGCCAGTACCACTGCACGACCGCCGCCTCGAGCAGCGAAGTCGGCGTATCCGCGTTGTACTCCAGCAGCTTCGGAGGATTCACCCCGTCAAAGGCGAGATCGAAGCGCCCGTACAGCGCCGGCGGTTCCGCCTCCCAAGAGCTCTCGATCAGGGGCACGGCGATCTCCGGAATCGCCAGCCGCGCGTAAAGCTTGTTGTCGATCACGTGCTGCGCCGCCTGGAGCGTCATCTTCTCCAGCTCGTTGGTGGCCGCCTCCAAAACGTCCACCTCCTTGGCGGTGAATTCATAGAAGGCCGCTTCATTCCAGTACGGCTGCTCGCCGGTATGCCAGGTGAGCCCCGCCTCTTCGACCTTCTTCTGCCAGTCCGGCCTGGGTGTCGCCGCGATTCTGCGCATTATTCCCCCGCTCCCGATCCCGATGAATGTGCCGCGCCCGTCGATCCGAACCCGCCGCGTACCACACCCGGCGACGACGTCGTGCCGCCCGGCCGCGCATAGCTCCCCGCCGGCGCCCCCACGACCCTCCCGCCCCCGCTCACATAGGTCCGATAGTGATCGTAATAGTAAGGGTAGGGATTGCTATAGACCATCGGATACCACGATCCGCCGTAGTAATAGCCGCCGCCGCGGACCGCATCCTGGCAGGCCATCTCATCGAAAAAGGACTGGTCGCACGGATCCCGCCGCGACCGGCCGCACGATGCCAGCCCCACCGCCGCCACCACCGTCAAGGTAACCTTGGCTGATTTCTTCATGGTTACTTCACAATCAACGTAGACTCCGCCCCAAACCTCTTATAGTTGCTATACGCAATCCGCAGCCGGATTCTCTGCGGTCCCGTGCGAAATTGCAGTGTATCATCGGCGTAGGTATACACCGGGAACCAATGCTTCCCGTCCAGCGGCTTGCGAATCGTGGTGAACCGCGGGAACAGGTTCTCCGTCTTGGTGGTCCGAATCTGTGGCACCGCCTGGCCTTCCATCCGCACGATATTGTAATCCTTCTTGTCCACCCAGATCATGCCGTCGAAGAAGCGCTGCCCTTGCAGAATCTGCCGCGGACGCACTTGCAGCACCCAGCAATCCACCTCATCGACGGTCTCGTCGCCGCGGGGCTTGGTTTCGTAATTCCATAGCCGGTCCTCGGTCAGCACCAGCGGCTGGATATTCCGGATATCCTGAAAATCCTCCTCGGTGAGGATCAGATTCTTCAGCGCATTGGAGGCGCTTCCCACCATCTGTTCGGTCCGATCGTGGCGCGGCGAGAAGATCACATCGCGTGTTTCGCGATATTGCCCGCGCGCCGCGCCGTGGTCGTCCAGTTCCTCAATGGTGACGCCCTGCCGATAGGTATACTCGTTGCGTTCGGTTTCGGTTTCAGTCTCGCGATGGGCCACCAGTTTCGCCAGGTTTAGCGGCGGATCCTGCGCGCGCGCCGGGGGTGCCAGAAGCGTTGCCAGCATCACGGATGTTACTATGAGCGCGATGGCAAAGACGTCCGGCGGCTTCCGGGCAACCCTGTGGATCGGCTGGTTGCTGCTGTGCGTGATCGCTCTTGTGTTCGCTCGCTGGAAAGGCATTCCAAACTGGGCGGCGCTACCGTCGCTCGCCGCCTTCCTCGTCGTCTACCCATTCTATCTGGCGCCGGCCTTTCCCAGCGTGCGCGAGCAACTGGCGGGCGCCGGGCTGCCCGGTTTCCTCGTCGCCTCCGCCGTCCTGCCTTACCTCGCCTGCTGTTGCGGCGCGATCCAGTTTCAGTTGGTCAGTTTCGTCAAGCTGATCGCGCTCGCGCTCGCCCTCGGACTCTGGTATCGCGTCCTGCCGGCCGTCCCCATGGCCGACGTGGGTTTTCTGGCGCTCATCGTGGCCGTCAAACTCGGCAGGTATGGCGCGCCCATCTATCCCACGCCCTACAAAGGAGTCGAGATCGGCATCTTGAGCGACCTCGCACTCTTCAACATGGCGGTCCTGGTCCTGATGTTGCAGCGCCGCGTCCGCGAAACCGGTTTCGGTTTCCTGCCCACCGCAAACGATTGGCGCATCGGCGCGCGGAACTACCTCTATTTCCTGCCCATCGGCGCGGCGCTGGGATTCCTGCTGAAAGCCGGGCGCCTGGTGGCCCCATCGGATCCGCTGAAACTGACCGGCTACTTCATCGGTTTCCTCTTTGGTCTGACGCTGGCCGAGGAGTTCGTCTTCCGCGGCGTGCTCCAGCAGTGGATTGAAGATTGGACCTGGAACCGCCAGGCCGCGCTCGTGATCACCAGCCTCCTATTCGGCGGCGTGCACCTCTGGTTCCGCCACTTCCCCAACTGGCGATGGGTGATTCTCGCCGGCACCCTCGGCTGGTTCTGCGGCCGCGCGCGTAATCAGGCCGGCAGCATCCGCGCCGCCATGGTGACCCACACCCTGGTGATCACCACCTGGCGGGCGTTCCTCGCCTGAGGCGCGGGAAGCGCGGAGTGTGCCTGCTTCACTCAGGTAATCGCTCTGGCACCAGTTTGGTGGGGCGGTCCTTTGGACCGCGGCGGACTCGTCCGCCCGCCGTTAGGCCGGCGAATCGCCTTTGGCGATCACCACTACCGCGGGTCCGCACGTATCGCTAAATGCAGGTCAACCGTGGATCGGGCACCAGGCTCCAGAACCATTTTCTCTCCCTGTTTTTCGTAGTCCTTGAGGAAGTCGGGATCCTCCCACGCCTTCGGCTCCACGTCTTCCCACGCAAACAGCTGGTAGTTGCCTGGGGCGATCGCGGCAAATTCATAGTGCCCATTCTGATCGCTCGTCGTGCCCTCGAACAGGTCGGCGCGCGACCTCCGGTCTGGCGCCAGCAGGATGGTGGCGCCAGAGACGGGTTGTTGGTTCTGGTCGCGAACCACACCTTGCACTGCTCCGCCATCGGAGGACACCGCGATCGCTATGTCGATGGTTCCGGCTCCTGTCACGGTCAGACCGTCGGCGAGCACGTCGGTTTCACCCGCGCGCGCGCTCTTTACGTAGAATTCTCGTGGCAGTCCTCCGAGTTTGAGATCGTAGTGGTCCGGCGGCACGTTGCGGACGGTCAGTCTGTCGGTCTCCCGCAGCCCGGGGCCGAATCCGCTCCTCCCGTCGGCCGTCAGGAAGACGTCGAGTCCGGACACGTTCGGCTTGTCGGCCCCTTCCGTGATGATTCGCAACTTGATTTCGGCTCCGGGTGACAGCGGCACTCGGATGTCCTCCAGGTCGGACGCGCTGACGACAACCGGGGCCCTGCCCCGCAGCGATTGTTCGCCCACGGTCAGCTCGTAGGAGCCGGGGGGTACGCCGCGAAATTCAAAGTTCCCGGTAGCGTCCTTGGTGGAAGTTCGAATATTGTAGTCCCTCATTCCAGCGTTTTTCGCTTCAAACAGTACAACGGTCAAGCGGCCCGCCGCAGGTGCGTTTACTACCCGCCCACTCACACGGAAGACGCGTGATCGCAGCAGGGTTACGTCGATGCCGGTGACGCGCCTGCCGGTGGATACCTCTATGGGAGCGGCCGCCGCCAAGTCAGTCACGCCCGGATAAACCGTCGGCACGGAGGTCTCACTTGGGCCGGCGCTCGCGGAATGGTCTACCCGATCCCATCCAGGGGATTTCGGCTCCACGCCGACGTAGTATTTGCCGGCTGCCAGACCGCGAAACCGGTACTCACCGCGGTCGTCGGTGTCGGTGCTATCACAACCCTCCACTCGAGGCCTACCATAACGATAGGTGAAGTGTGCCAAGATGACATGCGCGCCCTCAAGCGGCTCACCGTCGCTGTCGCGCACGGTCCCGGAGATCACGGCGGAGGGCGTCAGCTTGAAGTTGAGGCCGTTCAGAGATTGCCCCTTTTCGAGCCGCACCAGGGAGCCGTCGCTGTCGGGCCTGCGCGCGCCGTAAGACATTTCGAAGTAGCCGTTCCGGTTCCCGATGAGACGGTAGCTCCCCGGATCGAGATCCACCAGCGCAAAGCGTCCCCCCGCATCGGATTTCGTGACTGCCACATGTGTAGCCTGGCGGTTGACGGGCTCGAGTCGCAGGTCGACCTTGTTCAGCGGTTCGCCTGTGACGGAGTTGACCACTGTCCCGGAAAGCGAACACTTTTCCGATGGCTGGTTCTGCCAAGGAAGGAAGAGCGCGAGAATGAGCAGTGGCGACATACTATTCTCCAGCAACAGGGTAGCAGCCGGCCGCTTTATCGTGCCGGTTCGATTTGACGCGCGCCCCGCAGGGCAGAGATTCCACGGCACGCGAACTTCCATCTTCGACAAGGTAGGATGATGCCCTACCGCACAACAGCCTTGCTGGGGCTAGAGTTGCAGAACGGTGCGCAGACCTTCGTCGACGGCGTTCTGCAGGCGCGGTGGCAGCGTACCAGCGTGCTCGGTCAGAAAACTGCGGTCGAGGGTCAGGAGTTGGGAGACATTCACGACCGAATCGCGGGGAAGGCCGGTCGAGCGCGCCGGCACGAGGACATTACCTGGGACATCGGCAAGTTCCAAGTTGCCGGTGATGACGGCCACGATTGCGGTTTGAATGCGGCTGCGGTTGAAGGAGTCTGCCTGGACCACAAGCACGGGCCGCCGATATCCAGGCTCGGAGCGACGAGGCTCTGGGAGATCGGCCCACCAGATCTCTCCTCGCTGAATCTCCTCCATCTCTACCAGGAGTCCGTTTCCAGGGATTTCAGTTGGGCGCGATGCAATGCGGAATCTACCTTCGCGGGCCGGCGCGAATACACTTCATTCAGGCGTTCCGTTATCGCATTCCTCTGCTGCCGGTTCAGGAACTCCGAAATCGCCGTAGCGTACAACTGACTTCTCGATACCCGGAGGCGACGGGCAGCAGCTTCTGCCAGACGGAAAAGGTCGTCGGGTACTGAAACAGCGGTCTTCATGTCCTCAGTATAACCCGAGTTATACCCGGACCGCTTCACCGGGCCGCGCCCGCCCCGCCGTCGATTCCGCGGTCGATTGTCCCGCGCCCTGCCAATCTCGTACAATCCAAATTCATGCCCAAACTAGGATTTCTCGGACTCGGACTGATGGGGTACCCCATGGCCCGCAACCTGCTGCGCGCCGGACACGAAGTCGCCGTCTGGAGTAACACCACCGCCAAAGCCCAGAAGCTCGCCGACACCGAAAAAGGCAAATTCTGCGCCACCCCGAAAGAAGTCGCTGAAAATGCCGACGTTCTCTTCGTCTGCGTGGGCGATACGCAGATGGCGAAGGAAGTCATCCTGGGCGCCGGCGGCATCGTCGAAGGCATCCGCCCCGGGTCTGTGGTGGTCGACTGTAGCACGATCGCCGTCAGCGAGAGCCGCCACATCGGGCAAGCCCTTAAGGCCAAGGGTGTCGATTTTCTCGACGCACCAGTCACTGGCTCGACGCCCGGCGCCGAGAGCGGCAACCTGACCTTTATGATCGGCGGCGATCGGGCCGCGTTTCGCAAGATCTGCCCGCTCCTCGACCCGCTGGGCAAGAAGATCTACTTCTGCGGCGCCGCAGGCATGGGACTGCAGGCAAAACTCACCCAGAACCTGATCCTGTCCAATATCCTGATGGCCTTCAACGAAGGCATGGTGCTGGCCACCAAGGGCGGTGTGGACCCCAGGCTCATGCTGGAGATTTTGGACAACAGCGCCGCCAAGAGCGGGCTCATCAATTACAAGGCTCCGTTTGTCCTGGAACGGAACTTTACCACCAACTTCAGTGTCAAGTGGATGGATAAGGACATCGGCCTCATGCTGGAGAGGGGTCAGGAACTGGGCGTACCCCTACTTTTGACGGGTCTGACCCGCCAACTTTTCCAGACCGCCATCGCCGCCGGCCATGGCGACGAAGATATCTGCTCTACAATCAAGGTTTTAGAAAGTCTTGCCGGGGTGGAAGTGGTTTTTCAAAAATAAATATAAAAAAGTGTTGCTTCCAGAAATGGAATCTACTATTATTGGAATAAGCCGGGGAGGCAACTCCCACCAAAGCGAGACTAACCTCTAAATAAAAGACCCCTGAAGCAATCCTCCCCGGCGCCCGAAAGGGTTTAGAGGACCTTCCAAAGAAAAACCCCCCAGAAACAGCACCGTTTTCGCCTGGAGTGCGGCATTTTGCCCCATGCTCCGTCTTTCCATCTATGAAAAACTGTACATTTGTCCACGAGCCAGCTTTTAAGGGTTCCCGTGCTAGAATGTCAGATGCTCCGATGAAAACAATCGTCGTTCTGGGATCTACGGGCTCGATTGGAACCAATACTCTCGACGTGGTTCGGCGCAACCGCCACCTATATGAGGTGTACTCGCTGGTGGCGGGCCACAACATCGAGGCCCTGACTGCCCAAATCCTGGAATTCCGCCCCAAACTCGCGGTAGTCGCAACCGCCGACGGGCTGGTCCGCCTGACCGAGTGCCTTGCCGCGTCCAGGCTGGCGCGAACCGAGTGGCCGGAACTGGGGTGGGGCGATGCGGCGCGCCTGAAAGCCGTACGGGCGACCGAGGTCGACACGGTGATCTCCGCCATCGTCGGGGTTGCCGGACTGGAAGCTACCTATGAAGCGGTCTGCCTGGGCAAGCGCGTGGGACTGGCCAACAAGGAAGTCCTGGTCTCCGGTGGCAGTCTGGTGATGCAAGCCGTCCGTCAGTACGGAGCGGAACTCCTGCCCGTGGATAGCGAACACAACGGGGCCCACCAGTGTCTGCGCGCCGGCAACCGGGCGCAGGTCTCCAAACTGATCCTCACCGCCTCGGGCGGCCCGTTCCGCAATACGCCCGCACGCGACATGGCATTTGTGACGCCGGCGCAGGCCCTCAATCATCCGACCTGGAAGATGGGCAACCGCATCACCATCGATTGCGCGACGTTGATGAACAAGGGCTTCGAGGTCATCGAGGCCTGCTGGTTGTTCGATTTTGCCCCCTCCCAGGTAGATGTGGTGGTTCACCCACAATCCACCGTCCACGCCATGATCGAGTACACGGATGGCAGCGTGCTTGCTCAGATTTCGGCTACCGACATGCGCATGCCAATCCAGTACGCGCTCACCTATCCCGACCGCGCGGAAGCGCCGGTACCCAAGATCGATTGGGCCGAGGCGCGAAAGTGGGAATTCGAGCCGCCCGATTTCGCCAGGTTTCCCCTGCTGAAATTGGCCTACCAGTGCCAGGAAGCCGGCGGCAGCGCTACCTGTACGCTAAATGCGGCCGATGAGATAGCGGTAGAAGCTTTTTTGCAGGGCCGGATCGGCTATCTGTCGATTCACGAAATTGTGCAAGAGACGCTATCGCGCATGCCCTCCCGGACGCCGCGCACGGTTGGCGATATCCTGGAGATTGACAAGGAATCGCGGGCTATGGCGCGCGAACTGGCAACCGCCCGTTCGGCCGGCACCGTGACAGCTTGAGGCTATATGATCCTCTTTGGTGAAAACGTTCTGTGGCTGCTCGTTCTGATCGGAGTCATGATCATGATCCACGAGCTGGGCCATTTTTGGGCCGCCCGTTATTTCGATGTCAAGGTGGAAGCCTTCAGCTTCGGGTTTGGTCCCCGCCTGTTCGGATTCCGCCGCGGGGATACCGATTACCGTTTCTCGCTGATTATGCTGGGCGGCTACGTCAAGATGGCCGGCGAACAGCCCTCGGACGAAAACCACGACGACCCGCGCGGTTTCCTTGCCAAGCCCCGCTGGCAACGTTTGATCATCGCTTTCGCCGGGCCCCTGATGAACGTGGTGCTGGCCGTGGCTCTGCTGACCGGCCTCTACATGTTCAAGTTCCAGAAAGTGGCCGACGAGGACATGCAGGCCGTGATCGGCCACGTGATGGTGGATTCGCCGGCGGCTAAGGCCGGTATTCAGGACAACGACCGTATCGTCCGGCTGGACAACAAGAAGAACCCGACGTGGGAAGACGTCGGCCTCAAGGAAATCGCCAGCGCCTTCCGCCCGATGTACCTCACCATCGAACGCAACGGCAAGTACTTCGACACTGCCGTCACGCCGATTCTGGGCGAGCGTTCCGGCATGGGCTTCGCCGGCTGGGACGAGCGCGGCCAGATCCAGTTGGGCGCCGTCGAATCCGCCATGCCGGCGGAGAAGGCAGGGCTCAAAAAGGGCGACCTGCTGGTGACGGTCAACGGCCAGCCGATTCACTCGCAGATCAAGTTCCAGGAAATCACCAAGAACAGCGGCGGCAAGCCCATCGAGATCGAATACCAACGGGACGGACAGTCGCATGTAGTCACCGTACAGCCGGTATTCTCCAACGTGGATACTCCCTCGCGCTGGATGATCGGCGTGATTCCGCAGCAGAAGCTGCGCATCATCACCACCAAGCTCTCGTTGCCGGCGGCGCTGAACGAATCCATTCAGGCCAACAGCAAAGGCGCGCTGCTGATCGTGCAGTTCCTCAAAGGGATGCTGGAGCGCCGCATGTCTCCCAAGAATCTGTCGGGTCCCATCGGCATCGGCACCATGGCGGGCGCGGCGGCCCGCGAAGGTCCGGCGGAATTCTTCCAGTTGATGTGCATGGTGAGCCTCAACCTCGCCATCTTCAACCTGCTGCCGATCCCGATTCTGGATGGCGGCGTGATC
>OCZU010001384.1_pt1 | contig 15982 bp, 10 predicted proteins | sample 1539001 | NCBI WGS metagenome assembly OCZU01 (sample SAMEA3539306, study PRJEB22396) | soil metagenome | biome: tundra; feature: field; material: soil | place: USA | collected 2010-05 | depth 0.15 m | reverse complement strand
TTTCCGGCAGCAGCGTGTTGGTCAGAATGTTGTCTACGTTGCGCGCGCCGCTCTCCACCTCGGTGCAGCGTTTGGCCACCTCTTCGATGAGGGCTTCGTCGTGGGTCACGGCGATGCGGTGCGTCTCCTGAATGCGGCGCTGAATCTTCCCCAGCTTGAGGCGGACAATCAGCTTCAAAGCTTCGTCGCGAACCGGGTAATAGGGAACGATCACGAGGCGTCCCAGAAAGGCCGGTTTGAAGATCTTGTTCAACTCCGGCTTGAGAGCCTTCACCAGTCCGGCCGGGCTCGGCGTGGTCTCCGGGTCCGCCGTCAGCTTCATGATGGTGTCGGTGCCGGCGTTGGACGTCAGAATGATAATGGTGTTTTTGAAATCGATCTCGCGGCCTTCGCCGTCTTCCATCTTGCCCTTGTCGAATACCTGGAAGAAGAGCTCCAGCACATCCGGATGCGCCTTCTCCACCTCGTCCAGCAGCACCACCGAATAGGGCCGTCGCCGCACCGCTTCCGTCAGTACGCCGCCCTCGCCGTAACCCACGTATCCGGGAGGCGAGCCCTTCAGCGTGGACACCGTGTGCGCCTCCTGGAACTCCGACATGTTGATGGTGATCATGTTGCGCTCGCCGCCGTACAGCAGGTCCGCCAGCACCAGCGCGGTCTCCGTCTTGCCGACGCCGCTCGGCCCTACCAGCATGAACACGCCGATTGGTTTGCCGGGATCTTCCAACCCGGCTTTCGACGTGCGGATGCGCTCGCTGAGCATGCCCAGCGCGTGATCCTGCCCGATCACCCGGCGGCCGAGGTGCGATTCCAGCTTAAGGATGGACTGCATTTCGTCGCGCAACATCTTGCCGATAGGAATGCCCGTCCAGGCGGCCACCACTTCGCCCACAATCTGGGCATCCACGCAAACCCGCATCAGCGGGTTCTCACCCTGAAGCTGTTCCAACTCGGCATTTAGCCCGGCCAGTTCCGCGCGCAGGGCATCGGGGTCCGGCGCGGGCTGAGGGGTCTCCGCTTCGGCGGGTGGCGTGGCGGGTGGCGGCTCTGCCGGCGCACCGCTTGCCGCGCCCGATGGCTCCTCCAACTTGCCGCGGACTTCGCGGATCTTGCCGACCAGATCGCGCTCCTTCTCCCAGCGCGCCTGCAGTTCCGTCAGACGGCTTTCCAGCGCCGCCTTTTGTTTGGCCAGGGCGGCCAGGCCCTCGGCGTGATCCGCTCCCAGGGCGGATTCCCGTTCCAGAATACGCGTCTGCACGGTGCAATCGTCAATCTGTCGGATGGTGTCTTCGATGGCCGGCGGCGTGGCGTTCTGCCCCAGGGCGAGGCGCGCGCATGCGGTATCCAGCACGCTCACGGCCTTATCGGGAAGCTGCCGGTCGGCCAGGTAGCGGTGAGAGAATTTGACCGCCGCCACCAGCCCCTCATCCAGAATGCGCACGTTGTGGTGTTTTTCCAGGACCGGGACCAGGCCGCGCAGCATCACCTGACACTTGATTTCGGTGGGTTCCTCCACCTTCACCACCTGGAAGCGCCGCGCCAGCGCCGGATCCTTTTCGAAGTACTTTTTATATTCCGACCAGGTGGTGGCCGCGATGGTGCGCAGCTCGCCGCGCGCCAGGGCGGGCTTCAAAATGTTGGCGGCATCGTTTTGGCCGGCGGCGCCCCCCGCCCCGATCATGGTGTGAGCCTCGTCGATGAACAGAATGATGGGCGTGGGCGACGACTTCACCTCTTCCACCAGCCCCTTGAGGCGGTTTTCAAACTCGCCCTTGATGCCGGCGCCGGCCTGCAACAACGCCAGGTCGAGCGTCCGGACCGTCACGTTGCGCAGGCTGGGCGGCACGTCGCCCTGCACGATGCGCTGCGCGAAGCCCTCGACGACGGCGGTCTTACCCACGCCCGCTTCTCCGGTGAGAATTGGGTTATTTTGCCGCCGGCGCGTCAATATGTCCACCATTTGCCGGATCTCGAAATCGCGTCCCAGCACGGTATCGGTTTTTCCCTTCCGCACATTGTCGGTGAGGTTCACCGTGTACTGATCCAGGTTCTGCGTCTTGCCGCCGGGCTTGCCGGCGGACGGCGCACCGGCGCCCGAAGCCCCGCCTGCGTCCGCTTCGGCGGCGACCTCGCGCGAATCCGCCAGGATGGCGGGCAGCACCTTGCGCAGCGCCTCGGGCTCGATCTTGCCGAACTCCTTGCTGACGCCCAGTACCAGCCGCGACAGCTCGTCATCGCTCACCAGCGCCAGGATGGCGGTGCCGGAGCGCACCTGTGCGGCGCCGAATTCCAGCGAGCCGAGTGTCCACGCCTCGCGCAACATGCGGAACAGCGACGGGCTGAACGCCGGCGAGCGCGCATTGCCGCTTTTCAGTTTGTCGAGGCTGCGTGACAGCTCGCCCGACAGGCGCGTCTTGTCCACCCCGAAGTGCTGGACGATGCCGGCGAAATCCGTGCCGCCCGCTTCCAGCAGCTTCGTCAGGAAGTGCTCGATCTCCACGTCATAATGGGTGCGCGCCAGACACAGGCCGGCTGCGTCCTCCAGCGTCGCGCGCATGGTGTTGTTCAGCTTGGCAACAACCGACTTCAAGAGATTCGCCATATTAGTTTCCCTTCCGATCTATAAATCCAGTACCGTCTCGCCTGCGTCGTGCGTAAATTCCGCCGTTTTCATCCAACTGGTCCAGCCCAGTTGCTGGCCCTCGTCGTCCAGCGGCTTCAACTCGCAGGCTGGAACATCCTGCCTGCGAAGAATCAACTGAACTTCCAAGTCGAACTCGCCCCCCGTGTAGAACCGCGTCAGGGAGCGCAACTGGCGATGCCCCTCGTGGCCGGGAAGGAAGTCCATGTACTGTTCAATGGTCAGCGGCCCTAGTTGGATGCGCACCCTGGACTGCTGGTCCCAGGTCTCATGGCCCACCACGGCGCCAAACCCCAACTGCTCCGAATAGCCGCCGCTCTCACCCAGCGAACACTGCGATTCCAGCTCCACGGGATACCAGGCGCCCACGAACTGCTCGATCTCCACCGGAACGCAGAAGTAATCCCACAATACCTGGCGCAGCCCGGTGGCCGAGCGGGAGTGCATGGAGAGCAGGCCGCCGTAGAAAAGCAGGGAATCGTCGGCCACGTCCTGCCGGTTCTGCAAACCCTGCGTTTCCAGGCCGAGCAGCGCCAGCACATAGTGCGAAAAACGGTCTCTCTCACCGCGCTCGTACGGCACTTGAAAGTGGAATTTCTCCCAAGCCCGGTAGAACAGCGACAGGATCCGGTGGTTGAACAGATCGAAGAAATCGCGCAGCGTGGTGTCGCGGGCGCGAATCCGCTCGTTGACCAGCTCGCAGTAGGAGCGGGGGAGCACGCCGAGCGGACCGTGCAGCCCGAGGAAGTTGACGCTCATCACCGGAGGACCGTTGCCGCGCCGTTCCAACGACTGGATCTGGCTGGCGGGAAAGGACACGCCCGGATGGGCCGCGAAGCGCACCACCTCGCTGGCCGGGTTGTTGAACCCGCCCACCACCTGGCGGCGCGGCTCCATCCGCGACATCAGCCGGACCGCCTGAAAGAACTCGAACAAGTACGGTTCCCGGTCGAGCAGATCGGCGATCGGCCAGCGCGTTAGAGCAGTATTTTCTGACCGGCCCGAGGTGGCCACTGTCGGAGAACCTCCTTCCGCTGCCGGGTGCGCACGCGGAGCTGGCTGAAACTGTTCATGGATACGTACAGTCCCAGGAAATACTCGAGCACGCTGGCGAACAGATAGACCCCGCCGCCCACGAACTGTTCTTCGTCGAACTCCATCTCCACCTGGGTGCCGCGCGCGAACACCACGCCATCCTCGGAAATCACGCGCGCAAAGTGCCGCCGGCTGTCCAGCCCCACCAAGCCTTCGATCTGCTTATCGGAATAGGTGGACTGGGCGAAATTGTAGAGCCGCAGGATCTCCTGCAATGCCTCCCGCCCGTTTTCCACGAGCGAGAGATAGTTCAGCGAAAGCTGCGAGATCAGCCGCCACATGGAATCCTTGCCTACCGGCGGACGGAGCGCATCGGTGGGCTTGATGAGCGCCACGATGCGCTTCACCGGCAGGGCGCCTTCGAGCTCGAAATCGCCCGCCTCATTGCCGAACGGCAGCCGTCCCGGCAGGTCGCGGTTGGTGCACACGGTGCGCACCACCAGGGCGTCCACATTCGGCCGCACCGGACGGGACGAGAGGTCCACCAGGGACAGAAACACGTCCGTGCCTTCGTCGTCGCGGTAACCCGACGCGCGCCGCGAGGAACGCCAGAACGCCTGCGTGCTGGCCCGATTGCCGCCGTGGCGATAGGAATAGAAGGGCTCGAAGCGGATCACCTCGCCCGACTGCGGGTTGGCGCTCTGCACGTCGGTGATCTCAAAAACCTCCGTCGCTTTGCGGCGGCTGACATCGGGCACCACCGGATACTCGTAGCGCGCGTGATCCATCAGGATGGGTTCGGCGGTTTGCGCGAAGAGATTCACGATGGGCGCGCAGCCCAGCCGGAAGGTCTTGGCGCTGACTCCGAGTTCCAACATCTGGCGGCGCTCGCTTCTTTCGAACGGCGCGATCATGAAGAGGATTTCCGCCTGCCCGCCGAAACCGCCCTGGCAAATCCGCTCCAGTCCCGTGAGGTCGAGAAAGAAAAACTTCTGCGGGAAGCAGAAATATTCCTGAAGCAGCCGGTAGCCGACGAACGAGCGGCGCGCGTAGGGCAGCATGCCCTCGTCCTCACCGAACCCCACCGGCCGCAGCGCGTCTCCGGTCAGAATCACCGGCTGCGCCCGCGATTTGGGCGAGGTGTCGCGGACGATGATGTGGGTGCATTTGTTGCACAACAGCTCATACAGCGTGTGGACCAGGTTGCTTTCCCCGTTGAGGTAGAAGCGCAGGGAGGACAGCCCGAGGTTCGCCAGTTTCAGGTCGCCGCCACATCGCAGGGCGATGCGCACCGCGGCGACGGCTTCGGAGGATTTTACCGGGGGCTGCACGCGGTCCGGCGCCGTCCACTCGGCATCGGTGACTTCCAACGGCCAAAACGTCAGATCGTAACAGGTGCGGAATTTGCAGGGCACGCCGTGCACCGGGCGCGAATTCAGCACCGAACCCCGCTCCAGCTTCAATCCGCCATCCGGCGGGGCCTGCGCGGGATCCACGTGAAACTCCGCCACCGACATGGACGGAACCGGGCGCAGGTAATGCGGATGGAGAATACTGAGCAGCGCCTCGGTGATCTCCGGAAACTCGTCGTCGATCTTGAGATGCACGCGCGCCGTGAGAAACGCAAAGGCCTCCAGGAGGCGCTCGACGTGCGGGTCTTCGCACTTATCCGGCTCCAGCACCAGCCGGGAGGCAATTTTGGGGTATTTGCCGGCGAACTCCGCGCCCATCTGGCGCAGGAACGTCAGCTCCCGCTCGTAGTAGAGCAGCAGGTCATCCCGCACCCAAATCCCCCTTGACCTGATACTCGCCGCTGGAAAGCTGGAGCAAGGTGTCGAAAGAGATGTGCTCGGGGGAGGGATCCATATCCAGCATCCCCTCGATCTGAAATCGCATGACGTGTCTGGCGCCCGCCGCCGCATCCACCGCCACCACGCGAAGTCCGGTCAGGCGCGGTTCGAAAGTGACCAGCGCCTGTTCGATCATGCGTGCCAGCCGGCCTCGGTCGCGCGACGAGTCCCAACTCAGCGAGGTCACATCGGGCAGCCCGAAGTTGAACAGGGAATGCTCCAGTTCCTGATACTCGCTGCCCACCGCATCGGGGTTGCGCCGCGAATTCAACAGCCACTCCAGGTCGCGGCGCAGCGAAACCTTCAGCTGGCGCACCGACTGCGCGCGGGTCAGGGCGGCTTCCGACGTGTTGGCGGGCTCGCGGTCGATCAGCCTGTCGAGCACCGACTGCGTAACCGTCTGTTCCGGCTCCCATCGCGCCATACGCTATCCCGTCACGTTCATCGCCTGGAGCGGGTCCAGGCGGCATATCCAGGAGTACAGTTTCTGCCGCTCTTCCTCGCTGCCATCGGCTTTAGCCAGACAACGATACAGCAGAGCCAGCGGCTGCGCCAGCAGTTCCGGCGACTCCCAATCTTCCAGCTTGCGGCGTTCGATCTCGGCCGCCAGTTCGCGAAGAATCGGCATGGCGATGGCGTCATGCCCCGTGCCGATGCAGAGCTGCGTCATCTGAACCTTGCGGTGGAAGCGGGCGCGGCCGTTGCGCTCCTGGGCCATTTCCCGCATGAGCATCTCGATGCCTTCCCGCGGCCGGCCGGCGCGGGCGGCAGTCATCGCGAGTTCGAAGGTATCCGGCGCCGCCTCCGCGCCGGCGCTCGCGCCGTCGCCATCGGACTCGTACGGCGCGGGCGCGTACTGCGCTTCGGCGGGTGCCGGCGCCACCACTACGTACTCCTTTAGCCACGCAATCGTCTCGGCGTTGGCCGTTGGAGTGTCGTCCATCATGGTGAGTTCCGGCAGCCGCGGATAGTCCGCCAGGAATCCGCGCACGCCCGAGATGACCGCGCCGCGGATGGGCTCGTAGGAGCCGCCGAGCTCGTAGCAGGCGCGGCCCACATAACGCTGCAGGTCCAGCCAGCCGCGGCCGCATTCCATGCCCATTCCCTTCTCTGCGGCTTCCAGCACCTCCGTCCAGTTGCCTTCCAAGGAGAGCCGCTTGAGGTCCTGCCGGAGGCCCGAAGGCGGGGCAGCCAGCAGAGTCTGGTCGATCTCCGTGCCGGCGGCGCGCAGTTCGCCCCACCGCAGGCCGCGCAACAGCAGGTAGGGCGCGGGGTCGTATTGGTTTTCGCCTCGCAGGAACCTGGCCGCGGACACCACGCGCGCGATGGCATCGTCCCGGTCCGCCGGCTCGGCGGATAGCGCGCCACCAAGCTTCTTGGCCTGCGCCGCGGGCGCTGCTTCCCAAGCCTCCGCCACCGCGGGCTCCGCTGCTTCGGATTCCGCCCCCTCTAGCGGCTCGTCCGGTTCCTTCTCCCGCTTCTTCTGGAGGAAAATTCGGACGGCCTGCTGGACTTCCTCGACAGTATTGCGCAGAGGTCCAAACCCGGGGGCCACGTCCTGGAATTTTTCCGCGCAGAGATTGTCCAGGAGTTGCAGGGATTCCAGCGTGCCCTCGAAGTCCGCGGACAACTGCACGTAGTAGGCTTTCGGCGAACTCTCGAAGCTGGCGTCGAACTCCTCGGGCGTGAGTCTGCCCTCGGCGACCGCCGCTGAACGTGCTTCCGCCCTGGATTCCGATCCTCCCGCGTCCGCCTCCGTAGGAATCTTGCGGGACTCCTTGTAGGCGAACCAGCTGAGGCGGCCCTTGGTGATCGGCGCGTCCTTTACCGCTTGTTCGAGGCGGCTTCCGACCCATTCCAGCGGAGCCGCACGCAGTTCCAGGTCGCCCTCTTCGATCTCCGGATAGAGGGTATCCCAAAAGCCTTCCACCACGCCCTTGAGTAGATCCAGGCCCTCGCGCAAGCCACCGATGCCTTGCGTCTTGAGCAGCGCTTCGGTAAGCCACGCCCCCAGTTGCAGGTCTTTCGTCCTGGTGGCGAGCGTCTCCCCCGCAAGCTTGACGACCTGGGGCCAGTCCGCGAGCTTGCGCTCGTGCTTCCAGTCGCCTTGCGCGGCGTCGTCGTCTTCCCGGCGCGCCTCTTTGATCTTGTCGAATACGGGCGCGTACTTTAGATTCTGGCCGCTCGGATTCTCGCCCGGAATAGGATTAAGAAGATCATTGCGCAGGGGCATGTTCGTCGGAGTCCGTTTGCCGCGGGTGGAATTCGAGTTTCCGCAACTCCAATAACGGGAACTCTTCGTCGTCCACCAGGAACATCTTCTGCCCGGCGGGCGCCGGTTGGCCGTCTTCGGTATCCTGCCACACGGTCAGCCTGCCCAGGCGTACCGCATCATCCGCGTTCTGGAAGGATAGCGGCGTCAGCACCGGCAGCAGCACTTCACCGAGTTCCCGCTCCTTGAACCCCGGACCCGTGCGTACCAGGGCGGGCGACCACAGCAGATCCCGCAACCGTTTCGGCTTTTCCATTTCGATGCAAGCGATATGTTCCAGCGGCAGCCACATGTACTGCCCGGCGGCGTACACTTCCAGCCGCTCGCCGATTCTCGGATCGGCATCCAGAAAACTCTCAAATGGCTGGCCGTTGAGCGTCCCGGTTAACGGAACCGCTTCGCCAGCCGCCTGTGGGTATTCCCGTTTCTGAAAAAGCTCCGCACGGGTTCGTTCGGCATGCAATGCGCCGGCATACAACAAAGCGCCTAACTGAGCGTCCTTGCCTGTTTGTGCAAGGACATCAAGATGCTTCTCGGCCCGGTCGTAGGCCCCTGCAAAGCACAGCAATTCGAACAAAAACGTGCGGCGCTGGACGTCACCCGGGTTGTCCCGAAGTTCAGCGCCCAGCGCCTGCACGGCTTGGTCGAGCTTGCCGGCTTGAAACAGTTGTCCGGCAGTCATGAATAGTCCCCGATGCGTACGCGGACTAGACCTTCTGCCCGACTTTTATGTCGTACCCTGCCGGGAGCGCCGCGTCCAGGTTGCCGTCCGCTTTCTGCGGTGCGTACGAGATTTCGATCTTGGTGAAGTTGAACGATACCTGATCCATCGGAATGACATCCGAACCGCCCGATCCGCCGGTCTGGTACGACGAGATCAGCAGATCCGTGAACTTCCACTTCAGGAACTCCTGCTGTGTCTTGCCGGCCTTGCGGCAGGTCAAAGCCGCGGTCTTGATGTGCTCGCCGGTGGCGCAGGCGAGAAACAGCTTCGGCGAGGACTTGTTAATAGGCACGGTGAAGTGGAAGTCCTGCATGGCCACCTTGCCCGAGCCGCCGCCCATGTTTCCAGCAAAGGAACCCGCGTTCTGTTCGCCCCACGAAAAGGAATGGATTTCGATCTCCTTTTCGTGGCCCTTTTGCAGGCTCTCGCCGTCTATGCCGTCAATCTTCAAGAAATAATCTACCGATGCCATCCTAATCCTCCTGTTTGCATTGTTTTACAGACAAATTCCCAACATCCCTAATTTGAAACGTCAGCCCCTGCCCTTCGGCAATTCGGCCACCAGACGCAACGAAACCGAAAGCTCGTCGAGTTGGAAGTGCGGCCGCATGAAGGCGACCGCCCGATAGACTCCCGGCTTGCCCGGGACTTCGGACACCTCGACACGCGCTTCGCGCAGCGGGTGTGCAGCTTTATAGTGCTGCGATGCCTGATCGTCGGGGCACACATATTGGATGATCCAGGTATTGAGAAAGGTCTCGGCATCGGAACGCGACATGAAGCTGCCCACCTTGTCGCGCATCATGGCCTTCAGGTAGTGCGCGAAGCGCGAGACTGCCAGGATGTACGGCAACTGTGTGGACAGGCGCGCATTCGCGTTGGCCGCCTCACTGTCGTACACCTTAGCCTTCTGACCCGACTGGACGCTGAAAAATGCCGCATAGTCGGTCCCCTTGCAGTGGACGAGCGGAACGAACCCGAGGTCGGCCAGTTCCTTTTCCCGCCGGTCCGTGATGGGCGCCTCTGTGGGGCATTTCAACGCAATGTCGCCGGAATCGGTGGTGAAGTTGTGAGTGGGAAGCCCCTCCACCAATCCGCCGCCTTCCACGCCACGGATAGCGGCGCACCAGCCATACTGGGCGAACGCCTGGGTCAGTCTCGCCCCCAGGGCAAATGCGGCGTTACCCCACAAGTACTTGCTGTGGTCGCTACCGTCTACACCCTCTTCATAGTTAAAGGCATCGACCTGTACGCCGTCCTTGCCATAGGGCAGGCGCATCAGCACGTGAGGCAGGCAAAGACCGATATAGCGCGAGTCTTCGCTGGCCCGGAAGCTCTTCCACTTGGCGTATTCGCTGGAGTCGAAGATCTTGGCCATGTCGCGAGGGGCGTCGATGTTGGTGAAGCTGTCCAGGTTCACCATCTCCGGAGCCGTCCCCGTGAGGAACGGAGCGTGCGCCGCCGATGCCACCTGGGCAACCTTTTCGAGCAATTCGATATCCTCGGGTCCGCGCCCGAACTCGTAATTGCCAAGCAAAGCGGAGAAAGGCGCGCCGCCGAAGACCCCGTATTCCTCTTCGTAGACCTTCTTGAACATGGCGCTCTGATCAAACTCGGGAGCGCGCTGCAGGTCGCGGAGAAGTTCCTTCTTGGTGACGTTCAGAACCTTGATTTTCAGCTTGTCGCTGGTTTCGCTCTGATCCATCAGGTACTTCAGGCCACGCCACGAGCCTTCCAACTTCTGGAATTCCGCCGCATGCAGGACTTCGTTCAACTGCAGCGAAACCAGGTGATCGATCTGCGCGATGCGCGCGGTGATCATGATTTCAGCGTCCTTGGATATCGTCATGGCGCCTTCCAGCACCTGATTGACGAACTCCTTGACCAAGTCTTTGCCGCGCTCCCGCGCCGCGGGGTCGCGTGCCAGCCTGCCTTCGTCGACGATCTGGTCGAGCAGGCTAACCTCTAAGGCTTGCTCCGCCGGTTGCGCCGCAGCTTCCTTCTTTCCGTTACTCATTGGACCCCCCCTTGCCGAACTCGCTCTTGAGGCGCGCCAGTTTGTCCTTGTCGGTCACCGCTTCGCGGAGCAACTCTTCCAGTTTATCGTTGCCCTGCATGCTGCCCCGCAGATCCGAAAGCCGGTCCCGCAATTCCAGCAACTCTCTCAGCGGCTTCACTTGCCGGGCGACGCTGTCGGGCGCAAAATCGTCCATGCTCTTGAAGTTAAGATCGACTTTCAGTTTGGGGGATTCGGGATCCTCGCTCAGTTTGTTCTCCACCGAGTACGCGAGATGCGGCTTCATGCTCTCCAACACGGCGTCGAAGTTATCCGGGTTGACATCTACGAATTTCCGGTCCTTCACGCGCGCCAGCGGTTCCGTCGGTTGGCCAGTGAAGTCTCCCATCACGCCCATGACAAAAGGCAATTCTTTCAGTTCGATGGCCCCGCCCACTTCGACGTCGTAGGTAATCTGGACGCGCGGAGAGCGGACCCGATCAAGTTTGTGCTGTGTGCTCTGCTTCGCCATTGTTTCGTTCCCTCAGGTACCTTGGCGGCCGTTTTTAGGGTTCTGGCCAACAAGGCAGGTCTAGCGTATCAGATTCTGCAAGTCCAATCCAGCCTCATTTGGGCAAAATGCCGATACCGGGAAAAACGGGTACTACTCGCGCACGTGGCCCACCAGTACGCTCCCCGAGGGACGATGGCGATACACTCGGAGACGTGCCTACGCTCTACGATCAGGTTCTGTATCCGAACACCCCGTTCCGCCAGACCCATCCAGACCGGCTCGCCAGCCTCGCGATTCTCTTCGGTATGGACCCCGCTCCCGTGCCTCAATGCCGCGTCCTGGAGGTGGGCTGCGGTGACGGCGGAAACTTGATCCCAATGGCATTTGAAAACCCCGGCTCGCAGTTCCTTGGCGTCGACTCAGGCGCCGTTGCAATTCGCTCCGGCAACCAGGAAATCGAGACTCTCCGCCTTTCCAATATCCGCCTCGAGCACATGGACATCATGGACGCCGGGCCCGAACTCGGCACCTTCGATTACGTGATTGCTCATGGATTCTATTCCTGGGTACCCGAACCGGCGCGCGACAGGTTCATGGCTCTGACCAAGGCGACTCTGGCGCCGCAGGGTGTCGCCTATGTCAGCTTTAACGCGCTCCCCGGGGGCCGCATCCGCCAGATGTTTCGCGAGATGATGCTATTTCACCTGGGCGGTGAAACCGAACTCGACGCGTGCATCGAGGGTGCTCGCCAGATAGTGCAGTGGTTCGGTGCCAGCCAGCCCAAAGAAGACAAGTCGTCGATTTTGATCGCTCAGGTGGACTCCGTGATGGATCGCACGCCCCAGGTGCTCTTCCACGATGAGCTGAATCCCGACTATCATCCGGTGTACTTCCAGGAGTTTACCGCCCACGCCGCGCGTTCGGGACTGCAGTTTCTTACCGAGGCGAACTACTGCGACTCTCAGCCGAAACCGCTCCCCGCCTCCGTCGTGGCGGAAATCGAAAGGGTGGCAAAAGGCGACCGCATCGTCCGCGAACAGTATTTCGATTTCATGAAATGCCGGATGTTTCGACAGACGCTGCTCTGCCACCAGGACGTCGTCCTGCCGGCAGCGCCACTGCCTGACCGTCTGGTTGCCTTACGGGCCGCGTCCACGGCAAAACCGGTCTCGAAAGATCCGGATCTAAGCCCCGGCATTGCCGAGGAGTTCCGCGGCTGGAAAGGCACAGGGGTCACTACCGCGCACCCGCTGACCAAGGCCGTCATGGTCCTGCTGGCGGAGGCCTGGCCGCAAACCGTGTCTATTCCGGACCTGGCGGTAGCCGCTTCCCGGCTAACCGGAGAACCGCCCGACCCGGAGGGTCTGTCCCATATCCTCCTTTCCACTTACTCAGCCGGCGTAGTCGACCTACACACCCAACCCCGCCACTGCGTGGCCCGGGTCAGCCAGTTCCCCGTGGCCAGCGATCTGGCGCGCTCCCAGGTGCGCCGCGGAAGATGCGCTACCACAGCGCTCCACATGATGATGGAGGCCGCCGATGAGCGCATATGCACCTTTATCGGGCTGCTGGACGGCACGCGCGACGTCGCCGCGCTGGTTCGCGAACTCGGACCGTCGTCCCAACTTCCCGAGACGGAATTGGCCTTCGGCATCCAGGAGAATCTGAGACTGCTCGCCAACTGGGGTTTGCTGGTAGCCTGACTCTACACCCTAACCCCGAGGGTGAGGCTTCAGCCGGTCACCTTCGGCAGCGGCCTTTCCGCAATCCACAGCAGGCCCTTCGAAACCAGGGGTTCGAGGGCCGTCAGGAACTCCGGGGCCGTCATCTCCCGGGAGACCAGTCCCGCATCCCTGGCATTGTCGAGTTGTTCCTGCCAACTGATACGCCCGTCGCACTGCGCTACGATCTGCGCCAGCCATGGCGGGAGAATGCGCTCCTCATCGAATGGCCGCCTGCAGCGCAGCGAAAAACCTTCGGGTACCAACTGGCCGTTGCGGACCCGGTGGAGCACGCCCAGCTCCGCATGCGGCGAAAGGTAGGGCCGCAACCCCATCAGCCGCTCGCGCGACGCGGCGTCGCGGATCTCCGCGCCCCATTCCAACAGCCATTCCACATGCGCCTGGGTGAAGCCCTGGCCCTTCATCACGCGCAGCGTAAACGCCGGGCGCGCCGCCTCATGCCGCCGCATCAACACGCTGCCATGGAACAAGAACTTCGTCTTCCGCCGTTCCCACATCTCGTGCCGGTACCGAATATCCTCGGCTGCCGTACCGCCTCCGAGAAGTGAGTCCACAGCCACGTCCTTGGGTCTCCGCTCCGTGTGCGCTACCAGCACCACATCGAACTCCGCGGCAACCGGTCCCAGCCAGAGCCGCAAGCGATCTTCAAACGCCTGGCCCTCGCAATCCGCCGCCGTGACTATGGTGTAGAACCTGCCCCCTGGGCGCAGAAAGCCGGGCACACCTTCCACGATGCGGCGCAGGATCTGTTCCCCGTCCTCGCCGCCATCGCGAAAAATCATCTCGTTCTTCCGCGCCGGCACGTACGGTGGATGGGTCACGATTCGGTCGAAGGTTAGCCCCTCTACCGGCGCGTACAGGTCGCCCTGCAGCATGGTGGCGTTCTGGATGCCGTTCAGCCGCCGGTTGAACTCCGCAAACTGCACGGAGCGGGCCGCGATATCCGTGCCCCACGCGTAGCGCGCGTATCGGGCGAAATCCAGTGCCGCAATCCCCGAGCCGGTGCCCAGGTCCAGAAGGGCGTCGCACGGCGTCTCGGGAAGCGTCGACATGAACACCGCGGTAGTGTCGATAGCCGGCGGGTACACCATGTCAGCGCTGGAGGGAACACTCGCTCCGTCCGGCGAGGAAGCCCGGTCGCTCGCCAGCAGCAGCCCCCGGGTGGGGAACAAAGTGCACCCGCCGAACCACCTCTCATGATTATGCGGATCCCGGCCGATCAGCCTCAGCGCCTCCAACTGCGCGCCCGCGCCCGCTGGAAGCAGCCGCTCCAGGGTCTCTCCGGCCACATAATCGCCGTCCATCAGGAGCAGGATCAGCGCATCCAGCGCATCCTTTGCCTCGGGCAGGTTGCTACCGCCTAACCAGACCGGCTTGTATTCGCCGGCTCCGGCAATGCCCAGGCGTTCGAAAATCCGCTCTTGCGTAAAACCGCACTGTGCCAGCATGCCGCGCACCGCCGCGAACTCCGCGTCACTGCCCAGCCTCGGTGCCATCCGGTGCCAAGGTTGCAGTTGGGGGTCCGTTGGTGTCATGTCGAGACCATTCCGGGAAGAGGCCTTTCCGCAACCCACATCAGACCGTTCGAGACCAGGGGCTCCAGAACCTCCAGGAACTCGCCGGCTGGCGTCAGCCCGGGAATCGCGCCGCCACTCTTTGCCCTCTCGAAATGCTCGCGCCAGCTGGTCTTGCCATCACAGTGCGCGACTATCTCCGCCAGCCACGGCTGGAGCAGGCAGTCCGACTCGTAAGGCCGGTTGCTCCTCAACGAAAACACTTCCGGAGCCAGTTGGCCGTCCCGTACCCGGTGTGTCACGGCCAGTTCCGCGTGGGGCGAAAGGAAGGGCCGAAGTTCCATCAGACTCTCCAGGCGCGTGGCGTCGTGGACCTCGGTGCTCCACTCCAACAGCCATTCCACATGCCGGGGAGTGAAACCCTCGCCCGTCAGCACGCGCGCAGTAATCGCCGGGCGCGCCGAGTTGTGGCGGCGGATCAGGACACTCCCGTTGAACAGGAAATTCACCTTGCGCCGCATCCAGATCTCGTGCCGGTAGAGGACATCCTCCAACGCCGTATGCTGGCCCAGGAACGAATTTGCCGTCAGGTCCCTGGGATCCGTCAAAGTGTGCGCGGCGAGTACCAGATCGAACTCCGCCTCCTCCGCCCCCAGCCACAGCCGGAGGCGCTCCTCAAACCACTGATCCTCGCAGTCCGCCGCCACAACAAAGCTGTAAAACCGGCCACCGGGGCGCAGAAATCGCGGGAGGCCCTCCACGATGCCGCGCAGGATCTGTTCGCCATCCTCGCCGCCATCGCGAAAAATCATGGCATTCGTGCGCGCCGGGACGTACGGAGGATGGGTCACGATGCGATCGAAAGTAAGCCCCTCCACCGGGGCGTACAGGTCGCCCTGCAGCATGGTGGCGTTTTGGATGCCGTTCAGCCGCCGGTTGAACTCCGCAAAATGCACCGAGCGCTCCGCAATGTCGGTTCCCCAAGCGCGGCTCGCGTACCGTGCACCGTCCAGGGCGGCAACTCCGGAGCCGGTGCCCAAGTCCAGCAGAGCGGAGCAGGGAATTTCCGGCAGAGTCGCCATGAACGCCACGGTGTTCTCGATGGCTGCCGGGAATACCAGGTCACCGGACGCCGGCGGAGAATCGCTGCCCAGGACGGCAATCCGGTCGCTCGCCAGCCACATGCCCCGCGTGGGAAACAAAATGCAGCCGCCGAACCACATCTCCGGGCGTTGGGGATCGCGTGCGATCAAACTGAGCGACTCCAACTTTTCCACCGCGCCCGCCGGCAACAGCCGCTCCAGAGTCTCTGCCGACACATACTCGCCATCCATCAGGAGCAGGATCAGTGCATCCACCGCCTGTTCCGCGGTCCGCAGGTTGGCGGTGCCGAACCGGTTGGGCTGGTATGTGTCCAGCGCGGCGATCCCCAGACGTTCGCAAATCGGTTTGGGCGTGAAGCCGCACTCCGCTAGGATGCCGCGCACCGCGGCGAACTCCTCCTCGCTGCCCAGTCTCGGTGCTATGCGATGCGACACCTGCGATTGGCGGTTGGTTCCGGCCACTCTGAGAGGATAGCATCGTGGCTCGTGGATTCCCCAGGTTGGCTGATTGCTCTCAGTTCTGGTACTGTGATTTGAAATGAAACGACTGCAACCGGTGATCTGGACCAAAGGCACTTTCCTCAGTCCGCA
>OCZU010001383.1_pt1 | contig 15987 bp, 11 predicted proteins | sample 1539001 | NCBI WGS metagenome assembly OCZU01 (sample SAMEA3539306, study PRJEB22396) | soil metagenome | biome: tundra; feature: field; material: soil | place: USA | collected 2010-05 | depth 0.15 m | reverse complement strand
GTGACGGCGGCGGCGGATGTGGTGGCGGCGGATGTGGTGGCGGCGGCGGATGCGGCGGCGGATGTGGCTGAGGCCGACTGCCAACTGCGCATTCAAAGGGTTGCCGGTAGACCGGCAGGACAACGCTTATGACGAAGCTCGAAACGGTTACCCACGTGTGCGTAATCGGCCTCTGCTGTCTTGCTGGTGGCCTTCTCATCGAACAACGATTCTTTTCCTCGGATGAGGCCGAGACGGTCCCGGCGCGAAGCCTGGTGGGTCGCGAAGTGAAATTGCCAGGTGCGGACTGGCAAGCGGCTCCGATCTCCGTTCTGCTCCAAATCAGCTCAACGTGTGATTTCTGCAACGAAAGCATGCCGTTCTACAAGCAGTTGGTGGCGGCTCGAGAGGCCCAGGCGGCTAAGGTGCCGGTAATCGTTGTGTCCCGCGACGCCGTTGCCGTTATGCGGAAACATCTTGAGGACCAGCAGGTGATCGTCGACAAAGTTCTGCACTCACGCCTGGAATCGTTGGGTGCGGTCACGCCCACAGTTTATATTGTGGACTCCAAGGGCTTGGTAAGGCGCGCGTTTATAGGCGAGCTCGATTCCTCGGGCCAAAAGGAACTTCTGTCGATCATTGAGCGGGGCAAGGTATAGGACTTTGTTCAACCACAGGATGCGCCGGAAACCGTCCGGGCAACCCCACGAGCAAGCACAGATGGCGATGAAACTGAGAGGCTGCTCACGGAGCCTGGCCCGCGTCATACTCCCACTGTCGTGGTTCGCAATGTGCGCCTGCAACCATCCGAGCGTCGGAGCACACGCCGGCCAAGCCAGGCTCTTTGACGGAATGGGGCCGATCCATCATCCGATCGCGACGGCAAACCGGGGCGCGCAGAAGTTCTTCGACCAAGGTCTTGCGCTGGTCTACGCATTTAACTTCGGCGAGGCGATCAATTCCTTCCAACGCGCGGCTGAACTGGACCCGAACTCGGCGATGCCATACTGGGGGATAGCGCTCGCCTACGGACCGAACTACAACTCCTGGATGGTTAGCCGCGATCACCAACGGGCCGGGTTCGACGCCATCCAGACCGCCGTCGGACTCGCGCCGAACGCACCGGAACCGGAGCGGGCCTACATCGCTGCGCTGACTCGCCGCTTTACGGACGAGCGCGACCCGGATCAGCCTAAGCTTGCCCGTGACTATTCCATTGCGATGCGCGAAGTCTTCCATCGCTATCCCGACGACCCGGACGCGGCGGCTCTTTTCGCGGCCAGCCTGATGAACCTGAACCCGTGGCGCCTCTGGAAAATCGACGGCCAGGCCGGTCCCGACACGCAGGAAATCGTCGCGGTGCTGGAGGAGGCACTGCGCCGCTGGCCGGAACACACCGGAGTGAATCATTTCTACATTCACACGATGGAAGGGTCGAGTTACCCGGAGCGCGCGTTCGCCTGCGCGCGCCGGCTGGAGACTCTTGCCCCCGCGGCCGGCCACCTGGTGCATATGCCATCGCACATTTACCTGCGGGCCGGTGACTACGTGGCCGCCGTCAGGAGCAACCGGCAGGCCATTGCGGCAGATCGAAATTACCGGCGTCAGCAGCCCGTCGCGCCGCCCGGAGCCATGGGGTATTCGAACCACAACCAACATTTTCTCGCGGTGGCGGCCGGCATGGATGGCGAGTTCGAAACGGCTCTGAACGCGGCCAAGGAGATCCAGTCGCACGTGCACAACGAGGCGATGGCCGCCATGTCGACGCTCGTCCTCATGCGGTTTGCCCGATGGGACGAGGTGCTTCGCTCGCCCGCGCCGGACCCAAAATTGACTGGGGTTACCTTCTTCTGGCGCCTGGCGCGCGGCTGTGCGTACGCGAGCAAGCGCCGGCTGAAGGAGGCGGCGGACGAGCAGGCCGCCATGGAACAGGCGTTCTCCCGCCTTCCCGAGGGCCGCGCCTTTGGAACGTTCTTCAACGATTGGAGCACGCTCCACACCCTCGCCCTCGACACGCTATCGGCGCGTATCGGCGCGGCCCAAGGCGATGAGGACGCGGCCATCGGCCACTGGCGTCACGCGGTCGCCATCCAGGACGAAATGAGTTTTGACGACGTACCGGATTGGTACTATCCGATCCGCGAGTCGCTGGGAGCGGCGCTCCTGAGAAACAAACAAGCGCCGGAAGCGGAACAGGTCTTCCGCGAGGACCTCAAACGGAATCCCCGCAATCCCCGGTCGCTCTTCGGATTGTCGAAGGCCCTCGAGGCCCTGCAAAAGGCGTATCAGGTGGACTTCGTCCGGCAGTCGTTTGAAGCGGCATGGAAGGGCAAGGAGCGGCCGCGAATCGAGGATTTCTAGGAGCCGGGGAGAGAGTCAATCATGGGAGATCAGGAGGCGGAGCATGAAGAGAACGTTGGAAAGCCTTAGTACTCCGTTTCATAAATACAGCCGGGTATCCAACTGTGGCGCGGGCACTCGTGTCGACGCTTGCGCGCCGGCGGGAAATACGTGCCCGTATTTCAGAAACTGTGTACTTAGCCTCGTGATCTTTCTGCCCCACATGGCGCTCGGGCAATCCGCCGCAACACATTGGGTGTTTGAGTCGGCGGATGTCCACGTGAGCGCCCCTGGCGGGGCGGAGAGAGGCGGGTTCTTCACCGGCGGGCGGGTCGATCTGCGGGGAACGACCATGCTGACCCTGATTGCCATGGCCTACGGTCTCGATACCGACTATGTCCTGGGAGGGCCGAGTTGGCTGAATGCCGACCGATTCGATCTGATCGCCAAGGCGCCCTCCCCAACGCCCTCGGCAGAGACGATGCAGGCTATGCTGCGGGCGTTGTTGGCGGATCGCTTCCAACTGGCAGCCCACCACGAACAGCAGGATATGCCGGTTTATTTGCTGACCGTCGGGAAAAGGAGTCAGAAGCTGCATGAGGCGGCTAAATCCGACGAACCGCCGGGTTGCCCCAGAGTGGATGGCGACGCGGGCCTGAACCATCGCGCCTGTCACAACTCGAAGATAGCCGCCCTGATCGACTTGTTACCCCAGGTGGCCGGAAACTACGTAGACCATCCAGTCGTGGACAGGACCGGGCTCACAGGCTCGTATGATTTCCAGTTGGACTGGATGGGCAAAGGGCCCTATCTCGCCGCCAAGGCGAACCCCGATGGTCCGCCAGCCGTCTCCATCTTCGATGCGGTCGAGAAACTCGGGCTGAAGCTGGATCCGGGAACCGAAGCCACGCCGGTGATCGTGGTCGACAAGGTGAACCGGAAGCCGACGGAAAATGCGCCAGGCGTGACCAGCAAGATTCCCATCGCGGCCACGGAGTTTGACGCGGCGGAAGTGCGCCCCAGCAAGCCCGGCGCGGCACAGAATACCGAACACTCCCAAAACGGCCGGCTCGACCTGCAAGGCTTTACCTTGAAAGGGCTGATCTCGATGGCCTTCGCGGTCGAAGACGACGCGGTCGTGGGCGGGCCGAAATGGCTAGAGTCGGACCGCTTCGATGTCATTGCCAAGGCTGGGACGCCGGCGCCCGACGGCATGGAGGGGATGCTGAAGACGTTGATCGTTCAGCGATTCAAGCTGGCGACCCACAACGACACACAGCCTTTGCCGGTATTTGCTCTGGTGTTGGGAAAGGGCAGTCCCAAACTCAAGAAATCGGACGGGTCGGCCCGCTCCGATTGCAAGCGCGGCGTGGCGCTGAACGGGCTAACGTACGCCTGTCAGAACACCAGCATGGCGCAACTGGCGGAACGTCTACCGGATGTGGCGGGTAACTACATTATCCATCCGATGGTAGACCTGACCGGGCTCAGAGGCGCCTATGATTTCTCCCTGACCTGGACCCCAAAGGCCCGTCTGGCGAGGGTCGCCGGCCGGGGTAACGACATCGGACAGCCGGCAGGAGCGGTGGTCCAGGCTTCGACACCGGACGGCGATCTCACGATTTTCGAGGCCATTGACAAGCAGCTTGGGCTCAAACTGGAGGAGCGAAAGCATCCCATGCCGGTGATGGTCATAGACCATGTGGAGCGGACTCCAGCCGAAGGCCGGTAGCGCACCTTGAGACGTTGGGCAAGACGAGCACGGAAGGAGCTTAGCGAACGTGGCATTTAGACTTCGCGATTGTCTGACTCAGTTCCCAGAACGCACACTAACCGAGGAGCCGACCGGGGGCGGGCCGCTATACAGATTGGTCCGTCTGTTGCCGACGCTGTTCATCGTATTCCACGTAGTTGCTATAACATTGTGGGTGCTTCCGATTAATGCTTCGCTTACCGGCCTCCTTCGGAAGTGGATTGGCCCTTACTTCTCATTGGTGGGCCTACACCAGGAGTGGTCGCTGTTTGCCCCGGACCCTATCGCCGCCAATTCTTATATCGACGCGCAGGTCGTCCTTCAGAACGGCGACGTGAGAATCTGGAGCTTTCCTCGCTTGCAGGGGCTCGATTTCAAGGAGCGATATACCAAGGCGCGGTATCGGAAGTTCGAAGGCTGGCTCTATCGCAGGAGATTTGCGTACGCCTGGCCCGACGCCGCTCGCTACGTCGCCAGACAGTTTAAGACCTCTACAGTGCCGCCCCGCACGGTAAACTTAGTCAGACATTGGGCCAGGATCCCTCCGATCGCCTCCGGGCGCGATACCCTGCCGGCATGGCATAGCATCGTTATCTTCGTTTACCGGATTCCGCCGGATGAACTCGAATGATTCGCGCCGCCGCCCACGCCTGGAATCGGTTCTTCTTCACGCCTCAGCAGCCTACTGTCCTGGCCCTATACCGGATCGTCTTTGCCACGATCGTGCTGCTCGACCTGTTTCTATCGCATCCGGACTGGCTAACCTGGTTCGGAGAGGATGGGCTACTTACCATGGATTCCGTGCCGGGCAGGGGGGCGAAGCTCAACATATTTGCTGCTTGGCCGCATAACAACAGGGCGATTACAGCGTTGTTCTGGATTTTTGTGGTCTTTGCCAGCTTTATGTTGGTTGGATTCATGAGCCGCGCAAGTAGCGTGATAGTGTTTGCGGCTCTTCTCTCTTTACACAAACGTAATCCGATGATTCTATCGGGAGGCGATACTCTGCTCCGGTTGGATGCTTTCTTTATGATGTTTGCGCCAACAGGAGCCGCCCTTTCCGTAGATCGACTCATCCACAGATACCGTGGAGGGCGAAGGGAGTCAAGACTCGTGCTTCCGTGGGCCCAACGGATGATCCAGATTCAGACTACGCTAGTTTACTTGTCCACAGTCTACTGGAAGCTTCTCGGCCACACATGGCTAGATGGGACGGCTTTGTATTATGTCTTACATTTAAGCGAGTTCAAGCAATTTGCCGTGCCCGGCGCAGACAACGCCGCGATCGTTAAGCTCATGACCTGGTCGACCCTGGCGATTGAGTTTTCGCTCGGAACCATAGTATGGATCAGGCGGTTTAGGTATTGGGTTTTGCTGGCCGGTGTCTGTCTTCATGCGGGAATCGAATACGCACTGAACATTCCGCTCTTTAGCCTGACGATCGTCGCGACCTATTTGAACTTCGTAGACCCTCGAGACCTGGACGCCGCGATCGTGCGGTGGTGGGGCAGGCGGTTCCGCCTGCCTCGCCCGCTTGCGGGCGATTCTTGCTCACCTTCTGAGCGGAGCTGAGGAACTTATGATGCTGAACTGCCGGAAGTCACAAGCTGCTCCTGTTCTTCGAACCTTCATGTCTTTACGCATTTTGAGATTTGCATGTCTCCTTGCTTTTATTTGCCTTCTACCAGTCTTTTCCGTCTCCGCCCAGCAACAGCGGAGTCTCCGGCACTACGCTTTGGTGCTGGAAGACCCGGCGGTCGGCGACCGGTTTACCACCCGCGAGGATACCCACTCCATCGCGGCTGAGAATTACCGGGGGCAGATCCAGACCCGCCAGGCGGACCTGAGACAGGAACTGGCGTCGCGGAAGTTTGTGGTGGTGGGGGCGGTGGACACCCTGTCGAACGCGGTCTTTGTCGCCACCACGCCGGATCGCTCGGGTGAGCTGAAGTCTCTGCCCGGAGTGAAGGGCGTGATCGAAATGCGGCCGGTGAAACCGCGGATGAACGGCGCCGCTACGCTGGCCAACGCGCCAGTCGCCTGGACGGCCCTTGGCGGGCAATCCAACGCGGGGAAAGGCATCATGATCGGGGTGATCGGCTCGGGCATCGACCAGACTCATCCGGCGTTTCAGGATCCGTCGCTTTCCATGCCCGCGGGCTTTCCCAAGTGCACCGCGAACTTCCCGGCAGACTGCAGCTATACCAACAATAAGGTGATCGTGGCGCGCAGCTACGTGCGTGAATTGTCAGTGGGCAGCAGCAGCGACCCTACCGCCGTGGCCAATGACTCGGGACCCGACGACTACTCGCCGCGCGACCGGTCTGGCCACGGAACCGCCATCGCGTCGGTGATCGCCGGCAACCAGACCGCCGGTCCCGCCGTGCCCTTCTCGGGCATGGCGCCCAAAGCCTGGCTGGGCAACTACCGCGTGGAGAACTCCCCGGGAATGCCGGGTGGCGTGGGGCAGAATTTCGAGAGCGTCTACATCCAGGCCGTCAACGATGCCTTCAATGACGGCATGCACATCGTCAATCTGTCGTCGGGTGTGATCGCCACTTATGGTCCCCTCGATACCGGGTCCGTCTGCGGGCAATCCGCCGGCGTGCCCTGCGACTTCCTGGCGTTCAACTTCGAGAAGGCCGCGCAGCTCGGCATGGTGATCACCGTTTCGGCCGGCGACGATGGCGAGAACGGGTACGATTTTTTTAACACCGCACAAACCGGCTTCGACATGATCAGCTCGCCCGCCAGCGCTCCGTCGGTGATCGCGGTGGGCGCCACCATGAACAACCACGTATTTGCGCCCAGCGTCGGCCTGGTGGGAGGGCCATCGACGCTCGAAAACATCTCAGCCCAGACCAGTGACGCCTACTCAGCCGACATTGCCTCCGGCGTGTTTTCGGGCGCCTCGACGTTCCCGGTGGTGGACGCGGCCCAGGCGGGCAACGACGGGTTTGCCTGCTCCGCGCTGCCGGCGTTCGCCCTGTACAATGCGATCGCCTTGATCCAGCAGGGCAACTGCGGCTTCAACGCCAAGGCCACCAACGCGGCCAAAGCGGGAGCACTCGGCATTATCTTTTACATGAACACGTCGGGCCCGGCGACGCCGGTGGAGACCCAGGACGCTGGCGGGAACCTTCCGCTGTTCGGCCCCATCGTGATGGTCGCCCAAAGCGACGGTCGTAATCTCAAGAGTTATATCGATTCGCACCCCGGCAGTTCGGTGCTGGTCGACCCGGCTGGGACGGAAATGACTTTGGCGGCTTATAACCAGCAGGCCGCGTCGTTGTATGCCCCGGGTTTCCTGCCGCCGCTGGCTACCAACCAGTTACTGGGGTTTTCGTCGCCCGGGCCGGTCCCCGGCACTCTTGCGCTGAAGCCCGATATCGTCTCGACGGGCGGCTCCGATCGAAACGACGGTCCGACGTCATTGGCTAATGGCTTCGGCCTCGAGGACTTCTTCTTCTTCGGCGCCAATGCCATGTACATGGCGACCCAGAACTTCGACCAGTCTAGCGACATGTACAGCGCCAACGGCTACATTGCGGCCTCCGGCACGAGTTTTTCCGCGCCCCTGGTGGCCGGCGCCGCCGCGCTGCTGATGCAACTCCATCCCACTTACACAGCCCCGGAGATCAAGGCCCTGCTGATGAACACGGCGGCCCCGGATACGGCGACGCTGGGCGACAATTGGGGCGACAACGTGGACGCCCTGAATGTCGGCGCCGGCCGGCTTGATGTGGGTGCGGCGAGCAAGAGCGCGGTGATCGCCCAAGTGGTGACATCCGACGGAACGAACCCGGTATCGGTCTCCTTCGGCGCGGTAACCAAGCTACCCGTCTCCAAAACGATCGCGATCACCAACCTCGGGGCCGCGGCGGCGGCACTTACGATGACGGTAAGCGCTCCAGTCGATGCCGGCGGTGGACTAGCGACCGGCGCGAGGATTGCATTGGCTCCATCCAGGGTCACAGTAGCCGCGGGCACGGCGGCAATCGTCACGCTGACGATCACGGGAACCGTTCCGCCGGCGAACGAATATGCCGGGGCTGTGAACATCTCGGGCACGGGCGTGTCGATCCACGTGCCGTACCTGCTCCTCGTGCCTGGCGGCGTAGTCAACGACATGCAGGCCATCCAGTTCGGGCAGATGGACCAATTCGCACAAGGCAGCTTCGAAGCACTTCCGAACGGCGATGGAGGCGCGCTCCAAATCAGACTGATTGACGCTTCCGGGGTCCCTGTGGCGAATGCGCCGGTGGCCTTTTCCGTGTTGCCCCGCAACAGCGCCACTTTGAAGAGCGTCAGCGGCCATCCGGCGTGCTCTCCGGCCAGCAGTGGCAGTGCTGCCACGTGCAATTCCGATGCCTACGGGATGGCCTGGGTCGAAGTGTTTGGCGGCCCTTCCGCTGGCGCCTCTCCGACGGTTACGGCTACAGCCGCGGGTATGTCGATTCCGTTCAGCGGCCTCATCATCGACGCACCCAAGCTGACCAGCATCGGCGAATCCGCGGCGGGCAGCACGAGTATCGCCGCCGGCTCGTACATCTCCATCTACGGAACGAACCTGGGAAATCCGAATTCCGTGGGCAACAACACATTTCTGGGCGGCGATGCGCCCACGTTCCTTCCCTACCCTATGAATCTGGACGGCGTTACCGTGAGCTTCGACATCCCGGGATCCTACGATGGCAACCCAGCCGACTACAACGGCGCCCCGGCTCTCTTCACGTTTGTCAGCGAGGCCGGAACGCAACTCAACGTGATGATCCCCTGGGAGCTGCAGGGCGCGTCTTCGGCCTTGGTGAAGGTAACCGTGGACGGCATTGTTGACAGCAACGTGTTGACCATTCCGCTGGTGACGTACGCGCCGCAATTGTTCCAGAACGGCGGAATCGCCGCGGCCATCGATGCGACCGCCTACGGGGCCAATCCGACCCCGATCTCGGCGTCGAATCCGGCGCACGCCGGGGATTCCGTGCAGTTGTACGGCAACGGATTGGGGCCGGTCAACAATCAGCCTTCGAGCGGCGCTGTTGCGACATTCAATCCGTTGCCGAGCACCAAGAGCGAGTGTACGGTGACGGTGGGCGGGCAGAATGCGCTGGTATCGTATTGCGGGCTGGCGGGGTACCCGGCGGAGTACCAGATCAACATCACGGTGCCTTCGGGGTTGGCAGCCGGCAATCAGCCAGTAGTGCTGACCACCGGCGGCGTCAGTTCGAAAGCCGCGAATCTGCCGGTTCAGTAGTCGGTTGCCGGCCAGCGGCGGCACTTGACGAAACTCTCCGCCGACCCCGGACTTCACTTTGTCAATTCGGGCGCAAAGCAAACCCCAATATGCCCCCGACCGTGCTAAGATATTTTCGAAGTAGGTCGCAATGTTCCACAACCTTCCTGACATCGACGCGTCGGTTCGGTAACAGACGGGCACTACCGGCATCGTAAGCCGGTCCGCGCTCGCTCTGACCCCGAACCATCTCTCTGCGGAATGGATCCGCGTTTCGGATTCCTCCGGAACGTACACCAACACACACCAACACGGGCAAGACTGCCCGTGGTACAGGAAGGCAATCATGCAGGCGGCGACCGATACAGTTTCCACAAGCAAGTGGGAGTTCCTGCGAGAAGCGTTGTCGGGGACACAACAGGACTTTACCGAGGGCCGCCTCAGCCGGGGCATCGCGCTGCTGGCGATCCCCACGGTGCTGGAAATGGCCATGGAATCCACCTTCGGCCTGGTGGATGCGTTCTGGGTGGCACGGCTTGGTTCGGATGCCATTGCCGTGATCGGACTCACCGAATCGCTGATCGTCCTCATCTTCAGCATCGCGATGGGCCTCAGCGTGGCGGCCACGGCCACGGTCGCGCGTCGCATTGGCGAAAAGGATCCGGAAGGCGCGGCCATCGCGTCGGTCCAGGCGATTGGCTGCGGCATCGCGATCTCGGTCGCGGCCGGAATCTTGGGCGCGCTGTTTGCGCCCCGGTTGCTCGGACTGATGGGCGCTACGCCGTCGGTGATCCACATCGGGTCCCGCTACACTGCCGTGTTGCTCGGCGGCAACGCCAGCATCATCCTGCTCTTTCTGATCAACGGTGTTTTCCGCGGGTCCGGTGACGCCGCTACCGCCATGCGATCTCTGTGGCTGGCGAACCTCATCAACATCGTGCTCGACCCGTGCTTCATCTACGGTTACGCAGGCTTTCCCAAACTGGGAGTGATGGGCGCGGCGGTGGCTACCACCACGGGCCGCAGCATTGGCGTGTTGTACCAGCTTTGGGTGCTCTTCGGCGGGCAGGGCCGGGTGGCGGTGGGACGCCGGCATTTGAGGGTCGATTGGCCGGTGTTGCGCCGCTTGTTACAGGTGGCCCGCACTTCCATGATCCAATACTTCGTGGCCATGGCAAGTTGGGTGAGCCTGGCGCGGATCAACGCCACCTTCGGCAGCGTCGCTACCGCGGGTTATACGCTGGCGATTCGGATCATCATGTTTGGGATTCTGCCTTCGTGGGGTATCTGCAGCGCGGCCGCAACGCTGGTGGGGCAGAACCTCGGCGCCGGGCGGCCACACCGGTCCGAACGCGCGGTGTGGCTGGCGGGCTCTTACAACATGGTGTTTCTGACCCTGGTCGGGATCGTCTTCTTCTTCGGCGCGCGGCCCATCGTCGAGCGGTTTACCAGCCAGCCGGAGGTAGCCTCCATCGCCGTCCAGTGCCTGAAATACGTGAGCCTGGGCTACCCGTTCTATGCCTGGGGAATGGTCATGGAGCAGGCCTTCAACGGCGCGGGCGACACGGCCACACCGACGTGGATCAACCTGTTCTGCTATTGGATGCTGCAGATTCCCCTGGCGTGGTGGCTGGCGCATACGGCGGGGCTGGGACCACGAGGCGTCTACCTCGCCATCTGTTCGGCGGAATCGGTGCTGGCGGTGGTTTCCGTGGCGCTGTTCCGGCGCGGGCGGTGGAAAGAGGTGCGGATCTGAGGGGCGCGCCGCGCTTCGTCGAATCCCCCGCGCCTTCATCGAACCTCTTTCTTCCGGCCCTCGTCACTCGTCTTGACAAGCCGACATGATCATCATGAGCCGGTCCAGATCTTGCTGCGAGAGCAGATTTAAGGCCCACGTTTGGCGATTGTGCCTGTTCCGCTGGTGGACTCCGTCGAATAAGGCTACGAAGATCATCATAAACACCATGGACAGCAGGGCACAGTACTGTGACTGCATTGGACTCCTCCTCGAGGGGATTTCTCTATCACCATAATAATGTATCAGAGGCCGAATTCAAGAGACAGAATCAGTTAACCTAAGTCAGCACGGGCAGCGCCGGGAAACTCTGGGTGCGGGCGGCCGATCTTCCGCGCATCAACGAATTCGAGGTCAAGCCCGAAGGCGCATGCCGCGCCGATATCTGCATCCCGCTCTCCAAAGATCTGAGGCCGGGCGATTGGTTTAACCTCACGGGATTCGCGCGCAAGCTGCACCAGGCCTACGTCGCGGATTCGGGGGCCTGGAGCTTCGGCGAGATTCCGCTGATGCGCGGCGATTTCTACAAGACAGCGCTACTGCTGCCGGCTTCCACGTTGGCTCTGGACTTGACCGCGGGCACCGAGATTGTGCCAACGGCCATCCCTGGTCCGTCATATTAAGAGCATGCTATCCTTTTTAACTGCGTTGCAGTCTAATGTCAGTTAGGAGGCGCCATGCGCATTCTTGTCGCCATACTGCTATGTGCCGCCGCGCTGCCGGCGCAGAACCTCCTCTCCGAACAAGAGGTTCGGGCTTCGATGGAAGCCAAGGAGCGGGCGAGAAAGGGTCTGTGGGAGGCCAAGGACTACCGGGCGGCGGTTCGTCTTCTGGAGGAGGTGGTGGCCGACCCCGCGTTGCGGCGCTATCCCGATCTTCACCTGAACAACCTGTACAACCTCGCCTGCGCTTACGCCCTGGCGGGCGACGCGGCCAAAGCCGTGGCGCGCTTGCGCGAGCTCCTCGATCTTGGTTATCGCAATGTCCCTAACATCCAGAGAGACACCGATTTCGATTCCATCCGCACCGACCCAGGCTATCTTGCCGCGATCGCCGAGATGAAAGCCATTCCCGATTTCTGGGACGGCCCCGCGTGGAAGACTCCCTACCAGGCCGATCTCCCGGAAAACGACAAGATCGCCGGCCTCTCCCGCTTCTGGTCGGAAGTCAAATATAATTTCGCCTGGTTCGAGCACCTGCCGCGCGATTTCGACTGGGACGCGCTCTACGTCTCCTACATTCCCAAGGTGCGGGCCACGCACTCCACGCTCGAATACTACCGCGTGCTGCAGGAACTCTGCGCACGGCTCAAGGACGCCCACACGAGTGTCGACTTCCCCGGCGCTTTGTCGAGGGAAGTCTATGGCATTCCCGGGGTGAGCACGCGCTTCATCGAAGGACGCGTGCTGCTTTCCGAAGTGTGGGACCCGGCGCTGAAACAGGATGGCGTCGTGCCCGGTCTCGAAATCGTCGCCATCGACGGTATGCCGGTCAAGCAATATGGCGCCGAGCGCGTCTCGCCATACCAGAGCGCGTCCACCGCGCAGGATCTCGACGTCCACACCTTCGAATATGGCCTGCTCCAGGGAAAGATCGGTGTGCCCGTGGAGCTCACGCTGCGCGCGCCCGATGGCGGCACGTTCCAGGGCTCGCTTCCGCGGGGAACCAGCAACGGGGCCGCGCCCCGGCGCCTGCCCGACTTCGAATTCAAAATGCTGCCCGGGAATATCGCCTATTTGGCGCTGAATACCTTCGGCACGGCCACGGCGCAAAAGGAGTTCGAACGCCAGTTCGATGAGATCGCGAAATCCAGCGCGCTGATTTTCGACGTGCGCAACAATGGTGGAGGCAACAGCGGATACGGTACTGCGATCCTTTCGCACCTGATCGAGAAACCCACGGCAGCCGAGGAATGGCGCAGCCGCGAGTACGTCCCGGCGAAGCGCGCGTGGGGTAATCCTCCCGGCTGGACCGGCGGCACGCCGATGACTCAGCCGAGCCGCGATCGGCGCTATGGCAATCCCGTCGTGGTGCTCACCAGCCCGCGCACGGGCTCCGCCGCGGAGGATTTCACGATCGATTTCGACCTCATGGGCCGTGGCAAAATCATCGGCGAGCCGACCGGCGGCAGCACCGGCCAGCCGCTCTCTTTCCCACTGCCCGGAGGCGGTTCGGCGCGGGTTTGCACCAAGCAGAATCTGTACCCCGATGGGCGTCAGTTTGTCGGCGTGGGCATTCAGCCGCAGATCCTGATCCGGCCCAACGTGGCCGATTTCCGCGCCGGCCGCGACACGGTTCTGGAGAAGGCACTGGACTACCTGCGCGCTAACCTCGCGACCGTATCCGCTCGACCGGAGTGATGGTCGCGGCCACAGCCGGGAGCGGCGGTGTCTAACCGCTGGAAGGCCTGAGCTACCGGCGCAGCACGCCGTGGTGCGGGTCGAGCGTCACTTTCAGCGGCGGCTGTTTCAGTGGCACCGTGAAGGTGACCGGCGTGCTGGCGGAAGCCACCCACTGCGTAATGCTGCGGCCACGCGCCACCTGGATCTCCACCGGTGTGAGGGCGCTAAAATCGTCATCCACGTCCGACTGTGTCAACGTTCCCACCAGCTTCAGAGCGGGCGCTTTTCCTTTGACGGTGTAGGTCAGTTTCAACGTGGGAATGCCGGTTCCATAAACCCATTGCTCGAAGAAGGTCTCCAGCTTGGGGTCTGCCGACTTGGGAGGCAGAAACTCGGCAGCCAGGCCGCGGAAGGCCTCCGTAGTGACGGTTTTGCCGTCATAGCGTTTGAGGATCTCGGCGAGCATCGAGAGGAAACGCTCGTCGCCCATGCGTTGGCGCAGCATCTGCATGATCCAGGAGCCTTTTCCGTAGGTGATGGAGCGCCAGGCGCGTGGCTCCTGCGAGTTCTCGAGGCGCATGCCCAATACGATTGGCCCGGTGGAATCCACGGTTTGGCCGTTCTCGCCCTTGGCCAGCAGCTCTTTGCGGTAGGCATCCAGCATTTCTTCCGCGTCACGGAGGCCCTTGCTCTTTTCGAGGTACAGCAGCGCGGAGTAATTGGCAAGGGACTCCATCAGCCAGTAGTCCCGGTATGAATCGGCAGTGACCCGGTTGCCCCACCACTGGTGCGCCGTCTCATGCGCCTGCAGAACGTCCTGGAAGAAGATCTCCTGCGATTCGCCGTTTTCAAAACGGGGGCCGGGGACGTTCTTCAGGTAGGCCAACGTCGAGAGATAAACCAAGCCGGGGAAGCCTTGTCCGAAGGTTCCGGGGATGGGCGAGACGGTGAGGTGGGCGAGCGTAGGGGGCCCGAACTTGGAAGCCATGAACTCCAGCGCCGAAGCCACTTCCGACGCCAGGTTCTGCAGCCGCGCCATGGGGTCCATCGGGGGCGGCACCACGGTTGCTTCGGCGAGGGGATCCGGCGTGCGGCGGGGCCGAATTCCGGGAGGCAGCATGGTGGTGACGGTTTGCGGGCGGGGCCGCAGGGCGCGCTCCAGGGCCCGGTTGGCGCAGACATCCACCACGTACTTGCCGCGCTCCAGGCGGGCATGTTCGTAATTGCCCAGGTTGAACGCGGCGATTCGAATGGCGGATGGGGTGCGGCGGCGTGTGATGCGCCAATCGCCTTCCGTACGGTCTTCCACCACGTCCCCCGGAGTGACCAGGTCCAGATCTTTGGGATAGCGGAAGAGCAGGTCGTAATTCGAGAACTGGGTGCCGCGGAGCGGGTACCAGGTGCCGCGCGAAGTGACGTATAACACGTGGTCGCCCGCGTCGTAAATCACCGTTCCGGAGTGATGAAATTCGAATTCGTATTCCCGCCCCGCGCGCAACGGCTCGGGAGGCACCACCAGGAAGAGATTGTTGCCGCCGCGGAGCAAGGCGAGCCGCACCGAATCGCGCTGGAGCACTTCGGCCGGGCGTCCGTCCACGGTCGCTTCCGTGACGGACATTTGAGGCGAGATGTCGAACGTTTCCACGGTTTCGCCGTCGACCGCCGGCCGCACCTTCACTCGCGTGATCACGCTCATCGACAGGTCGGGGTTGACGGTGGCCTCAATGCGGTAGTCGTGGAGCGAAGGGTTGGCGTTCAGCGCGGCGCCGCCCAGGCGGAACGGCCGGGCGGCGAAACTGGTCCAGATGTCAAAGTACGCCCGGTTGTTTCGACTGGTCACCTGGCCGGCCACAATCTGCTCGTTGACCGTCGGATCGAAGGACACGTCGAAGTTGCCGAGTTTGAGGCTGCTGAAGAGCCCGGCGAACAGGCCGGCGCGGTTTCCGGGCCCGTTCAATAAATCGAGCGTGAGGCGGGTCGAGTAGCTGACGCCGATGTTGCGCAACACGGGAGTCCATTCCTCGTCCAGCGCGGCGCCCATTTCGGGGGCCTTCTTGTTGGCCGGGTTATCGGGAAACTGCGACTTCAGCCGGTCGTAGTCGTCGCCGGTGAAGAGAAACAGGGCGGTCCGAATGTGCTCGTCGAGATTGGGCGAATCGATGTAGGCGGCCAGGGAGCGGCGTTCGGCGCGATCCGGCGGCAGGAGAATCACCTCGCCGTCGCCCCCTTCCCCATCGGCCACAAAGACGGCGGCGATCCGCCGTCCGGCCACCGGTTTGCTGAAGATGAGATGGCCTTCGGTGAGGTAAATGCGAAGATCTTCCTTGACTAGTTTGAGATCGCGGACGCGGTAACATTCATCGCGGTCGAAGCTATTCTCCCGGATGGCACGTGCGATATCGGCGGCCGTTCCGGCCGCGAGCGGTGCCTGGGAGACAAAGGCGAGCGCGAGAAGCCAACGCATGGTAACAGTCTACAGGGTCTGGAGCTGTAGCGCCGGCGGTCTTGCCGCCGGTACGGTCACCGGCGGCAAGACCGCCGGCGC
>OCZU010001382.1_pt1 | contig 15991 bp, 9 predicted proteins | sample 1539001 | NCBI WGS metagenome assembly OCZU01 (sample SAMEA3539306, study PRJEB22396) | soil metagenome | biome: tundra; feature: field; material: soil | place: USA | collected 2010-05 | depth 0.15 m | reverse complement strand
CGGCGCCTATCTCGACGTAAAGCAGGAGGCGGTGCGAGTGGTCATCGGACTGGATGATGCGCTTCCCTCCATGCAGAACTTCGTGCTGATCGGAGCTCCGGCACACTCGGGTGGCGACATGGTCGGCTCGCTGGCCGTGATCGGCCCCACCCGCATGGACTATCAGCACACCATGACTGCGGTTTCCTACATCGCGCGCCTCTTCGACAAAATTCTGAATGAATCGGAGTAATCACGTTTTTCTATGGGTAAAGCGAACGGCAGATCGGAAGGCGAAAGATTGGAACGGCAAAGATCGGAAGGGCAAAGATTGGAAGGGCAAAGATCGGAAGCGGAAAACTCCAGGCTGGATCTAGAACACGAACTCCAAGCCGGCAATGCAATCGAGACTGCCATGGATCCAGCGGTCGGCGGAGAAGTGTCCGCTCCCGATTCTGAATTGCAAAAAGTGAAAGCCGAGCGCGACTCGCTGCTCGACCGCCTGGCGCGCATGCAAGCGGAGTTCGAAAATGTCCGCCGGCGCAACGCCAAGGAGCAGCAGGATTTTCGCGATTACGCTGCCGCGGACGCGATCAGGCCTCTGCTGCCCGTGCTCGATAGCTTCGATCGCGCCCTAACCGTTAAATCGGACGCGGCCGAGTTCCGCAACGGAGTCGAGCTGATTTACAAGCAATTGCTGACTGCGCTGGCCAAGCTGTCGGTGCAACCCATCGCGGCCAAGGGTGAACCGTTCGACCCCCATTATCACGAGGCAATCGAAATGGTGGAAACCTCCAACGCTCCCGATCACCAGGTGATCGAAGAGTTGCAGCGTGGCTACAAGTATAAGGACCGCCTCTTGCGCCCCGCCATGGTGAAGGTGGCAAAAAATCCGGGACATTAAATTTTCGAGGTTGGGAAGCTATTTCATCAACGGTTTTGGGAAGGGCACGACTTTTAGTCGTGCCGCTCGTAGTCGGCTTGAGCGTGGGCTTTAGCCCTGAGGGCAGAGCCGCCTGCACGCGGCAAGCGTCACTGGGCAAGCATCACTAATTGTTCTCGTTTTATTTCTCATGAAGGAAAGGCCCTAATTCTGACCACGAACGCAAAACGCGACTATTACGAAGTGCTCGGCGTCACCCGCACCGTCACCGAAGTTGAACTCAAGAGCGCCTATCGCAAGCTCGCCATGCAGTACCATCCCGACCGCAATCCCAACAATCCGGATGCGGAGGAGCGCTTCAAGGAAGTTACCGAGGCCTACGGCATTCTTGCCGACTCCGAAAAGCGCTCTCTCTATGACCGCTTCGGCCATGCTGGCGTCGGTAACTCGGCCGGACCCGGCGCGGGTTTCGATCCCACGGTGTTCCAGGACTTCGGCGAAATCTTTGGCGAGTTCTTCGGATTCGGAGATGCGTTCGGTGGCGGCGGCCGCCGCCGTAGCCGCGTTCAACGTGGCGCGGATCTTCGCGAAGACATCACCATCGAGTTTGAGGAAGCGGTCTTTGGAGCCGAGACGCGCGTCACGGTCCGCCGCCACGAAGCCTGCGAAGACTGCCATGGATCGGGAACCGCCCCAGGCAAAGGTCCTACTACGTGCAAGTCGTGCGCCGGTCGCGGCCAGGTGCGCTATCAGCAGGGCTTCTTCAGCATCGCGCGAACTTGTCCGTCATGTCAGGGATCGGGCAGCGTGATAACCGATCCCTGCCCCAAGTGCAGAGGCGAAGGCCGCCTTCTGCGGCAGCGCTCCGTCGATGCAAGAATTCCCGCTGGCGTCGAAGACGGCACGCGAATCAGGTTTACCGGCGGCGGCGAAGCTGGCCCGTTCGGTGGCCCTGCCGGCGATCTCTACGTTGTGTTGCATGTGAAGGAGCATCCGTTCTTTGTGCGCGAAGGCAACGATCTTCACTGCGCGGTGCCGCTGTCCGTCACGCAAGCCGCCATGGGCGCTGAGATTCGCGTGCCCACGCTCGAAGGCGAGCACTCGCTCAAGATCCCCGATGGCACCCAGCCCGGCACAACCTTTCGCATCCGCAACAAAGGCGTACCTGTCCTGAACGCTCACGGCAAGGGCGATCTCTATGTGGAAGTTCGGATCCAGATTCCTACCAAGCTGAACAAGCGCCAAAAAGAACTCCTCCAGGAACTGGAAACCACCGCGAAGGTGGACAATCAGCCGCTAGTCCGCTCTCTGCTCGGCAAAGTGAAAGATATGTTCGGGTGAAACAGCTCTCAGTTGCCAGCTGCCAGTTGCCAGACCCAAGCTCGTGGCTTTTATCATTCAGCGCGTCGCAACGGATAGCTAAGCATGACTGTCGTTACTATGAGCTTTTACTGGGAACTGGCTACTGGCCACTGGCAACTGAAGCAATGACCCGCCGCCGCTGGATTGCCGACGAATTCTCCGGAGACCATGCCGCTCTCATCGGCGAACACGCCGATCATCTGGTTCGTGTGCTCCGCGCTCGCGTCGGAGAGGATTTCGATATCGCCACCGGCCAATCCGTTCGCCGCGGACTAATCACCTCACTGAAACCCGACAGAGTCGAGTTTGACCTTGCCGAAGTAATCTCCACCCCACCCTTGGCCGAGATCACTCTGGTTCTCGCAATATACAAATTCGACCGCATGGAGTGGGCCATTGAGAAATGTACGGAGCTTGGCGTCTCGCGCATCATTCCCCTGATCTCGCGCCGCACCGATCCGCATCTGGCCACTGCTTCCACGAAACGAGTCGACCGTTGGCAGCGCATCGCCCGGCAAGCGGCAGAACAATCCCGCCGCGCCACACCGCCGGAGATTTCAACGCCCTTCAAGCTTTCAGAAGCGTTGAATCTATCCCAGCCGCTGCGAATTGTCCTCGCCGAATCGGAAGAGCAAACTTTGCTCCGCAACGTGCTGACCCCAGAGAGTTCTAACGGAATCGCCCTAGCCATCGGTCCCGAAGGCGGATGGACCGAAGATGAGCTCCAAGCGTTTCAGCAAGCCGGATGGATTTCAGCCTCGCTCGGAAACACAATCCTCCGCGCCGAAACCGCCGCCATCGCTGCCATCGCCGTTGCTGCTTCCATCCTGTCCTCGCTCTGATTCTCACAGCCTGATTTGCACAGCTTCGTTGTCCGCGTATTTCCGAACGCGGTGATATCCTGACCCCGAATGGCTGTCCCCAAACTTCAATCTCATCCCGCTCCCTTCCTTCCCGACGATCGCCAGCGCGAAGCCATCGAGCATGTTCACGGTCCAATGCTGGTAGTGGCAGGGGCCGGCACCGGAAAAACGTCGGTCCTCATTCACCGCATCGCCCATCTCGTCGAGCAGGCCCACGCCAAGCCAGAGGAAGTCCTCGCCCTCACCTACACCGTGGCCGCCGCCACCGAGATGCGTGGAAAAGTCAGCAAACTCCTCGGCAAGAGAATTCATTCCGCCACATTTCATGATTACTGCTTCGACCTGCTGCAGCGCGCCAGGAAAGATTTTCGTTTACTCGACGAAAAAGATTACTGGATTTATCTCCGCAAGAGGATTCATGAACTCCGCCTCGAACATTATGTCCGCGCCGCAAATGTAGCCCAGTTTCTGAACGATTTGCTGGGCTTCCTCGCCCGCTGCCACGACGAACTGGTCACTCCGGAAAAGTACGCGGAGTATGTTCATCGTCTGGAGCGTGGCGAGTCTCCCGTTCCCCGCGTTGCGAAATCGAAAGAGAAATTAACCGACGACGAGGTGATCGGACGCTGTCAGGAAATTGCCCGCGTCTTCGCCACCACCGAACGCTGGCTGCGGGAAGACAATTACGGCACTTTCAGCCACATGATCACCCGGGCCCACGAGTTGCTCGCAAGCGACGAAAAATTACTGGCGGAGGAGCGTGCCCGCGCCCGCTTCATCCTGGTCGACGAATTTCAGGACGCGAACTTCGCACAGATCAAGATTCTCGCCGCGCTCGCCGGCAACGAAGCCAACATCTTCGCCGTCGGAGATCCCGATCAGGCCATCTACCGTTTCCGTGGCGCATCCAGCGCCGCTTTTCATCTCTTCCGCCGCCATTTTACTCAGACCAAACTGGTCGTTCTGGGCAAGAACCGTCGTTCCACCACCCCGATTCTGCAGTGCGCCTTCGCCGTGGTCGATAAAAATCCTCCCGTCTTTCGCGCCGGCGAGCCGGCAGCATTCGCCTATCGCCGTACTCCGTTGCAATCGGCGCGAGAAGAAGAAGCGAACAATCAGGGCAAGCCGCTGCCCGCGTTCCCCGTGGAGGCGATCTCGTTTGGCGGCAGAGATGCCGAGGCGCCTGACGTAGTCCGCATCATCGAAGAGACACGCCGCCACTCGCGATGCGTGTGGAAAGATTTTGCTGTCCTCTACCGATCGCATGTGAATCGCGACGATGTCGTGCAGCATCTGGCCGAACACGAAATCCCGTTCTCCATCGAGAACATGGACGTCAGCGACACTCCCGAAGTGCGCGATCTTTTTGCCTGCGTCGCGGCCGTGGTCGACCTGGGCTCCGATGCCAGCCTCTTTCGCGTGGCGGCATTACCGCAGTTCGAGGTGGATCCGGAACAGCTTCGCAGCGCTCTGCGTGCCATTGCGAAGGAATCGAAAGATGGAGTGGTGATTCCGCTCGCTTCGGTTTTGGACGGTGTCACCGGCGGCCCCGCAGTGCTGGAATGTGTGCTCCGGGCGCGTGATGAAGTCGGCCGCAAGCAGGCGAAAGCCCGCGTGGCCTTGCAGTTGATCGGAAAGCAATTCGGTCTCCGCCTCGACTCCCCGGTACTGCAGGCCGCCCTCGACTTCGCCGCTGAATGGGAGAAGAAGCCCACCACCGAAACCGGAGATCTGCGCGAATGGATCGAGTACCTCAGCTACTTTCGCGAAGCCTCCGGAACCATTCCGTTAGCGTCAAAAGAGGATGAAGACGCCGTTCGCCTGATGACCGCGCATGGCGCCAAAGGCCTCGAGTTCTCCCACGTGTTCATCCTGCGTGCCGCCAGCGGTTCTTTCCCTCTCTCGTACCGGGAGACTCTGGTGGAGTTTCCCCGAGAACTTCGCGATCCAGATTCCGCCACCGCAGGAGACGACAAGACGCTCAACGACCAGGAAGAGCGGCGGCTTTTCTACGTCGCGATGACCCGTGCCAAAGACTCGCTCCACATGTACGGCAAGCAGGGAATCGGTCGCGACAAAACTCCCGCCGGATTTCTGCGTGAACTCATCGGCAACCCGGAATTGCAACCCTGGCTCAGAGCGCGGCCCGCCCTCCCTTCGCAACCCGAGTTGCTCGAGATCGCCGCGGCCGCCGACTCAGCCCATCCCGAGGGTTCCCGCTTGCCCGCCTGGCTTGAACTCCCCCCAATTGAAGGCCTGGACGCGCGCTTGAGCGCCAGCGCTATCGAGACTTATGAGACTTGTCCCTTGCAGTTCAAGTTCGAGCGCGAATGGAAACTCTCGCGCCAGCTCCACGCGGCCGTGCAGTATGGCGCGGCCATGCACCGCGTGCTGCGTACCTACTACGACTCCGTACGCCTAAGCAGGACCAAGCCCGACGGCGAACTCCTGCAACTGTTTCGTGACGATCTGGCCGCAACCGGAATTCAGGATGATTATCAGCGCGACCTGTACTTGAAGCAGGGGCTCGAACAATTGCAACAATTCCTGGCTGGAACCCGTTCTGCGCCTGCGCCCGAGGTTCTGCACACGGAAGAATGGTTTGACGTGCAGATCTCTGGCACCAAGCTCACTGGTCGAATCGACCGGATGGACCGCGCACCCGACGGTAGCGTGGTCATCGTCGACTACAAAACCGGCAAGGCTCGATCCCAGGAAGACGCCGACGATAGCCTGCAGCTTTCGATCTACGCCATGGCCGCTCATCAAAAGTGGGGATACCGCGTGAACGAACTGGCGTTTCACAATCTGGAAGGCAACGTCTCCGTCGTCTCGAAGCGCACCGAGTTTCAATTGGAGCAGGCTCGCGAGCGAGTGTTGACCGTGGCGCGCAATATAGCGGATGGCTACTTCAAGCCTAAGCCGGATTTCTACTGCAACTTTTGCGCATTCCGCGGATTGTGTCCGGCGAGGGAAAAGCAGGCTCCGAAGGTTGCGCCGAACATCCCGAAGATGACAAAGCAGCCGCTCGACTGACCACCTGCCGCACCCAAGACTTCGCAGCCAAAACTTCCGCACAAAAACTTAGGGGACGCTTTTGGCGTCCCCCTTTGACTTCGTACTGCCTTCTTAATGCTTCTTTTTCTTCTTTGCCTTTTTCTTGGTTGCCATTGGTTCTATTCTCCCTTCCATTTTTCATGGAAAAATCTGCAACGATGTTTTGTTGCAACTAGATGAAGTATTCAGTTAATGAAAAATGAAGTCAAGAAAAAAATGCACGCATTGTAGCGAGCGATGCTGTACCAAAGTCACAAGGAGAGCAGCGCGCGCAACAGAATCTCAAAGTCGCGTCAACCAAACACACACCGGCAATGCAATCGCGAGCGACGAGCACCCCTCGCCGACTCTCCACGCATCCGCAGTTTTCTTCGCAGGGGCGATGAGCAATCATCCCTGTCGCCATACCGCGGAAGTTCATCGTTTTCGCCATCCGCTGCATCTATAATGAAGTTGCGAAACTTCGCGGGAGCATGATCAATGGCGGCTTTCGATGATGTTGTCATCATTTCCGGTTGTCGTACGGCAGTAGGAAAATTTCAGGGAAGTCTCGGCGATTTGACCGCTCCGCAGTTGGGCGCGATCGTGGTACGCGAAGCCGTGAAGCGCGCCGGATTGACCTCCGATCAGATCGACGAATGCATTATGGGCAATGTTCTCCCCGCCGGACTCGGACAAAATCCTGCGCGGCAGGCGGCAATCTTCGCAGGATTGTCTCCCGCAACAGGTGCCATGACAATCAACAAAGTTTGTGGCTCGGGATTGAAAGCAGTCGCTCTCGCCGCGCAAGCCGTACAAACCGGAAACAGTTCCATCGTGGTCGCGGGCGGCATGGAATCGATGACCAACGCCCCTTACTTGCTGCCGCAAGCTCGCAAGGGATATCGCCTCGGCAATGGCAAGGTGATCGATTCCATGGTGCACGACGGCCTCTGGGATATCTACAACGACTATCACATGGGCGTCACCGGGGAGAATGTCGCCGAAAAATATGGCATCACTCGCGAAGAGCAGGATGAATTCGCCGTCAACTCTCACCGCAAGGCAGTCGCTGCAATCAAGGAGTGCCGTTTCAAATCGCAGATCGTCCCCGTGGAAATTCCAGCGAAGAAAAAAGGCGAAGCTCCAACCCTCTTTGAGAAAGACGAATCCCCGCGCGAGGATACAACCATCGAAGCGCTCCGCGCATTGAAGCCCGCATTCAAGAAAGATGGAACCGTAACCGCCGGCAACGCGCCCGGAGTCAACGACGGCGCTGCCGCACTCGTCGTGACCAGCGCTCCGCGGGCCAAAGAGCTTGGCGTACAACCCATGGTTCGAATCGTGGCGCAGGCCACTAGCGGCGTCGAACCCAAATGGGTGATGATGGCTCCCGTCGACGCGGTCCGAAAAATCTGGGAAAAGACCGGATGGAAAAATGAAGACGTCGACCTCTACGAACTTAACGAAGCATTCTCGGTGCAGGCGCTGGGCGTGACGCGTGAGCTCGGGCTCGATCTCAACAAAGTGAACGTGAATGGCGGCGCCGTAGCCATCGGTCACCCCATCGGGGCCAGCGGCGCCCGCGTGCTCGTGACTTTAATCTATGAAATGGCCCGCCGCGACGCCAAACGCGGTATCGCCGCACTCTGCCTCGGCGGCGGCAACGCCGTCGCGATGGCTGTGGAAAGATACTAGAAATCATCAGCCATCCAAATGTCTTGGGAAGGGCACGACTTCAGTCGTGCCGCCTAACGCGGAATAAAGAGCGGTCTCTCTAGCCCCTGAGGTTGGCCTCTAGACCGGCTCTGACGAGTTTAAGGATGTCGCCGCCGGCAGCGCCACCGTGAACACCGCGCCCCCACCCGGCACGTTCGCCGCCTCCACCGTTCCGTCGTGTTCCTTCATCACCGATTTGCAAATGCTGAGCCCCAACCCCGTTCCCCGCCCCGGCCGCTTCGTCGTATAGAACGGATCGAAGATGCTGGCAAGAATCTCCGGCGCAATTCCCGGACCATCGTCCAAGAAACTCGCCCACACCGACGGCCCGCTCGTTCCCAGCCGGATGCGTAACGTTCCTCGGTCGCGCGCCTCGCGAATGGCCTGCTCCGCATTCAAAATCAAATTTAGAAATATCTGCATCAGTTGGTGCGGATCGCCCTGAACATAAGGCAGCCCGGGCTCGCGAATGAAGTCAACCGTGATGTTGTTTTTCCGCAGCGAGTAGGAGTGCAGATTAAGCGTTCGTTCGACGATCTCCCCCAGATTGACGCGAGTCTTGCCCGGCGCTGGTGGAGTCGCGAAATAGGTCAGGTTGTGAACAATTTCCGCCGCCCGGCGCGCTTGCTGCTGCAATATCGCAATTTGCTTCCGCGCCGGGTCGGTAGTCTGACTGTCCTGCAGAAGTTCGCTCACGCCCAGAATGCTGGTCAACGGATTATTCAATTCGTGAGCAACGCCGCCAATCATCGCTCCCATCGCAGCCAGGCGTTCGCTTTGCACTACTTGCTGCTCAAACCTTTTTTCCGTCGTGATGTCGCGCACGGAAATAATGACGCCCGCAAGTTTGGCATCCGCCTCAAAAAATTGGCTGGCCGAGGCCCGCATCGTCCGTCCGCCTCCATCGCTGCGCCGCGCCCCGTATTCCGCCGATCCAAACACTTTGTTACCGGCCACTACGTCATGGTAAAGCGTCACCAGTTCGGCAGAGGTGCCCTGGGTTTCAGAAATCTTCTTCCCCAGCAACTCCTCGGATGGACAGCCCAGCAAATCACTCACCCGCGAACTCACAAACGTGTAACGCTCTTCCAGATCGACCACCAGAATTAAATCGGGGAAGCTCTCCAGCAAGCGCCGCCGGAATTCTTCCTGCTGCGCCACTTGCCGTTCAAGCTTGCGCCTCTCCGTAACGTCCACCAGCGTGCCCTGGTAACGGATCAACTTTCCCGCATCATCCCACACGGCGCGCGACGATTCGAGAAACACGGCGGCATTCCCATCTTTCTTCCGCAGTGTGATCTCTCTCGCGCGCACGCCGCCGCGATCGTCCGCAGCCCGGCCCAGCACCGGCGGTTGCCCAGGATCCAGGTTCAGCTGACTAGGCTCGAGAGCAAGCATTTCTTCTTTCGTCGCATACCCTAAAATGCTGACCAGCGCTGGATTCGCATCCAGCAACCTGCCCTCCGGCGTGCTGAAATAGGCGCCTTCCTGCAGCGTCTCAAAAAGTTCGGTGAAGCGCAGCTCTTTCTCGTGCTGTTCCGTAACGTCACGCCCCAGCACGCTCACTCCCACAACTTCGCCACCCTTGACGATCGCATTCAAAACGCAATCGAAATAAAGCGGCCGCGTATTATTCTTGAAACGCACTCGCACCGTGCCGGCCCAATGCCTCTTCTCCAGGAAACGTGCGAGGCCGCCTTCAACATTCGCGCGGTTTGGTTCGTCGAGGAACTCGAAGAATTTCTGTCCCACGATCGCCGTGTAAGGAAGGCTTGCGAGTTCGCTGACGCGTTTGTTCACTGTGCGCAAAGTCCCATCCAGTGAAACCGCGCAAGCGACCTCGTCAATGGAGTCAATCAGTTCTTTAAAGTTGCGCTGCGAGCGCGCAATCATTTCATTCAGTTGATCCAGTTGCTCTTCGGAGGGAGCTGCCCCCACATGTTGCTGCAAATCCTGCAGCAACACCTTCAGCTCGCCCACTTCCTTCCGCCGCCCGTAGGCATAAACTGCCAGAAGCACCGACAACGCCAGAACCCCCACCGCCATCGGTCCCAGGTGGTAAGGCAAACCTTCCAGTCGTTCCCACGCCAGCGCGGCAAATCCCGCCGCCAGCAAAACCATGAACAGCAGAATCCATCGCCAAAGCTGAGATTCTTCGTGCTCCAGATTTCGCGGAGGGCGGGAGCGTCGCGGCGTGTCGGGAGAGGCCTGCATCATGGGGAACCCACCCGTTTCCCCAGACGGAAAAACGGTTCCTTACTCAAATCATCACTTACCAAAAACATCGTACTGCCCCAACTGGCGCATGAACAACCTCGCTTGTTGGAGAACTAGGTACGCCGGAGTCGATTCCGCCAGTCACCCGCAATCAATTGACTTGCCGCCGCCAGCCCTCCTAGTATGGTCGCACACGGGCGGGCGCTTATTCGTTGATCGGCCAAACCATCTCGCACTATCGCATTGTCGAAAAACTCGGTGGCGGCGGCATGGGCGTCGTCTATAAAGCTGAAGACACGCGCCTGCACCGTTTTGTCGCCCTCAAATTCTTGCCCGATGACGTGGCCCGTGATCCCCAGGCATTGGCCCGCTTTCAACGCGAAGCCCAAGCAGCGTCCGCACTGAACCACCCCAATATCTGCACCATTTACGACATCGGCGAGCAGGACGGCCAGGCCTTCATCGCCATGGAATTTCTGGATGGCGTCACCCTGAAGCATCTAATCGCCGGACCTCCTCTGGAAACCGAAACTCTGCTCTCACTGGCAATCGAGACCGCCGATGCCCTCGACGCCGCCCACTCCGCCGGCATCGTTCACCGCGACATCAAGCCCGCCAACATCTTCGTCACCAAGCGCGGCCACGCCAAGGTCCTCGACTTCGGCGTGGCCAAGCTGACACCCATGTCCGATACGTCCGGCCACAGCGCATCCACCAGTGGTCTCACCGCCACCATCGACGATCGCCATCTCACCAGCCATGGCTCGACCGTCGGTACCGCCGCCTATATGTCTCCCGAGCAAGCGCGTGCCAGGGAAATCGATGGGCGCAGCGATTTGTTTTCCTTCGGCGCTGTGCTCTACGAGATGGCCACGCGCGTGCCCCCGTTTCGCGGCGAGAGTTCCGCGGTCATATTCAAAGCCGTTCTGGACGCAGCACCCACCTCAGCCCTGCGCCTTAATCCCGACCTGCCACCGGAACTGGAACGCATCATCCACAAGTGCCTGGAAAAAGATCGCAACCTGCGTTATCAGCATGCCTCCGACCTGCGCACCGACCTGCAACGCCTCAAGCGCGATACGGAATCCGGCAGGTCCGCGGCGGCAATTGAGCCAGCTTTGGTTTCTCCCAAACTATTTTCCCGCGCCGCCGCAAAAAAGAAAGCTCCTTGGGTCGCCGCAGGCGTGGTCGTCGCTGTGATCGCCGCCGCGGCGGCGCTCTTTCTCTGGAAGTCCCGTTCTACCGCGGTCTCTCGCCCAGATTCCGCAAGTCCAAATGCGATCGCAGTCCTGCCCTTCCAAAACGTCGGCTCCGACCATGACGCCGACTTTCTCCGCCTCGCCCTGCCCGATGAAATTGCCACCGCCCTCAGCTACGTGCCGTCATTCTCCATCCGTCCCTTTGCCACCGCCAGCAAGTACAGCGGGCCCAATCTCGACTTGCAACAGGCCGGCCGCGAGATGGGCGTCACCTCCATCGTCACCGGACACTACCTCACCGAAGGCGACCAGCTCGTGGTCACACTGGAAGCGGTCGACGTCGCCAATAACCGCAGTGTTTGGCGAGACACCATCACGGTTGCGGCCTCGGACAAGATTGCCATGCGCGAACAAATCACCTCGCGAGTTCGCCAGGGTCTCGTCCCCGTGCTCGGAGGATTGTCGGACTCCGGCCAGGCATCCACTCGCCCCAAAAGCGAGGAAGCCTACGACTTGTATTTGCGCAGCATCGCAGTTCCTCACGATGTCGCTCCTAATAAGGACGCAATCGCCATGCTCGAGCGTGCCGTTGGCATCGACCCCAGCTACGCTCCCGTCTGGGACGCTCTCGCCTTGCGCTACTACTACAGCGGCGCCTATGGCGACGGCGGCGAAACCATGCTCAAACGTTCGGATTCCGCCACCGACCGCGCCATGGCGCTCGATCCCAACTTGATTTCCGCCGTCGCCTGGTCGATCACCAAGCGCACCGATCACGGCGACACCGCGCCCGCCTACGCTCAAGCCTCAGCCTTGCTCAAGCGCCGTCCCAACGACGCCATGGCCCACTTCGCCTTGTCCTACACTCTGCGCTATGCCGGCTTGCTCGACGAATCCGCTCACGAGTGTGACACCGCCCTCGCCTTGGATCGCGCCAACTATCAACTACGCTCCTGTTCGGGCGTCTACGCCCAACTCGGCCGGCCCCAGAGAGCCATGGATTTCGTCCGCCTCGATGCCGGCTCCGAATACGCCGCCATGCAAACCGGCACGATTCTCCTCGGCCAGGGCAAACTCGCAGAAGCCCGCCAAGCCGTCCAGAAAGCCTCGAACTCTCCGTTGATGGGCCGCGACTTGATCCAAGCCTGCGTCGACCCTCCCCACTCCCCGCAATGCGACGCCGCCGCTCAAAAAGTCGAAGCCACCGCTCTCGCCGGGGTTGATGTCGAACCTCTCTATTCCGTCGGCGCCTTGCTCGCCTACTGCGGCCAAAAAGATGCCGCTCTCCGCTCGCTGAAACACGCCATCGAAAAAAACTACTGCGCCTACACCGCCCTGCAGACCGACCCGCTGCTGGTGAAACTCCGGGGAACTCTCGAGTTCAGCGAATTGCTGTCCGACGCCAAACAATGCCAGACGAAGTTCGTGGCGCAGCGAAGCCAGAACCCGCAATAGGTCTGCGTTGTCATCCTGAGCGGAGCGAAAGACCTATGTAGTTGATTCGCTATGCACAGCTTTCGCACTTCGAGAAAATTCGGGGACTTCCGGTTTGTCCTCGGCCAAGATAAATTGCGCACATTCCGTTCTTGAGCAGTTTATTGAAATTCTGTCATTCCGACCGGAGCCGGAGTGCTAGTGATGGCGCGGAGGAACCTGCCGTTTTCCCCGGAGCGACAAAGTTACGGCGGCCTATGGTCCTTAGCGGCCCCCGCATCAAAGTATGTGAGGCTGTCATGCCTCGCCCCCCGTGGGTTTCCCCCTCACGATCCACAGCCCCACCCCGTGACATCCGTCACAGCGCACTCGCACCGCGAGCGCCTACCGTAGATATTCCCCGGATCAGCCCCTAGTGTGCCGACCCTGGCACCAGATCCCTCGCACATGCTCTACAAGACCCTCAGCGCCGCAGTCTACGGTATCGACGCCAACATCATTCAAGTCGAAGTCGACTGCTCCGGCATCAAGACTGACCAGGACCACTTCCACACCGTCGGCCTGCCCGATGCCGCCGTGCGCGAAAGCCGCGATCGCGTCCGCGCCGCACTCAAAAATTGCGGCTACGACATTCCCCCCACCCACATCACCATCAACCTCGCCCCCGCCGATATAAAGAAGGAAGGCTCCGGCTTTGACCTGCCCATGGCCCTCGGTATCGTCGGCGCCTACGGCGGCCTCACCCGAAAAGAAATCGACGACTGTCTCTTCGTCGGCGAACTCTCCCTCGACGGCGGCGTTCGCGGCATCCGCGGCACGCTCCCCATAGCCCTCGAAGCCCGCACTCGCAAGATTTCCCGGCTCGTCGTCCCCGAAGCCAACGCCCGCGAAGCCGCCATGGTCGGCGGCGTCGACGTCTACCCCGTCCGCTCGCTGCTCGACGTAATCCACTTCGTAAACTCCGGCAACGGCATCGTCCCCCTGAAAGCCGATGGTGACGCCCTCCTGCGCGAGAATCAGGAATTTCTCGTCGACTTCAGAGATGTGCGCGGCCAGCAAACCGCCAAGCGCGCCATCGAAATCGCCTGCGCCGGAGGCCACAACATATTAATGATCGGTCCGCCCGGCTCCGGCAAAACCATGCTGGCCAAGCGCATGCCCACCATCCTCCCGCCGCTGACCTTCGAAGAAGCGCTGGAGACCACCAAGATCCACAGCGTCGCCGGAGTGCTCGACCCCGGCAGCGGCCTCGTCGGCAAGCGCCCCTATCGTTCGCCGCATCACACCATTTCCGATGCCGGACTGATCGGCGGCGGCGCGATCCCGCGCCCCGGCGAGGTTTCGCTCTCTCACAACGGACTGCTCTTCCTCGACGAACTCCCCGAGTTTCCCCGCAACGTCCTCGAAGTCCTGCGCCAGCCCCTCGAAGATGGCACCGTCACTATCTCCCGCGCCGCCATGTCGCTCATGTTTCCCGCCCGCTTCATGCTGGCCGCCGCCATGAACCCCTGTCCCTGCGGCTTTCGCAATGACCGCACCCGCGAGTGCAATTGCACCACCCCCATGATCCAGCGCTACATCTCAAAAATCTCCGGCCCGCTCATGGATCGCATCGACATTCATATCGACGTTTCCGCCGTAAATTACAAAGAGATGCGCTCCACCAACGAACCCGAATGTTCCGCAAAAATTCGCGACCGCGTCATCCGCACCCGCGCCAAACAACTCGAACGCTTCTCCACCTCCCGCGAAAAAATCTACTGCAACGCCCAAATGTCGTCCCGCCACATCCGCACCTTCTGCGATCTCTCCGCCGACTGCGAACGCCTGCTCGAACGCGCCATGACCCAGCAAGGCCTGAGCGCCCGCGCCCACGACCGCATCCTCAAAGTCGCCCGCGCCATCGCCGACATCGAAGACGCCCCCCACCTCGACCCCAAACACATCGCCGAAGCCATCCAATACCGCTCCCTCGACCGTACCTACTGGACCTAGCACCTTGTCCTCGCCCACATTCGTATGCTTTTCACAATTCTGGTCCCAGATACCCTTGAGGGTGTACGATGCTCTGTCCTTCTGAGAAGCAACTGAGTAAACGGCCTAATCGTTAGCGAAAACTGTCAGGCAACTCGGGAACCGATGCCCATCGTTCTCGGGGTCGTGGCGCAGAATAGAGAGCCACCTCGCCCCCGCATTGGGTTTTCAGTGAGTAACCAGGAGGAGTCGTGCTGCTTAGTCTGGAAGTCCCCATCCTGCCACCGAAAGCCATCAAACCGCTCTTCTTCCTCTCCTTGTTTCTGCTCGTGTGCGTGGCCCCGGCGCTCCCACAGAGGGCGCAACAAGATGACAGTAACCTACCCAAGTATGACCTCAACACAGAGATGAAAACCAAAGGAATAGTGGATGAAGTAAAACTGCTCCCGTTGGGAACCAGAAAAGACTTCACTGAACTAATCCTCAAGAGCGGAAGCGACACGGTCCACATTTACGTGTGCCCCAAACCATTTCAGGAAGAAATGGGCATCAGTTTCAGCAAGGGAGACGAGATTGCCGTCACCGGTTCAAAGGTCAAGCAGGAAGCATCGGACGTGATTCTTGCCCGAGAACTGGTGAAAGGTACGGACACGCTTCTGTTCCGCGACAGCAAAGGCCACCCGGTATGGGATTCGCGCACTGGCAAGTGACCTGAGCAAGTGAGCTGAGAAAGACCCGGGCTTGTTCCTGCTATTCCAACCGCTATTTGACACCGCGTAGCACTCAGTCCTAGCATCGTAATCGGGTAAGCTACCTCTTCTTACTCTTTCAGGTCCTCTGAACTAAGTCAGCCCATCTCGAGTTTTCCCCTCTTAGCATTCCAGGCGAAGGAGTCCGCATGCGGAAGCGATGGCGATTCGCGTGTGTAATCTTAGGCGATATTACGTCAATCATCGCTCTGCTTTGCGTCCGGGGCTACATGGTTACGCGGCGCTGAAGCGCCGCTCTTCCGCCTTGCATGGGCGGAGTGTCATTGGAGCAAATTAGAAGAATAGAGACGGTCCGTAAGCACAATCTCGCGCCAGCGAGATCCTCGTTACGAAGGTAAATTGACCCTGATTACCGCCGGTGCCATCATCCCCTTGGGAGATACTTTCATGCGGGTTTCGCCTCGTTTTTTCACCGGAGTTTCTTTCGTTCTCATCGTCCTGACGCTCGGTGTTGCGCAGGCGCAGAAGAAGGAAATCAAGATCGGATTTTCCATCGAGGCCATGAAAGGCGAGCGTTGGCAGACCGACCTCGACGAATTTCAGCAGCGCGCCCAC